>OFMH01000058.1_pt1 | contig 77121 bp, 69 predicted proteins | sample 1541761 | NCBI WGS metagenome assembly OFMH01 (sample SAMN04209249, study PRJEB22552) | human gut metagenome | biome: gut; material: feces | host: Homo sapiens | place: USA: Oklahoma
AGCAAATTCTCCTAATTTTTAGCTGTTTTTTATTTTTTGTAACTATATAGCTGAGCAGTTACAATATTTGTTATATGAGGGTACTCTTGAAAAAGGGTACCTTTTTATTTTAGTTGAATTTATAAAATAATAGTAATATAAAAGTTATAGAGGAGTAATTCCAAAAAAGAAAAAGAGCTGAGTAAAGTAACGACTAAAATCGTCACTTTACAACAGCTCCTTTCTTTAATTATTAATCAGTTGTATTATTTACTTCCTCTTGAAGTTTATCAAATACTTTCACAGCTTGAGTTTCTAATTTTTTTATTTTTTCTTTATCACTATTAGTTATTTTCTTATTTAATTTTTCTGCTATAATCTGATATTCTAACTCTATCGAGTAATCAACAAGAGCATTTACATATTGTTTTCCTATGTTATCTTGTAACCACACTAGCCCTTCAGCTATATCTTTTAAATTGCTTCTATCCTCAAGTTCAACTTCCATATAACCATCACTTATAAATTGAACTCTACCACTAGGATAATATTTTACAACATTTTCTCCAGATTCATTTTTTAAAAATGCCTTTTCATCAAAAGGTTTATACTCACTTTCTTCAGACTCTTTTACCTCTTCAGCCTTTTGATTAGTGTAACCATTTTTAATTGCTAAATTATAGAATTCTCCCATAATATCAAGCTCCTCTTGTGGAATAACCTTGTTACTAGGAAGTTCATAAGTTATAATATCACTTGTTTTAGTTTCTATATAGTCTCCATTTTCTTCAGTTTTTATTTTTACTTTTATTTTATCATTAGATGCTACTATAACTTTTCCTGTTTTTGTTTTTCCTTCAACTCCCCATTTAATCTCTGAAATTTTTTCAGGAAGAGTAAAACCACTCTGTCTTAAAGTAAAATTAATTTCATCTTTCGAACCAAAAGATAGCATAAATACAACAGCTTCATTGAATAAAAGATTTTTATCATTTACAAGATAAGTTTCTCCAGCTTTGACATTGTTGTCCACCATTTTTTCAACTGTTACTCCATCAGGAAAAGTGATTTTTTTCACAGTGTTTATATACTCCTCATCACTTGAACACCCTGTCAGCATTAATAAGATTCCAATTAAAACAAAATATAACTTTTTCATAAGCCCCTCCTATGTTTCAAATTGCTTCTTATTACTATTATACCATAATTTTAAGAAAATAAGCTATTTTTTTAGATTTAAGTACATAAAAGTGGGATTTTTAATTGGATAACAAAAAAGCCACCCTTTAAGAGTGGCATAATTTTCATATTGGTGGAGATAAGCGGGATCGAACCGCTGACCTACGCAGTGCAAGTGCGTCGCTCTCCCAAACTGAGCTATATCCCCATGGACGAAAGTTATAATATCACAATCATATTATTTTGTCAATAATTTTTTAGAAAAAATAAGTAACTTGTTACAAAAAATAAAGCTTACTGTTTTAATCCATTGATAGATATTTTAAATAATAAGATTGAAAGAATAATAGAGGTATAATCTGCCACAGCTTGAGTAAAATTAATTCCAGTCAATCCTAAAGTATTATCTAAAATATAAAGAAGAGGAATATAGATAAATCCTTGACGACATATTGAGATAACAGTAGATAAAAAAGGTTTATCAATTGCCTGTAAACTATTTATACATAGGAATAGTATTCCCAATACTGGACCTGAGATAGCAGTAGCAATTAACATATCTCTACCATAAAAAATAACATCTTTATCACTTATAAAGAACTCTATAATCTCTCTACTAAAGATTATATATACAGCAGTTAAAAATGTTCCAATTATCACAGTTAAGGCACCACTAAATTTAAATATCTTTACAAAACGATCTTTATTCTTAGCTCCGAAACAGTAACCTAAAAGAGGTTGTATTCCATTGGTAATTCCCATATGAATAAAAACAATTAGTAGATAAACCTTGATTATTACCCCCATTGCAGCAACTGGAGCATCTCCATAGGCTACTAATTTGTTATTTAAAATAATATTTGAGAAACTCATAAGAGCTGAGTTTATTCCAGCAGGGATTCCCAATGTAACTGTTCTTTTTGCTGCTTTACCTAAAATTTGAAACTCTTTTAAGCTTAAAGTAAGAGATGGACTTTTTACCTTTAAATAATAAACATAGTATAGACCACCAAATATATTTCCAATAACTGTTGCAATAGCTGCCCCTGCTGCTCCCATATTTAAAGTTAAGATAAAGATAGGATCCAAAACAATATTTACTATTGTTCCAATCATTCCCCCAACCATTGAGGCAGTAGCTCCACCCTCTCCTCTCACTGTATGTCCAAAAGTGTTGGTAAAGAAGATAAAAGGTGCTCCTAATGCTATATAGAAAAGATAATCTTTTGAAAATTGGTAGGTATTTTCACTACTCCCCAATAGTTTAAGTATTGGATCCATAAAGATAATAATTATTATTCCTGAAATAGCCCCCAATAATAGAGAGGCATAACAACAGAAAGATGATGCTCTTTTAGCCTCAATTCCGTTTTTTCCTCCAAGAAATATAGAGATTGCTGTACTTCCTCCGATTCCTAAAAGATTTGTAAAGGCCATAAACAGTACAAATATAGGGTTAGTAAAGGAAACTGCTGCAACTTGAAAAGCGTTGTTTGTTTGCCCTACAAAGAAAGTATCTGCCATGTTGTAGATAACTAATACAAGTGATGAAACAACACTTGGAATAGCCATCTTAAAAACTGCTGATTTTACAGGCATATCAGAAAAAACTTTTTGTTCATTTCCATTCATAAAAAATCTCCTTCATCTATAAAAAAAGTATGCTAGCAAACTATATTAAAAAAATAATAGAGCTGTTAATATTACAACTCCATTAATAACTATTCAAAATGGACAATCATCTTTTTTAATATATTTTTTAAAGTTTCCACCTCTTCCTGTGTAAGAGAGAAACTCAACTCTTTTTCCATCTCTTTTCTAATAGCAAGACAGATGCTTTTTAATTTTTCTCCCTCTGGAAGAACTTTAATCTTTTTTAACCTTCCATCCTCTTCACAAGGTATACGAGTAATAAAGTTTTTCTCTTCCATTAAAGTCAACATCTTTGATGCAGTAGCTCTATTTATTGAAAATTCAGTCTCTATATCCTTTTGATATATATCTTTGTCTGAATTATCAGTTAAATAGTCTATCACCCACAAATTAGAGAGAGAGCATTCCTTAATCTCTTTTCTGTTATAAAAAGAGTGACTACGTTTTTGAATATGATTATTTAATTTTCTTAAGTAGAACCCAATATCATTATTTTTCATAATCAACCTCTTGATTAGTTTGTTTACGAACTATTTTAATATATCGAAATTATTTTGTCAAGAGGGAATATAAAAAGTACATGATAAATTATTTTTATTTCAATATATTTTGAAAAAATTTTAAACCTAATAAATATAAGGAAAATTTATTGATAATAAATGTAAAAAATGGTATAATTTATATAAAATATATAGCTATAATTATCATCTTTAGTATTAAAAAAATAAAATGGAGTGATTTATATGTATAGTGCTTTAATGATCGCAGATTGGTTTATTTTTTATAACGAGACCAAAAGAGAATTATTTGATGAAGATACAGATGAAATTAGTAACTTAAAATTACAAAAATTATTATTTTATGCACAAGCAGCATTTTTAGCAATTAAAAATAAAATGTTATTCAATGAAGATATTGAAGCTTGGAAACATGGTCCTGTAATTCCTGAAATATATAATAAATATAAATCATATGGATCTTCTGGAATAACAGAATATGATTTAAAAAATGTAAAAATTATAGAAGAAGATGAAGAAGTAAAAAACATATTGGTTAGTGTTTACGATTTATTTGGAGAATATTCTGCTTGGGGATTAAGAAATTTAACTCATTCAGAAGAGCCATGGAAAACAACTGAAATTAACCATGTTATTTCACATGAAAAAATGGCTAAAACCTTTAAAGAAAAATATATGTAGAGATGATGTTTGTGGCTAAAATAAAAAAGAAAATAGAAAATAAAAAAATAAACATTCCTTCTTCTAATACACCTAAAGAATATCCTATATTTTGTTTTAAATACTTAACTACTAACAAAAGATATAATTTTGAACATTTTAGCAATGTGCAAGAACAGTTAAAAAATAAAAGTTTAATTTTAGATGAAATAATTAGACTTCAACAAAAGACTTGGATGGAATGGGGATTAGAAAGTAAAAAGACAGGTTTTGAATCTATTTATATAAATCAATTAAATTTCAAACCGAAAGAATTAATTTTATCAAATGATACCAAAGCTATTGTATTTAGAATTAATTCTCAAGATTGGAGAATTATTGGTATAAGATCTGAATATTTTAAAAGTGTTCTTCATATTATAGGATTTGATTTTGATTTTTCTGCATATAATCATTAAAAAGTACTTAATTTATTTTAGTTAAGTACTTTTTTTAATACCTAGTTTTTTTCCAGAAACTTCTAAATTATATTTATTAAATATATAAAAAAGTACATGATAAATTATTTTTATTTCAATATGTTTTGAAAATGTAATTTTATAAATATTTTATGAACTAAAATAGAATAAATAGTTTGACAACTAAGATTATTAATGTTAATATAAAACAAATAGTATAATATTACAAGTATAATTTTATAAAAAATTGGAGGGAAGACATGAAGAAAGTAACAAAATTATTACCATTTTTTTTATTAAGTTGTATTGCAGTAGCAAATGAGCTTGACGGATCAAACCATGCAACAGGAAATAGAAGCAACGAAACAGCAGTAGCTTCACTTGACAATCCTTTTTGGACAGGGAATCCAGAGACATTTGCAGATAAAAGAGAGAGAATGCACAGCACTATGATGTCATTTAATACCATAGAAGAGGCATTAAAAAATCCTAATTATTCAGATTACAAAAACTCTAAAAACTTTTTGAGTTTAAATGGGGAATGGAAATTTAAATTAGTTGATCATCCAGACAAAGATATAAAAGATTTCTATAAGGAAGATTTTGATGATTCTAAATGGAAAAAAATTCCAGTACCTTCAAGTTGGCAACTTCACGGATATGATCAACCAAGATATAATGACACAGCATATCCATGGGAATATCAAAAAACAGCAATAAATCACCCAGACACTCCTAAAGATTACAATCCAATAGGATACTATAAAAGAGAGATGGAACTACCTAAAGATTGGGATGGAAGAGAGGTATTTATCTCTTTCCAAGGGGTAGAATCAGCTTACTATCTATATGTAAATGGACAATATGCAGGGTATAGTGAAGATAGCTTTGTAGGACATGATTTTAATATTACACCATATTTAAAAGCTGGAAAAAATGAGATCTCTGTAAAAGTGTATAGATGGAGTGATGGAAGTTGGCTTGAATCTCAAGATATGATTAAATTAAGTGGAATTTTTAGAGATGTATTTGTGTACTCAACACCAAAAGTGCATTTGAGAGATTATACTGTTGTAACAGATTTAGACAAAAATTATAAAGACTCAAAATTAAACATAGAAGTAGATGTTACAAAATATGAAGATGTAGCAGGAATCTACAAGGTAAATGCTATACTATATGATGAAAATAACAATATTATAGTTAATGAAAAACAAAATATCAACATGACAGATATAAAAGATGGAGTTGTAAACTTCTCAACAGATGTTAAGAACCCTAAAAAATGGTCTTCAGAAACTCCTAACCTATACACTTTAGTGATAGCTCTAAAAGATGAAAGTGGAAAAGTGATAGAAACTATTAGTAATAAAATAGGATTTAAGAAGATAGAGGTAAAAGATGGAAGAATTCTACTAAATGGAGAAAAATTTATGATGAAAGGGGTAAATAGACATGAATTTGACCCTGTAAATGCAAGAACTCTATCTGAAGAGGTTATGATAAAAGATATTGAACTTATGAAACAACACAATATCAATACTGTAAGATCATCTCACTACCCTAATGATCCTAGATGGTATGATCTATGTAATGAGTATGGATTGCTAGTACTAGATGAAGCAAACTTAGAAACACATGGAAGATTAGATGAAATTCCTCAGAGCAGACCAGAGTGGACAAAAGCAGTGATTGACAGACAAGAGGGAATGTTAGAGAGATCTAAAAATGAGGTTTCAATCTTTGCATGGTCACTAGGAAATGAATCTGCCAAAGGGGATAACTTTGTAAAAGCTGCTGAATGGGTAAGAAAAAATGATCCAACTAGACTTATTCACTACGAGCCACAAAGAGAGGTTGGAGATATTTACACAAGAATGTATAGAACTATTGATGAGGCTAGAGCTTATGCAACAGATCCTAGAAATAAAGTTCCATATATTGAGTGTGAATATGCTCATGGAATGGGAAATAGTATAGGAAACTTACAAGATTATTGGGATCTATTTGAAAAATATGATATCTTCCATGGTGGATATATTTGGGACTGGGTAAATCAAGGAATTTTAACTAAAGATGAAAAAACTGGAAAGATGTTCTATGCTTATGGTGGAGATTGGGGAGATGAAGAGTTTACAGACCACAATTTCTGTGCTAATGGTTTAGTATCAACAGATAGAACTGCACAACCAGAGATAATGGAAGTTAAGAAAGTATATCAATATGTTAAATTTAAAGATGTAGATGTGAAAAATGGAGAGTTTAGCATAAAAAATAACTACATGTTTACTAACCTAGATGAATACGAAGCTGTATGGGAATTGAGAAGAGATGGAGATATTATAAATTCAGGAGTATTTGTAACTGAGTTAGCTCCAAACAAATCAAAAATTGTTAAACTTCCATTTGGAGATGTTGTAAGTAAAAATGGTGAAGAGTATTGGTTAAATGTTGCTTTCAGATTAAAAGAAGATACTAAATGGGCTAAGAAAGGGCATATAATTGCTAAGGAGCAATTTAGATTACCAGTTGAAAGCAAAGGAGAGGTTCTATCATTAAATGAGATGAAATCACTTTCTTATTCAGATAAAGGTGATAAATTAGTAGTTACAGGAGATAATTTTGAAGTAACTATCAGTAAAGAGAAAGGAAGCTTAGATTCATTTAAAGTTAAAGGAAAAGAACTTATTGAAAAACCTATGATTCCTAACTATTGGAGAGCACCAAACGACAACGACAAAGGAAATGGAGCAGAGGAAAGATTAGCAACTTGGAAATTTGCAGGAAAAGAGGCAAAAGTTGTATCTACATCTGTTACACCGATAGAGGACAAAGGTGTTAGAGTTGATGTGAAACTTGAGATACCAACTACAACTCCAGCTCAATTAGATCTACAATATGTAGTATTTGGTAATGGAGAGGTAAAAGTTACAAATACTCTATACACTTCAAAAGATTTACCAGAGATTCCAGAGTTTGGAATGATGATGGAGATGCCAGAAAAATATGATACAGTTACTTGGTATGGAAGAGGACCTGAAGAAAACTATGTAGATAGAAAAACTGGATACAATGTTGGTGTTTATAGTGCCAATGTAGATGATTTCTTCTTCCCATATATTGATCCATCTGAAACAGGAAATAGAGTTGATACTAGATGGGTAACTTTAACTGCTAAAAATGGTGTGGGACTTCTTGCAAGTGGTGTAGATAATACAATAGAATTTAATGCACTTCACTATACTCCAGAAGAATTATCATCAGGAAAAAGACATCCAGTAGAGTTGGTTCCAACTGAAAATGTTGTGCTTAGAATAAATGGAAAACAACAAGGAGTAGGTGGAGATGACAGCTGGGGAGCAGTTCCACATGATCAATATCAAATAAAATCTGGAAAAGCTCACACTTACTCATTTAAGCTAAAAGGAATAACTAAAGCTGATAATCCTATGGAAATAAGTAAGAGAAATATTGATGGCGATCTAATAAAAGATATCAAAGTTAATGGAATATCTTTAAAAGATTTTGATAAAAATATAACAGATTATAAAGTTGAATTTTTAGCAGGAACAGAGAAAAAAGCTCCAATAGTTGAAGTTGAATATGGTAATAAAGAGGATGTAATAGTTAGCATAGAACAAGCTAATAGTGTAGAAAATGGAAAAGCAAAAGTTGTTGTAGCTCATAAAGACAAAGCTTTAAATGAAGTTTTAAGAAAAGAGTATACAATTAATTTTGGAACTCACAATGTAGTTTATGCATCTGATCTTCCATTTGAAAAGGCAACTTCTGGAATGTATAAAGTTGAAAGAGATATTACTGTTTCTGGAAGTGTTCCACATCTGAGATTAGAAGATGGTAGCAAAGTTCGTTTTGAAAAAGCTATCTGTGCAAATTCAGATTCTGAAGTTGTAATTAACTTAAAAGGAAAAGGATTCAAGAGATTCAAATCTTATGTTGGAATGGATAGAGAGGTAATAGGATATAGAACTAAAGCACAATTTAGAGTGCTATTAGATGGAAAAGAAGTATTTAACAGTGGTGAAATGGTAAGTTCTGCAAAAGCTAAAGAAGTTGATATCAATGTTGAGGGAGCTAAAAAACTTACTCTTATAATTGATCAATGTGATGGTAATAACAACTATGACCATGGAACTTGGGGAAATGCTAGATTTACTAAATAGTTGATAGATAAAAACTCCAGTGTATTTGCTGGAGTTTTTTGATTAAATTATTCAATAAAATCATCTTTTAATAGTATTTTTCCTTTTTCAAGAATAAGGAATTGATTGTCCCATTTTTTAGAAAAAAGTTTTTCAATAATAATACTACTTCCTTTTACATGTTTAACTTGAGCATTGATAAGTTCAGAATCTCTATGCACTTGTTCCAAATGATTTTTATCATAGCTATCATATATTCCAGTATCAATAATATCAAGATTTTTAATAGATGAAAACCATTTTTTAAATAGCTCTTCTCCCTTATTTTCTCCAAGCTTTTTACAAAGATTTTCTTTCATAGCCTCTAAAGAGTTATTTTTATTATTTAATTCTCTATAGTAAAAATGTCCCTGTTCTTTTAGATTTATTTTTGGAGTATCATCAGTATGAAGTAAGAGAGATATACAATCATCAACATGTGGAATTACAATTTTTTTATCTATCTTAATATTTTCCCATGAACCACCACAAAACCCCATCACTACTAAAATTGTGTCAACCTCATTGTCAAGATTATTAAGAGTTTTTATTATCTCTTGACGCATTTCAGCAGGATTTGCATGAAGTTTTCTATCTAAATAATATACAGGATAATTTGTACCTAATTTTTTTTGAACATTTAAAATCTCTTTTGTTAATGAACTACAAGCTATAGCAACAGTACTCATATTTTCCTCCATAGATTAATATAATTTTTATTTATAGATTTTTTTTACATTCAAAATTTTATTTAAAAATTCCTCAGTAGAAAGCTCATCAAAAGCAACTTTAAAAAGGGTTTCCATATCTTCCTCAGTAGAAAAATTTCCAGAAATTTCATTGGAGTGTATTGCATATTCCATTGCTTCTATACTTTTTTTATTTTTAGCATCTTCATATTTAGCTTTAAAATCAGGATCACTATTTAATTTTTTTATAACAAAATCTTTAACTTCCATGATTTTCCCCCTTAGGCTAGAATTGAGTTTATATATAGATTATACCATATAATTGCACTTTCTTTTAAGAAAAAAACACCTTCAATCTTAATACTCTAAGATTAAAGGTGCTATTCCTATAAACTATTAAAAAATCCCTCTTTAGCTTTAATATTGTGATATTTTATCAACTCTAAAGCCTTATCTAAATCTCCATCAAGAATAGAATCAATTAAATTGATATGCTCCTTAGTAGCCTCATTTCTTCTATCATTAGATTGTACACTTTGATTTCTCAATCTCATATTGTGCTCATAGACATTTTCCATCATTTTTTCTATAAAATTATTATTACAACTTTTTAAAATTAAAAGATGTAAAGTGTTATCCAATTCATCTAATGTCTTTGCCTCATCCTTAGTAAGTTCTTTATCTAAGAAACTTTCAAACTCTCTTTTTAATCTTTGACATTCATTTAATGGAATATTAGAAAATCCCATTTGTAAAATAATAGGCTCTAAATTTAAACGAACTTGAAAGATATCGTTTATCTCCTTTAGAGAAACATTACTTACAAACATTCCCCTTCTTGGAATTATGTTTATCCATCCCTCTTGCTCCAATTTATTTATGGCCTCTCTCACAGGAGTTCTGCTCACTTCTAAAGATGTAGCTAGAGCATCTTCTTCAATTCTCTCATTATATTTTAATTTACCAGAGATTATCATCTCTTTTAAAATTTCATAAACTTTTTCCTTTAAACTCTTCATTTTTATCCTTTCCCTTAAACTTTGTTGCTAAGAATATTATACATTAACTGAAAAAAAAAACAAGAGCCTATATTTTTTAACTTTTTAAAGTTTAAATACAGAACAGTGTACTAAATATGAAAAATATGATATAAAAGACAAAAAATAAAAAAAACTCTTGACATATTATGAAAAAGTTATATACTGGTGATATATCACAAGTATTTTTTAGGAGATGATCTATTTTATGAAATTAGATAGAAAAGAATTAAATTTACCTAAATATCCAGAGAGAGTAATTCAATTTGGGGAAGGAAATTTTTTAAGATGTTTTTTTGATTGGCAATTAGATATTTTAAACAGAGAGCAAAATCTTAATGCTGGAGTTGCAGTGGTAAGACCTATTGACTATGATGCAGTACCTCTTTTAAATATTCAAGATGGGCTATACACTTCAATTATTAGAGGAATCAATGAAAAGGGAGAGGTTGTAAAAGATTATAGAATTATATCTTCAATCAATAGAGAAATTCCAGTATATAAAGAGTTTGATGAGTATTTAAAACTTGCTCATAACCCAGATATTAGATTTATAGTTTCAAATACAACAGAGGCAGGAATAGTATTTAGCGATAAAGATAGATATGATGATAGACCTCAAAATACATATCCAGCAAAATTAACTAGACTTTTACATGAAAGATTTAAAACTTTTAATGGAGCAGAGGATAAAGGATTTATCCTAATGCCTTGTGAACTTATTGATTACAATGGTGAGGAGTTAAAAAGAATAGTTTTAAAATATGTTGAATTATGGAATTTAGAGCCAGAATTTAAAAATTGGTTGGAAAAATCAAATGTATGGTGTTCTACATTAGTTGACAGAATTGTTACTGGATATCCAAGAGCTGAAAAAGATGAACTAGAAAAAGAGTTAGGGTATGAAGATAAATTTATGGTAACTGGAGAATATTTCTATCTATTTGTAATTCAAGGACCTAAAGATATTTTAACTAAAGAACTACACTTAGAAAATGCAGGATTAAATATCCTTATAGTTGATGATTTAAAACCATATAAAATGAGAAAAGTAGGAATCTTAAATGGTGCTCATACAGCAATGGTACCAGTATCATATCTATATGGAATTGATACAGTGAGAGAAACTATGGAAAATGATGAGTTAAGAGAGTTTGTTGAAAAAGCTATTGATGAAGAGATTATCCCAGCATTAGATATGGATAAAAATGAACTTGTAGAGTTTAAAAATGCCGTAATTAACAGATTTAAAAATCCATATGTAAAACATATGCTTATAGATATTGCTTTAAACTCAACATCAAAATACAAAACAAGAATACTTCCACAAGTATTAGAAACATATAAAAGAACAGGAAAACTTCCAAAAAGACTTCTATTCTCTCTAGCTTGTTTAATTAGATTCTACAAAGGTGTAAGAGAAAATGGAGATCCGATCAATTTAAGAGATGATCAAAAATTCTTAGATATGTATAGAGAATTATGGCAAACATCAGATTATAGAAAGATTGTTGAAACAGTTCTAGGAATGAAAGATCACTGGGAAATTGATCTAAATACAGTTGAAGGAATGACTGATTTAGTGACATCATACTTAGAAAAAATTGATACTAAGGGAATTAAAGAGGCTTTAAAAGAGTTAAAATAACAGAAGAGGTAAGATAAATGAAGGAATTTATAAAGATCAATGAGTGTGATAATGTAATTATTGCACTTAGAGACTATAAAAAAGATGAAGTTATAGATTTAGAAGGTGAAAAAATAACTCTTTTAGAAGATATTAATAGAGGACATAAGATAGCTATAAAAAATATCAATAAAGGGGAAAATGTTGTAAAGTATGGACTTCCTATTGGATATGCTCTTGAAGATATAAAAGTAGGAAGTTGGGTACACACTCACAATACAAAAACAAACTTAAAAGATCTTAACACATATAGCTACACTCCTAAATTTACAGATAGAAAACTTAATCTAAAAGATATTAAAGTAAATGTATATAAGAGAAAAAATGGAGATGTAGGTGTAAGAAATGAACTTTGGATAGTTCCAACAGTTGGTTGTGTAAATGGAATTGCTCAAAGAATAAAAGATGCTTTTTTAGCTGAAGTTGGAGAGTTAGAGATAGACAATATAAATGTTCTTACTCACAACTATGGTTGCTCTCAACTTGGAGAAGACCATATAAATACTAGAATTATACTTCAAAATACAGTAAAACATCCAAATGCAGGGGGAGTACTTGTGCTTGGGTTAGGTTGTGAAAACAACCAAGTAGCAGATTTTAAGAAAACACTTGGAGAGTATGACGGGGAAAGAGTTAAGTTTCTAATCTCTCAAGAGGTAGATGATGAGATAGAAATAGGGAAAAATATACTTATAGAACTATATAATCAGATGAAAAATGATAAGAGAGAGGAAGTTAGTATCAGTGAAATTAACTTTGGACTAGAGTGTGGAGGTTCAGATGGACTTTCAGGAATCACAGCTAACCCTATGTTAGGATATTTTTCAGATTATATAATCGCATTGGGAGGAACAACTGTTTTAACAGAGGTGCCAGAGATGTTTGGTGCTGAAACTCTTTTAATGGAAAGATGTAAAGATGAGAAAACATTTGAAAAATGTGTTCATATGATAAATAATTTTAAAGAGTACTTTATCAAAAATGGACAAGAGATATATGAAAACCCATCACCTGGAAATAAGAAAGGTGGAATTACAACACTAGAGGATAAATCTTTAGGATGTACTCAAAAATCAGGAACATCAAAGGTTATAGATGTGTTAAAATATGGAGAGGTTTTAAAGGAGAAAGGACTTAACCTTTTAAGTGCTCCAGGAAATGACTTAGTAGCAACAACAGCTCTTGCAGCAGCAAAATGTCACTTAGTACTATTTACAACAGGAAGAGGAAATCCATATGGTGGATATGTTCCAACAGTGAAGATCTCAACAAATACACAATTGTATGAGAAGAAAAGAAAATGGATAGATTTTAATGCTGGAAGAATAGTAACTGAAAATATGAGCTTTGAAGAGATAACAAAGGAATTTATAGATTATATAGTTTCAGTAATAAATGGAGAGAAAACTAATAATGAAAAAAATAGATTCCAAGAGATAGCAATATTTAAATCAGGGGTAACATTATAAAAAATTAGGAGGCTATTGATGAAGAAAGTATTTGGAATTTTAACAATTCTAATGTTACTTTTCACAGGATGTGGAAATAACAGTGATTCAGTAAAAAAATTGAAATTAGCACATGCACTTACAGAGGGACATCCAGTTCATTTGGCAATGGTTGAGTTTGCTAAAGAGGTAAAGGATAAGACAGATGGAAAGGTAGAGATCTTAATTTTCCCTAACGGACAACTCGGAGGGGAAAGAGAGATAACTGAGCTTATGCAAGCTGGGGCTATTGATATGATTAAAACAAATGCAGGACCAATGGAAAGTTTTGCTAAAGAGTATTCAGTTTTATCACTACCATATTTATTTAAAGATATTCACCAAAACTTAGCAGTTTTAAAATCTGATATTGGGGAAGATATTTTAAATGCCACAATAGATAGAGGATTTATCGGGCTAACATTCTACAACTCAGGAACTAGAAATATGTATACTAAAAAGCCAGTAAAATCAGTTACTGACTTAAATGGAATGAAAATTAGAGTTCAAACAAGTAAAACAATGGTAAAGATGACAGAGCTATTGGGAGGAAGTCCATCACCTCTAAGTTTTGGAGAGATATATACAGCATTACAACAAGGAGTTGTAGATGGAGCAGAGAACAACTTAATCTCTTATGCTGAGTCAAAACACTATGAAGTTGCACCATATTTCACATTTGATGCTCACTCAATTTCTCCAGATGTTATGATTATGAATACAAAAGCTTGGAATAAATTAAGTGAAGATGAACAAAAAATAATTAAACAAGCTGCCTTAAACTCATTTGATTACCAAAATAAGATTTGGTTTGAAACAGAGGATAAGTTAGTAGATTCATTAAAAGCACAAGGAGTTCAATTCTTTGAAGTTGATCAAAATGAATTTGTTGAAAAAGTTCAACCTCTTTACAATGATGTTATGAAAGATCCATTAATCAAAACATATGTAGAAAGAATTAAAGAGTTTAAATACTAGGAGGAGAATCAGATGGAAAAATTAAAAGAGTTTATAAATAGATTGATTTTTATAGCTGGAACACTATTTCTTACAATCTTAGTTTTTACAGTAGCTTGGCAAGTTATCTCAAGATATGTATTTAACAGTCCAAGTATATTTACTGATGAGCTTGCAAGATTTTTGTTAATGTGGATAGGAATGTTAGGAGCAACATATGCTTTTGGAGCAAAGGGACATCTATCTATGGATTACCTTCATACTCTTTTACCTACATCAACAGTTAGAACAATCAAAGTTATTTTACCTATATTAGGGATAATATTTGTAGCTTGTGTTATGGTAGGAGGAGGAACTCTTCTTACTCTAAATACAATGCAACAATATTCACCAGTATTAAACATACCTATGGGATATGTATATCTAATTTTACCTATTACAGGAATAGTAAATATTCTTTATCTAATTGGATATATAGCAGATGAATTAAAAGCAAAGGAGAGTGTTAAATAATGGGAGCTAGTATAGGAGTAGTTGCAGTAGTATTATTTATAAGTTTTTTTCTGTTCCTAGCATTGGGACTTCAAGTATCTTTAGGAATTGGGCTATCATCTTTTATAGCTTTACTATTTTCACTTCCTTTTGATATGACAATAATTGCATCAGCACAAAAGATGATAACAGGTTTAGATAACTTTGCACTATTGGCAATTCCATTCTTTATCCTATCAGGAAATATAATGAATAATGGTGGAATAGCAATTAAACTTGTAAACTTTGCTAAGCTTATAGGGGGAAGATTACCAGGGTCACTTGCTCAAGTTAATATCTTAGGAAATATGCTATTTGGTGCTATCTCTGGTTCAGCAGTTGCAGCTGAGGCAGCTATTGGAGGAACTATCTATCCTCTACAAAAAAAAGAGGGGTATGATCCTAAATATTGTGCAGCAGTAAATATTACATCATGTCCAACAGGGCTTTTAATACCACCTAGTAATGTACTTATAGTTTTTGCTTTAGTAAGTGGAGGAACTTCAATAGGGGCATTGTTTATAGCTGGATACCTTCCAGGAGTAGTAATGGGATTAGGTATAATGATTCTTGCTTATATGTTTGCAAAAAAGAATAACTATCCAGTTGAAAAGAAACAATCTTTATCAGAGGCTATTAAGATTACTTTAGATGCACTACCAAGTTTATTACTAATAATTATAGTTATTGGTGGAATTATTAAAGGGGTGTTCACAGCTACTGAAGGATCAGGAATAGCAGTTATCTATACATTAGTTTTATCTTTAATATATAGAAATCTAAATAAAGCTGTAATGAAAAAAATATTAGATGACACTATTAAGATGACAGGAATAATAATGTTCCTAATGGCTGCATCAAGTATTATGTCTTGGGCATTAGCTTATTCACAAATTCCACAATATATAACTAAAGTTCTATTAGGAATTTCAGATAATAAATATGTAATTCTATTAATAATCAATATTCTACTATTAATAGTTGGAACATTTATGGATATGACACCAGCTGTTCTAATATTTACACCTATATTTTTACCAGTAGTTACAAAGTTAGGAATGCACCCAGTACATTTTGGAATTGTAATGGTATATAACTTATGTATCGGACTTTGTACTCCACCAGTTGGAAATGCTCTATTCTTAGGTTGTGCAATAGCTGATTTAAAAATAGAGGATATTATCAAAACAATTTTACCTTACTTTGTTGTAATGTTAGTTGGACTTCTACTTGTAACGTATATTCCAGCTATTAGTTTAGTATTGCCAAAACTATTTGGATTAATTTAATTGTAAATTTTAATGGAGATGATTTTAAAAATGAGAGAATTTATGTGTGATGATTTTTTATTAATGACAGACACTGCTAAAACTTTATACCATAACTATGCTAAAAATATGCCTATTTATGACTTCCACTGTCACTTAAACCCAAAAGAGATATATGAAAATAAAAAATATAAAAATATCACTGAAGTATGGCTAGGTGGAGATCATTACAAATGGAGAGCAATGAGATCTAATGGTGTAGATGAAAGATATATCACTGGAGATGCTGATGATAAAGAAAAATTTATGAAATGGGCTGAAACTATTGATGAATGCTATGGAAACCCACTTTTCCACTGGACACACCTTGAATTAAAAAGATTTTTCGGAATAGATTTAGTTCTTTCTAAAGAAACTGCTGAAGAGGTTTGGAATTTAACAAATGAAAAACTAGCTACTGATAAGTTTACAGCTAGAGAGTTAATCAAAATGTCAAATGTAAAAACTCTATGCACAACAGATGACCCTATTGATTCACTAGAATATCATATAGCTTTAAAAGAAGATAAATCATTTGATGTTGTTGTAAATCCAGCATTTAGACCAGATAAGGGAATAAGAATTGAAAAAGATGAGTTTATCCCTTGGTTTAATAGATTAGAAGAGATCTATGGAGAGAAAATTGATAGTATAGATAAATATACTTCAGCTCTTGAAAGTAGAATAGAGTTTTTCCACCAAGTTGGTTGTAGAATCTCTGACCATGCTCTTGACCCTGTTGTTTTTGAAAAGGGAACAAAAGAGGAAGTAAACGCTATTTTATTAAAAAAATTAGCTGGAGAAGAGTTAACTGAAAAAGAGGTTAAACAATTTAAAACTTATGTAATGATATTCTTAGGAAAAGAGTATTCAAAGAGAAAATGGGTTATGCAAATTCATGTGGGATGTATCAGAAATAATTCAACAAGAATGTTCAATAAACTTGGAGCAGATACTGGTTATGATGCAATAGATGATGAACTATTCCTAAGAGCATTATCAAAATTATTAGATACTCTTGATACAACAGATGAGTTACCAAAAACAATAATTTATAACTTAAATCCTAGAGATAATGAGGCAATAGGAACATTAATTGGATGTTTCCAAGATGGGAAAACTCCTGGTAAAATTCAATTTGGTTCTGGGTGGTGGTTCTTAGATCAAAAAGATGGAATGACTAGACAGATGACAGCTTTAGCAAACCTTGGATTACTTTCAAGATTTGTAGGAATGTTAACAGATTCAAGAAGTTTCCTATCATATACAAGACATGAGTATTTTAGAAGAATACTTTGCAATCTTTTAGGGGATTGGGTTGAAAGAGGAGAACTTCCTAACAATATAGAAAGACTTGGAAAAATGGTAGAGAATATCTGCTATAACAATGTAAATAATTATATAGTTAAATAGTGATTGAAATAGCTCCAGTATTTAGTGCTGGGGCTGTTTTTTTAAATAAAAACTGCATCTTCAATCTCAATTTTTAAGATTTTAGATGCAGTAATTAGATGCAGTAATTAAAAGTTTTCAAATATTTTACTTTAAGTTTAATTAAATTTCCATTCTCTTATACAATCCAGTTACATGTATTATTCCCTTAGCTAACTCTGAATTGATATCCTCTTTCTTCATTCTCCAGCTCCAGTTTGAACCTAAAGCAGATGGTGTATTCATTCTTGATTCAGAACCTAGCCCTAAATAATCTTGCATTTGAATTATTACTGTGTTGCATACACTACTCATAATTCTATCTATCATTTTCCAAGCAGTAGCTTTATCATCAAAAGTGTAGATATCAAGATACATTCTCATATACTCAATATCCTCAGTTTTTGAGTTTACAAGCCAACCAACAGCAGTATCATTATCATGAGTACCAATATACCCCACACTATTTTGAGTGTAATTATGAGGTAAATAGTCTCCACCCTCTCTTGAATCAAAGGCAAACTCTAAAAGTTTCATTCCCGGGAAACCACTATCTTTAAGAAGTTCAGCAACCTCATCAGTAACAAATCCCAAATCTTCAGCTATTATATCAAGATCTCCAAGCTTCTTTTTAACAGCATTGAAAAGTTTCATTCCGGGACCTTTTTCCCAATGTCCATTGACAGCTGTTTTATCTTTTGCTGGAATAGAATAGTAACTTTCAAAACCTCTAAAGTGGTCCATTCTAACTATATTATAAAGAGAGATAGCAGATTCAAGACGATTTATCCACCATTTGTATTTTGTTTTCTCCATATATTCCCAGTTATATAGAGGGTTTCCCCAAAGTTGCCCATCTGCTGAGAATCCATCTGGTGGGCATCCAGCTACTGAAACCATCTCTAAATTCTCATCTAATTGGAAAAATTCTGGGTTTTTCCAAACATCTACACTGTCATAGGCAACATATATAGGTACATCTCCTATTATATCTATTCCTAAGTTGTTTACATAATCTTTTAGATTGTTCCATTGTTCGTAGAATTTATATTGTATAAATCTCCAAAAATCAATATCAGCAGAGTTTTCTTTTATAAAATTAGCCAAAGTTTTCTTATCTCTTGTTTTAAATTCAATATCCCAAGTATCCCAAGATGAGTTGCTGTTTCTTCTTTTCATTGTCATAAATATAGCGTAGTCATCTAGCCAGTCTCTCTCTTTTTTTAAGAACTCTTTGTAGTTAATATCATTTAAGTTAAAGTTTTCAAAAGCTTTCTTTAGAACCTCATAACGTGTGTTGTATAAAAGTCCATAGTCAACTTGAGTAGAGTTATCTCCCCAGTTAAGAGAGATATAATCCTCTTTCTTTAGTAGTCCATCTTTAGCAAGTAGATCTAAATCTATAAAGTAAGGGTTTCCAGCATTTATAGAGAATGATTGATAAGGGGAATCACCAAAACTTGTTTGTCCCAATGGAAGTATTTGCCAATAACTTTGTCCAGATTCTTTTAAAAAATCAGCAAATCTATATGCCTCTTCTCCAAAAGTTCCTATTCCGTAGTTTGAAGGAAGTGAAGAGATATGAAGTAAGATTCCACTTCCTCTTTTATCTAATTTTTTCATATATATACCACCTATTCTATTATTTCAACTGCAAAATGATCTGATATCTGTTTTCCATTTAGATTATTAAAGACAACTTTAGACTCTTTTACAGGTGTATTTTTATTTTTTAATATAAGATCTATTCTCATAGAATCTATTTTATGCTCTCTCCAACCATCGATTAAACCAGATACTGTTATCCCATTATCTTTTTTATCTGCCAATCTGTAAGTATCGTGCCAACCAGATTGAAGAAGAGCTGTATAACCTTCATCCTCAATATCAGCTGGGTTGTTAAAATCCCCCATAAGATATACTTCATCTTTTTCAAAAAGAAAACGTTTGTTTAATTTTGATAGTTGCATTTTAAAAGGCTCTTCTAAGTCATTCCACCAACCAGCATGAACTGAGTAAAACCATTTATCCTTACCATCAATATTTACTTTTATTCCAATAGCCTTTCTAACTTTATAGTTATCATAAGCTTTGCTATTTGAAAGGTAAAACTCCTTTATCTCCAATGGCTTATATTTTGATAAAACTCCTATTCCCTCATCAAAAATCCCATATCCTATCTTAATAGGTGTCCATGTCCAATAGTATTTTTGCCCCTTTTCATTGAGATATTTAATTAAGTTAAAAATATGATTATCCTCTTTTATAACTATATTTTCATTACTAGAGATATAATTGCAGTTTTCTAATGAAACCACAGCCTTTGCATCGTGGGTTTGATTAGATTCTTGTACAGCTATCACATCATAATCATTGTCCAATATCCATTGAGCAAAATATTTCAACTTATTATCATAATCTTTTTCAATAATACTATGTGAATTGCAAGTTAACAGTTTCATCTTTACCTCCTATAATATATCTAAAATATCTGATTTAATAACATCAGCTTTAGGACCATAAACAGCTTGTACACCATTATCTTTTTTCATTAGTCCCAATGCTCCCTCTTTTTTCCACTCCTCTAAATCAGCAACTTTTCCCATATCCTTTACTGTTACACGAAGTCTTGTCATACAAGCATCAACATCAATAATATTTTCTTTTTCACCTAAAAGAGTGATTATTCTAGTAGCTTGTGTATCTTTTGAAACAGAAGTTTTTATTGTATCCTCATTATTTTCCTCTTCAATATAGTTTCCAAGTCTTCCAATAGTTGCATAGTTGAATTTTTTTATCATAAAGTTAGCCACTAAATACCCAACGATAAAGAATATGATAATTGCTACTATAAAGTTTATAATATCTCCAGTAAGTCCAGCTTTTACAGACATTGGAATACGTGTAAGAAACTCAAGATTTCCAAAAGAGTGTAAACGAAGATTAACCACTCCTGCTGATGCAAAGGCTAAACCTTGTAGAATTGCATAGATTACATATAGTGGAAAAGCAGCAAACATAAACATAAATTCTAGTGGCTCAGTAACCCCAGTTAAAAGAACAGCTATTATTGTTGAAATAAACATAGATTTATATTTAGCTTTTTTATCATTGTCAGTATTTTTATACATTGCAACTGTGATACCTATAAGAAGTCCACTAGAACCTATCATTTGCCCAACTTTAAAACGAGCAGGAGTAATTGTTGTTAAAAGATTGTTATATTGCTCCATATCTCCTAAAGTTTTTAAGTTTACAAGATCTGTTACCCAAGCAAGCCAAAGAGGATCTTGTCCAAAAACCTTACTTCCACTGTTGATTCCAGTCAAAATAGTGTATGTTCCTCCAAATGCTGTATAGTTCATTGGGATAGTAAGCATATGGTGAAGTCCAAAAGGTATAAGTAGACGCTCTAAAGTTCCATATACAAATGGTGCAAGAACAGGTGATGTTGTAGAAGAGTTAGCTATCCAAATTCCAAAACTATTGATTCCCCCTTGGATAACTGGCCACACAAAAGCAAGAATTATAGATACAATCACTGACCAAAGAATTACAACCATAGGTACAAATCTCTTTCCGTTGAAGAACTCCAATGAAGGTGGAAGTTTTCTATAATTGTAATATTTATTGTAGATAGTTCCTCCAACAAAATCAGCAATAATCCCTACAAATACCCCCATGTTAAGAGCAGTAGCCCCAAGTACAGAGGTAAAATACCCAGCCACTGGAATCTCCTTACCAAATAAAGTATGAGTTACAGCATTAGGGTCTTGAAGCATCTGTGGAGTTACACCAAAGATTGCCCCAGTTATAACATTGATAAGAATAAAGGCTATTATTGCAGCAAAAGCTCCCCCAGCACGCTCTTTAGCCCATGATCCTCCAATTGCCACAGCAAATAGTATATGAAGATTTGTAATAATTCCCCAACCGATGCTCTCCATAATACTTCCAATTTTTAGAAGAAAAAATATATCTTCACTTGAGATTTGAATCAGTTTACCTAAACTAATCATTAAACCAGCTGCTGGCATTACAGCAATAACTACCATTAAAACCTTTCCTAATTTTTGTAAAAGGTCAAAATTAATAATATTTTTCTTTCCCATTTTTTCTCTCCTCCTATGTTTGCAAATTTATGCAATCGTTTGCTTAAATTTGTTTTTATTATATATTATATTTCAACAAAAATCAAATGTTTTTTTGTCAAAAAATATTTTTTATTTTAATTCATAGTGTATTAAATTAATATTTTTATATTTTGAGTTAAAAATAGTGATGATTGTTATTTGCATAAAAAGGAAATTTTTGTGTTGACTTGTTGTATAATTCTATGTAAAATTAAATATACAAATTTTATATAAGGGGAAAAAAATGAGTGTAACAATAAAAGATGTAGCAAAACTTGCAGGAGTTTCTCCTTCTACTGTTTCAAGAACTTGTAGCAATCATCCAGCAATAAGTGAAAAGACAAAATTAAAAGTTAAGAAAGCTATGATGGAATTAGGTTATGAGCCAAATTTCCAAGCAAGTAATTTAGCTGGAAAAAGTTCAAAAACAATAGGGTTGATACTTCCTATTCAAGAGAATGATATATATGAAAATAGTTTTTTCTTAGAGGTTATTCATGGAATATGCCAATATTGTAATAAATATAAGTATATGAATACTATTATTTCAGAAAATAGTGAGGAAAAAATGATCGCCTTTATAGATTCCATTGTAAAGGCGGGAAAGGTAGATGGGTTTATACTTCTTTACTCCAAAGTGAAGGATCCTGTTGTTGAGTATTTAAACAGCCACTCTTTGAGTTATGTTATGATTGGTAAACCTTCAAATAATATAAATAGTACAATCTATATTGACAATGATAATATTACTGCTGGGAAAGATGCAACAGATTACCTTATAAACCTTGGACATAAGAAGATAGCCTTTGTATGTGATAGGGAAAATAGAATTTTTATTCAAGATAGACAAACTGGGTATATCTCTTCATTGATTGGTAATAATCTGCCTTATGAGGAGAGATGGTGCATATATAAAGATCTTAATAATGAAAGGGATATTGAAGAGATAAAGAAGATTTTCACAAATGAAGATGCTCCAACTGCAATAGTGGCAATTGATGATATTGTTGCTCTTACCCTTGAGAAGATATTTAATGATATAGGGGTAAAGGTTCCAGAGGATATATCTATAATCTCTTTTAACAACTCTCTTTTATCGAAATTGACAAAACCTCAATTGACTTGTGTTGATATTAACAACTATCAATTAGGAGAGGAGTCAGCTGCTCAAATTATAAAATATGTTCAAAATAGAGAGATGGTAGCTACTAAGATAATTGTTCCACATACTATTATAGAGAGAGAAAGTTGTAAAGCTATTGAAAAGTAAAAGAGTTGATTTATCAAAGAGATAGGTTATTTTGGAGGTAGTTTTTTATGTTTCAAAAAGCAATAATAATTGGCTGTCCAGGTGCTGGAAAAAGCACATTTGCAAGAAAATTAAATAAAAAAACTCAATTGCCTCTATATTATCTTGATATGTTGTGGCATAAACCTGATAGAACTACTGTTGATAGGGATTTATTTGATAAAAAATTAAAAGAGATTATTTTACAAGATAAATGGATTATTGATGGAAACTATGGAAGAACGCTTGAAATGCGTATTCAATCTTGTGACACTATATTTTTGTTAGATTTTCCAGTAGAAGAGTGTTTAGCTGGAGCAGAGGCAAGAATAGGTAAAAAACGTGTAGATATGCCATGGATAGAAACAGAGTTTGATGAAGAGCTTAGACAATGGATTATTGATTTTCCTAAAAATGAATTGCCATTTGTATATGAACTGCTTGAAAAATATAAAAATAAAAAGAGTGTTTATATTTTTCATTCAAGAGATGATATAGATGGTTATTTAGCAAAAATGTTTGGTTAAAAATTTTAGTTACATACATCTTGAAAATGGTAAGAAATTTCCTTACCATTTTTTGTTTTAATTTTATTATAAATTCTCATCAATTGAAGTTATTACTTTATCAATTTTTTCTTTCATTTTTATTAAATCTAATATATTCTCATAGCTTAACTCTTCCATATGATCATTTAATAAATGCTTAATTAATAATAATTTATTGGTAACAAAATAACTCCAGCGAAAATCACTGGAGTTACTTGAAAATTTATTTGTTTCTTATTTAGATCTTACTATTTGTTTACAGCTTCAGATAATCCTTTTCCAGGTTTGAATTTAACAACTTTTTTAGCTTCAATAGTCATTTCTTCTCCAGTTTGAGGATTTCTACCAGTTCTAGCAGCTCTTTCAGCAACTTCAAATTTTCCAAATCCTAAGAAAGTAACTTCTTCTCCTTTTACTAATGCTTCTTCTAATACAGCTAGGAATGCAGCAGCTTTTCTCTCAGCATCAGCTTTAGTTGCAAATTCTCCCTTTTCAAAATATAAATCAACAAATTCTTTTTTAGTCATTTCAAAGCCTCCTTAAAAATACACGTTATATCCTTTATACCATAACTTTAAAAATTTTACAACGGATTTTACTAATATTTTAAAATTTTAATTATTCCGTTGACTTTGAGTAATTTTATATATAGAAAATAGCATCACAATAGTGCTAATTACTTGGATTCCAGATAAAAATTTACCATTGAAAATAAAATCAAAGAGTATACTTGAAACTGGGAAACAAAGTTCACATATTGTTGCCACATTAGCTGGAATATATCTAAGCCCTTTATAGTAAAGAAGTATAGCACCACTTCCACTAGTAAGCCCTATTACAATAAATATAAACCAATGGAAAGGTTGTGTAGTGTGAATATTTGCTAGAGTTCCACTGAAAATATTTATTATAAACATAATAAAAGTTGTAAAGCTATATCTTAAATATAGTGCAGTTCTAAAAGAGGCATTTTTTAATATTCTCTTTCCAAAAACTGTTGCACTTCCAAAGGAAAAAGCAGCTAATAGAGAGTATCCACAAGCTAAAAGCATATTTCCATTGTATGCCATTTGAGGAGTGTTAAATTCAAAAGTAAGAAAATACCCTCCTATTAAAGCTAAGATAGCCCAAAAAACAAATTGTTTTGTAATCTTCTCCTTTAAAACTATCCAAGCAAGAATTACAGCAAATACAGGTTGTAGTTTTTGAAGTAGTGTAACTACTGTAAGATGATCAAAGTTTACTAAAAATAGAGCCTTTACTATTGAAAGAGTTCCTAAACTCCCTCCAAATAATGCCACTAAAAAGAAGTAAGTCAGATCTTTTCCATCTAATTTCTTTATATTTTTTAACTCTTCCTTTCCAAAAAGTAGAGTCATTCCCACAAAAGGAAGTAGATGCACCATAAATACTACATAAGGTACACTTAATTTAAAAAGGTTTGGAGTTAAGACAATAGAGTCAAATCCCCATAAAGTCGCAGCAAGACATACTAGAAGAGCTCCCATTGTCTCTTTTTTCTCAGTTAACATTTCCCTCCTAAAACAATGAGATCTGATTTGTCTCACTTAAAGAATCCACTGCATTTATAGATTTTAATTTCTCTACTATTGTTTGAGATACTTTAGTTCTTCTTTTCAGATCCTCATAAGATAAAAATTTATCTAATTCTCTCTCTTTTAAAATATTATCAATTACAGCTCCTCCAAGTCCGCTAAGTCCAATCAATGGTATTCTTATCTTACCATCTTCAATTGTAAACTTAGTTCCTCCTGATTTGTAAATATCAATAGGTAGGAATTGGAATCCCCTTGCATACATCTCAACTATAATCTCACAAATAGCCATTTCAGCTTTTTTCTTAACATCTAACTTAGGCTCTTTAGAAAGTACTTCAAGATGATTTTTAGCACTTTCAGGATTTCCCATAATATCAAAATCAAAGTCCTCAGCCTTTCTTGAAAGATATGCAGCATAGAAAGCAAGTGGATAGTGAACTTTAAAGTAAGCTATTCTCATTGCCATCATAACATAAGCAACAGCATGTCCCTTAGGGAACATATATTTTATTCTTCTACATGATTCTATATACCATTCAGCAACATTATGCTCCTTCATAAGATTAGAAAATTTCTCCCATCCCTCAGGATCTTTTGATGGTTTTCCCTTTCTTACAAACTCCATTATCTTAAATGCAGTCCCCTTTTCAATACCTTGGTCAATCAAATAGTTCATAATGTCATCACGTACTGTAATAACTTGTGACAGAGTTGCTTTCTTCTGTCTAATAAACTCTTGAGCGTTGTTTAACCATACATCTGTACCATGTGAAAGTCCTGAAATTCTTACAAGCTCAGCAAATGTTTTTGGCATTGTATCAATTAACATCTGTCTAACAAATGGTGTTCCAAACTCTGGCACTCCAAAAGTTCCCACAACTGAATTTATATCTTCAGGAGTGATTCCCAATGATTCAGTACTAGAGAATATTTTTAGAGTTTCAGGGTCAGCAATAGGTATAGAGTAAATATCTACCCCTGTATACTCTTGTAGCATCTTTATTGTAGTAGGGTCGTCATGTCCAAGTATATCAAGTTTTACAAGCTGTTCGTCCATAACATGATAATCAAAGTGAGTTGTGATAGAGTCATTTGTTATATCATTTGCAGGTTTTTGCACAGGACAAAACTCATATATATTGTGATCACGAGGTACAACAACCATTCCCCCTGGATGCTGTCCAGTAGTTTTCTTTGCTCCCTCAACTTTTTTAGCCAATCTTATAATTTCAGCTCTATTATTTTTTAACTCATGATCTTCAAAATATTTCTTTACATAACCTTCAGCATTTTTCTCTGCTAAAGTTGATATTGTTCCAGCTTTAAATACGTTCTCTTTACCGAAAAGTTGCTCACAATATCTGTGAATTTCTGATTGATACTCTCCAGAGAAGTTAAGGTCAATATCAGGCACTTTCTCTCCATTAAATCCCATAAATACTTCAAATGGTATTGAGTATCCATCACGTTTATACGGTTGTCCACACTTAGGACAGATCTTCTCAGGCAAGTCGATACCTACCCCTTCTCTCTCTATAAACTCTGAATTTTTACACTCAGGGTTAGTACAGATATAGTGAGGGTAAAGAGCATTAACCTCTGTAATTCCCATCATAAACGCAACTAAAGATGAACCTACCGATCCCCTCGAACCTACTAGATATCCACTATCTAGAGATTTTTTAACAAGTTTTTGTGCTGATAGATAAAGTACTGAGAATCCATTTCCTATAATTGCCCCTAACTCTCTCTCAAGTCTAGCTTTAACAATCTCTGGAAGTGGGTTACCATAGATACGATATGCTTTTTCATATGTCATCTCTTTAACTATATTCTCTGCATTATCAATTTTAGGTGGATAGAAACCATCAGGGACTGGCTTAATTACCTCAACCATATCAGCTATAGCATTGGTATTTTTAACAACTATCTCATTGGCTACCTCTTCTCCTAAGTAACTAAACTCATCTAGCAGTTCATCAGTAGTTCTAAAGTAAAATTTATTATCTGTTTTATATTGATTTTCTCTAAATACATTTCCACTACCATAAAGAAGAATACTTCTTATTTTATAATCTTCCTCATTATTATAGTGGACATTTGAACTAGCAGTTACTAATTTTCCTCTCTCTTTAGCAAGATTGTAGAAATATCTATTCATATCCTCAATTTGCTCAAAAGATGAGATTGTTCCTGTTCCATCTTCTTCATAAAGTTCAGCATAGGTAGCTCTAGGTAAAAGTTCTATATAGTCATAGAAATCTATATTTTTCTCTACATTTTCAAGATCATATCTCATATAGTATTCAGCTAATTCACCATCATTAGAAAAATGGCTAGTTAAAGAACTTCCAACTATTAATCCATCTCTTAATTTATCTACACGACTTTTAAGAACTCTTGGCTTTTTACTTCCATAATAATCAATATGAGCTTCTGAAACCAATCTATATAGATTTTGTAATCCAGTTAAATTCTTAGCAATTACCATAATATTTCTAGTAGCTTGTTTTTGAATATTTAAAGGGAAAGCTCCATTCATATTTTCAACATTAACTACTCCATTTTCAATATATTTCTCTAAAAACATAATGAAAAGTTTAGCTGTTGATTGAGCATCATCAATAGCTCTATGGTGATTTTCAAGGGAAAGTTTAAAAGTTTTGTTTAATCTATCAAGATTATAACCTTTTAAATCTGGATATAGATCTCTTGCCATTTGCAAAGTATCTATTATAGGTGGTTTATAATCTATTCCCATATATTTTTTGGCATCTCTTCTAATAAATCCCATATCAAAAGCTGAATTGTGAGCTACCATTACAGCATCTTTAGTAAACTCTAAAAATTTAGGTAACACATCTTCAATAGTAGGAGCATTGTCCACCATATCTTGAGTTATATGAGTTAATTCTGATATTTTCTTAGGTATAATTTTATTAGGATTAACAAAAGAACTAAATGTATCAACAATTCTAGTTCCCTTTAGTTTAATAGCACCTATCTCAATAATCTCATTTTTGTGACTATTAAGCCCAAATGTTTCTAAGTCGAAAACAACAAAGGTAGTATCTTCAATAGCACCAGTTTTACAATCTCTTACCATAGGCAAAGTATCATCAACCATATACATTTCACAACCGAGGATAGCTTTAAAATCCTTTCCTTTAGCTGCTTTATATGCAAATGGGAAAGCATGAACAACAGAGTAATCTGTGATAGCCATAGCCTTATGTCCATAAGAGATAGCACGCTTTATAAGATCTCCTATATCTTCAACTCCCACCATTTCACTCATCTTACTGTGAGTGTGAAGTTCTACCATCTTAACTTCTGCCTTGTCCTCTTTTTTAGCTTTTGTTTTCTCTAGCTTATTGATAGAGTTTATCATTATAACCTCTTCATTGTCAGAGTATCTATCAATTTGCTTTTTACCACTAATCTTTATAAAATCTCCAACAGATACTTCCACAGGTTTATCCTTATCACAGAAAACCTTTGAAGTTAGAGAAGTAACCTCATCAGTTAATCTTATTGTAAGTAGTATTTTTTCATTTCTAATATCTCTACTTTCAATAGAGAATACCTCTCCTTCAACTACACATAATTCATCTTCATAAAGCTCAAGAAACTCAGTTAAAGAGATACTATTTCCCTTGATCTCCTTCGTTTTATTACTAGAGTAACTTTGTCTTTGGAAACCACCTTGTTTAACATAGATCTCATTTGATTTTTGTGGCTTATTAGCAGCAGTAGCTCTATTTTCAGAGTCTATCTTAGCTGATAGAGTTATCATCTCTTTCTGCTTTTGAGCCTCAACCTCTGTAAGCTCCTTTGAAAAATTCCCATGAATAAATTTAACTTTAAAATTATATATTCCATAGTTCTCTAAAATCTTCTCAAGCTTCTCATCTATTTTAGTTTGAAGTAGGATCTCAATAGAGGTTTTATCATTTAACTCAATATCAATAACAGTTTCCTCTATTCTTATTCTGTAAAAATAAAGAAAGGATTTGGAAATAGCATTTCTAGCTTTTAATCTAATTATAGCCTTTTCTACTATTGTCACAAGCTCCTCTCTCATAATCTCACTCTTTGTATATTCTACTTTAAAGTCAACCTCAAGCTCTTTTCCAAAATTCTTTTTGATATTTTCATAAATTATATCCAGTTCTTTGAGATCTTTGACACTGGGAACAGAACACATAAATTTCATCTTCTTGTTTCTTTCATAAAAAACAATCTCATTAATACTTACATTTTCTATTCCCATTTGTCTGAAAATACCATCTTGAGGTTTGATCCTTATCTCATTTCTACTCATTTTCCCTCCAGAACTGTATTTTTAATTATCTCTCTCCTAAAAGTCTATCAAGTATAATTGCCACAGCAGCTCTTACAGAAAGATGATTATATTTTGTATTTCCTCTAATTGGCTCAAGAATATAGTTTGACATGTCCATTACTTCATCTGTAAGCCCCCAACCAGTACCAAATAATAATAAGTATGGTTTGTCATCTTCAAATATCATATCTGACATTGTTTTATAGCTTACAGTATTAGGGAATATTCTTGCTGAAGTTGTGATGATAACTGGTTTTTGCCCCTCTCTCTCTTCAATCTCTTCAATTACCTTTTCAATACTGTCCATAACTCTAGTTATAGCAAAGGCATTTTCTCTATCCTTGTTAAATTGTCCCCCTGTACCCTCTTGCCAGTAACCTATGATTCTCTCTGTAAGCATTTTTTGTGCATCTACTGGAACAATTAAACGGTATCCTTTTACATCATAAGTTCTACAACTTCTTGAAATATCGTGGATATCAAAGTTTGTAACAGAAGTACATACAACATCATTATTTTTATTGTAAACAGGATAGTGAACTAATCCTAAGTATATTTTATCTCTCATTTTATATAATCCCTTCTTTAAATTTATTTTTCGTCTAATTCAATCTCTTCTAATTGATTTTTAAATCTATCTATCTTTGCAAGGTAAACTCCACTTGCATATTTTAAATACTCCCAATGTTTTTCAGAAAGTTTCTTTATAACCCTAGCTGGAGAACCTGCTATAAGATCCCCTTCCTCTGCTTTCAATTTACTATTTACCACAGAACCAGCAGATACGATACAGTTTTTAGGAATAACACTTCCATTTAAAATAATACTTCCCATTCCAATTATTGAGTTATCCCCTACTGTGCAACCATGCACAACACAGTTATGCCCAATAGTAACTCTCTCTCCTATTGTTGTGGGAAAATCTGTATCTCCATGTAAAGTTGAATTATCTTGAACATTTGAGCCATTACCAATTTTAATTAAGCTCATATCTCCTCTTAAAACAGCAGAAAACCAAATTGATACATTCTCACCTGTCTCAACTTTTCCAATTACACTTGCATTTTCAGCGATATAGTTATTTTTTCCAATTTTTGGGATATATTCTCCAAGTTTATAGATCATTATTTACTCTCCTTTTTTAACTCCTCTTTTATCTCGTTTAAAAGTTTTTTCTCTAACTTATCAAACTCTCTCCCCTTTAAAAGATCTGGTCTTCTCAAATAAGTTCTCTTTAAGCTCTCTTTTTTTCTCCAAATTTCTATATTTTTATGGTGTCCAGACAATAAAACCTCTGGCACTTTCATACCCTCATACTCTTCAGGTCTTGTGTAGTTTGGATAATCTAAAAGTCCATTAAAAAAAGAGTCATTCTCATAAGATTCCTGTTTAATAGCTCCAGGAACAAGTCTAGCAATACAATCTGTCATAACCATTGCAGGTAACTCCCCACCAGTTAAAACAAAATCCCCAATAGATACTTCTAAATCAACTCTACTTTCCACTACTCTCTCATCAATTCCCTCATAGTGTCCAGCAATTATAGTGATCTCCTCCTCTTGAGAAAGTTCTATTGCCAACTTTTGATCAAATCTAACACCTTGAGGTGAAGTATATATAACTTTTCCTCCAAGTGTATTCAATGCTCTAATAAGTGGTTCTGGTTTCATAAGCATTCCTGCCCCACCACCAAAAACCTTGTCATCAGCTTGTTTATGCTTGTCATAACAAAAAGCTCTAATATTAATTACATTTATCTCTAAAAGATTTTTTTCCAAAGCTCTCTTTATTATGCTCTCTCCTGTAAATCCTCTGAACATCTCTGGAAATAGAGTTAAAATATTTATTTTCATAAATTACTCCTCATCTTCTATTCCATCATCTTGCTGATATTTTTTCCCTTTCATCTCTCTCATTCCATCAATAAGTTCAACATAGATAGTTCTTTTATCAAAATCTATCTTTTTAACAAACTCATCAATATCTGGAATCATAGCTTCACTTTTTTCATCTTCAACTACAAGAATATCATGAGCAGCAGTTTCAAAAATATCAGTTACTCTTCCTATAGTTTCATTGTTTTTCATATCTACAACTTCCATATCCATAAGATCGTTTAATAGATATTCATCTTCAGCTATTCCTAAAATATCTCTTCTAACTTTAATAAGTCCATTTTTTAACTTTCCAGCATCAGTTTTATTAGTTATCTCTTGAAATTCAACTGTCCATTTATTTCCAACAAGAGGGCTTACACTTGTGATAGTAAGTATTTTTTGTTCCCCTTGAATATCAATAATAACTTTATTTCCAACTAAAATCTCAGCATCTGACACATTAGCTATAATTTTTACAGCTCCTTTAAGATGATGAGTTCCAGATATTTTACCAACTGTAAAAAGCTCCATCAATCAATCCTCCTAGTCTAAAAATTCAACATTTACATTTAGTTTATCTTTAACTCCAGCAGCTTGCATAACTCCTCTAATTGCATTAGCTGTAAGTCCATTTTTACCGATTATTTTTCCCATCTCTCCTTTAGCAACACTTACTTTAAAAGTGATAGTATCATCAATAGCATCATAATCTATCATTACAGCATCTTTAGTATCTACAAGCTCTTTTATAATATAGTTGATTAATTTTTCTAATTTTTCCATCTTTTCCTCCACTAAATATTATTTATTAATATATAGAGAACCTTTCCAAGCTCCCTCTTCTATAATTTCAGCTACTACATCATATTTTCTTAAATCCTCTATAACAAACTTTATAAAATCTTTAAAATCATATGTAGTAATTATATTTATAAGCCCCTTTTGAGGATCTACAGTTCTTACAACTCCAGCTCCCTCATAAGCTTCTACAACTTTATTTATAAAGTCAATATCTTCTTTTCTGCTTTGAATCAGAAACTCATAACTTCCTAGCATTTTTCCTCCATCTTAAAATTTAAAACAAGGCTGACTAAATTGTCAGCCTGCTCTCTTAAATTGCAGCTTATTTTTTTTCAAATATAGCAATTAGATTTAAAAAATCATCAATAGAAAGGTTTTCAGCTCTCTCTGTTTCAGCAATATTCGCTTGAGCTAAAATCTCTCTCAACTCATCTTTAGATTTTCCCAAAGCTGTGAAGTTGTTCAACAAATTTTTTCTCTTGTTAGCAAAGGCAGCCTTTACATATTTAAAGAAACAATCTTCATCTACTATTTTGCTATATCTTTCATCTTTGTAAAGCTTAATAGACATAAAAGCAGAATCTACCTTAGGAATAGGAGTAAAAAACTCTTTTGGAATTGTGAAAAGATACTCAGCTTCTCCAAAATATTCTACTGCTAGAGTAAGAACACTTCTCTCTTTTCCTTTTTTAGCACAAATTCTCTCTGCTACTTCTTTTTGTACCATGATATATATCTCATCAATTACATCTCTATTTTCTATTAATTTATTGATAATAGGAGATGTTATATAGTAAGGGATATTGGCAACAACCTTTGTTCCCTCTCCAACATAATCTTTTAAATTAGTTTCTAATACATCATTCATTACCAATGTATATTTAGGGTTAGAGTCAAATTTCTTTCTCAATATCTTCTCAAGATCTCTATCTATCTCAACAGTGACAACTTTTTTAGCAGTATCTAAAAGTAGAGCTGTCAATGCCCCTTCTCCTGGTCCTATCTCCAATACTGTATCTTCAGCTTTAACATCTGATACTTCCATAATTTTTCTTAATACTTCTCTTTGATCTGTCAAAAAGTTTTGACCAAATTTCTTTTTATGTTTAAAGGACATTATTTTCCTCCAATTATTTTCTTACAACTATTCCAACATATGGAAGATTTCTATGTTTTTGAGCATAGTCAAGTCCATAACCTACAACAAACTCATCAGGGATTTCAAAACCTACATAATCTCCCTTCATCTCTACTTTTCTTCTTTCAGGTTTATCTAAAAGAGTACAAACTTTAACACTTTTTGTTCCCTTAGCTTTGATAAATTCTTTTACATAGCTTAAAGTAAGTCCTGTATCAATGATATCTTCAACAATTATAACATCTTTATCTTTAAGTTCTTGATCAACATCTTTTAATATTTTTACAACACCAGTTGTGCTAGTCCCATCTCCATAACTAGATACATTCATAAAATCAATAGTAAGAGGTAAATCTAATTCTTTAATAAGGTCGCTCATAAAAACAACTGACCCTTTTAAAAGTCCAAGAACTACAACTTCTTTTCCTTCGTAGTCTTTTGTGATTTCACAAGCAAGTTCTTTAATTCTTTGTTCAACCTTTTCTCTTGGTATTAATGTTTCAATAGTATAATCCATTTTTCCTCCTAAAAAAAGTGATACAACAATCACTCTTATAAAAATTCATTCATCATTATTTTATCATCTACTACATTTTTTTACAAGAATTTATTGAGCAGATTTTAAAAACTTGCATTTTAATTAAATAAAAAAAGTTACCCTAAATTAATAATCTAATTTAGAATAACTCTTCTTATTTCTCTATAATATGTGTATGGACTCCTGTAAAATGATCATCGTGGTAGTGATCTGATCCTACTCCATTAACATGGTAATGACTTGTAGTATATGATATTTGAACTTTATCATTTATTGGATTTTTTCCTATATAGCACTCAATATTAAAAATATTCTTTAGATTTTCTCTATTTAAAACTTGTTCTGGTGTTCCCTCTTCAATAAGTTTACCATCTTTTAATATATAGATATAATCACAAAATATAGCAGCAACATTAAGATCATGAAGAGCAGCAATTACATTTTTATCCAAATGCTTAATTAAATGTAAAAGTTGTAGTTGATATCCAATATCCAAATGGTTAGTAGGCTCATCAAGTATCAATATAGGCGTATCCTGTGCTAATGCTCTAGCAATTAAAACTCTCTGTTTCTCTCCACCAGATAATTCATTAAAATTTCTACCTATATAGTTTTCCATGCCAACTTTTTTTAACATAGTTAAAGCGATCTCTCTATCATTATTGGAGTAATTTTCAAATATGCTTTTATGTGGGTATCTTCCCATTTCTACTATCTCTTCAATACTGAAATCAAAATCTTCTCTATCCTCTTGAGATAAAACAGCTATCTTTTTAGCTCTCTCTTTTCCATTTATACTTTTAATACTTTTTCCATTAATAAAAATATCTCCACTATTTGGAGTCAACACCCCATAGATATTTTTTAATAGTGTTGATTTTCCAGCTCCGTTAGGACCGATTATACCTATAAACTTTTTTTCAGGAAATTTTATTGATATATCATTTAAAATACTTTTATCCTTTGTTTTATAAAATAGATTTTTAACTTCTACCATTTTTACCTCCAAAAGAGAAACTCTTTATTCCAATCATAGATAGGAAAAAAGGACCTCCGATAATAGATGTTATTATTCCAATAGGTATATCTCTCGGTGGAAAAATTGTACGAGCTATTGTATCACATAAGATTAAAAATATTGCTCCAACTAAAATTGAAAGGGTTAAAAGCTTTCTATGTGAGCTACCACAAAAATATCTACAAATATGTGGAACTATCAGACCTATAAAGCCGATTGAACCTGTAAGAGCAACTAAAATAGAGATTAAAATAGTAGATGAAAGGATAATAATTGTTTTTATTCTTCCTATATTCATTCCCACCATTTTTGCTGTATTATCTCCTAAAAGTAAGATATCCAATGATTTAGATAGAAGTAGAGAAAGTACAAAGACAATAGCTAATGCAAGAAATGGTATCAATAACTCTCCCCATTTTGCTCTACCTAAACTTCCCATACTCCAAAATACTGCTGATCTTACTTGATTTGAGTTTTTAGCTGAGTAAACTAAGATATTTGTTATAGATGAAAAAATAGTTGAAACAGCTAAACCAGTTAATATTAATCTAACTGTTGAGATATTCTTTCCATTTTCAGTTCCAATTATAAAGACAATTATTCCACAAGTGATAGCTCCAATAAAAGCTCCCCCTGTAATTCCTAACATACCTATAGTTGCTCCACCAAAAATAATAACTGCTACTGCTCCAGCAGATGCTCCAGAGGAGATACCTAAAATGTATGGATCAGCTATGGGATTTTTAGTTATACACTGCATTAATACTCCAGATATTGCAAGTCCTCCCCCTGTAATTGCAGAAAGCAATACTCTTGGAACTCTTATCTCCCAAATGATAGCCTCTATATTTTTTTTCCAAGTAGGAGAAAAAATTTCTCTATTTAAAATTCTATTGCTTAAAAACTGATATACATTTTTTATGGAGATATAGCTACTTCCAAAGGAAACTCCTATTAAGATACTGAAAACTAATAACACTAAAAGAGATAAAAAAATTATTTTATATCTTTCTTCTCTTATCTTCATCAGTTTTCATTTCCGTAAAACATATTATATAGTTTTTCAACTGCTCTTGAGTTTCTTATTCCTGGAGCTAAATCAATAAGTCCAATCTTATAGATTCTATTATTTTTTATAGCATCTATATCTTTTAAAGCTGGACTATTTTTTAAGAATTTAATCTTTTCATCTCCTGTGATTCCAGAATAATACTCTGTTACAACTATAATTTCAGGATTTTTTTGAACAATATCCTCAAATGAAACAGTAGCATAGTCTTGTCCTAGATCTTTATAGATATTTTCTCCACCAGCAAGTTCAATAAGATTATTAGGTAATCCTGATCCCCCAACAAAGGCTTCTCCCTCTCCTGAATCATAGATTAATACTCTAGGTTTATTCTCTATATTTTTAGTTTTATCAGTTACACTTTTAACTTCAGCTTTCATCTTAGCTATAACTTTTTCAGCTCTTTCAGGGACTTCAAATATTCTTCCTAAAAGTATAAAATCACTATACACACTTTCAATAGTAGCATCTGGAGCTAATCCACTAGAGATAAAAGGAACTATTCCTCTCTCTACTAACTCATCTAATGATCCTGTTGTTTCCTCTGCTATTGATTGTTCCCAACCAGATACAAAGTCAACTTCTGTTGCTATAAATGATTCTTTAGATATTGAATGTTGTCCCTCACCTAATTGTAGTTCAGGTATTTTATCATATGCCTCTTTGTATTCTGGCAAAATCTCCTCATTTAATAAGGCTGTTCCTGTCATCTTATCTTCTAAACCAAGAGCTAAAAGAGTTTCTGTCATAAATTGTGCTAAAGTTACAGCTCTTTGTGGAGATTTAGTGACAGTTATCTCTTTTTTATATACTCCATCATCAAAGGTATATTTAATTGGTTCATAGGCAAAAACATTTAATGAACCTAATATTAAACCTCCTATTATTATTTTCTTTAAATTCATAATTCTCCTTTAAAATATTAAATAGAGCTGTAACAAATATGTTCAGCTCTTTCTTAAATAAATATTAGTACTTTCTTAAATCTAGCTCCTCAAATTCAAAAAACTCTTTTCTTAAATATGTATGAACTTTATTTATAACCTTTTGAATATCTTGAGTAAGATTTCCTAATACCCTAACTATAAATCCATTTTTCTCAAGAAGAGAGATTCCAAATTTCACATCTAAATTTAGATTTTTTGTTTCCTCTCTCACTCTCTTTATCAGCTCTTTATCTACTCTCTCATCAATTACTACCATTGTTCCAAAATTTTTATATCCCTCAAGAATACCAAAACTTTGTACCTCATAATCTTTAGGTGTAATTTTTAGATTATCTAAATAGATTAACTCTCCATTTAGATAAAGATTTGTTTTTATTCTAGCACTTGTATATTGAAAGAGCTTTCCATCAGGTGACCAACCAGCAGTTATACCATCAGAATATATAAGAGTTGCTCCTTCTTCTAAATATATATCTGTGCTTTGCTCATATACTGCATCTTTATACAATATTACACTATCATTTATAAACTCAAGTTTACTATTTTTTTCAAGTTGCAGATTAGTATATTGCTTTGAAGGGATACCATTTTCACTTTTATAGATCTTACTAGATGCTTGAGTAGTTAAAATAGCTTGGCTACCTTCCTCTAATTTTAATCTATTTTCATAATACTCTCCCTCAATATATCCTCCACCAAGTTGAATAAGATAGTAACATGGGATAGTATCATCATCTAAATATATAGCTGGAGAGATCTTAGCTGCTCCCACTGTATAACTTTTCTTTGCTCCTGTTCTTCTAGGAGTTTTTTGTAAAATAAGTTCAGTATAACCAGCAAGATTGTTTTTTCCTAAATCATCTATTGTGATTTTTTCTCTCATCTATTTAAGCCCCTCTAAAAGACAATTAGATTTAATCCAATCAATAACTCTATTTACTCCCTCATCTGTTTTAAGATTTGTAAATATAAAGTCTTTCTCTTTTCTAAAAACTTTTGTATCCTCTCTCATTACATCAAGATTTGCCCCAACATATGGTGCTAAATCTATCTTATTTATAATGAACATATCACTTTTAATCATTCCTTGTCCAGCTTTTCTAGGAATTTTCTCCCCTTGAGCCACGTCAATTATATAGATTGAAAAATCTACTAAATCAGGACTGAAAGTAGCTGCTAGATTATCTCCTCCACTTTCAAGGAAGATTATATCTAAATCATCAAATCTACTTTTTAATTCATCTATTGCAGCAAAGTTCATAGAGGCATCTTCTCTTATAGCTGTATGAGGACAACCTCCAGTTTCTACTCCAATTATTCTATCTTCAGGTAAAACAGAGTTTTTCACCATAAACATAGCATCTTCTTTTGTATAAATATCATTAGTTATAACAGCAATCTTGTAATCATTTGCCATCATTCTAGTAACTCTCTCTATTAGAAGTGTCTTCCCTGAACCTACTGGTCCTCCAACACCGATTATTACTGGTTCTTTCATTACCTCTCCTTTTTTTCTATCTCCTTTGCTCCCATACAAAAAGATCTTTATAGGGAGCAGAGGAAATTAATTTTAAGACATAAACAATCTAAATACTAATTCTTCGTGATTTATTTGAGATATTTCTAACCCTGGAACTGTCAATCCAAAATCTTCATCTTTCAGATTCATTATCTCTAACAGTAATTTTTCAAATATAGGGAAAAACTCCTGCATTAAAATAAGTCCATCCTTTTGTCCTAGAGGGATAGCTCTTACTCCATTTTGAATTAAAGTTGAGATTGTACTATACATATAATATAGAATAGTATCTTCAACAGATATTTCCAAATAATTCAAAAGAATAGCAGTGGCAATACTAGGATGTCCAAAAGATAGTTTTTTTCTGATTCTATCTCCATACTCTTTTAAAAGAGGTATATCATAAAGCTCTAAATAGGTTTTAATCATTCTTTGTCCAATTAGTTTAGCTCCATCTCTACTCTCTTTTGAAGTATTTTGTACAGTGATCTTTCTATCTAGTTCCCAAATATCATCTATCTTCTTTTCTTTTAATTTTTCAAAAACTATTCTCATAGCAAAACCATCATTATATATAAATTGATGTTTAAGATATGATAGTAACCAAACTTTTAGAGTAGCAGTATCTTTTATATCTCCATCTCTTAAATATGTCTCCATACCAAAAGAGTGGTTAAAAGAACCTACTGGAAAGTTTGAATCACAAATTTGCATAACATTTAAAATTTTCATATTAATGGCTGTGGTCCACATGTCTAAATGCCTGCTTTAATTTCATATTTTTTCTTTCAAAGTTTACTTGTAAATCTTGTAGGAATTTTTCTACTAAGTAATCATATTGAATAATTATCTTACCATCTTCAATTTGAACTGGTAAATGTTTATTTCCAAGGTTGTGTGCTACCTCTCCCATCTCATTTATATCTCTAGGAGTGATAACAATAACATCATCTTCTTTTACAGAGATAACAACCATATTATGTCCATCATTAAAAAGAATATCTCCATCTCTCATTTCACTACCCTTTGGTAAAGAGATTCCATACTCATGTCCATGATCTGATGTCACTCTTAAAACTCTTTTTAAAAGCTCATCACTTTCTAAATAGATTCTCTCTACATGACAGTGTATATCTTCCATATCCTTTATATTTCCAAGAATTTTATCTAATATCATCTTTTTACCTTCCTTAAATTAGAATAAGAAATATTTTTGTGCCATTGGTAACTCTTTTAATGGCTCACAAGTGATTAATTCTCCATCTACTCTTACATCATATGTTTGAGGATCAACAGTGATATTTGGAGTTGCATTGTTTAGTTTCATATCTTTTTTAGTTAAAGTTCTATGTCCTCTAACTGGTAAAACTATTTTATTCAATCCTAGTTTATCTTTGATTCCATCTTCATAAGCATAAGTTGAAACAAATGTTATAGATGTGCTTCCAATAGCTTTTCCATACCCTCCAAATTGATTTCTCATAATCATTGGCTCAGGTGTAGGAATTGTTGCATTGGCATCTCCAACAACAGCTTGGGCTACCATTCCACATTTTACTACCATTTTAGGTTTTACTCCAAAGAAAGCAGGTTCCCAAATAACTAAGTCAGCATATTTACCAACTTCAATAGAACCTACATATTCAGAGATTCCATGAGCTAGAGCAGGGTTGATTGTGTATTTAGCAATATATCTCTTAGCTCTATTGTTATCAGAATACTCCTCATCTCCCTCTAAAATTCCTCTTTGTAGCTTCATTTTATGAGCTGTTTGCCAAGTTCTCATTACAACCTCTCCAATTCTTCCCATTGCAAGAGCATCAGAACTCATAATACTTAAAGCTCCCATATCTTGAAGAATATCTTCAGCAGCTATTGTTTGCTCTCTGATTCTTGAATCAGCAAAGGCTAAATCTTCAGGAACTTTAGGGTCTAAGTGATGGCAAACCATTAACATATCTAAGTGTTCAGCTATTGTGTTAACTGTAAAAGGTTTAGTAGGGTTAGTTGAAGCTGGTAATAAATTGTTAAATGATGCCATTCTAACAATGTCAGGTGCGTGTCCTCCCCCTGCTCCCTCTGTATGGAAAGTATGAATTACTCTATCTTTTATTGCATCAATAGTATCTTCAACAAATCCAAATTCATTTAATGTATCAGAGTGTAGTGCAACTTGAACATCATATTTATCTGCACATTTTAGTGCATTGTCAATAGCTGATCTTGTAGCTCCCCAGTCTTCGTGAACTTTTAAACCGATAGCTCCAGCTTCTATTTGCTCCTCATTAGGACCTTCAACAGCTCCACTTCCTTTTCCAAAGAAACCGAAGTTAATAGGGAATCCTTCTGCTGATTCTAACATTCTGTGAATATGCCAAGCTCCCGGAGTTGAAGTAACAGCTTTTGTTCCCTCAGCAGGTCCTGTTCCTCCTCCTATAAGAGTTGTAAGCCCTCCACTTAAAGCAGTTTCAACTATTTCAGGTATAATATAATGAACGTGAGTATCAATTCCTCCAGCTGTAACTATTGTTCCCTCTCCAGCTATAACTTCAGTACTTGCAGATACAATAAAATCTACATTATCCATCATATCTGGGTTTCCACCTTTACCGATAAATTTAATCTTTCCATCTTTTATACCGATATCAGCTTTATATACTCCTGTGTAGTCAAGAATAACTGCATTTGTGATTATTGTATCAACAACTTTTTCATTATTTCTCATCTCAACAGGGTTAAGTCCCATTCCAGCTCTTAGAGATTTTCCCCCACCAAATTTACACTCCTCTCCATAAGTAGTGTAATCTTTTTCTATTCTAATAAAAAGCTCCGTATCTGCTAGTCTTATACTATCTCCAGTAGTTGGACCATACATAGAAGCATATTGTTTTCTTCCTATTTCAAAGCTCATTTTTCCTCCTAGTCTAATGCTCCGTTTACTTTATCATTTAAACCATAAACTTTTCTATTTCCTGCTATATCAATAAGTCTAATCTCTTTTTCATCTCCAGGCTCAAATCTTACAGCAGTTCCAGCAGCTATGTCCAATCTCTTTCCATAAGCTTTTGCTCTATCAAATTCAAGAATTGGATTTACTTCATAAAAGTGGAAGTGAGATCCTATTTGTATAGCTCTATCTCCTCTATTTATAACTCTCAATGTAATAGCTTCTTTTCCAGCATTACAAACTATTTTATCTTTTCTTAAAATATATTCTCCCGGTTTCATTTTGCCTCCTATTCAATTGGATCTTTAACACTTACAAGTTTTGTTCCATCTGGGAAAGTTGCTTCAACTTGTACAGTTTCTATCATCTCTGGCACACCTTCCATTACATCATCTCTAGTAAGAATAGTTCTTCCAAAGCTCATTAATTCTTCAACACTTTTTCCCTCTCTAGCTCCTTCCATCAATTCATCAGTAATCAATGCAATAGCCTCAGGATAGTTAAGTTTTAAACCTTTATTTTTTCTTCTTCTAGCTACTTCAGCAGCTACAACTATAAGAAGTTTTTCTTTTTCTCTAAGAGTTAATTTCATATTTCCCTCCATTTTTTTAGTTTTTACCATTAAATATTATATTATAATTTTTTTTCCTTGTATATATTTTTTTATATCATCGCTACTCCACAATAAAAGTTTATTGATATTTTTTATCTCTTATGTTATCATCAAATAGTATATAAATTGATTTTTTTCAGGAGGATTAAATGAATAAAAAGTTAGTTTTTTTCTCTTTTATCACAGTTGTAGCTCTAGGTGTAACAGGGTTCTTTTCATTAAAAATATTTGAAAAATCATATTTCAATGAAACTTACTACAAAGTACCAGATTTAAAGAGCTTTACTCTTGAAGAGGCTGAAGAACTTTTAACTGATAACAATCTTAACATTAGAAATATGGGAGATGAGTTCTCAGAACTTCCAGTAGGTGAGATATTTATGCAAGAACCTGAGCCTAATAGTATTGTAAAGAAAAATAGAAATATCAAGGTTTGGGTGAGCAAAGGAGAGGCTCTAGTAGAGGTGCCTCAACTTGTGGGAATGAACTTCCTTGATGCTAAAGCCATAGCTGAACAAAAGGGGTTAATAGTTGATAGAGTAGCCTCAACAAAGGCAGCACTTCCATATAATGAGGTTATTGCCACTGATCCAGCAACAGATACTCTTTTAAAGAAAGGACAAAAAATCTCTTTCCTTATAAATAGTTCAGAGCAGATGATGGAAACAAAGATGCCTGATATCATCGGAGTTGATGTAAATGATGCTGAAACTCTTTTAAGTGAAAGCTCACTACTTATAGGAAAGATTAATTATGTATCATTGGTAGAGATACCAGATGGTGTTGTTATTGAAACAAGCATAGTTTCAGGAAGAAAAGTTCCAGCAGGAACAGAGATAGATATTACTGTAAATAGAATTAAGTAGTATGGAGGGAGAAAAATAAAAGGTATTGTTATAAATAAGATACAAGGTTTTTATTATGTAAAAGTTGATGAACAAGTATATGAATGTAAACTTAGAGGAATTTTAAAAAGAAAAGATGACAAGCAAAACTGTGTTGTTGGAGATATAGTTGAGATATCTGAGGACAATGCTATTATAAAAGTAGAAAAGAGAAAAAATCTAGTTGAAAGACCTTTAGTGGCAAATATAGATTATTTAGTAATACAATTTGCTGGAAAGGATCCTGCAATAGATTATGAAAGATTAAATATTCTAATTCTTAGAGGTTTCTATTACAAAATATCTCCAATTATTGTTGTAAATAAGATAGATCTATTAACAAAGGAAGAGATTGAAGATATCAAAAAGAATTTAGAATTTTTAAAACAATTGAATATACCATATTTTCTTGTATCAGAAAGAGAAAATATTGGAATTGAAGAACTAAAAGCTTTTATTAAAGATAAGATAACAGCTTTTGGAGGACCTAGTGGAGTAGGGAAATCAAGTATTATCAATCTTCTACAAAATGCTAAAAAACTTGAAACTGGAGAGACAAGTAAGAGATTGAAGAGAGGAAAACACACAACAAAGGATACAAATCTTTTACCATTAAAAGATGGAGGATATATTATTGATACTCCAGGTTTCTCATCAATTGAACTTCCAGATATTAAAGATGCTCAAGAATTGATTGGACTTTTCCCAGAGTTTACTGTGGAAGAAAGCTGTAAATTCCATAACTGTTTGCATTTAAATGAGCCAGGTTGTATAATTAAAAGTAGAGTAGAAGAGGGAATAATCTCACAAACTAGATATGAATTTTATAAAAGAATATATGAAAAACTTAAAAATGAGAGGTGGAATAAATATGAATAAAAATATTAAAATAGCTCCTTCAATATTATCAGCAGATTTTAGCAGATTAGGGGAAGAGATTGAGGCAATAGATAGAGCAGGTGCAGATTATGTACATATAGATGTTATGGACGGAATTTTCGTGCCTAATATCACTTTTGGAGCTCCTGTTGTAAAAGCTGTAAGAAATAGAACTAAACTTGTTTTTGATGTACACTTAATGATAGATAGACCAGAAAGATATATTGATGACTTTGTAAAAGCTGGAGCAGACTTAATAACTGTTCATGCTGAATCTACTCTACATCTTCATAGAGTTATTCAACAGATAAAAGCTCATGGAATAAAAGCAGGAGTATCTTTAAACCCTGCCACTCCAGTTGATGTATTAAAATATATTATCAATGATATTGATATGGTGCTTGTTATGAGTGTAAATCCAGGATTCGGAGGACAAAAGTTTATACCAAGTGCAGTTGAAAAGATAAAAGATGTAAGAACATTAAGTAAAGATGTAGATATCCAAGTTGATGGAGGAATTACAGCTGATACTATTGGACAATGTATTGAAGCTGGAGCAAATATATTTGTTGCTGGTTCGTACGTATTTTCAGGAGATTATGAGGAAAGAATAAATTTATTAAAGAGAGGGTAAAATATGAGTGCAAATATTAAAAAGGTAGATGAATTATTGGGGAACTTCTATAAACTATTTTTTAAAAGTGAGGATATGGCTCTAAAAAGAGGTATAAAATGTCTTACTCATACAGAACTTCATTTGATAGAAGCAATAGGACAAGACTCATTAACTATGAATGAGTTATCAGATAAGATTGGAATTACAATGGGAACAGCTACTGTTGCTGTTTCTAAACTTACAGAAAAAGGATTTATAGCAAGAGTTAGATCAAATTCAGATAGAAGAAAGGTTTTTGTTTCACTTACTCCTAAAGGAACTAGTGCATTAACTTATCACAACAACTATCACAAAATGATTATGTCAAGTATCACAGAAAATATTCCAAAAGAGGAGTTAGAACACTTTATAAGTGTATTTGAAGTTATCCTTGATTCTTTGAAAAAGAAAACAAATGATTTCAGACCACTTGTAATTACTGATTTCCCTGTTGGAAGTATAGTATCAATAGTTGAAATTAAAGGAACTCCAATAGTTCAAAACTATTTTGCTAGCCATGGAGTTGAAAACTTTACAGTTATAGAGATTATGGAAAGTGATAATAAAGATAACTTTATTTTGAAGAAAAATGATGGAGAACTTTTAGTACTTGATATTCTTGATGCTAAAAATCTTATTGGAATTAAAAAAGATTAATTAACATAGGAGTGCATATGTTTTACATTGATGGAATATCACTAAATAAGATAAAAGATGAATTAAAAAGAGAGCTTGCAGGGAAAAAGATAAATAAGATAACAAAAAATACTGAGACATCACTGTCAGTTTTCTTTGGAAAAACAGAGTTAGTTTTCTCTTGTAACCCTACTTTTCCTATTTGCTATATCTCAAACTCTAAAGAGGGAGTTTTAGAAAATAGTACAGGACTTGCAGCTAATATGAGAAAACATCTATTAAATGCTATGTTGACAGATGTAGAGCAACTTGGTTTTGATAGAATATTGGTATTTAAATTTGCTAGAATAAATGAGCTTGGAGAGGTGAAGAACTACTCTATAATTTTTGAGATTATGGGAAAATATTCTAACTTTATTCTAGTTGATGGGGATAATAAGATAGTAGATCTATTAAAACGTTTCTCTCTTGAGGAAAATAGATTGAGAGCTATGTTCCCAGGGTTACAATATGAGCAACCTGTAATAGATGAAAAAATATCTCCTATTGAGGTAGGAGAAGAGGAGTTTAATAGATTTGTAGAGGAAAAAACTCTTCTTAAAAATGTAGAGGGAATTGGAAAATTGACAGTTTCTAATATAAAAGATTATTGTGATTTTAAAAATATATTAGATGCCCCTCTATCACCAAAAATATTTTTAAATAATAAAAGAATTGTTTTAGGAACAGTTTTAAATATTATACCAAAGGAAAAATATGATGAGGTGTTGGAGTTTGATAGTTTTAGAGAGGTTATAAACTACTATATCAACACTGAAAATCTGTCTAGTTCCTTTGATACTCTAAAAACAAGATTGTTAGATAATATTAATAAAAAGGTAAAAAAGAACAATAAGATTCTTTCTCTTCTAAAGGCTGAAGCTGAAGAGAAAAGTGATTTTGAAAAGTATAAGGAGCTAGGAGATATTTTAGCTGCCTCAATATACTCTATAAAGAGAGGTATGACAAGCTTAAAAACTTATGATTTTTACAATAATAAAGAGATTGAAATTCCTTTAGAACCTCAACTTTCTCCACAAGAGAACCTTGAAAAAACATATAAAAAGTACAATAAGTTAAAAAGAGGAATGGAAGCTAATGCTAGAAGAAATAGAGAGATTAATGAGGAGTTAGAGTATCTAAACAGTGTTAAACTTTTTATTGATAGTAGTGATGATACTAACAACTTGAAATTGATTCAAGATGAGTTAATTGCACAGGGATATTTAAAAGTTCAGCAAAAGAAAGGTAATAAGAAAAAAGTCAATAAAGAGATAGGATATGGGATTCTTGAATTTGAAAATTATAGAATTTTATATGGAAGAAACAATATTGAAAATGATAACCTTACTTTTAAAGTAGCTGAAAAAAATGATATTTGGCTACACTCAAAAAATATTCCAGGATCACATGTTATTATAAAAGCAAGTGTAGTGACATATGAGATGCTTATGAAGGGAGCAGAGGTAGCCGCTTTCTATTCTAAGAGTAGTACAGGGGATAAAATAAGTGTTGACTATACTCAAAAGAGATATATAAATAAGCCAAAAGGTGGAAAACCAGGGTTTGTTACATATGTAAATGAAAAGAATATTGTTGTGGCAAAGCCTGAAAAGATTTAAAAAAGATATATAATCTTTGGTGTTGGTACTTAAATGTATTAACACCTTTTTTATTTTTTTGTACCAATAAATTAACTTTATTCTTATTTTTACTATTATTTTTCTTGAATTTCTGATACAATAATATGGTAAAAAATTAAGTTAGATTTAATGAGAGGTAAAAATGAAGAAAAAGATTAAAGAGATAATAGTAGTTGAGGGAAGAGATGATATTTCAGCAGTAAAAGCTGCTGTTGATGCAGAGATAATTCAAGTAAATGGGTTTGCAGTGAGAAAAGCTGGAACTATTGAGAAAATAAGAGTGGCTAATAAAAATAGAGGGATTATTATCTTAACAGATCCTGACCATGCTGGAGAAGAGATTAGAAAGTATATTCATAAATTTTTTCCAGAAGCAAAGGATGCCTATATCAGAAGAATAGAGGGAACAAAAGATGGAGATGTAGGAGTTGAAAATGCTAATCCTGAAGCTATAATCAATGCCTTAGAAAAAGCTAGATGCAGTGTGCTAGAAAATATTGTAGAAACTTTTGATATGAGTTATTTAATGGACTGTGGACTTGTTGGAAACAATGAAGCAAGTATCAGAAGAGAAAGAGTTGGTGGAAAGTTGGGAATAGGATATTCTAATGGAAAACAATTTCTTTCAAGATTAAACAGATATGGCATAAGTAGAGATGAGTTTGAAAAAGCTTTAAATGAAGTTATTGCTGAAGAAAAATAATATTTTAAAACTATATAAAAGTAGATATTAATTGTTGACATTTTTTTGTAAAATAATATATAATATAAATAGAGGGTTAAACTCTGTATATAAAATAATTTTGAGGTGGGAAAATGAGAAAAAAACTTATGTGCTTATTAGCTGCTATGACATTTGCTGCTAGTTATGGAGCTGAAAATATTACTACTGATGTAGTTGTTGTTGGAGGAGGAGGAGCTGGACTTTCAGCTGCTATCGCTGCTAAAGAAAAAGGTGCTAATGTAGTTTTAGTAGAAAAAATGTTAATGTTAGGAGGAAATACTAACTATGCAACAGCTGGTATCAATGCTGCTAACACTAAGCTACAAAAGAAATTAGGAATAGAAGATAATGCTGAACTATTCTACAATGACACTATGAAAGGTGGAAAAAACGTTAACAACCCTGAATTAGTAAAAAAACTTACTACTGATTCAGCTAATATTATCGATTGGTTAACAGAAAGAGGAGCAGATCTTAGTGAAGTTGTATTCACTGGAGGACAAAGTGCAAAGAGAACTCACAGACCAGCTGGTGGACAAGCTGTTGGACCAGTTATCGTTGATGCTCTTGCTGAAACTGCTGAAAAAGATGGAATTGATGTAAGAACTGAAAGTGAAGTTACTAAATTAATAAAAACTGGTGATAAAGTTACTGGTGTTGAAGTAAAACACAAAGGTGAAACTTACAATATCACTGCAAAAGCTGTTGTAATGGCAACTGGAGGATTTGGAGCTAATGCTAAAATGGTAGCTGAATACAAACCATCATTAGAGGGATTTGGATCAACTAACAGCCCTGCTATCACTGGAGAGGGAATCAAAATGGTTAAAGCTGTTGGAGGAGATTTAGTTGATATGACTGAAATTCAAACTCACCCTACAGTAGTACATAAGAAAACTGCTATGATCACTGAAGCAGTTAGAGGAGAGGGAGCTATCCTTGTAAACAGAGAAGGAAAGAGATTTGTAAGCGAACTTGAAACTAGAGACGTTGTTTCTAAAGCTGAACTTGAGCAAACTGGAAAAAGTGCTTTCTTAGTATTTGACCAAGAAGTAAGAGAAAAACTAGGAGCAATCAATGGTTATGTAAGAAAAGGATTTACTGTTGAAGGTGCAACTGTTGAAGAATTAGCTGGAAAAATTGGTGTAGATGCTAAAGGTTTAGTTGATACTATGGCTAAATACAATGGATATGTAAAAGCTGGAGAAGATAAAGATTTTGGTAAAACTGCTTTACCTAGAGAACTTGTAAAAGCTCCTTTCTATGCTATTGAAGTATCACCTGCTGTTCACCACACAATGGGTGGAGTACGTATCAATACAAATGCTGAAGTACTTACTGCTGATGGAAAAGTAATTCCTGGATTATTTGCTGCTGGAGAAATTACTGGTGGAGTACACGGAGCTAACAGAATTGGTGGAAATGCTGTAACTGATATTACAGTTTATGGAAAAACTGCTGGAGAAAATGCAGCTGATTTTGCTAAAAATTCTAAATAATTAAAATATGATTTTGAGCTGGGTAATGATTATGTTACTCAGCTTTTTTTATTATAAAGATAAATAAAAGAGAATAAATAGATTGGTATATTTATTCTCTCTTGAAATTTAAAATCACTTATTCTTTTTTAATTTAGAATATTTACTATATAGATTCCATCTATCATGGAACCACATCCATTGTTCAGGATATTTTCTAATAACATCTTCCATCTTATGAATAAGATTTTGTGTATTGTTGATAACATCATCTTTAAAACTATCAGTTTTTACAAGTTCAATCTCATCTAGAACATGGACAGTACAACTATTATCCTCATTGAAAGTGTTGTAAACTAAAAATAATGGAATATCAAATTTTAAAGCTAGAGAAACAGCTCCAGTAGGTGCTTTTGCACTTTCACCAAAAAAGTCAACAATAGCTCCCTTATCCCTATGGTCACTAAAAAGAGCAATAATATTTTGATTGTTCAATCTTTTAATTAACTCCTTACTTGTTCCTTTGCTTTTCTTTAAAAGAGTTAAATTTAGATCACGTTCTCTGCTTTCTGTGATAAAATCATCAATATATGGATTTCTCTGTTTCTTAGCGACAGTAACAAGACTATAACCATCAACAGCTTTTACACTTGCTTCCATATTTCCCATGTGCATAAGAGCAACAATAACTCCCTTTCCCTTTGCATAAGCTTTTTCAAAGGCTTCTTTATTTACAGTTTTTACATTCTCTTTATTTTTGAAATACTCTTTAAACCAAAGTGAACATAAAAAAGCTTTCAACATAATCTTATATGATTCAAGAGCGATCTCCTCTCTCTCTTTCTCACTTTTATTTGGAAAAGCTAACTTTAAATTCATAAGAGTAGTTTCACGACGTTTCTTTATAGCTACATACCCTAGCCACCCTAGAAATTCAGCAAACTTAAATCTCAATTTCTGAGGAAAAAGAAGAAGAAGAAATCTAAAAATCATAACTATCCAATATTGCAATCTATATATCATAAAAAGTACCACCTACACTAAAATATTAATACTAAATTATTATAACATAAATTTAGAAATTTGGGTATCTTAATTGCGTAATAACTGTTCCTATGGTATAATTTTAAGGAAGAAAAAAATAAAAAATAATTAATATAGAGGTGAAAAAATAATGAGAATAGGTATAATTGGAGCAATGAATGAAGAGGTAATAGAATTAAAAAATATTATGACTGATATTCAAGTTGAAAAGATTGGAAACCTTGAATTTTTCAAAGGTAATCTTTTAAATAAAGAGGTTATATTAGTTGAAGGTGGAATTGGAAAGGTAAATGCTGCTATATGTGCAACTTTAATGATAGAACACTTTAAAGTATCAAAGGTTTTATTTACAGGAGTAGCAGGGGGAACAAATCCTGATATCAATATAGGAGATATTGTTATTGGAGTAGATCAAATAGAACATGACTTTGATAGTACAGCTTTTGGATATGCCCTTGGACAAATTCCTAGAATGGATACATATATATTTGAAGCTGATAGAGAACTTGTAGATCTTGCTTACTCTGTTGCTGTTGAAAAATTTGGAAGAGAAAAAGTTAGAAAAGGACGTATTGTAAGTGGAGATGAGTTTGTTGCATCAGTTGAAAAGATCAAATGGCTAAGAGATACTTTCAATGCTGATTGTACAGAGATGGAAGGGGCTGCTGTGGCTCATGTTTGCCATGTATTTAAAATGCCATTCCTTATTATAAGAGCTATATCTGACAAAGCTAACCACGATGCAAAGGTAGATTTCCCTGAATTTGTAAAACTTGCTGCTAAAAATTCTAAAACAATTATTGAAGGAATTTTAGAAAGAATATAGTCGAGATTTAGTTAAATAAAGAGGTAAAAATGAATATAGATCAATTATTAGATGAACTTTACTCTTATTCTATGCATGGAATAAAATTAGGTTTAGAGAATATAGAAAAAATTTGTAAAGAATTAGGAAACTCAGAAAAAAGCTATAAGATAATTCATATAGCAGGAACTAATGGTAAGGGATCAACTGCTACTACACTGGAAACTATACTTCTTGAAGCTGGGTATAAAGTTGGAAAATATACATCTCCACACATTTTAAAATTTAATGAGAGAATTAGAATGAATGGAGAGGATATCTCAGATGAGGAAGTAGCTTATTACTATGATGAAGTAAAAAAAGCTATTGCAAAGGCAGGGGTAAAACCTACATTTTTTGAGGTAACTACTGCTATGATGTTTAAATATTTCCAAGATAAAAAAGCTGACTATGTAGTACTTGAAACTGGTATGGGGGGAAGATTTGATGCTACAAATGTAGTTGATGCAGAGCTTTGTATAATTACAAATGTAACATTAGATCATACTGAATATTTAGGGGATACTATTTATAAAATAGCAAAAGAAAAAGCTGGAATTATAAAAGATACACCAAAGGTTATTGTTGCTGATAGGGACCCAGAGTTTTTAAAGGCTATATATGAAGAGAATGCCCATGTAGTAAATGTTTTAGATAAATATGCAAATAGAAAATGGAGCTTAGATTTTAATAATTTTGTTACTAAAATTGAGATAGGAGATGAGATATACAACTTCTCACTATTTGGAGAGTATCAAGTAAAAAATTTCCTATGTGCATATGAAGCAGCTGTTGAGCTAGGAATTGATAAAACAGCAATAAAAAGAGCTAGTGAAAAAACAGTGTGGCAATGTAGATTTGAAAGATATAGCTCAAATCCGTTAGTTGTTTTAGATGGAGCACACAACCCTGATGGAATGACAGAACTTAAAAAAGTTGTAGAAAAGGGATTTTCTCCTGATGAGGTAGTAGCAATAGTTTCAATTTTAAAAGATAAAGATAGAAAACATATATTAGAGATTTTAAGACCTGTAACTTCAAATATAATATTTACATCTTTAGCTGAAAATCCTCGTGGAACTGTGGGAGAGGAGATCTATGCTCTTATAGATGATAAAAGAGGTTGCAGTGTAGAAAATGATATAATAAAAGCTTTTGAACAAGCAAAAGAAATGAATAAGAAAATTATTCTAATTTGTGGATCATTCTATCTATTAAGTAAATTTAAAGAGGAAATAAATGGCTAAAAAAGGTGGAGCTTTTTCTTTTTTTATTAAACTTATTGTGTTCTTTGGATTTCTATTTTATGAATATAAGATGTATGAGGAGTATAAAAAGGTAAAAAGAGGAGTAGAAAATAAAAAGGAAACTCTTTATACTAAAGTTGTAAACTCTTTTGTTAGAAGAGAGGATAACTTCTATTTAGATAAAAACTATATGAAAGAGGATAGAAATTTTAAAGAGAAAAAACGTCTTGAAGCTGAGGAGAAAAGGCTTGAAGAGCTAAGAAAATTAGAAGAGTTAAAGGCTATGGAAGAACAGAAAAAATTAGAGGCAGAAAAATTAGCTGAAAATAAATTAAAAGAAGATAGTTCAAAAGATGTAGCTCCTAATTCTAATGAAAGTGTAGCAGAGAAAAAAGAGAGTAAGCCTGTTGAAAAAATAGTTGAAAAGCCTAAGGTTCAAGAGAGTGTAAAAAAAGAGGAAGTAGTTAAAAAAGTTAATAAAACAGTCTCAAAAGAGAGTAAAGAAAATATTCCAAAGGGAGCTGTAAATATTAAAAAAACAAAGATTGAAAGTATAGAAAAAACTACTAAAAAACGTGAAGATCTTCCTAAGGTAAAGATCCATGAAGTTGAAAGAAAAGTAGAAAAACCTAAGGAAAACATAGAGATAAAAGAGGAAAAAATAAATTCAAACATAAAAAATGAGCAACCTAAAAAAGAGAAAAGTAGTGGTTTTAAAGAGATAGAGATGTTAGGAAATTAACAAAATTTTTCTCAGTAAAAGGAGTTGTAAATTATGAGAAAATTTGAAGAGGTATTTACAGTTAGAAAATTAGTGGAACATTTTAATATGGAAGTTATAAATGAGGGAGATTTGGATTTTCAACTTAAACTCCCTAGTTTATACCATGTAGGATATGAGTTAATAGGTTTTTTTGATGAGAAAGGCGAAGAGTTAAATAAATATCTGCATATTTATGGTAAAAAAGAGGCAAGATTTGTATCTACTCTACCTTGTGAAAAAAAAGCTGAGATGTGGGATAAATATTTCTCATATGGTTTCCCTGCTCTTATTATAACAGCTGAAACAAAGGTTACTCCTGAGATGATTGCTGGAGCTAAGAAAAATAATAAGACAATCTTAAAAAGTCCTATGAGAACTACAAAAACAATAAGGGAGCTAAAGTTTTTCCTTTCTAAAGAGTTAGCAGAGGAAAAAATGATAAATGGGTATATGCTCCTTGAAATTATGGGAGTTGGAGTTCTCCTTACTGGTTATGAAGATGCAAAACTTGGAGTTACTATTGAACTACTTGAAAGAGGACATAAACTTGTTACAGATAATAATCTAATTATTAGAAGAATGGCTGAAAATGATTTAGAGGGGTGCAACCGTTTTGATAAATCTCAAATGGATAGCCACTTCTTCATACAAAATACAGATGGAAGTCAGATAGACGTCACTACTCAATTTGGAATCAAAGCTACAAGAAAGATGAAAAGAATAGATATGCTTGTAGTTTTAGAGGAATGGAATGAGAAAAAATTCTATGATAGATTAGGATTAGATGAGGTTTATGAGGAGTTTTTAGGAGAGAAAATCTTAAAACTTGTAATACCTGTAAGAAGAGGAAGAAACCTTGCTATAATTTTGGAAACAGCAGCTTTAAATTATAGATTGAAGAAAATGGGTGTAAATTCTGCTGAGTATTTTATGAAAGAATCTCAAAAAATAATAATGGCTAATAGAGCAAAACAGGGAGAAAATATGAATGAGAAAAAACTTCCAGTAAAAAAATTAAAAGATGAGTTTAATTTAAAAGTTCTTCATGGTGAAGATATGTTAGAGAGTACATTTATAAAAGTAACTGGTATTCACAGACCTTCATTGGCACTTTCTGGATATGTAGATATGTATGAAGATGAAGGTTATACTGGGGTACAACTATTTTCAAAGGTAGAGTTTAAATATTTAAGTAGCTTAGATGAAGCTAAAAGAATAGAGAACTTAAAAAGATATTTAGAATTTAATTTCCCAGTGATTGTACTTACTTCAGATGCTGAAGTGCCAGATTATTTTTTAGACTTGATAAAAGAAACTAAAACTATCTTATGTAGAGCACCATATAGAAAAGCATCTCAAATAATAGCAAACTTTAATGGATTTTTAGAGACATATTTCACACCAAGTATCTCACTGCATGGGGTATTTCTAGAACTTTATGGTTTTGGAGTATTGCTTGTAGGTAGAAGTGGAATTGGAAAAAGTGAAACTGCTCTTGAGTTGATTCATAGAGGACACAGACTTGTAGCAGATGACTTGGTAAAATTTGTTAAAGATGTAAGTGGAGATATTATTGGAAAATCAGCTACTCTTCCATACTTTATGGAGATTAGAGGTTTGGGAATAATAGATATAAAAACTCTTTATGGACTAGGTGCTGTTAGAATCAATAAGAAATTGGATATTATTATTGAACTTAAAGAGCAAGAGAGAGATAACTATATGACAGCAGTAGATTATCAAAGTACATCTTCTGAAATTCTTGGAAATAAGATAGCTAAATTTATTTTATATATCTCTTCTGGAAGAAATGCTGCTGCTATGGTAGAGATAGCAGTTATGAACCTAATGGCAATTAAACTTGGACACGATCCTGAAAAACTTTATCGTGAAGGATTGAAGAGAATGACGGAGGAGGAAAGAAAACTATTAACTGAATAGTTTGGAGGAATAATGCAAAAGATAAAAGAAAAGATATTGGAAAGTAAAAAGATAATTATAACTGCTCATGTAAATCCTGATGGAGATGCTATTGGAGCTGGATTAGCTCTTTTAGGTGGAATAGAGAAACTAAATAGAGATTGTAATGTAAGATTTATTCTACAAGATAAGATACCTGATAGAGTGAGATTTTTAAAATTAAGTGATAGGGTAGAGCTATATGATAGTGAAAAAGAGTATGATTTTGATCTAGCTATATGTGTAGATAGTGCAACTATTGAGAGAACTGGAGTGATGAAAGATCTAATAAAAAATAGCTATATAATCAATATAGATCATCATATTAGCAACCCTGAATATGCAAACTTAAACTATGTTTTAAATATATCCTCAACAAGTGAGATTATCTATAGATTTTTAAAATTCTGCAATATAGATATTGATGTAAATATTGGAGAAGCTCTTTATGTTGGACTTGTAAATGATACAGGAAACTTCCAACATGATAATGTAACTGTAAAAACTTTTGAAATGGCTGGAGATCTTGTAAATATTGGAGTTAATAACTCTAAAATTATCAAAGAGTTTTGGAATAGACAGAGTCTTGCTGCTATGAAACTTCTTGGACAAGCTATGTATGAAATGGAATTTTATCCAGAAAAAGAGTTAGCTTACTTCTTCCTTTCAAATGAAAATATGTTAAAAGTTGGAGGAAGAAAAGAGGATACTGAAAATATAGTTGAAAAGTTAATCTCTTATGAAAAGGCTGATATCTCTCTTTTCTTGAGAGAGGATAAGCCTGGAATAATTAAAGGAAGTATGAGAAGTAAAACTGATAAAGATGTAAATGTAGTTGCTGCTTTATTTGGTGGAGGAGGGCACAAAAAAGCTGCTGGATTCTCAAGTGAACTTCCACCAGAAGAGATTTTAAAAATAGTGATAGAAAATCTTTAGGGAGTGTTAAAGATGATAAATAAAAAAATTGCGATTCTAGCTACTGCACTATTTGCTTTTGCTGGTTGTGGTAAAACAACTATAGAAAGTAGCATAAGAAAAGATGATAAGATAACTGCTCTTAGGGAGTATGACAGTTACAAAGAAAACAAACTTCCAAAAAGTAGAGTGGTTATAGGTAAAGTAAAAAATTACACTAGATTTGGAACTCCTAGAACTGATTCTACAACAAAGGATATCTTAGTATCTGAGTTCTCTAACAGTGGTAGATTTACTGTATTAGAGAGAGAAGATTTAGATACAGTTATGGAGGAACTTGCTTTTTCAGATTCATTGGGGCAAAAATCTCTTTTAGCTAGACAAAAATTCTTAGATACAGATTATATTATAGTTGGAAGTGTTACTAAATATGCACTTAACACAACAGGGAATAAATCTATTATCTCTAAAAGCAAGGAGCAAAGGGCTGAAGTTGTAATTGAATTAAAAGTTATAGATGTAACTAATGGAAAAGTTTGGACCGAAACTGGAGAAGGAAGCTCAAGAGTTGAGTTTAGTACAATATTGGGAACAGGAACTTATGGTTCATATAATAGCTTAGAAGAGGAAGCTTTTAGAGCTGCTGTAATTCAAGGAGTTGAAAAGATAGTTAGAAGAGTTGATTCAACACCTTGGAGTGCTGCTGTTGTTAAAAAATCTGGAAGCAATATTATTATAAACTCTGGAGTAAATAGCAATTTAAAAATTGGAACAGAGATGGAAGTATATAAACTAGGAGCACCTATTGAATATAGAGGGGAGATTCTAGGGTATGAAGAGAAATTAGTAGGTAGAGCAATAGTTACTGGATATATTGGAGAGGATGCCTCTACTTTAAGATACAGTGGAGAAAACTTTACAACTCCAGCTATTGTAAAGATAAGAAAATAAAAAGTTGAAAAAAATCAAATAAAATAGTATTCTTATTATATAGTTGTTCTAATTAAAGGGTAAAGGAGAGAGTAGCATGGAGAAAGAATATGATATCGTTTTTATAAAGCCTTCAAAATTTGAGGACTGTACAAAATGTGTAGAGTATATAAAACAGGAAAAAATAGTACATATCAATCTATTTGATCTTAAAGAGGAGGAGTCACAAAGAATCCTTGATTACATCAGTGGAGCTGTGTTTATTAAAGAGGGACAGATAGTAAATCCTGGAGAAAAGGTTTTCTGTACAATACCTAAAAACAAAAGTTTCTACTTTGATGATAGAGATAGAAGAGGTACACTAGATTCAAGATATGATGAAGAGGAAGAGATAATCCCTTCTTATAAAACAAAATAATGATTTTAATTGGAGCTGTTGTAAATTAATTTACTCAGCTCTTTTTCTATTTAACTATTATCTATAAACTAAATAATCTTTTATAAGATTTAATTAGTTGAATAGATAAAAAAATAGCCTTCTATGATTAAATTTACCATAGAAAGCTATTTTTAAATTTCAATTATTCTTGTACTGGTTTTTTAATAAATCCTAAGATTAGTGCTGTAACTACTGAACCTATAACAATTGATAGTAGATACATCATTGGATTTGTAACTACTGGGAACACAAATATTCCTCCATGAGGTGCTGGTAATTGTACTTTAAAGAACATTGAAAGTCCTCCAGCTATTGCAGCTCCTATTGCACTTGCTGGTATAACTCTTACAGGGTCAGCTGCTGCAAATGGAATTGCTCCCTCTGTAATAAATGAAAGCCCCATGATATAGCAAGTTTTTCCTGCATCTCTCTCATCTTTTGTAAATTTATTTTTAAAGAAAGTTGTTGCTAAAGCTATTCCTAAAGGTGGAACCATTCCTCCTGCCATTACAGCAGCATGAGGTGCATAATCTCCAGCAGTTATCATCATAATTCCAAATGTAAACGCTGCTTTATTAATTGGACCTCCCATATCAGTTGCCATCATAGCTGCAAGAACAATTCCAAGAAGAACTAAGTTTCCTGTTCCTAAAGATTTTAGAAACTCTGTTACTCCATTGTTAAGTGCAGCAATAGGATCAACTATAAATCCATACATCAATGCACCAGTTATAAAGATTCCAAATAATGGATATAGAAGAACTGGTTTTAATCCTTCAAAACTTTGTGGAAGTTTATTAAAAACTTTTTTCAATAACACAACTGTATAACCACCAAGGAATCCTCCAATAAGTCCTCCTAAGAATCCTCCACCATTATTTAAAGAGATTAATCCTCCAACCATTGCAGGAGCAAATCCTGGTCTATCTGCAATACTCATTCCTATGAATCCTGCCATAACAGGTACCATTAAGAAGAATGCATTTCCACCACCAATATCATTTAAAAGCTTAGCTATTGGACTGTAATTAGGATCGCTAGGGTTAGATGCAGTGATACCAAACATAAATGAAAGTGCTATAAGTATTCCTCCACCAACAACGAATGGTAGCATATTTGATACCCCTGACATAAGGTGTTTATAGAATCCATTTTTCTCTTGCTTGTTTGAAGCTCCTGAAGATTTTCCATCAGCTTTGTATATAGGTGCTGTTTGGTTAAGAGCATTTTTTATAAGCCCCTCAGGATTTTTTATTCCCTCTTTTACAGGAACTATTTCAACATTTTTGCCATCAAATCTTGCCATCTCAACATTTTTATCAGCAGCAACTATGATTCCCTTTGCATTTTTTATCTCTTCATCAGTAAGCATATTTTTTACCCCTGTTGAACCATTAGTTTCTACCTTGATATTTACTCCTAACTCTTTTGCTTTCTTTATTAAAGCATCTGCTGCCATATATGTATGAGCAATTCCAGTTGGACAAGCTGTTACTGCTAAAACTTCTGGAAGATCACTATTTTCTGCTTTCACTGTAACTTCCTCTTTTTTCTCCTCTTCATCTTCATTTTCCAATGAAAGTATCTCTATTACCTCTTGCGGAGTTTTTACTTCTAATAATCTTTCTCTAATATCATCATCTAAAAGCATTGTTGTTAATTTTGAAAGTATCTCTATATGAGTATCTGATGCATTAGCTGGAGCTGCTATCATAAAGAATAGTTTAGAAGGCTCTCCATCTAAAGATTCATAATCAACTCCATTTTTAGAAAGTCCAAAAGCTATACTAGGAATTTTTACAGCTGCTGTTTTAGCATGAGGTATTGCAATTCCCTCTTCTAATCCTGTTGAACTTTGAGATTCTCTTTTTAAAATTTGTTTTTTATATTCCTCTTTATCGTTTAATTTTCCTGCTGCATTAAGCATTTCAACTAATTCATCAATTATTTCACTTTTTGTGCTTCCTTTTAAATTTAAATTTATACAATTTTCAGAAAAAAGATTACTGTTTTTCATTTCTAATCCCCCTACCCTATTTTTTCAATTATAATCTCTTTTAATAAATTTTCCATTGTTTCAAATGTTGTCAACCCTTCTGAAAATGCTGTGGCACTTCCTGATGCTATTCCAAATTTGTATGCTTCTTCCAACTCTTTTCCCTCTATAAGCCCATATGTGATTCCTGCTACCATTGAATCTCCTGCACCAACTGAGCTTATTAATTTTCCCTTAGGAGCATTTCCCTTATATACTCCCTTTTCACTTATCAGTATTGATCCTTCTTTACCCATTGAAATAATTACATTTTTGCTTCCCATAGCCCTTAACTTTTTCCCAGCTTCTACAATTTCTTCTGTTGTTTCTAATTTTTTGTGAAAGAACTCTGATAATTCATCAATATTTGGTTTTGTTATAAACACTCCCTTATCTAATGCCTTTGTAAATGGTTCTCCCCTTGTATCTAATATTACCTTTGTTCCCTCTGGTAATTTTTCTATTATTTCACCATAGATTCCCTTATCTATTGTATTGGGAACACTTCCTGATAATATTAAAATATCATCTTTTTTTATATTCTTTATCTCATCTAGTAATTTTTCTATGTTCTCTTTACTTATTTTTGGTGATTTTCCAGCTATTTCACTTTCAGTTTTCTCTGTTTTTAATTTCATATTTATTCTAGTATTCTCTTCTAACTCTATAAATCTTTCAGCTATGTTACAAGCTTTCATATCATCTTTTATAAAACTACCTGTAAACCCACCTACAAATCCAAGAGCTACACTTTCTTTTCCAAAGTTTTTTAAAACTTTAGAAACATTTATTCCCTTTCCTCCTGCTAAAGTGTATCCCTCTTCTGCTGTATTCAAATTTCCTTCAACAAACTCTTTCATTACAACGTAGTAATCAATTGCAGGATTTAAAGTTACTGTATAGATCATTTTCTCTCCTCCTTTCCTTCCATAATTTTTTCTAACTCTCTTGGAATATTTCCATCTGTTATTAAAGTTCCATCTTCTAAAGATGCAAAATTCATAAAGCTATTTTCTTTAAACTTTGAACTATCACAAAGAAAATACACTTTTTTACTTCTTTTTATTGCTTCACTTTTTACTATTACCTCTTCAGGATCTGGTGTTGAATATCCATCAGCTGTTATACCATTAGCACCTATAAAAGCTATATCAAAATTATAGTTTTTTAAAGAGATCACTGCTGTTGCTCCAACTGTTGCACCTGTTTTCAACTTTACCTTTCCACCTATTATATAGGCTTCTACTCCTGCTTTAGTTAGTTCCTCTATATGTGTAAATCCATTTGTTACTACTTTTATATCCTCTTTTTCTTTCAGATATTTTATTACACTCTCTGTTGTACTTCCAGCATCTAAATAGATAATATCTCCATTTTTTACCAATGCAGCAGCTTTTTTTCCTATGATATCTTTTTCATCAGAGTACACCATCTTTTTATAAACAATATCCTCTTCCTTATTCTCAACTAATACTGCTCCACCATGTACTCTTTTTATTTTTCCCTTTTCCTCTAAAAAGTTCAGATCTCTTCTAACTGTTGCTTCAGATACTTTTAACTCTTCTATTAACTCATTTAGCTTTATGTTTTTTTTATTTTTTATAAGTTCTAATATGGTATTGTATCTTTGGATATTTAACATTTCGACTCCTCCTCTCCTGTTAATTGTATAATATCACTTTTCTTTCAAAAAATCAATCTTTTTCTTTCAAAAACTTTAATTTTCTTGCAAGATATTTTTTTAAATTTCTATAAATACCCTTTTCTCTTATCTCTGCTATAATTTTTCTCCTTCTATTTTTTCTTCAAAATGTCAAAAAATAAAAAGAATTGACCTAAAACTTTTTAAGTCAACTCTTTTTTATTAATCCTTTTTATCAATTATCTCTTTTGCTAGTTTAATCAGTATCTTTCTTTCATTTAAACTAGAATCTTCCAAAACCCTTTCAAATATTAGTTTTAATACTAGTCCAATCTCTTTTCCTTGAGATACTCCAAGTTCAATAATATCTTTTCCACTAATTTTTAGATCCTTTATACTTACAGCTTCCTCTTTTTCTATAATCTCATTGTATAATCTTTTCAATTCATTCAATGATCTAAAATCATGTGGTGGATTGTGAGCGATTCGATCAAATTCCATCAATTTAAATAGTTTTAAAACTTCATCTTTTCCCATCTCATTAATAAGCTTTTTTACATACTTTCTTCCACTATTCTTAAAAGTATTCAAATGATAGAGAACAAGATTTTTTATACTGCTACTTATTTTTGCAGAGTATTTCATTCTCTTTAAAATGCTCTCTACTATCTTAGCACTTTCAATTTCATGGTTATAAAAATGTCCTTTTCCTTCACTATCTAAAGTAAAGGTTTGTGGTTTTCCAATATCATGTAAAAGAGCTGCTATTCTCAACTCTAAATCTTCATCACATAGAGAAACAACCTTTTTTATATGCTCATCTACTGTTAAATAGTGGTGAGAATTCTTCTGATCAAAGTCTATTGTTGCACTCCACTCTGGAATAATATATTCTAGCACTCCACTCTTTTCTAAAATTGACAGAGCATTCTCTATATCTTTAGAGAGAATTATCTTATTAAACTCATCTCTTATCCTCTCCATTGAAATTTTATCTAAAAGATATAAATAATCTTTCAATTTTTCTATTTCAAAAGCACTCTCTAAATTTTTAGTAGCTAAAAATCTAATAAATCTCATTATTCTTAAAGGATCTTCCTTAATTCTTACAATAGGATCTCCTACAAATCTCAAAGTTTTATTTTTTAAATCTTCCTCTGCTCCTTCAACATATCTGAAATTTTTTCCATCATAGGCTATTGCATTGATAGTGAAATCCCTTCTTTTTAGATCCTTCATTATACTATTAGTAAACTCTATCTCCTGCTCTTTCCTATCCTCTGGCACACCAATATCTTTTCTATATTTCGCTATTTCATAGGCTTTCCCATTATAGATTATCTGAATAATTCCAAAATGTTTTCCTATCTCTTTAGGGGAAAAATCTTTAAATATCTCTAAAAGTTTACTATAATCTAAATTTGTAACAAAATCACAATCACTTGGCTCAATTCCTAAAAGCGAATCTCTTACATATCCACCAACTATATATCCTTCTCCATATTTTTGCAGTATCTCTAATATCTCTTTTTCATCTTTAAATAAATTTATTTTTTTCATAATCTCACCTAATCTTTTTTAAGTTAATTATATTATAAATATAATAGATTTTCTATCTAATCAACTATGTTTTAGATAAATTACTTTCAAAATTTACCCTAACAGGCAAGAAGTCCCCCACTTCTTAAAGTGTTGAGTGGTTCACATAGAAACTTTTAGGATTAGAAATATATATGCCACAAACTGAACTTAATGGAACCATAGCAAAAGAATCTGTAAGCTTAGCTCCTGTTTTCTCCCCATCTACTAATTTAAAAATATTCTCTTTCATTGAGTGATTTGGAAGAGATGAATATCCAATAGCTGGGCGGATATTTATATTCCAAATATTTTTACTAATATATCTTTGCAGATATTCAGCTCCTGCCTCGACTATTCTAGTAAGAAGAACCTTCTCAAGCAAAACTAAAAACTCATCATCTTTAGGAGCTAAAGAGCTATTAACAGATACAACAAAACCTCCTATATAATCCTCTTTACTGAAAAAATCACTAAGAGATAAAAGTTGATTATTATATTTATCTCTTATAAACTCCAATGTAAAATTTTTATTTTCATCTTTTACAATAATAGAGTCTCCCTCTTTTTTACAAGGGAATATTCCAAAAGCACATTTCACACATATATTATTTTCATCCATAGTATCTATAATCTCTTTTGATATTTTCAATATATTTTCCTCTTCACAAGTTGATTTTACTTTAAAATTATGAAGTAGAATATCATAATTTATAAAAGGTTCCACATCTTTGATTGATATTTCTATAAAGTTTTTACCTAGATTTTCAGGAACTATCACAGGAGAATTAAAATTTTCTTTTCCTTCTTCTTTAATAATTTTATCTTTTTTATTATTAAAATATAATTTAGATATTTCATATAATTTTTTTGATTGTTTCAATAAAAATTCATCTCTTTTATTAGAACAGATATTGTTAATTGTTGAAAGAGTATCTATTGCATCAGTTATATGAAGAGTTTTATTTTTATATAAAGGCTCAAGTTTTACTGCTGTATGAAGTTTAGAAGTAGTTGCTCCAGCAATAAGAACTGGAATATCAAGATTATTTTCATTGAAAAGCTCTAGGATTTTCTCCATCTCCTTTAAAGAGGGACTTATCAATCCACTTAAAGTAACAACATCAACTTTTTCTCTTTTCGCAGTTTCTAAAATTTTCTCCCTTGAAACCATTACTCCTAAATCTATTATCTCATAGCCATTGCATTTTAACACTGTTCCTACAATATTTTTTCCAATATCATGGACATCTCCAGCAACTGTTGCCATAAGAATTTTGCCTTTAAATTGAATCTTATGGTTTTGTTCAAAAAGAGGAGTTAAAATATCAATACTTTTATTCATTACACTAGCAGAACGAATAAGTTGAGGAAGATATAATTCTCCATTTTCAAACATTTTCCCTATTTTCTCCATTCCAGGAATTAAAATTTTTTCTATTATATCTATTGGAGAGTATTGTTTTAAAGCCTCGTCAATATCCTCATTAAAAGTTGTACTTCCACCATAGATAAGTGCCTCTTGAATCTTCTCTTCCACGCTATTTAACTTAGATTTTTTTATAGTTAAATCATTTTTCTTAATTGAAAGGGATAATATCTCATCTAAAGCACTCTCTTTTCCATCTATTAAATTTCTTATAATTCTTTGTTCCTCTAAAGAAAGCTCTGGAGATTTTTCACTTGGATTCATAATAGCAAAATTTAGTCCAAGTTTTTTCCCCTCATTTAAAAAGATAGAGTGAATTGAGGCACGAAGAGGATTGTTTCCTCTAAAAGCAAAGGAAAGATTACTAAGCCCTCCAACAACTCCACATTTCAGATTCTCTTTTATCCAAGCACAAGCTTTTAAAAAGTTGATACCATTATATCTATCACTTTCACTTCCTGTTCCAATAGTTAAAATATTGGGATCAAAGATAATCTCCCAATTTTCAAACCCCAACTCTTTTAAAATTTTATATGAACGGTTGCAAATCTCTATCTTTCTTTCAAAAGATACCCCCTGTCCATTTTCATCAAATGCCATCACCACAACAATAGCTCCATATTTTTTTATAATTTTAGCTTTTTCTATAAATTTCTTTTCTCCCTCTTTTAAACTGATAGAGTTTACTATCCCTCTACCAGAGATATTTTTTAAAGCTATCTCTATTGTTTTAAAATCTGATGAGTCTATCATAATAGGGTATTTTGATACAAGAGGATCATTTTGAATAACACGAAGATATTTTTTCATCTCCTCACTTGAGTTTAAAAGTCCATCATCCATATTTATATCTATAATATTAGCTCCATTTTTTATTTGAGAACGAGCAATTTCAAGAGCTTTCACATAATTTTTCTCCTCTATTAAATTTTTAAAAATTTTTGAACCTGCTACATTATTTCTCTCGCCAACAATAGAGAATTTATCTTCAAAATTATAGATCTCATTTCCAGATATATAATTTGATTTTCTACTTAAATTTTTTATAGCTCTTGGAGATTTTCCAGCTACAAGCTTAGAAATTGCAGATATATGAGCAAAGTGAGTGCCACAGCAACCACCTAAAATATTTACATGCCCCTCTTCAACTACCTCTTTTAAATCTTCCGCCATCTTTTCTGGAGTTTCATCATATTCACCTTTTTCATTTGGAAGTCCAGCATTAGGATACAATGAGATATATTTATTAGTGAATTTTCCAAGTTTTTTTATAAGTGGGACTAAATCCTTTGCTCCAAAAGAGCAGTTTAAACCAAATGATATTATAAAATCTCTATCTAAAGCCACTACTAAAGATTCTACACTCTGTCCTGAAAGAAGTTTTCCCTGCTTATTTACAGTGGCAGATATCATAACTGGAAATCTCTTTCCTATCTTTTCAAATACCTCTTCACAAGCAACAACAGCAGATTTTGCATTAATTCCATCAAAGATAGTTTCAATTAAAATAATATCTACTCCTCCATCTATCAATCCTTGTATCTGCTCAAAATAAGCCTCTTTAAGCTCATCAAAGGATATTTTTCTCTCATAAGGTATATCTCCTGTTGGAATAGATGCACTTTTACTTGTAGGACCTACTGAACCTGCTACCCATACTTTTTTCACTGTTCTTTTAAAATATTCATCTCTTACCTCTAAAGCTAACTCTCCACTTCTCTTAGCAAACTCATATGATCTATCCTCTAAATTATATTCACTTAATGAGATTCTATTTGAATTAAATGAGTTTGTTTCAATAATATCAGCTCCAGATTCAATGTATTTTAGATGAATCTCTTTAATAACTTCAGGTTTTGTTATATTCAATATCTCATTACAACCTTTATTTCCAAGAAAACAACTATCTTCAAGATTATATTTTTGTATAGCTGTCCCAGTAGCCCCATCTAAAACAAGAATTTTATTATTTAACTGCTCTATTAATTTCATTATATTCCCCCTCAAAATCAGCTCTTATATTTGTTATGCTCTCCATTATTTTTTTAGCCATCTCTACTTTATTCATTGTATAGATATGTATTCCATCAATATCAGATGTCATAAGATCTATAATCTGTTCTGTTGCATAGGCTATCCCTGCCTCTTTAAGAGCTTTGGGATTGTTCTCATATCTATCTAGGATTTTTCTTAATTTTTCAGGTATTGTACAACCACAAAGAGAGGTTATTTTTCTTATCTGTTTAGCATTTGTTACAGGCATAATTCCTGCAATTAAAGGGGTAGTTATCTTAAGTTTTTTCAATTTTTCTCTAAACTCATAAAATTGTTCATTATCAAAAAAGATTTGAGATATTAAAAAATCTACTCCACTATCAACTTTTATCTTTAAATTAAAAAGATCTAAAAGATCATTAGTATCTTGATGCCCCTCTGGATAAAATGCTCCTCCTAAAGCAAAATCTCTATTTTTTAAATATTTAATGAGATCACAAGAGTGAGAAAAATTACCCACTTTAACTGGAGAGCCATCCTTTGGATAATCTCCTCTAAGGGCTAAAATATTTTCTATATTATTTCTCTCTAACTCCTCTACAATACTGTCAATCTCCTTTTCAGTAGCTCCTAAGCAAGTTAAGTGTGCAAGAGCCTCTATATGATTTTGATTTTTAATTTTAGAAGCAATTTCAACTGTTCTACTTCTAGTAGAGCCTCCAGCTCCATAAGTAACACTTATAAAATCTGGTTTTAGTTTAGCAAGTTCATCAATTACTGAAAAAACTTCATCAAGTGAATAAAGTTCATTTGGTGGAAATACTTCAAATGATATTGTTGGTTTCTTTTTTGTAAATAGTTCAGTTATTTTCATATTTATCCTCCAAAAATTGTTATAAAAAAAACTTCCTTCACCTAATAGATGAAAGAAGTCTAGTTAATTTTTAGAGTTTACCATCTATCAGGAATTAGCACCACACTCAAAAGAATAGGTTGCTGAGATATCAAAGGGCCTGTCCCTCCATCTCTCTATATGGAATTTATTTTTCAGAATTTTAGCATAAAAAAATTTACCTGTCAAGAAAAAATCTAACTGCTTAAATATAGTTTTTATTTAATTAATTCTATTCTGTTTAGCAAAATTATCTTTCATAATATATGACACTGAAATTTTTATCTACTCTCTAATATTATTTTAACATATTTTTATCTCTCAGCAACACTAATATTTTTTGTTTTATTTATTTAAAGATACTTTTTATTAAAGTTATTATTTTTTTATTTAATTAAAAGGAAATTATATTTATTTTAGAATACCTCTAATAGATGAATGTTAAAAGATCAGGATTTATGATATTAATAATCATCTATCAAATTAAATGGAGGTTTTATAATGGAAAAAGAAAGAAGAGTACGTGCACCAAGAATTGATAAGACAGCTATTAGCCCTTATGAAAACTACTGTGATGGTTATGGAGCTCCAGGGGCTCAAGGAAATGGTTATGTTTCAGTTTTAAAAGTATCAGTTGGAACAGTTGAAAAAACAGATGATTTCTTACTAGATGGAATAGTCTCATATGATAGAGCTGAGATAAATGATGCTTATGTTGGTCAAATAAATATGTTAACAGCCTCATCATTCTGTGGAATAGCAGGACAAGTATGGGGGCATGATTTAGCAGCTCACAATGATATTATAGATAAAAAAATTAAACCAGTTTTAGAAATAGATCAATATGATGGTTCTAAACTACATGTATATGATGCTAAACCATTATTAGAAGCAGGAATCGAACTATTCGGTACAGAAAAAGAAAGAAGATTTACTCTACTTCCAGGAGCTCATACAATCTGTGCAAATAAAGGGGTAACAGCATATAGACCAAAAGAAGATAGACCTTTAAAAGAGGGAGAAGCTTATGGAGTATGGTGCTTTATAGCTCTATCACTATCAGCAGATAGAGACAACTGTGCAGATCTATTTATAGAAGATGCTGGACTATGGACAAAAAACGACAGTGCTGAAGATCTAAAAGCATTTCTAGAAGAACACAGAAAATCAGTAGCATGGTCAGTTGTAAGTTGTGGACAAGATTCTCATGTTTTATTTGAAAGAACTTATGTAGGATTTGCTTATACTATAATGAAACCTGGAGAAATTGGAACTTCACTTACTTGTGCTCCATATGTAAGTTTAGCTAGAAATGCTGTTCCTTCAACAGGATTTAACTCATTAAATAAAATTTCATTAAAAGAATGGTTAAAAGATAGAGAATTAACTTCATTAGTTGAAAAAATAAAAAAATAGAGTAAAGAAAAAAAGAGACTGCTACAAGCTAATAGTTTAAACTTTTAACTTGTGCAGTCTTTTTTATAAATTATCTGTTTTTATTTAATTTTTCTCTTTGTGCTGCTTCAAATTTCTCTTTTTCATTGTAGAATACAGCGATTTCATCTTCAGGTTTTACCTCTTGTTTTAAGATATATCTTGTTTTATAATCTTTAAATAGTTTAAAGAATGTTCCACTTAAAGCAAGCATTACAGCTATGTTTACAAATGTAGGAACTGCTGTAGTAAAGTCAGCAAATAACCATACTGCTTGTCCTGGCATTCCTTTTAATGTAACTATAGCAACCATTGTAAATCCTGGCACTGGATAGAATATTTTATAGAACTTTAAGATTCCATTTTTTAATCTTGGTGATTTTTTCATAAGATGTCTTAAAATAATTTCATAGTAAGCATACCAACCTGATGAAGTTGTTACTCCAAATAGGAAGATTCCAACTGCTATAATTATCTTACTTGCAGGTCCCATTCCAGTTTCAAAAGCACTTAGTGTTAAGTCTGCTCCTGTTTTTCCACTGTTCCATACACCTGTAATAACAATTACAAAACAAGTTAATGTACAAACTACCATAGTATCTACAAATACTTCAAATGCTCCCCAAAGTCCTTGTTTAATTGGATGGTCAGTTTGAGCTGAAGCATGAATCATTGGAGAACTTCCCCAACCAGCTTCGTTACTGAATACTGATTTTGACATACCTTGTCTAACAATAAATCTAAATGATGCCCCTGCAAATCCTCCTACTGCTGCTGTTCCATTAAATGCTCCATCAAAGATAAGTTTGATTGCTGTAGGTAAGTTTTCTATATTAACTATGATGATATATAGAGCTGCTAAAATATAGAATAAACACATAAATGGAACTAATTTACCTGCTAATTTCCCTAACCCTTTGATTCCACCAATAATAATAATGTAGTTACAAACTATGTAAGCTATACTTGCATAGATAATTGGAATTCCAAATGCTGAGTTCATAGCTTCTGATACAGTATAGTTTTGAACTGTAATGAAGAATGTTGAGAAGATTCCTCCTCCAAATATTACTGCTGGTATAATCCACCATTTATGTCCTTTTTCTTCCCCAAGACCTTTTTCCATATAATAAGTAGGTCCACCATAAAGTTCACCTTTTTCATCTCTTTCTCTGTAATAAACCCCTAGAGCAACCTCTGCCATTTTTAAGATCATTCCTACAAAAGCTGCAATCCATAACCAAAATAGAGACCCTGGACCTCCTACTGCCATTGCTGTGGCAACTCCTCCAATATTTCCTACTCCTACTGAACCCCCAATAGCTGTAGAAACTGCCTCAAATGGAGTGATTAATCCTTCTCCACCCTCTTCTCCCTTATTTCCTTTCTTTATTATTTTCATAATAGTTTCAGAAAATATATGTCTTAAATGTACAACTTGGAAGAATCCAGTTTTGAAAGTAAAATAGAATCCCGTTCCCAAAATGATAACAATTATTGGTAATCCCCAAAGGAAGTTTACCAAAGCTTCAAAAAACTTTAACATTTTTTTTACCCCCTATGCTTTTTTATATAAAACCTCTCCACCTACAACTGTAGCCACAATGTTTGTAGAAAGTATTTCATCCTTTTTAATTTTAAAGATATCTCTATCTAAAACTACAAAATCTGCCAATTTTCCAATCTCTAAACTACCCTTAATATTTTCATCAAAAGCAGCATATGCACTATCAACTGTATAACATCTTATTGCCTCTTCCACTGTTAGCTTTTCTTCTGGAAGCCAACCACCAGTTGGATATCCACTTATATCCTCTCTATTTACTGCACAGTGAATAGCTTTTATTACATCAGCACTGTCAACTGGAGAGTCTGAACCAAAACAAAGTTTTATTCCTTCATTTAACATAGTTTTCCAAGCATATGATTTTGATGCTCTCTCTTTTCCAACCCTAGCCTCTACAATATGTAGATCATAATCTAAGAATATTGGTTGAATATAAGTGATTATTCCCATCTCTTTTATTCTCTTTATAAGCTCTAAATTTGTTATCTGACAATGAACAATTCCATCCCTTCTCTTAGCTGGATCTGGAAGTTTTTCATAGCTATCTAATACCATTTTTATAGCTCCATCACCTATTGCATGAACTGCAATTTGATACCCTAGAGAATCTGCATATTTTGTTAATTTATCAAACTCTTCCTGAGTATATGTAACTACCCCTTTGTTGCTCTCTTCTCCTTCATAAGGCTCTAACATCAAAGCAGTTTTTCCACCTAGAGAGCCATCAAGTAACATTTTAATTGGACCTATCTTGAAAAGATTGTCTCCTTTATTTGGTGTAAGTCCACTTTCATAAAGCTCCTTTACCCTTTCAACTGTGTCCATAAAACATTGCTCATAGACTCTTACCTTTAATTTTCCCTCTTTTTTTAACTCCTCATAAGCTTTTACTATCTTCATAAAATCTTTATCTGGGAAAGATGAGAAATCATCTGTTTGAACTGAAGTGATTCCCATAGCTAAAAATTTATCTGTTGTATCTAAAATTATCTCTTTTAACTCCTCTACTGATAGTGGATCTATATGTGAGTAGATCAATTCAAGTGCATTTTCAGTAAATAGCCCCTTGTCATAATCTATCTCTCCACCAAAACATTTAGTATCTCTTGTTATTCCACAAACTTCCATAGCTTTACTATTTACTACAAGGACATGTCCACAAGTTCTTGTATAACATACTGGTATAGTTGTAGAAATTTGATCTAGATCTTTCTTTTCAGGTATTCCATTTCCCTCTAAAAATAGATCTTGATTCCAACCTCTACCTAATATCCATCCCCCATAAGGTTGTGCTTTTTTCCCTAATTCAATCAATTCAGCTATTGTTTTACAGTGATGAAGTTTTACTTTTTTCTCTGTATAACCATAGTTCATAAAGTGTACATGGCTATCATTAAACCCCGGAACTATTGTTTTCCCTTCAAAATCTACTATCTCTTCAGCCTTTTCTCCATAATTTTTCAGTGCTTCCTCTGTTGAGCCAGTAAAAATGATTTTTTCATTCTCTACTACTAAAGCCTCGTAAACTGTATTCTCTGAATTAAAAGAATGAAATTTTCCATTCTTAAATATTTTCAATTACTTCACCTCACAATGTTTTACAAAAGTTTCAAATATCTTTTTCATCTCTTGATTTCCTCTAGCTGTCATCATTTCAGGATGCCATTGAATTCCATAGAGGAATTTATGAGATTTCATTTGAAAAGCTTCTACTACTCCATCATTTGCTGTTGCTATAACTGTTAATCCATCTCCTAATTTATCAACAATTTGATGATGGAAAGAGTTTGTAGCTACCTTTTCTCCATAAAGTTCAGCTAGCATATTTTCCTTATCAACTATATTTACAATATGTGTTGCTAATTCTGGATATAAATCTTGTCTATGTTTCAAATAATCCTTCCCAAAATATCTCATATCTTGAAATAGAGTTCCGTTGAAATATGTGTTTATAAGTTGATGTCCTCTACAAATTCCAAGAATAGGTTTCCCTGTCTTTAAAAACTCCTCTAATATTATCATTTCACACTCATCTCTCTCTGGTGAAATAACTCCTATTCCCTCTTTAAAATCTTGTCCATATAGGAATGGATTTAAGTCAGCACCTCCTGATAAAAGAAGTCCATCCATTAACTCTAATTGAGCTTTTATTATCTCTCTATCACTTGTAACTGGAATAACTAATGGAATTCCCCCTCCTGCTACAACTGCTTTAGTGTAATCTATACTTACAGTAGTTCTATGATAATTTCTTAATCCCTCTTCCTTTTCGTGAGCTGATGTAATTCCTATTATCGGTTTTCTTATCATAAAAGTTCCCCCCTTATTTTAATATTTTAGTATCTATATAATAATTATTTTTCTATTTGAAGTTTTCTACTACAATATACTACTTTTTTGTAGTTAAGTCAACAATTATTTTTATTTCGTATGATTTATTTTAATTCAATTAATTTTTAAAAAGAACAATATAGTTATTTTTCAGCATATTTAAAAGCTTTTTATCATTAAAAATTAAAAATAAAGGACTTTTTTAATATAGTTATTAAATATTTATAATTAATATTTATAATTAATATTTTTAATCTTTTATATTATATTTTAGTAATAAAAAAAGAGCTATGTAAACCAAATTTGATCTACACAGCTCATTACTACTATCTATTAAAAATACAACTTACTCCATTTTCCCCTTTACATCTATTGCAAGAGATACATTTAGCTCTTGCTCTATCTCCACTTCCCCATCTATTAGGTAGGTTAGGTTCACGAATAAGTGGACGAGCAAAGGCAAAATACTCAATACTACTATTATTTAAAATCTCCTCTACACTATCAATATCTCTATTTCCTCCAACAAGTATAACAGGAACATTATTGTCCTCAGCAACTATATTAGCAAAGGCTTTAAAATAGCTTTCCTCCTCTGGTGATGTAACTTTTCTAATAGCATTTCCTCCACTTATTTCAATAAAGTCCATTCCCATCATAGCCATTCTTTCACATATCCATGAGCTTTCACCAAAGTTAAATCCACCATCTGTAAAGTCATCACAGTTGATTTTCATACCAACTATAAAGTCATCACCAACAGCTTCTCTTACTGAAAGATAAGTATCTATTAGAAGTCTTCCTCTTCCATCAACATCTCCACCATACTCATCTTCTCTTTTATTAAATAATGGATTTAAAAATTGACTAATCAAATATCCATGAGCAGCATGAATTTCAACACCATCAAAACCACTCTCTTTAGCTCTAGCACTAGCATCTTTAAAAAGTTGTACTACCTCATCTATCTTCTCTTTTGACATCTCTACAGCTTCAACTCCTGTAATTGGGTTTACATGAGCAGAAGGTCCGTAAATAGTTTTCCCTAAATTACTATTATTTCTACCTTGTGATCCTCCAGCTACAAGTTGTATAAATATCTTAGCTCCATAAGAGTGAACCATATCTGTAAGCTTTTTATACTCTTCTATAAAAGAGTCATCATATATTCCCAACATATTAGGAGCTGGAATATCATCTGGATTCACAGTAACAAAACTTGTTATAATTACCCCTGTTCCCCCCTTTGCTAACTCCTCATATGTTCTGAAAAGCTCATCAGTCATATGCTCATTTTTTGCAAGCCCCTCCCAAACAGCACTTCTGAAAATTCTGTTTTTAATAGGAAGATTTACAAAGTTTGTTTTGTCAAAAATAGTTTTCATAGAAGCCACCCCTCAAAATACGTTTAATGTTCTGAACACAAAAGAAATAAATATTATGCTATAGTTAGTATCTCCTAGAAATCAATAATATATTAAATTTTTTAGAAAATAGATAAGTAGCATATGAATCTTAAAATATATTTTTAACTCCATATTTTATTAAATTTATAGTATAAAATATAGTTTTGTTAGAAAAATATCTTCTCTCAAGTTTATAACTGTTTTCATTATTTCTTTTAATGATTCTGCCACTATATCATTTATAGCAATTATTTTATTCCTTGTCAATATTTTACTAAAATTTAATATCCACTTATATTGATTTTGACTGTTATTATAAAACAAATATAAATAAAAAAGCTGTGAAAATTGAAAGCCTAAAACCACCAATCTTCAACAGCTTTTATTTTATGAAATATGAAACAATCTTTTTAAAAAACCTTCTTTTACAGCTTTTTTCTCTTCCACTACTTTAGGTTCTTCAGTAATTATTTGATAAACATTTTTCTCAGCTTCTCTAATAAACTCCTCTTGTGAATTTATCTTTCTTTCACTTTCTGAGCTAGAAACTATCTTGTATTCTCCATTAGCCTCCAATACCCTAGCTTTTTGATTATCTTCTAAAATAGTTTCTATATGAGAATTTATTCTCTCTTTTATATCTTTATCAAAAATTGGACAACCAACCTCTACACGATGCTCTGTATTTCTTGTCATCATATCTCCAGAAGCTATATAAAGAACTTGCTCCTCACCTACTCCAAAACTATATATTCTTGAGTGTTCTAAGAATCTTCCAACAACACTTACAACCTTTATATTTCTAGTTTTTCCCTCTGTTTGTGGTACAAGGCAACAGATTCCCCTTACAATAAGTGTTATTTTTACTCCTAAATCAGAAGCTTCTGCCAATGCAAGAATAAGATCTTTATCAGTAAAAGAGTTACATTTTATAACTATTTTACCCTCTTTTCCTCTTTTTGCCTTTTCAATCTCATTATCTATATTCTTCAAAATATTTTGTTTAAAACTAGATGGAGCTACCCAAAGTTTTTTGTATACTCCCATAAGATTTCCCAGAGCCATATTTTTAAAGAAGATATCTGCATCTCTTCCAATCTCTATATCAGAAGTCATAAAAGAGTAATCAGTATACATTTTTGAAGTTTTTTCATTATAGTTTCCTGTTCCAACTTGAGTAATATGTTTAATCTCTCCATCTTTTCTATAAGTTATCATACAGATTTTTGAGTGAACTTTAAACCCATCTGTTCCGTAAATTATGTGGCAACCTGCTTCTTCCAATTTTTGAGCCCATTCAATATTATTCGTTTCATCAAATCTAGCTCTAAGCTCCATTAAAACTGTGACATCTTTTCCATTTTCCACAGCATTTATCAGATATTCAGCCAACTTAGAGTCCTTTGAAATTCTATATAAAGTTATTTTTATAGATTGTACATCCTCCCTTTCTGACGCCTCTTTTATCAAATTTAAAAAAGGTTTCATACTTTCAAAAGGATAGAAAAGTAACAGATCTTTCTTCTCTATAAAGTCTATAACACTATGTTTTTTATCTGCTATTGGATGAACAACTGGTGAAAAAGCACTATAAGAAAGTTTTGTTGTTACATTTGGTGGTAAAAAACTACTGATATTAAATAGGTAACTTAAATTTATTGGACAATTAAAAGTAAATACTTGCTCCTCTGAAAGATTTAATCTTTGTAGTAGTGAATCTAAAAATTTTTCACTAATTCTAGACTGAATCTCCATTCTAAGAGGTTCCAACTTATTACGAGTTTTTACAATTTGCTTCATATACTGTCTATAATCAAGGTTTTCATCATAGTTTTCTACGTCAGTTTCTATGTCCATATTTCTTGTGACACTCATAATAGAACTCTCTTTTAATTCATACATAGAGAAAATATTTTTTACAAAATGTAAAATTACCTCTTCTAAAAGTACATATCTACCAAGTTCCTTATCTATAAGAATAACTCTCTCCATATTATTTGGAACTGGAACCATTCCAAGTACCTCTTTTTTCTTATTAGATAGATAAACTATAACATTTAATTGCTTATTAGGAATAAAGGGAAACGGGTGCCAAGCATCTATAATCAATGGAGATAACATAGGAAATATATTATTGAAAAAGTATTTCTCTAAATATGATAACTCTTTTTTAGATAGATCTTTTATCTTCTCTTTTTTTAGATTCTCCTTTTCAAGAAGAGTCATAAGCTTTTCAAAAACCTTATCTCTCTTTTGATAAAGTCTATTTGATATCTCATAAATTTTTTCAAGTTGCTCTCTAGCATTCATACCAGTTTTACCATCTACGTAATCTGGAACATATTTTATATAATCATTCATTGTTCCAACTCTTACCATAAAAAATTCATCAAGATTACTGGTAAATATTGCTAGAAATTTTAATCTTTCAAGAAGTGGATTATCTTCACTAACAGCTTCTTCAAGTACTCTCTCATTAAATTTTAACCAAGAGATCTCTCTATTTTCAATATAATCAAGCTTCATTATTTTCTACCTTCTCTTCATCTTTTTTGATAACTCTATCAATAAAATATCCTTCTCTTACACCATTTTTACTGATTATAACTTTTTCTACTCCAAAATTATCGACAATCTCTCTTAAAATCACTGCTCCTCCAGCAAAAGAGAATATTCTTTCAGGAATCAATCTATATAATTCCTTTGTTTCCTCACAAGTTCCACCATTTTTTAAAATATCTACAATATTATAAAGCTCCTCAACAAAGAAAGATTTATCTTCTAATGGGAGATTTTTTGTTTCTTTTATAATATTCATACAAGCTCTTGATGAACCTCCAATACCATAAAGATACTTATAATTCTGTTCATATTCCCAATCCAACTCTTTTAGAGCTTCCTTTATAATTTTTCTCATCTTCTTTATCTCTTTTTCCTCTGGAACTATATGTTTTACTACTTTATTTTGAAGATTAAGAGCTCCAATAGGAATACTTGTTAATTTCTCTATCTCTCCATTATTAAATAGAACAATCTCTGTACTTCCTCCACCAATATCAACTAAAATTCCTCTTTCAAGGTTCATTCCAGATTTTGCTCCAATAAAATCAAGCCTTGCTTCCTCTTCTCCTACAATAATTTCAGGTTTTATCCCTGTTGTTTTTTCAATCTCTTTTAATACTTCCTCTGTATTTGAGATATTTCTTAAAGAAGCTGTTGCAAAAGCTGAATAATTTTTTATTTCAAAGTTTTCTAAACTCATCTTTAATTTTTGAAGTGTACGACATAATTTTGTTATTCCTAGAGCTGAAAGTTGCCCTTTTTTTACATAACCTGTAAGCCCTACTATAACTTTTTTATTTGTTACAAGCTTTACTATGTTTTTTTCTTCATTATATTTAAAAATAGAAAGTCTTATAGTATTTGACCCAATGTCAATTACTCCGTATTCCATCTTAATCTCCCTCCTTGAATTATATTTAATTCAAATTATATCTTTCTAATGTTAAAGCAAATATAATTCAATGTAAAAAATATGTAAATTTTACAAAAAAATAAGAGCTGTTACATTTTCTTAACTGCATTTCGCTAAGGGATTCTAGTATTCACTTCCAAATT
>OFMH01000062.1_pt1 | contig 75086 bp, 73 predicted proteins | sample 1541761 | NCBI WGS metagenome assembly OFMH01 (sample SAMN04209249, study PRJEB22552) | human gut metagenome | biome: gut; material: feces | host: Homo sapiens | place: USA: Oklahoma
CAGAATTAAGCCCGGCCAGCAGCTTATGGTTTGAATTTGAACGCAAATTCAGCGGCACCTACAGCAACGATTGGGAATTCAACGGCGGAATCTCCTGGAAGTTCTAAGCAAGATATTTCCGATTCAATTTCATATAGTTACATGATATACAATCCCCTTCATAGAGACGTAACGGCGTCGGTGAAGGGGATTTTGTTGTATGAGGCACCGTAGAAGCATATTTACTCTGATTTATAACATTGCGATGATTTTTTATCATGGAGTGGCTTGATTGATTATAGATAACGCATTATCTAAATGCACGATTAACTTGAAATAGATACATAATAAACTTACAATAGAAATATAAGTATAATAATTTATACAAGTTACGGACGAATAAGACATAATATTTATGAAATTATTATGGATTACGCTGAACGGACAATCTATTCTTTTATGATGAGGAGGCAATTATGAGCGGTAAAAAAGCTAGACGAGAGCTATTGCGGGCTTTAGTGTTGGCGGCCCTGTTGAGTACACCCTATATGGGGGTAGGAGCTGAGGATATTCCTAAGGAGCCTTATCCGATAAAAGGCAATACTATTTCAGGGGAGCATAATCTTCAGGGACAGTATTCCTTGTTCAAACTTAATGGCGAGCAGAAAGTAACGGCAACGGGTGATGTCTCCGTCCTTTCAGAAATGAATTACGATATTCAAGACCCGGTATACATTTTTGACGGTAACGAAACCGAGGGCGACGAAACTGAGGGCAGTGAAACCAAGGGAAAACTGGATTTGAATATGAATAGCCATTCCCTGACTATCGATTCAGGTTCTGATTCTGAAATTTTCTTTATCAATCAGTCTGATACGCAGGTAAATATTCATGATGCCGATACGATTGAAGTGACGGCTCGTTTTGGCGCAATCGTGAATGCTTATGAACAGAGTGGAAACTCTATCAGCCTTCAGGCCAACAAGGATATCCGGTTAATCCAAGCAGATGGGTCTTGGGATTCTTCTTTAGGCGTAGCTGGCGATAATCAGTTGAACTTGAATGCCGGCCATGACATCCTATTGCAAAATGATTTGTCAGAGTCTCTGATGAGTATTGGTGGAGAAGCTAAGGCTACATTGGAGGCCGGTAATGATATTGCTTTGAATAAGGGCGACATCACTTCTTGGGGTGGAGGATTTCTTGAGATGGAGGCCGGTAATGATATCACTTTTAATGAGGCTGATATCAATGTTTGGCGTAAAGGTGAGCTTCAGATGAAGGCCGGCAATGACATCAAGGTCAACGGTGAAGGGGTTGCCGGAATGGATCTTAATGGCGGAGGAATCCTTCAGATGGAAGCCGGACAGATTACGTTTGATAAAGCGGATATTGAGGCTAAAGAGGAAGCCACGCTTGAAATGAATTCCGATAAGGGCATTACGTTTGATAATGCGGGCATTGATCTTCAAAGTGGCGCGAAGATTAAATTGGACGCCGGAAATGATATTAAGTTGGATAATACGAGTGTTAATGTTCAAGATAAAGCTAACGTTGAAATGAATTCTGGTCATAAAATCATTTTTAATAAGACCAATGCTGAATCAGACTCACCAAATTTGTACATCGATGCAGGAAGCAATGCAATGCTGACGGCAAAGAATGATATTATTTTTAACCGCGTTCAAGACGGGACTTTTATTGAATTGAATTATACCAATCTCACGCCTAGAAAGGGAGCTGCAACTGCTACTATAACTGCCGAAGAAGGGAATATTATTTTCCATGAGGACCAAGCCAGTAATTCTTCTGCAATTAATTTAAAAAATGGCGCAAATCTTCAAATGGAAGCACAGACCATCAAGGGGGATATGCAGCGCTTTGTATATATGGACGGGTATGATTACCTTTCTTTAAAAGCCAATGATATTGAGTGGGTCGCCCAAGGGCAGGAAGTGGAAGATAACGAATGGGCATATAATACCGATGATACCAGTATGATTTTTGCTAAAAGGGGAGAGGTTGATTTTGATGTTACCAGCACACTTAGGTTATCGTCCGAGGTGACGCCTACGTTAATACATACCTATGAAGGTGGTTATGTCACGATAAAAGCAGGAGACTCGATTTATTTGCATAATGTCGGTAATGATCCCGGCAGTACTGACTACTATAATGAGGATTATGCTTACTACTATGATGATGCCCATAAGTATCAAGCGAATCTGTGGGCTATTTACGGAAAAATCGATTTGACGACGACAGATGGAAAGATTTCCATCGATAATAAGGGCTCTATCGCGGCCCTGGCGGAATATGGGGGTGAGATTGATTTTAACGGCAATACGATTATACCCGAGGCCGGAATCGGTGCTAAGTCGGAAAATGGTGGGAAGATTAATTTTAAAGTTGGTACGGTCATGTCGAATGTTGGTATCGGTGTCTGGGCTCAAACCGATAACGAACCCTGGTACAGGGACGATGAATCATCAGAGATAGATTTTAACGGGACGCAGAGACTTGATCAGGCTGAAAGCCGGTCTTTTGCCAAACTTACTAATGATAGTCTTGCTGTGAGACAAGCCTATGACGACGATTTGGATGAAACAGATGACGAGCCTGGGTATGAAGATGATTACGATGAACTGTCAAAAATCACTTTTGACGGACCGCTAACAATTGTCCAGGCTGAGACCGGGGCGGTGGCTAAACTTAACAGTGATATTGTTTTCAACGATGCTCTCAATATTCAAGCCGAAGGGGATGCATTTTATACGAAATGGGCCGGGCGGATACAGGCTCTTGCTTCCGGTGTCGACAAGGTTATAATCGGCAATATGCGGGCCTATAACGGTCAGATCGATGTCCTCTTTGATACGCCGGATTCCTCCTTCACCGGTTTTACGGAACTGCGCGAGATTCACAAAGGGTATTCTTATAAAGAAGACTCTGAAGACAACGATGGTACCTGCCCGCTTGAGCCGGGACCTGGTGATTGCGGTGGCGTAGAGTACCCCGATGAGGAAATTGTAGATGAAAGTACTTGCCCAGCTGAACCCGGTGACTGTGGCGGTGGTGTAGATTATGGAGGCTGTGAAGAGCCAGTTGTCGATGAAGTCTCTCACATTAATATTACCTTGAGAAACGGGGCCTTCTGGGATGTCACCGGCGACAGCACGTTGACTACATTAGACAATGACTCCTTAGTTAATATGACTGATGGAACGCGCAGCGGCACCTCTATCACGGCGAAGAATCTGTCCGGTACGGGCACGATTCACATGGATCTCGATTGGACCAGTAATGGCGGCGCCAAAGAAAAGACCGAACAAAGTGACTATATCGTCGCTACGGAAAGTGCGACCGGGACCCAGGCCATCGTGAGCGATCCGGCGACCATGCATCTCGATGCCATGGGCATTGACGACCGCCTCTATTTTGCTACCTTGACCAACAGCGATGCTGTCTTTACCAGTCCCATTACTCAGCAAAATGTAACCAAGGGCAGCTTATATGATTACACAATCGGCATTACATCGGAAACGATAACGACAACAGATGCTGCCGACACGATGGCCGACAGAGCTGCGGCGGATACGACGACGGATTGGTTCTTCGGCACCGTCGGCTATACCGAAAGCCCTGTCGTCGAAACGGGCCGTATCAATTCGAACATCGTGTACGACCTGGCAACCGATGTCGACACCTTGAACAAGCGTATGGGCGACGTTCGGAATATGAACACCGATCCCGACGGCTGGTGGGCCCGCACGACCTATACCCATCAGGGCCGCGATTCCTACTCCGGTCACAGCAATCGCTTTGAACTGGGCAAAGATTTCGTAACCTCCCGTGATGACGGCAATGTCGTCCATCAGGGCGCCGTCTTTACCTACCTTCGCAGCAGTGATTCTTTTGACAACGGAAACGGGAAATACAAACGCTATTCCGGCGCCCTCTATCACACCTGGCTTGGCAATAACGGCCAGTACGTTGACGTCGTCGGCCGTATGGGCAAGGTCATGGGCAACAGCCACACCTTCTTGGTCAATGGCGACCAGTCTGACAGCTCCTTCGGTACCTGGTACCAACAGGCCAGTGTTGAAACAGGCAAAACCTACGACCTGGAAGACAACTGGTACTTTGAACCCCAGGCCCAGCTGCAGTACACGCACATGAACAGTAAGTCCTACACCAGCAGCGACGGCATCAACCACGACTTAGACAGCGTCAACAGCTTCATAGGCCGTTTGGGCTTCCGGTTGGGGCAGCGCATCAATGACAAGACGGCTTGGTACGTGAAAGGCGACATCCTCCATGAATTCTCCGGTGACGGCGGCATCATGCTGACCTCAGCCAATGGCTTGGAACGCATCGATTACAACCGCGACGGCAAGGACACCTGGTACGACTTAGGCGTAGGCCTTACGGCAGAATTAAGCCCTGCCAGCAGCTTATGGTTTGAATTTGAACGCAAATTCAGCGGTTCTTACAGCAATAACTGGGAATTCAACGGCGGTATCTCCTGGAAGTTCTAAGGAATACGTTTTTTAGAATCTATTTTGCATAGTTCATAAGGCTCTCCCTCTATGGCATTTTGCTGCGGAGGGGGAGTTTTTGCTTGCTTATAATTACATCATTTTGGGTTGCAAAAGTCATGAATCTTGGGAAATCTGAGATTCATGACTTTTTTTTGTTGATTATTTTTTCATCATGACAGGACCTGTCTTTGTCAAATGATAAGATAAATACAAGTAAAAATATAAATGGTAAGGAGTGATCGTGTATGGAAATTCGACCCGTGATTTTTTGGAGTGACATTCAACCCTTCACTCATCAGAAATGGCAGTTCTGCCGCAGCTTGAGCCAAATGTGGATGCCCCTGTTTGGCGATTTCCCCGTTGTGAGGACGGGAGGCTAACCATAAGTCGGATTTGAAATCGAGAATTGGCATTTGAGGAAGTAAAAGCAGATCTGATGAACCGGACTTGCAGGCTGTAAGCCATCGGACCTGACGGCATGAGATACCACAATTCATGCCTGATGGATAGGGGACGTATCAGAGACGCTGAATGATATCAAGGTGGGAAATATCTTGTCTGACGATCTGACAAGTTATTTTCTGTCATAACGAAAGAGATGAGAGGTATGAAAGAAGATAAAGTTTCACGAGTATTATCACTATATTCGCAGTTAATGGAGGGCCGGATGATCAAAAAATCCGTAGCCGCTCAAAAATATGGCGTCAACGAGCGCAGTATCCAGCGAGATATTGAAGATATCCGGGCTTTTTGCCGCAACTGTATGGCCCTTGGCGACAGCATGCCCGGCGACTTGATCTACGATTATATCGATAAGGGCTATCGACTGGAACGGCGGCAGGCGCCGAAGCTGTCTAACAGCGAGGTTCTGGCGTTGTGCAAGATTCTCCTCGACAGCCGGGCCTTCGTCAAAACCGAGATGGCGGACATGCTGCACAAGGTCATTGCCTGCTGTGTGCCCGAATCGAATCAGGCCTTGATTACCAAGCTGGTCAATAATGAGACCTATCACTACGTTGAGCCGCGGCACCGGACGAGTTTTCTCGATACGATGTGGAAGCTCGGCGAGGCCATTCACCAGCACCGTTATGCGAACATTACTTACGGCCGGATAAAGGACCGGAAGGTCGTTGAACGGCGGTTGAAGCCCTTGGCCCTGCTCTTTTCGGAGTATTATTTTTATCTCATCGCCTTTATAGACGATAAGGATATCCAGAAAGTATATGAAGGCGCCCACGATATGACACCGACCATTTACCGCCTGGATCGAATCAAGACTTTGGAAGTAGAAAAGGAAACCTTCCGCATTCCCTATAACCGGCGATTCCAGGAAGGGGAGTTCCGCAAGCGGGTCCAGTTCATGTACGGCGGTCCTCTCCATCGCGTGACCTTTACTTATACGGGTTACGATATCGATGCCATCTTAGACCGCCTGCCGACGGCAAAGATATTGAGTGAAGATGATGGAGCCTACCAGATTGAAGCCGAAGTCTACGGCAAGGGCGTTAAGATGTGGCTCAAAAGCCAGTCCGACTGCGTCAGTGACGTCACCTTTACGGAATTGTGATAACCGCAGTTGAAAGCTGATTTTTGTTAAAAAGAGATTGTCCAGAGCGATGCCGTTGTGGACAATCTCTTTTGGTTTTAGCAGAACCTTGTTATAATAAAATAAAGACTTTATTTCTGCAGATGACAGCAGGAATCGTTTCGGATTCATTCCTGTCAGGATCAGCTATTTTTTGAAAGCAGGTGCAGTCGTGCTCTTATTTTCGACTATTTTAAAAATAAATAAGAAGATGACCCAGGAAAAGTTTATCCAACTGGTAATCGATTGGAATCAAAGCAGCAATTATCCGGAAAATATTATTCCCAATCTGGTGTGGGACGGTCAGTACAATACTTCCTATGAGACTGATAATCTCCTCCTCGATATAAAGGAATACCGCAGGGAAAATATCGTCGCCGTCCGCTATGAAAAGCGCGACGCCGAAGACGTTATCTGGGATTCGGACTATATCATGAATTTTAAGGACATGAAGATGTCCATCCGCTTGGATCGAAGTTACCTGGAAGAGGCACTCAAGGTCGATCCGAAATTTTCTACGCCTCACTTTATTTCCATGCTCATTAGCGGAGGCTATTTAGAAGCCGACAACGGTCTCGACGTACGGCGGACGCCGCTTATCATCGATGAGGAGCATTTGGATATCATCGTCGATATCATGAAGGGGAAGACGCGCCATCACCTTCCCGTCGTCTTCATTTCCAAGACGTCGGACAACGAAGATCCCATTGATGTAGAGCGCCTGGCCGGCCGCTTAAAAGGGGCGGCCCATGTTCTGGTCCAAGGGGATTATGGGACGGCAGCTGCCCTTCAGGAGTACAGCGGAACTGAGCACTTAGGCGGCGGCATCGACATTTATTTTCCCAATCCCGTCGTCGGCCATAAGCGATACGTCTATCGCCGCAATCCGGGCTACGATGTTGAACTGACGGAAAAGATCATCGAAAGCGTCATTCAGTACGGCAATGCCAAGCGTGTGTCGCCCCTCTATACTTGGGGCGGCGTAACCGGAGCCATCTATCGGGAACAGTATCTCCAGTCTCAAGAAGCCTATGCAGCGGCCGAAAAGGATCGGCACGATGCTTTGTATAAATTGCTGGCCTTACAGGACCGATATGAAGAAGACGTGTCCGAAGCCAAAGAGGAAGCGGATAAGCTGTTGGAAATCTTTGACGGGGATATGAAGAAGCTCCAGGAAGACAATGAACGCCTCCGTTGTCAGATCGAACGACTGGAGTATGAAAATATGGGCCTGCGTTCCAAACTTGATTCTCAGACCCGGGCTCCCGTCTTGTTCATGGGCGATGAAGACGACTTCTATGCCGGTGAGATAAAGGACTTGCTGCTAAAGACGCTGGATGCCGGCTTAAAGGGCAGTCTGGCCGCCGGCACGCGGCGATACGATGTGGTGAAAGACATCATTGAGGCCAATGATTATCAGCGCATCAGTGATGTGAAGGCTGCCGAAGTGAGGCAGCTGCTCAACAATTATGGCGGCATGACGCCAAGGGTGAAGCGGGGTCTTGAGGCTTTGGGCTTTCAAATCGAACATGACGGCGGCCACTACAAGACGATTTACTACGGCGATGACCGTTATGTCGTCGTGCAGGCCGCGACGCCCAGCGACGGCCGGGCCGGGAAAAATAACGCTTCAGCTATCATCAAAAAAGTATTTTGATGCAATTTTTTCAATAAACAAGGACCGATTTTGTGTAGGGAAAGGGGGGGGATTTGTAAAAATCGGTTATTCCATGGTATAATTAAATGCTATAAATTTATGTACGGGAGGTATATGAATGGCTACAGGTCAGGAAAAGATTGACCAGCTCCGCGAAAAGCTCGCAAAAGTCGAGCTCGGCGGCGGTCAGAAGCGAATCGATTCGCAGCATAAAAAAGGTAAGTTGACGGCCCGCGAACGGCTGGCAAAATTATTTGATGAAGGCAGCTTCACGGAAATGGGGCAGTTCATTCATCATCGCGGGACCCATTTCGGCCTGCAGGAAAAGGAAATCCCCGGCGACGGCGTCGTTACCGGTTACGGCACCGTACGAGGCCGGCTGGTCTTTGCCTATGCCGAAGATTTTACCGTTGAAGGCGGTTCTCTCGGCGAAATGCACGCCCATAAGATTGCTCAGATGCAGGAAATGGCCCTCAAGATGGGTGCTCCTGTCATCGGCATCAACGATTCCGGCGGCGCCCGCATTCAGGAAGGCATCGATGCCTTGTCTGGTTTCGGCCGCATTTTCATGAATAATACGTCGGCTTCCGGCGTCATTCCCCAGTTGGCGGTCATCATGGGGCCCTGTGCCGGCGGTGCCGTTTACAGCCCGGCTTTGATGGACTTTGTCTTCATGGTCAAGAATACGTCCAATATGTTCCTCACCGGTCCGGCCGTCATCAAATCGGTTACGGCGGAAGAAGTTACGGCGGAAGAACTGGGCGGTGCCATGACTCATAATTCCATTTCCGGCGTTGCTCATTTTGCCTGTGAAAGCGAAGATGACTGCTTTGAAAAGATCAAAGCCCTCCTCGATTTCCTGCCCAGCAACAACATGGAAGAAGCACCGGTCGTCGATACCAACGACGATCCCAACCGCGAAGACGAAAGCCTCAATTCGATCATCCCCGACGACAACAACGTGCCCTATGATATGCTCGATATCATCCGCTCCTGTGTCGACGACGGAAACGTCTTCCAGGTCCTTGAAAATTATGCCCTGAATATGATCACCTGCTTTGTCCGCTTCGACGGTCAGACTGTCGGCATCATTGCCAACCAGCCGAAGTTCCTGGCAGGCTGCCTCGATATTAACGCTTCGGACAAGGCGGCCCGCTTCATCCGCTTCTGCGACAGCTTCAACATTCCTGTCGTCACCTTCGTCGACGTACCGGGATTTTTGCCGGGTACCAATCAGGAATACGGCGGCATCATCCGCCACGGCGCAAAGATGCTTTATGCGTACTGCGAAGCTACGGTGCCCAAGATTACCGTCGTCACCCGCAAAGCCTATGGCGGTGCCTATATTGCCATGTGCTGCCGTCAGCTCGGTGCCGATATGGTCATGGCTTGGCCGTCGGCTGAAATCGCCGTCATGGGTCCTGATGGAGCCGTCAATATCATCTTTAAAAACGATCCGGATAAAGAAAAGAGAAAACAGGAATACATCGATGAATTCCTCTCGCCTTATAAAGCGGCTGAACACGGCCAGATCGACTGCATCATTGAACCGAAGGAAACGCGGCGGCGCATCATCAGTGCCTTGGCGATGCTCTACAGCAAACGAGAAGAACGGCCGGCCAAGAAACACGGCAACATGCCGTTATAAGGGGGTGGCCGTATGTTAGAAATCCTATTTGCGGCTATCGGCGTACTGATCGTCCTGATCTTGGTCCTAAGCCGATACTACGATACCCGCTTCCGGGCTTTAGAAAAAAAGATGGAAGACATGACAGCCTTTCAGCAGAGTGTCAAAGACCTTTCTGAAGCCGTCTATGATTTAAAATCCGCTGAAAAAAAAGAAACAAAGACACAGCCTGTTCCTGAAAACAAAGACAAGGCCAATCCGATCGTTCCCGTTGGCCAGCGTCAGCCGGCTGTTGTCGAAGCCCGTCCTTTGGCGACGGTGCCTGAAAGCCGTGAGGCTTCTGATTCCGACGAACTCTCTGATGACGTCGTTGCCGTCATCATGGCAGCCGTGGCAGCCTACGGGTATTCGCCGGCAGGGATCCGCTCCATCCGGCTTGCGCATCGCGGATATAAACGCCATCGGGATAATTGGGCTATGGCAGCCCGCCTGGGTGGTATGAAACGTTAAGGAAAAAGTCTTTGAATCCAGGAGGATACGGATATGAAAAAGTTTAAGATTACAGTCAATGGCAAGTCCTATGAAGTTGAAGTAGAAGAAGTAGGCGGCGCGGCTCCGGCAGCTCCTGCCCCGGCAGCACCCGTGCAGGCAGCAGCTCCGGCAGCACCAGTAGCTCCGGCACCGACTCCGGCTCCGGCAGCACCGGTACAGTCTCCGGCCCCGGCCGTAGGCGGCCCCATTCCCGAAGGTGCCATCACCGTAAAAGCCCCGATGCCGGGCAAGATTTCGGCTCTCAAAGTCGAAGAAGGAACGGATGTCAAACGCGGCGACGTCCTCCTCGTACTGGAAGCCATGAAGATGCAGAACGACATTACGGCAACGGCTGACGGCAAGCTTCACGAAATGCGCGTCAAAGTAGGGGACAATGTCAAAACCGGTGACGTCTTGGCAGTTATCATGGCCTAAGAAAAGCCATAGCGACAAAGGAATATGATAAAAAAGAGGTCCGTCGGCATGTTGCTGACGAACCTCTTTTCATGTTGTTGTGAGTTTTATTTGGCAGCGGCCTTTTTGGCTTCTGCTTTAGCTAAGAACGGAGCCGATTCGATGATGAAGCGTTCGTGCGTGGCTTCGCCGACGAGGCCGGCGTCGTCATGGGCTTCGATCTTGAAGGTCAGTTTTTTGCGGTCCTGTTCGACGAGGGTTGCTTTGGCCGTAACGGTCAGGCCAATCGGCGTAGCGGCGACGTGCTTGACGTTCATGGCGATGCCGACGGTGTTATAGCCTTCCGGAAGCTGGGGATCGCAGGCGTTGATAGCTGCGTTTTCCATGAGGGCGACCAGGGCCGGTGTAGCGTAGACCGGTGATTTGCCGCTGCCCAACTTAATGGCCGTATTATTTTCCGTGCATTTTTCAGAAATTTCTGCTGCTGAGTTTTCTTTGATATTGAATTCCATCGTGTATAACCTCCTCAATTTCGGTAAGAATATGCCTAAAGCATATCGATGCAGGCAATTTACATAACCATATCATATCACACTTCGCCTTTTTTTGACAGCAATTTGTTTGCTGAAGTCGTGCCGAAAGAGGCGCAGCCAATTAAAAAAAGCAGGTTCTTTTGACAGAAAAAGCACCATAGGATACAATGAAACTATATTTTTCAGAGGAATGGGGAGTGAAAACATGAAACTGAAAGGAATTTGCCTGATTGCGGCGGCAGTCCTCTCTATTGGGACGGCATCGCTGGCGAAAGACAAGGGCACCTTGACTAAGTTCCCGAACTGGGGCGTCATTACCGTGCCGAACGATATATACATGCAGAATGGGACGCAGCCGATGCTGACGGCGTCCGTTGCGGGCAACGATGTGACGGCCCTGTTTGAAAAGATTTTTCCCATCCAACCGGAGACCTATCAGGTCGTAAAGAAGGATGACGCCGATTTTCAGTATGCCTATTTGATGCATTATAGTGTAAGTCTTTGGGACGTCAAAGCCGCTGTCTACGGTGAAAACCGGGAAAACACCTATTTGCGCGATATCGGCAGCCGCCCTGATATGCGGGTTCTCATGGACCGGCTCAATCAAAATATGGCCAGCCGCCTGCCCGACGGCTTCCGCCTGACCGAACCGGTTACGGCTAAGAAGTATAAGGGCCGGGTCTTTTATGAATGGACCGTTGAAAAGTCCTTAGTCATCAACAGCAATGCCTTTACGGAAACGATTCACGGCCTGGCCTGGCAGCATGGAGATACGATGGAAATTGCCGTCATCTTAGGCAATGTGGCAAAATCCGGTGATGACGACATCATCAGCACGGTAACGGATATGCTGAAGGATGCCAATAAGATGCCGAAAAAATAAGGGTCGCCTTGAGAGGTAATCGAGGCATAAAAAACGCCTTGCATGAGTGACAAAACGCATCATGCAAGGCTGTTTTTGGATTTATAAGGTTTTCATCAAGTGTTCGAGATGAGCCGTGAGCTTCATGTTTTCTTCGTAGTCGATGGGGCAGTCGATGATGACCGGTTTGTCCTGCTGGAAGGCCTTTTTCAAGGTCGGCAGGAGGTCTTCCGTCTTTTCGATGCGGTAGCCGATGGCGTGGAAGCTTTCGGCGAGTTTTACGAAGTCCGGATTGGTGAAGTCGACGCATTCGTGGTGGCCGTACTGCATATCCTGCTTCCACTTGATGAGGCCGTAGCTGCTGTCGTTGAAGATGAGGGTGACGAAGTTCGTGCCCAGACGGTATGCCGTTTCAAATTCTTGGACGTTCATCAAGAAGCCGGCGTCGCCGGTGATGGCCAGAACTTTTTTGTCGGGGTGAACGAGTTTGGCCGAAATGGCGCCGGGAACGGCGATGCCCATGGTGGCGAACCCGTTGGAAATGAGGCAGGTGTTCGGTTCATAGCAGTTGTAGTGACGGGCGATCCAGACTTTGTTGGCGCCTACGTCGGAGATGACGATGTCGTCTTTGCCCATGATCTTCCGGCAGTCGATGAGGGCCTTTTGCGGCTTGACCGGGAAGGACATGTCTTCGGCATAGCTTTCGTGTTCGTCGACCATTTTCTGACGGATGTTCAGGAAGGCCCGCGGTTCCGGCAGGCGGGCGGCCTTTTCCATGATCCGTTCCAACGAGTCGGGAATGTTGCCGACGACTTCGACCTGGGGCTGATACTTTTTATTGATATCGGCCGGCATGGTGTCGATGTGGATGATGTCGGCGTTGGTCAGGTGCCATTTAGCCGGAGCGTATTCGATGATGTCGTAGCCGACGGCGATGACCAGGCTGGCCTTTTCGAGAATCTTCGTCTGATAGTCGTCCATGGGGATGCCGACGGTCCACATGGAATACTTGTTGTCAAAGGGAATGGCCCCTTTAGCCATCATGGTGTTGATGACCGGCAGTTTGAGTTTTTCGGCAAAGGCCGTCAGCTGTTTGGCTGCCTGACTGCGGATGACGCCGCTGCCGGCCAGGATGACCGGATTCTTGGCGTAGGAAATCATAGAGGCAGCCATTTTGATCTGCGATTCTAAGGCCGTTTCCGGCTGGATCGTCTTGTGCTGCAGCGGTTTTTCGTCAGGGCCGACGGGCATTTCGCTGATGTTGACCGGAAGGTCGATGAAGGTGGCGCCCGGTTTTTCACGTTCGGCGTATTTAAAGGCCAACCGGGTGATTTCAGCCATCGTGTCTGGCCGGACGACGGTGTAGGACCGGCGGGTGATGGGTTCGAACATAGCCCTGAGGTCGAGGTACTGGTGGGCCGTGATGTGCATCTTATCGGTTCCGACCTGTCCGGAGATGGCGACGACGGGAGCTCCGTCACAGTCAGCATCGGCGACGCCGGTGATGAGGTTGGTTGCACCGGGGCCGAGGGTGGCCATGCAGACGCCGGCTTTGCCGGTCAGGCGGCCGTAGACATCGGCCATGAAGGCAGCGCCCTGTTCGTGACGGACGGTGATGAATTCAATCTTTGAATGCTCTAAGGCATTGATGATGGCTAAATTTTCTTCACCGGGGATACCGAAAATATAATGGACGCCTTCTTCTTCAAGGCATTCGATAAGAAAATCCGCCGTGTTGCGCATCTTTTGTTGTACCATTCAGAGAACACTCCTTTGAAGATAATGGATAAATTAAAAATTGCTGTTGTAACCTGTATTATAATATGGTACAGAACCTTTTTCAATGACTTACTTGTATTTTGAGACTGTACAATTCGGCGTGATGCCGTAAAAGAGGCCGGCAAGGCCGCCGCGATGAGCCGGATGGGCCGAGCGGCATGGCCTTTGCATCAGAAAGGGAAGGGGATGTAATGAATATATTGATCAGCAGCTGTCTCTTAGGACAGTATTGCCGCTATGACGGGAAGACCAAGACGTATGAAGCCGTTGAATCCTTATTGGGCCGCGACGACCTTCATTTCATTCCCGTCTGTCCGGAACAGGCCGGAGGCCTTGCGACGCCGCGCCCGCCGGCTGAGCGCTGTCGGGGACGGGTCGTAACCGAAGGAGGGCTCGATGTGACCGACCAGTATGAAAGGGGAGCGGCAGCAGCCTTGTATTTAGCTCGCCTCTTTCACTGCACGAAGGCGATTTTAAAGGCCAAGAGCCCGTCCTGTGGCTGCGGACTGATTTACGACGGCACCTTTACCCGGACCCTTACCGAAGGCGACGGCGTGACGGCAGCGCTCTTAAAGGCCGAGGGGATTGAGGTTTTTAGCGAAGGGGACCCGCTGGACTACTTGCTTTTATAACGGCGGTTTGCTACAATATACGAGTACGCAAGTGAGGAGGTCTCAGTGTGAATACGTTTTTGCATGAACTTTGTGAATGGCTTTACTCCATTGTCATCGCCTTGGCCATTGCCATGGTCATACATATTTTCTTCTTCCAGCCGACTCGCGTTTCCGGCGAGTCCATGATGCCGACCCTTAAAAACGGTGAATACCTCATCGTGTCTAAGTGGAGTCATGTCATGGGAGAAGTCCCCAATTATGGAGATATCGTCATTATCGACAGCCGTGTCCAATATCCGCGCACGTGGAAGGACGATGTAGCTGAACCGATGAACAACTACTTGGCGTTCTTTGACCATGATTTACAGACTAAAAATGTTTGGGTCAAACGGGTTATCGGCCGTCCCGGTGATACGCTGGCTTTCCATGACGGAAAGGTTTGGCGCAACGGACAGCCCTTGGATGAACCGTATATCAATGGTCCTATGGAATACAGCAGCCGGGAAGAAGTCAAAGTCCCGGAAGGCTACGTATTCTGCATGGGTGATAACCGCAACCACAGCAGTGACAGCCGCTTTATCGGGCCCGTGCCTATCGACCACGTCTTAGGCCGCGTCATCTGGTAATCGGTTTTCCCGACAATTTAATACGACAGTTCGCAATCCATCCTGTCGCTAAAAAAAAACTAGGACGCATTACAAGAATTGGTGCAGTGCAGACGGGATTGTTTTTACAGCCCCGTCTTTTTTATTTGTTAGAAAGGCGAGTTTTATGTATAACTTTATTCTTACAACTCGGCGGATGACTTTTTCCGCCTTGGTCATGGCTCTTTATATTGCCATCCTCTATGTGACCCAGGGAATTTCCTTCGGTCCCTACCAGATCCGCATTGCGACGGCTCTCTACGGACTGGCATTTCTCTATCCCTTCTTGGTCTTTCCCTTGGGAATCGCGAATTTCATCGCCAACTTTCTCTTTGGCGGCCTGGGCCTTATCGACATGGTCGGCGGTTGTGTCGTCGGCATCGTTACGACCTGGCTCATCGTTCAAATCCGGCAGCACCAGGGCAGTCCCTGGCTGGCAGCCCTTCCAATCTGGTGGGTACCGGCCTTGTTTGTCAGTGCCTGGCTGTCTTATTTATTGAATCTGCCTTACACGGTACTGGTCAGCAGCCTGGCTGTCGGTCAGCTGCCGCCGGCGATTTGCGGCGTCCTGCTCATTCAGGCGCTTCGTCAGCACTACGTCTTAGAAAAGGGGTTATAATATGAGTCGAGATCACGAAGATTTGCAGGGCATCACCTTCCTTGGCAACCAGCACACGACGTACCCGACGGACTACAATCCGGACCTTTTGGAAACCTTCATTAACAAACATCCCGACCGGGACTATTTCGTCAAGTTCAACTGCCCGGAATTTACCAGCCTTTGCCCCATGACGGGCCAGCCGGACTACGCGACAATCTACATCTCCTACGTCCCTGATGAACGGATGGTCGAAAGCAAGGCGTTGAAGCTCTATCTGTTCAGCTTCCGCAATCACGGCGACTTCCACGAAGACTGCGTCAACATCATCATGGACGACCTCATCGACGCCATGGATCCGAAGTATATCGAAGTCTGGGGGAAATTCCTGCCCCGCGGCGGTATCAGTATCGATCCCTACTGCAATTACGGCCGTCCCGGCACGCCTTGGGAAGATGTTGCCTGGCAGCGGTTGTCCCAACATGACATATATCCCGAAAAAGTAGATAATCGATGAAACTTCTTACCTTTTCCAGATAATCCATGGTATAATAAAGTATAAATCATAGGAGTGAGGAGTGTTATCTGTGAAATTGAAAAAAGTGCTTTTGGCCCTCGGTTTTTCCCTGGCGTTGTCAGCCTCGGTCTTTGCGGCCGACAATATGTGGCAGTATAATCAATATACATCGATCGACATGAATTCGGCGAAACTCTATTACGATATGGGCCGCCAGGTTCTGTCCTTCAATACAGTGGAAAAATCCGGCGATACGACGGATTACTGTACCTATGTGTATAACATCGACGACCAGACGATTCAGCTGAAAAAGATGATTACTCAGACTAAGAAACATAAGTATAAGAGCAGTTTCTATCCCGAAGCGATCAAAGACGGCAACGCTGTCATCAAAGCCAGAGCCCGCATGGCCACGGACGTATTGGAAAAGGTCATGGAAAAGCAGAATGCTAAGAAGTAAGCCCTTGGCGGCGAACGGGCTGCCGAAGCGTGCCTCATCTGCCTTGAAGCCTTTCAGTGCATAGCCGAAAAGGCCGGTTTTCGGCGGACAGGCAAGAGAACGCAATCAAAAGGGACTGCTGCATGGAGCGGTTTTCTTCATGCAGCAGTCCCTCTTTTGTTATCTTTATTATTTTCCTTTGACGCAGATACTGAGCCATTTCGGAAGCCGGTGTTCGACGACGACCCAGGAATAGGCAGCCGAGCAGACGGCGACGATAATGTAAATGGCGATGATGTGAACGGCCCGCAGATAGATGTGAAGATAAGCGGCCAGGCCCGTACAGAGACTGAGGAAGACCGGATGTACCAAGTAAATGGGGTACGAGTAGTCTCCCAGGCGGGAGAAGAACCGGTGAACGATCGTCGGAACGGGCCGGCATTCCCACCAGTAGAGGAGAAAGAGCATGGTCGATAAGGTGTAGGCCATGCCGATCGGGCTCAGCTGATGGATGGTGAAGACCGCCGACAAGGGATCATAGCCGAGGTAGTGCATGACGCCGTAATAGGAGGCCAGCATGCCGACGGTAGTGAAGGCCTGGAAGACGTTGATCACCAATCCGTGCTTTTTGAGCCATGCCGTAATCGATTCAAAGTGTTCTGCCGTAAAGGCACCGAACATGAAGATGAATAAGTAGTGCAGGACCATGTAGTTCAGACGCAGGTTGGACGCATCTTCGAGGTAGGGATTGTTCGAATGGAAATTCCAGCTGTAGCTCGAATAAAAGTTAAAGATCATGTTTACGATAAACAGGGCCGTAAAGGTGACGGCCGGGCAGCGGTCCATAAGGCGCAGCAAAGGCCGCCACAAAGGCATGAAGAGGTAGAACCACAAGAGGATGACCAGAAAGTAGATGTGGTACATGGCCAGGCCGTACCATAAGGTGCGGAAAATAGCGTAAGGATGAAAGAGGCTGAGGCTGCGGCTGATGGCTGATACGTATACCATGTAGAACAGGGACCAGGCCAAATAAGGGACGAAGACCGTCCGCAGGCGGCGTCTCAGATAGTCTTTGTAGTCAAAGGGCTCGTGGATGCTCTGGCTGTAAAACATGCCGAAGGCCGATAGGAAAAAGAAGGCCGGTACGGAAAATCGGGATAAGATTTCTAAGACGGCAACGAGCGCCAAATTGGGCGACGGGTTGACGATGGCCACCGAGCCGACATGGATGGCGATGACGCCGAGCATGCAAAGTCCGCGCATATAATTGATAGAATGAATAAATCGTTTTGACATCTGACACCTCTGAAGATACAATATAGATACTAAAGATAATAATAATATATCTTATTATAACAAATTTTGGCAAAATAGACAGGGAGACTGTATGAGCGACGATACACAAAAGGTAACCCGGACGGGATTGATACTGGCAGCGACATTGATTTTACAGGGCCTGAGGCTCATCATACCCATTCCGCCCCAAGTCAGCCTGTTCCTCATCGGGTCCTTGGTCAACGCCTGTCTGATCACGGCGGTCCTCACCATTGACCGCAGGGCAGGCTTTGTCGTCGCCGCTTGTACGCCAATCTTTGCCTGGCTCGAAGGGATGCTGCCTTTCTTTCTCTTCGTCTTTCCTGTTGCCGCCGGCAACAGCGTCTACGTCTACTGTGCCTGGCGCTGGCAGCGGTACGGCTTTCCGGCCCTTGCCGTCGGAGCCCTTATCAAGGCCCTTGTCCTCTACGCCTTATTTTATCTGCTCTTTGCCGGAATTGAATTTCCCCCGGTTCTGCGGCACCTGCTTTTGACGGCTATGAGTTGGCCTCAGGTCATCACCGGCGTCATCGGAGCCCTCCTCGGCCTGCAGCTGAGCCGGTTTCTGAAGCGCCGCCATGAATAGAAAGGATTTTTGATATGTTACTGCAAATCTTTTATTTTATCCCGGCCATTCTCGGCACCCTGTTCATCGCCGTCGGCTTGTATCACGGCTCTAAATTTTTCAGCCTTACCCGACGCTGTACCGTGGAAGGGACGGGGACTCTCTTGGGATTTGAAGAAAAGAAGATGAGAAGTGGGACTCTTTATTATCCTGTCGTCCGCTTTTCGTCCCGCGACGGCAAGACCTACAAGGCCCGCTATGCCTTTGGAAATGCCGAGTGGAACTATACTGCCGGCGATGTCCTGCCCCTGCGCTACAATCCGGCTAATCCCGAAGAGATTTACCTCCACCGCGTCCAAAGCCTGTGGCAGCAATATGCCAGCCCGCTGTTCATCGTCATCGGAGGCCTCATCTTTATCACGGCCTACTACTTCATTTTATAATCATAACGGAAAAGGAGGAGCCGCCACATTGGTAGAAAACGAAAGAGCTGTCGCCGCTATGCGGCAATTTTTAGAAGCCTTAGGCCTCGACCTGACGGCGCTGGGAATGGAAAAGACCCCGCACCGCGTAGCTCAGGCCTTTGCCCGATTTTTCTCAGGCCTTCAGGAAAATCCTGACGACGAATGGAAAAATCCCATCATCACCCGGTCCAATGGGCTGGTCAGTGTCCGCAACATCCGATTCCATTCCCTGTGTGAACATCATTTACTGCCTTTTTTTGGCACCGTTCATGTAGTATACTACCCTAAGGACAACCGTATCGCCGGCTTTGGCCATTTCGTCCGAGCCGTCGATATCCTGGCCCGTCGTCCTCAGCTTCAAGAACGGATGACGGATGCCCTGTGCGATTCCATCGTCCGCGGCCTCGACCCGGCAGGCGTATTGATCGTCGTCAAGGCGACCCATTTGTGCCTGACCATGCGCGACCAGCTGGCCATCGATTCCAATATCATGACGACGGCCGCAGCGGGCTGCCTGAAAGAAGGCACCGATGCCTATAAAGAGGCTTGGAATCTCGTAATGGAGGAAAAACAAGATGGATAAGATCATGCTCAAAGGCCTTCACTTTTGGGGATACCACGGCTGCCTGGCCTCCGAAGGGGAACTTGGCCAGCCTTTTCATATCGACTTAGTGCTGGAAACCGACCTTTCGGCGGCCGGTGCATCCGACGACCTCCACGAAACCGTCGACTACAGCGTCGTCTATTCGGTGGTGAAAGACATCGTCGAAAACCGCCGCTATCATCTCATCGAGCGCTTAGGGACGGTCATTGCTGAAGAAATTATCCGTGCTTTTCCGCCTGTTCAGGCTGTGACGGTAACTGTCCACAAGCCCCAGGCTCCTATCGGCGGTCTCTTTGACGATGCAGCTGTCGTCCTCGAAAGGCGCCGCCATGAATGAATTCTACCTCAGTATCGGCGCCAATCTGGGCGATAGGGAAGCGACCTTGAAACGGGCCGTGGCCCTTCTCGATGCCGAACCGGACATATCGGTGACGGCCGTATCGCCTTTTTATGAAACGCCGCCGTGGGGAAAAGAAGATCAGCCGCCTTTTATCAACGGGGCCGTTGCCGTCGAGACCCACCTCGCCGGTCCGGAGCTCCTCGAGCGCTGCCTTGCCATTGAGCGGCGGCTGGGTCGGGTCCGCCATGAAAAATGGGGGGCTCGGACCATTGATATCGACCTCGTTTACAGCCCAAACGAGCAGTATCAGACGGAGTCCCTGACTCTGCCTCATCCGTATTTAACACAACGGGCTTTTGTATTGGTCCCCTTGCGGGATCTGGTGCCGGACCTCATCCTCTTTGGCCGGCCGATTGATGACTGGCTCGCTCAGCTGCCAGATACAGACGCTATCAGAAAGAAGGATTAACTATGGAAAAAATACTTATTGCAGACGACGAACAACTTATGCGCCAATTGGTTATTGATTTTTTGAAGCCCGAAGGCTACGAAATTCTAGAAGCCGTTGACGGCAAAGAAGCACTGGATATCTACGACAAGGAACATCCGGACTTAGTCCTTCTTGACGTCATGATGCCCGGTTACGACGGCTGGACCGTATGCCGCGAAATCCGCCGGGAATCGACGGTTCCCATCATGATGCTGACGGCTAAAGGCGAAGAAATCGACCAGCTCTTTGCCTACGATCTCGGTGCGGACGAATACCTTACCAAGCCCTTCAGCCCGAAAATCCTAGTCGCTAAGATCAAGGCCCTTTTGCGCCGTACGCAGAACGATTCGGAAACCCACGAAACGGAAGCCGGCGTCGCCATCGACCGCGATGCCCGCCAAGTCGTCCTCGACGGCAAGAACGTCGACCTCAGCCCGACGGAATACAAACTCTTAAACTACCTCATGAGCAATACCGGCAAGGCCTTGAGCCGCCGCCAGATTTTGAACCAGGTCTGGAACTACGATTACTACGGTGATCTGCGCACCGTCGATACCCACATCAACCGCCTGCGCATTAAGCTCGGCGACAAGGGCCGCTACATTCGAACCGTCCGCGGCTACGGATACCGTTACGACTCCAAATGAGACGAAAGGGATTACTGTCTTTACAGGTTAAGACCGGCGTCTACGTCGGCTGCTTTTCCATCTTTTTCATCATCGGCCTCATGATAGCTGTCGGCCTCGGCTTTGACCGCTATTACTACTCCATGAAAAAAGAAGCCATGATTGAAGCCAGTCAGAAAATCAGTGCTACTTATCAGAAGAAAAACGGCCCTGACGAACATTCGCTGGACTCACTGAGTCAACGCTACGGCGTCGACATCCTCATCGTCGACAACCATAAACTGGTCTATTCTTCGCGGCCGGGACGGCGGGTTCATCTGCCGCCGGAAAAAGTTCCCGAAGACCAGGAAATCATAGCCTTAGGCAAGGAAAATGAAGTCCCTGCCGAACGACCGGACGGGAAACCGCCGGTACACATCAAGGAACTCCTGGACCTTCTCGACGGCCGGGCACCCGATGAAAAAGTGCTGGGGGCAGTCCATCTCTATAAGGATATGCCCGACTTTGAGTATTTTAACCTCATCGACCGCATTCAGGATGATACCTATGTCATCATCAACCAGTCGGTGGCACCGATGCAGGAAAATATCTACATTGTCCAGCATTTCATCATCGTCTGCGGCATCGTCTGGCTGATCCTGGCCTGTGTCAGTACCTTGTACCTGACGCGGCGCATGACCAAGCCTCTCATCGAATTGAAGAACCTGGCCTTCGCCATGGCCCACCTCGACTTTTCCAATAAGTGGAAGGGAAATCTCAGCGATGAAATCGGCGAGCTCGGCGAGAGCCTGAACATCTTGTCCAACCAGCTCAATGTGGCCCTGACAGCCCTGCGTCAGTCCAACGAAGAACTGAAGAAGCAGCTCGATGTCGCTAAAGAAGTCGAGCATATGCGAAAAGCCTTCCTGTCGGCCGTGTCTCATGAATTGAAGACGCCCTTGGCCATCATCCAGGGGTATGCCGAAGGCCTCGATACCCTTGACATCGACGAAGAGACGCAGCGCCGATACTGTTCGGTCATCCACAGCGAGACCCAGAAGATGGACAAACTGGTTCGCGATCTCTTGAACCTGTCCCGTCTGGAAACGGGATCCTTCCATCTGGAACAGACCGTCTTTGACTTCAGTGCCCTGGCGGAAGAAAGCCGGGAACGGTTCTCCAAGGTCATGGAAGACAAGGGAATCATTGCCGAATTAGATTTGCCCGAGTCGATGACCGTCTACGGCGACCCGGAACGGATCGATACGATTTTGACCAACTTCCTGAGCAACGCCATCGACTATACCGGTGCCGACCAGCACATCCGTCTTTGGGCGGAAGATCTGGGCGAACGCTACCGAATCTGCGTCTACAATGAAGGCAGTCATATTGAAGAAGAACATCAGCAGCGTATTTGGGAACCTTTCTATAAGGTCGACTCGTCGCGGGCCCGCAGTCCGAAACGCATCTTCGGCGGCCACGGTCTGGGCTTGGGCACGGTGGCAGCTTTGGTGAAGCTCCACGGTGAATCCTATGGCGTGAAGAACGAAAAAGACGGCGTCACCTTCTGGTTTACCCTGCGAAAAGATGCCGGACAAGGACCGGATGAAACATAATAAAAGAACCTCCCTGACCCTTTGGGCTTCGTCGTCAGCTATCATATCTGACGAATGAGGCCGTTTCAGAAGGGCAGAGAGGTTCTTTTTTGTCTTTTAAAAGGAGCGGTTCCCCAAGACGGGGTGGCTGCATTTTTTCAGCGTCAAGTGGTCGACGAGATAGCCGGCCTGTTCGAGGTCGATATCTTCTTTTTGACCGTCGTGTTCAAAGACGCAGAGCGGCTGGTCGGTACCGACTTCACCGCCGGGAAGGTAGATGTATTCGCCCGTTTCGGCGTCGCCGAAGATGATGCCGGCTAAGAGATGTTTTTTGGCTATTTGACTCATGGCAGGGCCTCCTCACCGTCAAATTTGATTTCAAGCAGTTTGCAGTCCCGATAGTCGGCCGATACCAGATGGAGCAGGGTGCCGTTGTAGCGGCGGGGGAACATCGTTCCCGGCTGCATGCCGTGGAGGTGGCCGAAGATGCACAGGGGGACCTGGTATTTCTCTAAGAGTTCCGTAAATCCGCTGGGCTTGGTAAGGTCGCAGACCGGCGGATAGTGGAGCATGAGGATCGTATGGCGGCACTGGAGCTTTTCTGCTTCCTGCAGGGTCCGTTCGACGCGCAGCAGTTCGCGGCGGTACGGCTTGGCATCCCGTTCTTCCTGGTAATGGATGTCGCCCGGGCAGATCCAGCCGTGGGTGCCGCAGATGACGAAGTTGCCGTTGTCGAGGACGGCTGTCGAACCGTAGAGATAGTGCATATTATTTTCGGCATCCATGCGGTTCAGTTTCCCCGCACTGGCCCACCAATAGTCGTGGTTGCCGCGGATGATGATTTTTTTGCCCGGCAGGGCGCGGATTTCGTCGAGGTCCTCCTGGGCTTCGTCGAGGCGCATGGCCCACGACGTATCGCCGGCGATGAGGACTGTATCGTCATCGGTGACTCTTTCTTTCCAATCGTCGGCAATGCGCTGCCAATGGTTCTTCCAGCGGGGGCCGAAGACTTCCATCGGCTTTTTTGGCGGATTGCCCGATAAATGTAAGTCACCTATTGCAAATAAACGCATAAATGTATAAGGACCGTCCTTTCTATAGTTCATGCAGCCGTGTCTGCAGTTCTTGGATGAAATGCGCTGAATGGCCTCCGTTTGCGATTTGCGGGATCATATAGCCGACAAAGAGGGGATTGGTCAAAAAGCGCGGGATGATTTTGACGTACAAGGCATCGTCGTCGGGAAAGTCATAGAAGAAGATGTTATAACTGTCGTTGAAGCGGATGAAGGAGTGCATGAAATAATGGGCCGTCGTCTGCATGCAGCGCACGAATTTTTCGAGTTTCGCCCGGTCCTTCAAGATGAGATTTACTTCGTAAAAGCCGATGATCGGCCGTTTGGACAGGGTAATCGTCAGGCCGTCTTCTTCGAAGATGGTCGGACCGACGAAGTGGAAAGGCTTAATGTCTTCATGGTAGTCATAGTCTTTGAAGCCGACGATCTGCGAATGAGGATGGTGAATCGTCCCGCCGGACATATAGCCGTGGTTGCGGTAAAAGACGACCGATTTAAATTTGCCCATCTCCTTGACTTGCTGCCACTTTTCGAGGCCGAACTCGATGAGCTTTTGGGCGTATTCCGGGGTATAATCGGAGAACTCGCCGTCGCAGTCATCGGTTTCGATGATGAGTGTCTGCCACGAGTCCTTAAGGACCGGAAAGGCATTTTCAAGCCAAATCATGTGGCCCCTCTTTTCCATGACGTTCTTTAAATGGGGGACGTCACAGAAGGGGCAGTACTTTTCGTCGCGGTGGACCGTGTCGGGCTTCGTCTTGCCCAGGTCCAAATTATATTCTAAGATGTGGGATAAGGGATTTTCGTACATAGGACCGCTCCTTTGAATGCTTCTTATACATTGTAGCATAGAGAGAAGCAATTTCAAACTGCAATACGACAAAAGGATGCCCGCCAAGCACCGCAATAAGGGCAGTCAAAATGGGGCATCCTTAATTTCTTTATTATATGAAATTCTCCGCACCTTGTCAAATGGGTGCTGTCTGAAAAAATCATGAAAAATAGCGAAAATAGTGTGACGAAAACTAGAGTAATGTGGTATCATATGAAGTTGGGGACGTAGAAAAATAATCCATGGGCTTCCATGATTTTCACCCCATAACAGCCCTTTTATGCAAGTTGTGACAGAATTTTAATAGGATGATGCTTAAAGGAGGAACTGTACATGAGTCTTCATATTGCCGCCCGCGACGGTGAAATCGCCGATCGAATCCTGCTTCCCGGCGATCCGCTGCGTGCCAAATATATTGCTGAAAATTTCTTAGATGATATCTTCTGCTATACCCGCGTCCGCAATATCCTCGGCTATACGGGAACCTATAAAGGCGTCCGCCTGTCCGTCCAGGGGACAGGTATGGGGATTCCTTCCATTTCTATTTATGCGACGGAACTGATGCGCGACTACGGCGTGAAAAAGCTGATCCGCGTCGGTACCTGCGGGGCCATGCGCCGCGATATCAAGCTCCGCGACGTCATCATGGCCCAGGGGGCGACGACCGATTCGTCGATCATCCGCAACATTTTCGGCGGCTCGATCAACTACGCACCCTTAGCTGACTTTACCCTGCTGTGCCAGGCTTACGGCCAGGCGGCGGCCCTCGGCGTTCCGGCCCGGGTGGGCAACGTCGTCTCCGTCGACCGTTTTTACGACGAAGAAATCGACAATGAAAAACTGACCCAGTACGGCATCATGGCCGTTGAAATGGAAACGGCCGGCCTCTATACGGCAGCTGCCAAACACGGTGCCAAGGCCCTGGGCTTATTTACCGTCAGTGACCATTTACTGACCGGCGAGGCCTGCACGGCAGAAGAACGGCAGACTTCTTTTGATGATATGATCCAGATCGCCTTGGAAACGGCCATCTTGGAATGAGGTAATTATGAAAGCGAAAGAATTACGAATTATCGACAGCCATTTTCACTTCTGTGACTTCCCCGGTTTCGACCAGGTAGCTCTGGCTGCGGGCTATACCAATACGGAAGCATCACTGCATCAGGCTTTTGAAGAAAACAACGTCGTCCACGGCGTCGTCATGAGCAATAAGACCTTAGATGCCAAAAAACATAACTATCCCGATTACATGAGCTACTGCATCGGCATCGACAGCCTGACCGGCAAGGACGATATGGAAAATATCGCCGCCAATGTCGAAGAAAACCTGAAGCGCAGTCAGTGCTGCGGCATCAAGCTCTATCCGGGCTACAGCCATATTTACGTCTATGATGAGTGGTATGACCCGATCTATGAATTGGCCGAAAAATACGATAAGCCCGTAGCTATCCATACGGGGCTGACGGCGACGGCCAATGCCCTTTTAAAGTACAGCCATCCCCTGACCCTCGACGAGGCCGCCGTGCGCCATCCGAACGTTCAGCTGGTCATGTGCCACATCGGCAATCCTTTCTTACAGGACGCCATTGCCGTCTTAGAAAAGAACCACAATGTCGCCGTCGATTTGTCGGGCCTCCTCGAAGGCAAGGTCCCCGATATGGTCGCTTTCCTGCGCAGTAAGCGGGGCTACATTTCCATGCTGCGGGACTGGCTCAAATACCTCGGTGCCTACGACCGGGTCATGTTCGGAACGGACTGGCCTCTGGCCAATATTTCCGACTACGTTTCATTTGTAAAAGGTTTCATCCCCGAAGCCTATTGGGATGACGTATTCTTTAATAATGCCAACCGCATCTACAAGCTGGGCTTATAAGCCTTTTGATGCACGATAAGGGAGGAAATTGTTTGTATACTGTAACCAAGCGGCTGGAAGTATCCGCATCTCATCACTTGGTCCTCGACTACGCCAGCAAATGTGAGAATCTCCACGGTCACAACTGGATCATCCACGTGACCTGCCAGACAGAAACGCTTGACAGCAACGGCATGGTCGTCGACTTCAAAAAGATAAAGGACCTGGTCCACACTAAGATGGACCATCAGAATTTAAACGACGTCTTTGATTTCAATCCGACGGCAGAAAACATTGCCAAGTGGATTTGTGACACCGTACCGAACTGCGTCCGCGTACAGGTTCAGGAAAGCGAAGGGAACGTGGCTGTCTATGAAGTATAGCCTCTGCGTCAATGAGATCTTCGACAGCATCGACGGCGAAGGGAAGAAGGCTGGTCAGCTGGCCACCTTCATCCGCCTCTGCGGCTGCAACCTGCGCTGCTCCTACTGCGACACGACCTACGCCTTTACGGAAGGCAAGGATATGGACGTCGACGATATCCTGCGCCAGGTGACGTATCCCAACGTCACCCTGACCGGCGGGGAACCCCTCTGTCAGGATGTAGACGGACTCCTTTCGGCCCTTAAAGGCCACAGCGTCAATATCGAAACCAACGGCAGCGTCGACATCGAACCGTATTTTAAGTATGACCACGTCTGGTTCACTGTCGACTATAAGAGCCTGTCGTCGGACATGTCCGGCCGGATGCTTTCGGAGAATTTTGAAAAGCTCCGCCCCCAGGATGTCCTGAAATTCGTCGTCGGCGATGAAGCCGACCTCAAGCAGGCCCTGGCCGTCTATGAACGCTATCAGCCGAAGTGCGCCGTCTACGTCGGTGCCGTTTTCGGGAAAATAGAGCCTTCGCGCATCGTAGATTTTATGAAGGAACATGAGTTGACTGACTGGCATCTCCAGATTCAGCTCCACAAGATTATTTGGAACCCCGATTTGCGAGGGGTTTGACTTTGAAACGACAAAACGCCGTTATCCGCAGAGCTGCGGGTAACGGCGTTTTTTAAAGATGGCCCGGTCATCTTCCAGCATCTGGTGGAAGCAGAACAGGGTCGCGTCCGTATCGGTCAGGCTGTCGTGCCAGCTGCGGCGGCTGTCATAGCCGTAATAGGCGGCACAATTTCGAAGCTTGTCATAGGTGATGGTCTTCGTTTCCTTATAATGGATGAGGGAAAAAGCCTCGGCCAAGTCGAGATAGATGTCGCGGTCGGGCAGGACGACGCCTGATTCATAGAGGCGTTCGATATCGTTAAAGGTACCGTAGCCGACGATGAGGTCTGCGTCCATGAAAAGACGGCTGACTTCATCGGCCCAGAGGATGAAGGGATCTTCGTGGGCCACTTGCTCCGGCGTGATGTGATTGACTTCCATCGCTTCGTCCCATCGCTCCGTGTGGATGGGTCTGAAATAGCGGTTCAAGAGAACCTGGCCAAAACCGTTCATGATGGAAAGCTGAATGATTTCGGCATCTGCCGTAAGTCCTGTCGTCTCTAAATCGAGGGTCAGGATGCGGGCCGGGTTGAGTGTCCGGATCGTTTTTTTGATGGCCGGCGACAGGCGAATGCTTTGTCGGCGAGCCTTTTCTTTTTTGGACAGCATCTTTTTCATGGAAAAACCTCCTTTCTTCACAATGCTATATTATATGAAGAAAGGAGGTTTTTGTCAATTTATGATAGGAAATGAGCGGGCGGAGTATTATTCGTAGTAGCCGTTCGGTTTTTCCGAGAAGTTGATGAGGATGTTCTTGGTCTGCATGTAGTGGAACATAGTCGACTTATCCGTTTCACGGCCGATACCGGAGAGCTTGTAGCCGCCGAAAGGAGCGCCGGCAGGCAGGGCATTGTAGGTGTTGACCCACATACGGCCCGTCTGTACACCTTTCGCTACGCGCAGGGCACGGTTGATGTCGCGGGTCCATACGGCGCCGCCGAGACCGTAGATGCTGTCGTTAGCCATATCGATGACTTCTTCTTCCGTATCGAAGGGGATGATGACGACGACGGGCCCGAAGATTTCTTCCTGGGCGATGCGCATGCTGTTCTTGACGTCGGCAAAGATAGTCGGACGGATGAAGTTGCCTTTTTCGAGGCCGTCGGTGGTGATCTTTTCACCGCCGCATACCAAGCGGGCACCTTCTTGTTTGCCGAGTTCGATGTAGCTCAAAATCTTTTCCAGCTGCCGTTCGTCGACCTGAGCGCCCATCTGCGTTTCTTTCAGCCAAGGCAGGCCGACTTTGACGCGGTTGAAGCGTTCAGCCAGTTCGTTTACGAATTTGTCGTAAATGCTGCGCTGTACGAAGATACGGGAACCGGCGCTGCAGACTTGGCCCTGGTTGAAGAGGATGCCGAATTCGGCGCCTTCCATAGCCATGTCCCATTTGCAGTCTTCGAAGAAGATGTTGGCCGATTTACCGCCAAGTTCCAACGTAGCTGGAATGAGTTTTTCCTGAGCTGCCTTATAGACGTCGCGGCCGATTTCCGTCGAGCCCGTGAAGGCCAATTTTTGGATGTCCGGATGGTCGAGGAGATACTGGCCGGAGCGGGAGCCCTTGCCGGTAATGATGTTGACGACACCGTCAGGCAGGACGCCTTCTAAGAGGTGCATCAATTCGAGGAGACTGAGGGACGTCGAGCTCGACGGCTTGAGGACGATCGTGCAGCCGGCAGCCAGGGCCGGAGCCAGTTTCCAAGCACCCATGAGGAAGGGGAAGTTCCAAGGAATGACCTGGCCGACGACACCAATCGGTTCATGGATGACGATACTCATCATGTTTTCATCGAGGCTCGATACGCGGCCTTCTTCGTCGCGGAGGACGGCGGCGAAGTAACGGAAGTGGTCGGCACTGTAGGGGATGTCGATGTTTCTCGTTTCACGAATCGGCTTGCCGTTGTCGAGGGATTCGATGAGCGCTAATTTATCGGCGTTCTGGTCGATAACATCAGCGATTTTCAAGAGGATATTCTGCCGGTCGATGGGCGATACTTTTTTCCAAGCCGGGAAAGCGGCTTCGGCTGCGCGGACGGCAGCGTCGACGTCTTCCTTAGTTGCTTCGGCACAAACCGAAAGCTGTTCACCGTTCGAAGGATTGAAGGCTTTGAAGGTAGCGCCGTCGCTGGCGGGAACCCATTTGCCGTTAATATAGAGGTCGTAAGATGAGCGAATTGCATTTTCCATGAATAAACACTCCCTTTTCGTATAATTTGATATTTTAAATAAAAATAATTCTTTGTTATTGCTAAATGCATTATAGCATAAGTGTACGAAAATGGTCAATATTGTGCCAAAAGGAACGTAATACAAAATGGTTTATGTTTGCAAATAACAGTAAAGCACGCTAAAATAGATAGCGTACACAATAAGTATAGATTTTAGGAGTACAGCTAATGTATAAATACGTTTTATTTGACCTCGACGGAACCTTGACCGATTCCCAAGAGGGCATTATCAATTCTGTGGCCTATGCCTTAGAAAAGCTCGGTGTCCCTTCCAAAGGCCGCCTCGATCCGCACGTCATCGTCGGACCTCCGCTCTTAGATACCTTTGAAGGCTACTACGGCTTTTCTCCGGAAAAGGCCCGCCGGGCTTATGCCTTCTTTCAGGAACGGTACAGCACCATAGGTAAGTTTGAAAACCGTGCCTTTGAAGGCATCGTTCCTTTATTAAAGAATTTAAAAGAGAAGGGCATCCGTTCCTTTGTCGCCACGTCGAAGCCGCAAGTCCACGCCGAAGCGATTTGCGAAAAGTTCGGCCTGGCACCGTATTTGGAATCTATTGCCGGTCCGGCTGTGGGAGGTACCGACACCAAGTCCGACGTCATGGCCCGGATCTTGAAAGGCATCGGTCCCGTTGAAAAGGGAGAAGCCGTCATGGTTGGCGACCGCAAATTCGACATCATCGGCGCCCATGAATTGGGACTGCCCGTCATTTACGCCGCCTATGGCTACGGCAATCCGGCCGAGCGAAAGGAATACGGCCCTGACTACATCGCCGAAACCGTAGAGGACCTGGAAAAGCTGCTGCTTTCCGATTGACTCGGTGGCGGCCACGGACTCAAGGTGTGCCGTACTGATGAGTATATACTGATTTTTATATAATTTATGTTATTTAAAACATATAATGATAAGGAGCGTTTTTATGAAGTTACAAGAAAAACAGATGATTCACGGCTTTTCCGTCGAGCGTTCGCAGTACGTTCCGGAACTCCACAGCCAGGCTTATGAACTGCGCCATGTTCAGTCCGGCGCCCGCCTGCTCTACATTGAAAACGACGACGACAACAAGGTCTTTTCCATCTCCTTTAGGACGACGCCGTCGGACAGCACCGGTGTGCCCCACATCTGCGAACATTCCGTCCTCTGCGGCTCCCGGAAATTCCCGTTGAAGGAACCCTTTGTCGAATTGGTCAAAGGCTCGCTCAATACCTTCCTCAACGCCATGACCTTCCCCGATAAGACCATGTATCCCGTTGCCAGCCGCAATGCGGCCGACTTCAAGAACCTGATGGACGTCTACCTCGACGCCGTCTTCTTCCCGAACATGCTGCAGGACAAACAGGTTCTGATGCAGGAAGGCTGGCATTACCACCTCGATTCTGCCGACAGCGACCTCATTTACCGCGGCGTCGTCTATAATGAAATGAAAGGCGTCTTTTCGTCGCCGGACTCCCAGCTCGAACGGCACGTCATGGAAAATCTCTTCCCCGATACGACGTACGGCGTTGAATCGGGCGGCGATCCTGCCGACATTCCCGACCTGACCCAGGAAGACTTCGTCAAATTCCACGGCACGTATTACCATCCGGCGAACAGCTACATCTTCCTCTACGGCGACATGGACATCGATCAGACCTTGGCCTTCATCGACGGGGAATATCTGAGCAAGTTCAAAATCCAGTCCGTCGATTCGGCTATCGGCCGTCAGGCCTTCCCGGGCAGTGCCGTCAAAACCTACCCGTACGGCATTGCTTCCGGTGAAAAGACGGAACACAAGACCCTCCACAGTCTGACCTACGTCATCGATGACGCCCTGGATCCGACGGTGGCCCTGGCCTTTAAAGTCTTGACCTACGTCCTCCTCCAGTCGCCGGCAGCACCCCTTAAAAAGGCCCTCGTCGACGCCGGTCTCGGCAAAGATATTTCCGGTGACTTCCAGGACGGCATCCTCCAGCCGCTGTGGAGCATTTCCGTCAATGGTTCCGACCCGGATAAACAGGATAAGATCATGCCCATCGTCACTGACGTCCTGCAGCGCACGGTACAGGAAGGCCTCGATAAGACCTTGTTGACCGGTGCCTTGAACCGGACGGAATTTACCCTGCGGGAAGCCGATTTCGTCGGCCGTCCGAAGGGACTGATCTATGCCATCCGCTGCATGGATACCTGGCTCTACGACATGGATCCCTTGGAATCCCTGTCTTATGAAAAATCCCTCGATGTACTGCGAAAGGGCATCGACAACGGCTACTTTGAAGATTTGATCCGCCGCTATATCCTCGATAATCCTTACTACGCCCTGGTATCACTGGTACCGGAACCGGGCCTTACGGAAAAACGCGACCAGGCCCTGGCCGATAAATTGGCGGCCTACAAAGCGTCCCTTTCGAAAGAAGAAATCGATGCCATCGTCGCTGAATCGGACTCGCTGAAACAGCGTCAAGCAACGCCTGATTCGCCGGAAGCCTTGGAATCGATTCCGACCTTGTCCCGGGACGACCTCGAAAAGAAAGTCGATACCGTCGTCATGAAGGAAGAACAGGTCGACGGCGTCACTCTCTGCCGCGTTCCTGACGAAACGAACGGCATCACCTACGTCAATGCTTACTTCGACCTTCACGGCCTGACGAGGGAAGAAATTTCCTATGCTTACCTGTTGAGCGATATCCTCGGCGACATCGACACCAAGTCCCACTCCTACGGCGAACTGGCAGCCCTCATCGACCTCTATACGGGCGGCATCGGCTACAGTGTATCGGCTTATTCCAACCGCCTGGACAATACCGATTACATGCCGGTGTTCCGGATTAAAGCCAAGGGCTTGACCCTCAACTTGGATAAATTGATTGACCTCTTGCGTGAAATCGCTCTCGAAACGGTATTTACCAATCAGGAACGACTGATTGAGCTCGTCGAAGAAACGAAGGCCGGCTGGGATATGGATACCTTCCGCCGCGGCCATACCATCGTCATGCACCGCGTCTTGTCCTATGTATCGCCTGTAGAAGCCTTCTGCGATGCCGGCGAACTGTCGTACTATGAATTCATTGCCGACATTGCTAAACGGATCAAGACCGATGCCGCTGAAATCGGCGGGAAACTGGCCGCTCTCATGGAAAAAATCTTCACTCGTTCGGCCCTGACCTTGGAAATGACGGCCAGCGACGGCGATTGGGATACGGCTAAAGCCGGAGCTTCCGCTTTCATTAAGGCCCTGCCTCAGGGTGAAAAGAGAACGGGCCTCTGCGATTTTGGCCTCAGTGCCAAGAACGAAGGCATCATGACCAGCGGTACCGTTCAGTACGTCGCTAAAGGCGGCAACTTCCGCAGCCACGGCTATGACTATGCCGGTGCCTTGATGGTCCTCGACACGATTCTCCAGTACGGCTATTTATGGACCAAGGTCCGTGTTCAGGGCGGTGCCTACGGTGCCTTTACCCGCTTCTATGACAACGGCGACATGGTATTTTGCTCTTACCGCGACCCGAATCTGCGCTCGAGCATCGAAGCCTATGACGGCTTAGCCGATTACCTGAAAGACTTCGACGTATCGGACCGGGAAATGACGAAATACGTCATCGGTACTTTGAGCCGCATCGACGTACCCCTTACGCCGTCCCTGCGCGGCGAAAAGGCCATGACCCGCTACTTTACGGGAACGACGGAAGCCGTTGCCCAAGCCCGTCGGGATCAGCTCCTGGCGACGACGGCTGCCGATATTCGGGCTTTGGCTCCGCTCATCGGATCGGTCATGGCCGATAATCAGGTGTGCGTCATGGGCAGTGAAGCGACGATTCGCCAGGAAAAAGACCTGTTTACGAACCTCGTTTCTCTTCCCGATTAAGGCGTGGCTTCCATGCGAGGACGATTTGCCCCGAGCCCGACGGGATACATCCATTTGGGAAACGTCTGGTCGGCCTTCTTGGCCTGGCTCCAAGTGCGTCAGGCCGGCGGCACCCTGGTCCTTCGGATTGAAGACATCGATGAGCAGCGCTCGAAGGCCGTTTACACCCGGGCCCTCATGGAAGACCTTTCCTGGCTGGGCCTCACTTGGGACGAAGGACCCGACGTGGGAGGCCCGTACGGACCTTATATCCAGCAGGAACGATATGACCATTATGAAAAGGCCTTGAACGAGCTTCGCGAAATGGGGCTGCTCTATCCCTGCTACTGCAGCCGGACCCGGCTCCAGGCCATCGGTGCGCCCCATGCCGGCGAGCATACCGTTTACGACGGCCACTGCTTCGGCCTGAGCGAGGCTGAGCGCCGCAAGATGACCAAGAAACCGTCATGGCGCCTCCACGTACCGGACGAAACCGTTTACTTTACCGACGGGGTTTACGGCCGGCAGGCTGGGAATCTGCCCCACTCCTGCGGTGACTTCGTCGTCCGCCGGGCCGACGACATGTATGCCTACCAGCTGGCCGTTTCCGTCGATGACGGGATGATGGCCATTACCCACGTCCTGCGGGGCGAAGACTTACTGTCGTCGACGGCCCAGCAGATTTGGCTCATGAAGACCCTGGGCTATGCAGCTCCTCATTATACCCACGTGCCGATGCTCATCGACGGTGATGGGAACCGCCTTTCAAAGCGCCAGCAGGGCATTACGGTCCGCGCCCTTCGGGCAGAGGGCCTCGATGCCGAGACGATTTTGTCCCACTTGGCCTTTGCCGGCGGCCTGGTTCCGGAACGGCGCCGATACGATCGGGCCGAATTGGTGCAGGTCTGTGACTTCAGAAAACTGCGTACCGAACCGATTGTCATAACGGAAGACATCAAGTAAATCGGTTTACTAAACGACATATTTAAAAAAATAGGCTGTCGCCTTTGTGGCAGCTTATTTTTTTTTTCCATTCTGTTGACATATTGTTGTCACAAGGTGTGTAAATGTGGTAGAATGTGGGGGAGAGTGAAAGGAGTGACGCGCCTAATGTTTATGGGAGAATACGAACATACAATCGACGCCAAAGGTCGCGTCATTTTGCCTGTCAAATTTCGGGATGAACTCGGACCTACCTTCATCGTGACCCGAGGTTTGGAAGGCTGCCTTTCCGTTTACACGATGGAAGCATGGATGCGGTTTGCCGCGAGTTTAAAACAGTTGAAGGCATCCAAGGAAAACGTCCGTGCGTTCCAGCGGTTCGTCTTCGGCAGTGCAGCTGAAGTCGAATTCGACAAGCAAGGTCGCATCCTTATTCCGGCTACTTTGCGGGCCTATGCGAAGCTGGTTAAGGATGTGACCGTTCTGGGAACAGGAGACAAGGTCGAAATCTGGAGTAAAGACGCATACGAAGCTTATGTGGCCAAGACCGTTCCGGCCATGGAAGAGATTGCTGAAAGTCTCGACGATTTTCTGAACCTGGACTTTTAGGAGGAATCATGGATTTTCATCACGTCAGTGTTCTTCGTAAGGAAACCATAGCCAATTTAATAACCGATCCCAATGGCATTTACGTCGACTGTACCCTCGGCGGCGGCGGCCACTCCAAGGCCTTAGCCGATGAGCTGACGGACCAGGCGATGATTATCGGTCTCGATCAGGACCGCGATGCCATTGCCGCTGCCGGTGAACGCCTGGCAGGTACGTCGTGCCGTCATATTCTGGTGCAGCGCAATTTCCAATACCTGTCGGACGTCCTTGACGAACAGGGCGTCGATGCCGTTGACGGCATCATGTTCGACCTCGGTGTTTCGAGTTACCAGCTGGATACGCCGGACCGGGGATTTTCCTATATGCAGGACGGGCCCCTCGATATGCGCATGGACCGCAGTAAGGGGCGCAGCGCTTACGATATTGTAAACGGCTACAGCCAGACCGACTTGTACCGTATCATCAAGGATTACGGGGAAGAACGGTGGGCCAAGCGCATTGCCGAATTTATCGTCGAAGCGCGTCAGGAAAAGCCTTTGGAACGGACGGAAGAACTGGTTCAGGTCATTAAAAAGGCGATTCCTGCCGGAGCCAGAAAGGACGGGCCTCATCCGGCCAAACGAACATTTCAGGCCATCCGAATCGAAGTCAACGACGAATTGGGAATCTTAAAGGATTCATTGGAACATGCCGCTCAGCGTTTAAAACGAGGAGGGCGTTTGTGTGTCATTACCTTCCATTCACTGGAAGATCGAATTGCCAAACAGACGCTGCGGCTTTTGGCGACGGACTGCATCTGTCCGCCCGATATGCCGGTTTGCACCTGCCATCATCAGGCCATCCTAAAAGTAAAGCGACAACCCATTTTACCGTCGCAGGAGGAACTGGAGCTGAATCCGAGGGCCCGCAGTGCAAAACTTCGCGTCGGTATCCGTAAATGAAGGAGCCAAGCTAATGATTATTGAAATGGATGTGTTGCGTATGCTGGCAAGGAAAGTCGGAAATCTACATGACGAAAAAAGCGTAAGCGTACCCCTATGGAGGTCGGCCGCAGTACAGGCCGTCCAGCAGGGAGCGGTGTATGTTCTGATTCCCATCGGAATGATCGCAGCGATTGCCATCGCCTCTAATCTTATTACGTCTTGGACGTATCAGCAGAGCGGCGAACTCATGGAACTAAAACTTCAGGCACAGCAGTTACAGAGTGAAAATGAGCAGTTGCGTGTCCAAATTTCCAAATTGGAAACGCCGGAACGGATTTATACGACGGCGACCAAGGGACTGGGAATGGTGGCACCATCACGTATTCTCTACGGGAATCAAAGCGATCAGGCCGCAAAGGGGAACCGTCGATAATTGCTAAAATGAGAGGTCGACGCACTTTTGTGCGACGACCTCATTGTTATTTATCCGATAAAGCTGTACAATGTAGAACAGTACTAATGAAATGAAATGAACCGTCAAGGAGGTTCTATAATGATGACCAAAACAATTGGAGAACTTTGTAAACATCTTAAAGGAATTTATAACCTCAGCGGCAGTGCTGATACGGTAATCACCGGCATTTCTTCGGATTCTCGGGAAATCGAAGCAGGCTTCTTATTCGTCTGCATTTCCGGCGCCCACGTCGACGGAGCTGCTTTTGCTGCCCAGGCTGTTGAAAAAGGGGCCGTCGCTGTTTTGACGACGAAGCATCTCGACCTGCCGTCCAGTGCTGTCCAGATCCAGGTCCCCGATATCCACCATGCCTTAGAAGACATGGTACCCTTCTTTTACGACTATCCCGGTAAAAAGATGCGCATGATCGGCGTCACCGGCACCAACGGCAAGACGACGACGACCCACATCATCGCCCATATCCTTCGCTCGGCCGGCTATCATGTCGGCGTCATCGGCACTATTCACGCCCTCATCGACGATGAAGAACTGCCCATTCACAACACGACGCCGGATGTCGTCGAACTCCAGCGCTTCCTGTACATGATGCATGAAAAGGGAATGACCCATGTCGTCATGGAAGTTTCCAGCCATGCCCTGGCCTTAGACCGCGTGGCAGGCATCGAATACGATACGGCTGTCTTTACCAACCTCACCCAGGATCACCTCGATTTCCATAAGACCATGGAAAATTACGTTGCCGCCAAGGCTAAACTCTTCCAGAGCTTGACCGCTGCCGATCACGTTAAAGAAAATAAAACGGCCATCGTAAACGTCGACGATCCCTGGTCCAAGCAGATCCTCAAGGCCTGCCACTGCCAGGTCCTGACTTATGGCGTCGAAAAAGAAGCCGATCTGAAGGGATCGAATTTGAATGTCGAACTGAAACGCTCGTCCTTCGACGTCGTCGGCCCCTTTGTCAATGTCCACCTCAACATGAATATTACCGGCCTGTTCAATGTTTATAATACTTTGGCTGCCATCGGCGCCGCTCATGCCGAAGGCATCGACGAAGAAACGATCGACAAGGCCATCCAGTCCTTCCATTCCGTAGCCGGCCGCTTTGAACTCGTCGAAGCCGGTCAGCCCTTTGCCATCGTCGTCGACTATTCCCATACGCCGGACAGCCTCGAAAAGGCCTTGGAAACGGCTCGGGCTATGAACCCTAACCACGTCATTGCCGTCTTTGGCTGCGGCGGCGACCGCGATCGGACGAAGCGCCCCATCATGGGCCGCATCGGTGCCGAACTGGCCGATATTCCCATCGTTACTTCTGACAATCCGCGGTCGGAAAACCCCGATGCCATCGTAGCTGAAGTCGAAGCAGGGGTCAAAGAAGGACTCAAGCCGGGTCAGCATCATGAAGTCATCGTCAACCGCCGCGAAGCCATTTACCGCGCCGTTGAACTGGCACAAGAAAACGATATCATCGTCATTGCCGGCAAAGGCCATGAAACGTACCAGATCTTAAATGACGGTACGATTCATTTTGACGACCGCGAAGAAGCCCGCAATGCCGTCCGCGATCTGCATCGAGGAGATAAATAATGGCTGACTTTACCAGTGAAGAAGTACAGAAAGCGACGGGAGCCCGTCTGCTCTCTCCCGTGGAGAGTGTGCTTTTTCATGACGTTTGCACCGATACCCGGGCGGTTGAGAAGGGCTCCCTTTTCATCGCCTTCAAGGGGACCTCTTTTGACGGCCATGACTTCGTCTTAAAGGCCCTCTCTTCGGGGGCTGCCGGTGCCGTCGTTTCCGAACTGCGGCCGGAATATAAGGGCGCAGCCGTGCCGATTTTCGTCGTTTCCGATACGCTGAAAGCCTATCAGGACCTGGCTCGGTTCCACCGCCGCCGCTTTTCCATTCCCGTCATTGCCGTAACCGGCTCGGTAGGCAAGACGTCGACGCGCAGCCTGATTGCTGCCGTCTTGAGTGAAAAATATAAGGTACTGCAGACAGAAAAGAATTATAATAATGAAATAGGCCTGCCGAAGACCCTGTTCCAACTGACGCCGGACCACGAAGTCTGTGTCGTCGAAATGGGTATGCGCGGCCTCGGACAGATTGCCGAACTGGTCGATATCGGCGAGCCGACCATCGGTGTCGTCACCAATGTCGGCAAGAGCCATATCGAGCTCTTAGGTTCCCAGGAAAATATTGCCAAGGCCAAGGCTGAACTCGTTGAAGGCCTTGATTCGGAAGGGACGGCCATCTTAAATGGCGACGATCCCTTCGTCGCGCCCATGAAAAACCTCTGCCAAGGCAAATCCATCCTCTACGGGACGGGCGAGTCTCTCCAAATCCGGGCGGAAAATGTCGTCTGTGATGAACAGGGCGTCCGTTTTTCCTGCCGCTGCTTCGACCGTACCTTTGACGTTTCCGTTCCGGTCATTGGCCGGCACAATGTCTATAACGCCCTGGCTGCTATTGCCGTCGGTTACCTCACCGGCCTCAGCGATGCTGAACTGCAGCGCGGCCTTGCGGCTTACCGGGGCATGGCCATGCGTCAGGAACTCCTGCACCTCGGCCCCTATACCTTTATCAACGATACGTATAATGCTAATCCGGCTTCGATGGCCGAAGCCGTCCGCACCTTGGATCTCTTGACCAAGGGCCGCAAGATTGCCGTCCTCGGCGGCATGGGAGAACTTGGCGACTGGGCCGAAAGAGAACACCGGGCCATCGGCCGTTTAGTTGCCGATATGAAGCTCGACGCCCTCATTACCATGGGGAATCTGGCTGAAGATATAGCCCGTGCGGCACAGGAAGCCGGCATGAAAGCCGTCTATATGACCGATTCTCATGAAGCGGCGGCCCGTCAGCTGAAGGCCTTGCTCCGGGATGGTGACACCGTCCTTTTGAAAGGCTCGCGCAGCTTTGCTATGGAAAAAATACTGCCTTATTTTGAAAGGAAGTAATGTGAATGTTTAAAATGCTGATTTTCAGCTTCATCGTCAGCCTGGTCATCGGCCTTGCCCTGGGACCCTTTGTCATCAAAAAACTGAAGCAGTTCCACGCCCGCCAGTCTGAACGGGAAGAAGGGCCGGAAAGCCATAAGTACAAAGCCGGCACGCCGACCATGGGGGGCATCCTCATCTTGACGGCGCTGACCGTGGCCTGCCTTCTCTTCGACCCGATGGAACTGCGAAAGGCCCTGGCCTTGTTCCTGACCTTAGGTCACGGCGTCATCGGTTTTCTCGATGATTCCATCAAGGCCGTCAAGCACCGCAACCTGGGCCTTACGGCAAAACAGAAACTGGCCGGCCAGTTCGTCATGGCTGCCGTTTTCTGCTACATCCTTCAAGCCTTCCTTCATTTTCCCACGACTTTGTGGATTCCTTTCACGTCCATTACCGTTGACTTAGGCATTTTCTACTATCTCTTCGTCTTCGTCATGATCGTCGGCACCAGCAATGCCGTCAACCTGACGGACGGACTCGACGGATTGGCTGCCGGTTCGTGCTCGATTACGGCCGTTGCTTACGTCGTCATCGCCGTTGCCTTGGGCTATACTCATTTTGCCATTTTCAGCACGGCCCTGACCGGGGCCTGCCTGGGCTTCTTGTTCTATAACCAGCATCCGGCTAAAATGTTCATGGGTGACACGGGTTCCCTGGCCCTCGGCGGCGCACTGGCTGCCATGGCCATCCTGACCAAGACCGAACTCTTGCTCATCCTGGCCGGCGGCCTCTATGTCCTCGAAGCCTTATCGGTCATCATCCAGGTCATTTCCTTCAAAACGCGGGGCGTCCGGGTCTTTAAGATGAGCCCGATCCACCACCATTTTGAATTGTCCGGATGGAGCGAAGTCAAAGTCGTTACGGTATTTTGGAGCTTTTCGGCGTTAATGGCCATCTTGGCGATTATCGTCGTCATGGCAGGAAAATAAAGACAGCCTTTTCTGATTGTTAAGACCATATTTTACATAAAGCAGGTGTAGGTAATGAGCATCATGGATTTTTCTGGAAAAAAATTTTTAGTCATCGGCGCGGGCATTAGCGGTCGTGCCGCTTCGCTGGCCTTGGCAGATCACGGGGGGACGGTCGTCCTCAACGACATGAAGGCCATCGATGTAAGCGAACAGCCGTGGCCTGATCTGGCATCCCGCGGCGTGAAGCTCGTCTTCGGCAGTCAGGAAACGAGCCTCCTCGACGGCATGGATGTCGTCGTTCCGTCGCCGGTCATTTCTCCGGAAATTCCCATCATGAAAGCAGCTGCTGCCAAGGGGCTTCCCATTTGGAGCGAAGTCGAAGTGGCCTGCCGCGTTACCGACGCCGACGTCATCGGCATTACCGGTACTAATGGCAAGACGACGACGACCACCCTGGTGGGGGAAATCATGAAGGCCACGGGCCGTCAGACCGTCGTCGGCGGCAACATCGGCTACGGCCTTTCGGAACAGGCAGAAGATCTTCCGAAAGAAGCCGTCGTCGTAGCTGAACTTTCGAGTTTCCAGCTCGAATTTACGCACAGCCTGAAGGCCAAGGCGGCGGTTATCCTCAATATCACGCCGGACCACTTGGACCGTCACCATACGATGGAAGCCTACAGTGCGGCTAAACAGCGAATTTTCCTCAATCAAGACAAGGGCGACTATGCCGTCCTCAACTATGATGATTCCCGCGTCCGGGCCATGGCCGATGCCATGACCAGCAGCGTCCTCTACTTCTCGACGAGCGGTGAAGTCCCTGAAGGAGCCTTTTATCGGGACGGCGACCTTATTCTGCGCCTTGATGGGCAGGATACCGTCGTCTGTGCTGAATCGGAGCTCCATCTCTTTGGCAAGCATAATATACAGAATTGCCTGGCGGCCATTCTCTTGACCTATGCTGCCGGGGCCTCCCTTGACGTCATTAGACAGGTCTTACGGTCTTTTAAAGGGGTTGAACACCGCCTTGAAAAAGTCCGCACCATCCACGATGTGACCTATTATAATGATTCCAAGGGAACCAACGTCGATGCGTCGATGAAGGCATTGGATGCCTTTCCCAAGGGTCATCTCATCCTCATCGCCGGGGGCTATGATAAACAGACGCCCCTCGATGATTTTATGGCTTTAGCAGCCAAAAGGGTCGACACGCTGATCCTCATCGGCGATGCCGCCGACCGTTTTGAAGAAGCTGCTAAAAAAGCGGGCATTGCAGATATCCGCCGTACCGGTTATAGTATGGAAGGGGCGATCATGCTGGCCCGCAGTATCGCCAAAGCTCCTCAGGCCGTTCTCCTTTCGCCGGCTTGCTCGAGCTTTGATATGTATGACAATTTTGAACAGCGGGGCCGTGTCTTTAAAGGCATTGTCAACGCTATCTGATAATAGTTAACACAGTCGACAGGAGGCAGGAAACATGCGTCGAGTTATTATTTCCGGAGGCGGCACAGGCGGCCACATCTACCCGGCTATTACCATTGCCCGGGCGATCGCCGACATCGAGCCTACCGAATTTCTCTACGTCGGCTCCAAAATCGGCCTGGAAAATACCTTGATTCCCAAAGAAGGGCTGCCCTTCGTCACCCTCGACGTGCGGGGCCTCGAACGGAAGATTTCCGTCCGCAACCTGGTCACCCTCGGGAAGACAGCAGCCAGCCTGATTAAGGCAGAAGGCATTATCCATGAATTTAAACCGGACGTCGTCATCGGTACAGGCGGTTTTGTCTGCGGCCCGGTACTGTTAGCCGCCAGTCTCAGCGGTGTACCGTCCCTGATCCAGGAACAAAACGTCATTCCCGGCGTTACCAATACGATTTTGAGCCGCTTTGTCAATCGCGTCGCTCTCGGCTATGAAGAAGCTGCCGAGCGCTTTCGCAGAAAGAGCATTCTCGTTTATACAGGCAATCCCGTCCGCAAGGATATTTTGACGGTCACCCGTGAAGAGGGCCGGAAAAAACTGGGATTGGATCCTCATAAATTCACCCTCCTCGTCGCCGGCGGAAGCCGCGGTGCCCGCAGCATCAACACGGCGATGATCGAGGTCCATAAACATTTTCGAAACGACGATACGATCCAGATCCTCCACGTTACGGGCGATCACGAATACGACCGCGTCGTAAAGCAGCTGTCAGGCATTGAATGCCGCGGCCGCTATGGCAAGGGGAGTCGTATCATCCCTTATCTTCACCACATGCCGGAAGCCTTGGCTGCCTGCGACCTGGCCGTATACCGAGCCGGTGCCGTCGGCCTTGCCGAGCTGACCGTCCGCGGTGTACCGTCGATTCTCATTCCCTATCCTTACGCGGCGGAAGATCATCAGCGCTACAATGCACAGGCCCTGGTCATGTGCGGCGCTGCCAAGATGATCCTCGACAAGATGCTGAACGGACGGGAATTACTGGAAGAAATCATCCATTTAAAAGAAGATCCGGCGGCCCTAGCCGCCATGGGCAAGGCCAGCCGTTCCATGGGTAAGCCCCAGGCGGCCCGCGATATTGCCGAACTGGCCTTATCGATTTCTCGAAAACGTAATCCGTAACAGGAGAAGAAGGGTGTGGAATAAACCTATGGTTAATCTGAACGATGTTGCAAACGTTCATTTTATTGGGATTGCCGGCGCCGGAATGCGGGCAATTGCCAACGTTTTTATTGAAAAAGGATATCGCGTATCCGGCTCAGATCTCAAAGCCTCGCCTGTAACGGAGCAATTTGCCAAGCGCGGAGCCCGTATCTGCATCGGACAAAGCCCTGAAAATCTGCAGGACGCTCAGGTCGTCGTCATCTCGTCGGCCATCCGCGACAACAATGTCGAACTCGTCGAAGCCCGCCGCCGGAACATTCCGGTCATCCACCGCTCCGACGCCCTGGTCCATATCATGAGCTGGGGGAAGGGGATTTCCGTTGCCGGTGCCCACGGCAAGACGACGACGTCGTCCATGCTGGGACAGGTCTTTGAAGAATGCCGGCAGGACCCGACTATCGTCATTGGCGGGGAAGTCGACTATCTGCACAGCAATTCCATCTTGGGGAAAGGCCAGTATGTCATTGCCGAAGCCGATGAAAGCGACGGCACCTTCCTCAAGCAGCATCCGTATATCGCCGTCGTCACCAATATCGACGCCGACCATATGGATCATTACAACTCCCTCGATAACGTCATCGCCGCCTTTAAGGAATTCATACAGAAACTCGATGCCGAAGAAGGCCTGGCCGTCTTGTGCTTTGAAAACGACAAGATCCGTGCCCTGGCACCGACGACGGGACGGCGCTACGTCTCGTACGGCCTCGAACAGCCGGCAGACTATCAGGCCAGAGACCTCCATTACCTTAAGGGGAAACTCCACTTCAGCGTCTATAAAGGCGGTCAGAAGATGGGGGATATGGTCCTGAATGTACCGGGCCGACACAACGTCTTAAACGCACTTGCGACGACGGCTGTTGCCGATGCCTGCGGCCTTCCCTTTAAAGAAATCGCAGCGGCTATGAGCCATTTCCACGGAGCTAAACGCCGTTTCCAGACCAAGGGCTTTGTCGGTGACGTCTGGGTCGTCGATGACTATGCCCACCATCCGACGGAAATCAACGCCACCTTGACGGCTGCCCGCGACATGGGGACCCACCGCGTCGTCTGTCTCTTCCAGCCTCACCGCTATACGCGTACCCAGCTCCTCCTCGACCAGTACGGCAGCGCCTTTGCCAAGGCCGATAAACTGATCGTGACCGACGTTTACAGTGCCGGTGAAGATCCCATTCCCGGCGTGTCGGGCGAACTCATTGCCAAAAAGGTCAAGGAAACGACGGGACAAGACGTCATTTACATTCCTCATAAAGAAGATTTGGTTTCCTATTTGAAAGAAAACTCCCAGCCCCTCGATTTAGTCATCACCATGGGGGCCGGAGACATTTATAAAGTCGGCGAACAGTACATTGCCGAAGCGAAAGAAATGGAGAAATAACGCATGGAAGACATGAAAGGTAAACATATTGCCGTCGTCGTCGGCGGCCCTTCGACCGAAGCGGAAGTATCGCGCCGCACGGGAGCTGCCATTGCCGAAGCACTGAAGACAAAAGGCTATGCCATCGAAACGATTGAACTCGTTCCGCACACCCTGGCCGAAACTTTGAAAGAAAAGAAAATCGACGTCGTATTCAACGCTCTTCACGGCCGTTACGGCGAAGACGGTGTCCTTCAGGGCCTGTGTGAAATGATCGGCATTCCCTATACCGGTCCCGGCGTCATGGCCAGTGCCGTCGGCATGAACAAGGTCATGAGCAAGGCTGCTTTCAAAGGCGCCGGCATTGCGACGGCTCCCTTTGCTTACTACTTTGCCAGTGATGACCGCCAGGCTATTATGGCCGACATCGAAAAACAGTTTTCCCTGCCCGTGGTCATCAAGTCGTCCGGCCAGGGCTCGAGCATCGGTACGGTCATCGTAACGACGCGGGAAGAACTGGAACCGGCCCTTGAAGAAGCCTTTAAGTACAGCGCATCCATCGTAGCTGAAGCCTTTATCGACGGCGATGAATTTACCGTTGCCGTCATGGATGACCTGGCCTTTCCTGTCATCCAGATCGTCTCCAGCACGGGGAAATACGATTTCTATTCGAAATACGAACCGGGGATTGCCAAGCACATCTGCCCGGCGCCCATTTCACCGGCTCTGACAAAGGAAATGCAGGACCTGGCCTTAAAGGTATTCCGCCTCTGCCACTGCAGCGGCGTGTCCCGCGTCGATATGATGACCGATAAAGAAGGCCATCCCTTTGTACTTGAAATCAATACCGTGCCGGGCATGACGGCGACCAGTTTGGTTCCCGACGCTGCTCGGGCCATGGGCCTTTCTTTTGAAGATTTATGCGAAAAGATTTTGCTCGAAGCATCGGTAGGTAAATTTTGATGAAACAGCATCCATATCCGGGAAGGCGGCCGCGAGCGGTGGTGCCGAACGATCCTCATGACGTCTTTGTGCCTCCTCATCTTGACCGGGATCCCCTGGGCAGCGATGAGGATCGGAGACTGGCTGAAGAAGAGGAACGTCGCCGCCAGCAGATGCGTCAGGCTGCCAGACTGAAGAAAAAGAGAAAGAAGCAGAAACAAGCGCAGGCTCACCGGCGCCGATGCACGATCATCCTTACGGTTATCGGCATCTTTGCCGTCTGGCTCTTCCTGCGGCTGGCACCGGTTCCCTTTGGCACGCTCATCGTCGACGGCAATGAAAACATGTCCTTTGACGATGTCTACCGCGCCGCCGGAGCCTATTCCTACGTCAACGTCGTCCAGCTGTCGACGGACGGCATCGAAGAACGGTTGAAAAAAGACCTGCGTATTGCCGATGCCACCGTCACCCGTGAATTTCCGGCGACGATCCGCATCGACATGACCGAACGCAAGCCGGCTGCCATCATTACGACGCTCTACGGCTTTGCCTACGTCGACAAGACCGGCCGGGTCATCGATTTAGAACCGCAGATCAAAGGCGTTTCCCTGCCCATCATGACCGGCAAGAAAGTCGACAACCTGCTCCTTGGCGATACGATTAATGATCCGACCCTCCAGGCCGCTATGGTATACCTCCAGAGCCTGCCGCCGGATCTGCTCAAGACGATTGCTGAAGTAAACGTCGGCAACCCTGAAAGCATCGTCGCCTATACGACCGATTCCGTTCCCATCCGCCTCGGCCGGGGAGACGATCCGGCCGAACGGGCTAAGATGACCGAAACCCTGCTGACGGAAGCTCGGAACAACGGAATCAACGTCCAGTATATCGATACCGATCTCAGAGCCCCGTCCATCAAGGCAAAATAAACAGGCTTGGGGCCTTGATTTTTAAAAACAGCTAGATAATTTTTCTAAGATAGTGTAAAATAATAAAGAATCCTACTGCACAAGGTGTGCGTATAGAGTCCGAAGGAGGAAAATGCGATATGGCAGAGTTTGCGAATATAAAAGTAATTGGTGTCGGCGGCGGCGGTAACAACGCTGTCAACCGTATGATAGAAAGTGGGTTGCAGGGGGTCCAGTTCATCTCGGTCAACACGGAAGACCAGGTACTGGAAGTGTCCCAGGCCGATGTTAAGATTCAGATCGGCGAAAAATTGACCCGAGGCCTCGGTGCCGGCGCCAACCCCCAGGTCGGTGAACAGGCAGCTCTTGAAAGTAAAGAAGAAATCATCAAGGCTCTCCAAGGTGCCGATATGGTATTCGTTACGGCCGGCATGGGCGGCGGTACCGGCACCGGTGCAGCGCCTATCGTAGCTGAATGTGCTAAGGAAATGGGCGCCCTTACGGTCGCTGTCGTTACCAAGCCGTTCTTGTTTGAAGGCAAGCGCCGCAGAGAAGTTGCCGAAAAAGGTGCCGACTACTTGAAGGAAAAAGTCGATACCATCATCACTATTCCTAATGATAAACTGCTCCAGATTATCGACAAGAAGACGCCTCTTAAAGACGCTTTCCTCGTCGCTGACGACGTACTCCGCCAGGGCGTTCAGGGCATTTCCGACTTGATTACGACGACTGGTCTTATCAACCTCGACTTTGCCGACGTCAAGACCATCATGTCCGACCAGGGCGAAGCCATCATGGGCATTGGCATCGGTTCCGGTGAAAACCGTGCTGTCGAAGCTGTCGACGGTGCTATTCACAGTGCCCTCTTAGAAATGAGCATCGACGGCGCGCAGAGCATCCTGCTCAACGTCACCGGCGGTCCGGACGTCAGCTTGTACGAAATCAACGAAGCTGCTGAAAAAGTGGCTGAAGCCGTTGATCCGGAAGCCAACATCATCTTCGGTTCGGTCATCGATCCGGACATGGAAGATTCGATCCGCATTACGGTCGTCGCTACGGGTTTCGGTAAAGAACCGTCTTCGATTCCTTCTTTCGGACAGGGAACGGGCGGAACGACAAAATCCGGCGATAAAAAAGATAGTGCCGGCGGCGTAGAAATTCCTGCGTGGATGAGATAATCAGCATGAAAAAAAGCGGATCCCGGCGGACCCGCTTTTTTTGAAAATATCGTCGGAAAGAAGGTAGGAAGAAGGATGAGATGCCCATTTTGCCAATGTGCAGATACAAAAGTAACCGATTCACGGGCAACCGATGATGGCAAAGCTATCCGCCGCCGCCGCGAATGCCAGCAGTGCGGCCGCCGGTTTACGACGTATGAGATGGTCGAAGAAGTCCCGCTCATCGTCGTCAAGAAAGACGGACGGCATGAACTGTTTGACCGCAATAAGTTGATCAACGGCCTGCTTCGGGCCTGCAACAAGCGGGAAGTCACGCGCCGGCAGCTGGAAGAGATTGTCACCAAGGTTGAACGCAATATCCGCAACACACTGGCTCAGGAAGTGTCCAGTGAAAAAATAGGGGAAATGGTTTTGCGCGAACTTCGCTCTGTCGATGCCGTTGCCTATATCCGCTTTGCTTCCGTATACCGCGAGTTTGCCGACTTGGAAAGTTTTATGGCTGAATTGAAGTATCTCATGGGTACGAAAGAACAAAAATAAGAGATTGAATCGAGGAACGCTATGACAGAAAATTACATCGACCACTTTTTTTATCATGTCTTGCCGAACCTGAAAATTGCCGTTATCGGAGATATTATGGTCGACCGCTACATCTTTGGCAAGGTCGAACGCATTTCACCGGAAGCACCGGTGCCGGTCAATAAAGTCGATCATATGACGTCGGTCTTAGGCGGGGCGGCCAATGTCGCATCCAACTTGGCTAACTTGGACTGCCATGTCTTATTGGGCGGTCTCATCGGCGACGACGAAAACGCCGACTTGCTCCACGAATTATTGACCGAGTCCCACATCGACGGCTCAGGCCTTGTCGTGCGAAAAGGCCATGCGACGACGACGAAAATGCGCATCCTCGGCTCGCGGCAGCAGATGGTTCGCCTCGATTTTGAAGAAGTAACGCCCTTGGCTGAAACGGAAGAGGAAACCCTTCTGGCCTGGCTGAAAGATCAGCTGGAAACCGGCCTCGATGGGATTATCCTGTCGGACTACAAAAAAGGCGTTCTCACCGATTCTCTGGCTCAAAACGTCATCAAAGCGGCCAATAATGCCCATATTCCCATCCTGGTCGATCCCAAGGGAAGCGACTGGAGCAAGTATAACGGGGCCGACTTCGTGACGCCGAATATGAAAGAATTAAGCGACTGCTTGGGACGATTCGTGGCCAATGAAGGTCAGGCCGTCGTCGAAGCAGCCGGCGAGCTGTATAAAAAATACTCCTTTGCTCACCTCATGGTGACCCGCTCCGAAAAGGGCATTACCGTCGTCGGAAAAGACGGCAAAGTCTGGAATAATCCGGCCACAGCCCAGGAAGTCTTCGACGTTTCCGGTGCCGGCGATACCGTCGCCGCCGCCTTTTTATCGGCCATTGCCGGCAACTTGTCGATCCGCACCAGCCTGCAGGTGGCCAATGCCGCAGCCGGTATCGTCGTGACCAAAGTCGGGACCTATCCTATCCATCGCCATGAACTCCTGAAATTGTGGGAAGACTGGCACCCCGTCCGCTGGCAGCCTTATCGGTCCCTTACGCGGGATGAAATGGCCAAGAAAATCCGGGAATGGCAGAAAAAAGGGGAAACCGTCGTCTTTACGAACGGCTGCTTCGACATTCTCCATCGCGGCCACGTTCTCTATTTGCAGCAGGCAGCCATGCTGGGACAGCACCTCGTCGTCGGCCTCAACTCCGATGACTCCGTACGGCGCCTCAAAGGGGAAACGAGACCGCTCGTAGCTCAGGAAGACCGGGCCGTCCTGCTCGGAGCCCTGGGATGCATCGATGACGTCGTCATCTTTGACGAAGATACGCCGAAGGAACTCTTAGAGGTCCTCCGTCCCGATATCCTGGTCAAAGGCGGCGATTATAAGGCCGATGAAGTCATTGGCCGCGAGTCCGTAAAGCGCGTAGAAATCATTTCATTTGAAGAAGGGTACTCTACGACGGGACTCGTTCAGAAAATAGCTGATTTGGTAAAGAAGGGGAAAATATGAAAATAGTAACAGGCGGTGCCGGTTTTATCGGCAGCAATATCGTAAAGCAACTGAATAATCGGGGAATCGACGACATCCTCATTGTCGACGACCTGACCGACGGCCGCAAGTGCCGCAACCTTCAGGGCCTCGATTTCTTTGACTATATGGATTACGCCGACTTCGATGAACAGATGGCCGACGATACTTTTGACTGCGGCTACATCGACGTCGTCTTCCACGAAGGGGCCTGCTCGGATACGATGAATTACGACGGCCGCTACATGATGAAAAACAACTATGAAGGCAGCAAGAATCTCCTGCGCTACTGCATGAGCCGGAAGATTCCCTTCCTCTACGCATCGTCGGCATCGACTTACGGCAGCGGCCGGAACGGCTTCCGCGAAGATCCGTCTTGCGAAGAAGCCCTCAATCCCTATGCTTATTCCAAGCTCCAGTTCGACCGCTTCGTTCGCCGTGTCCAGCCCATCGCCAAGAGCCAGATCGTCGGCTTCCGTTATTTCAACGTCTTCGGACCTCAGGAAAACCATAAGGACAAGATGGCATCTCTGGTTTACCAGAAATACCACGAACTCCAGGAAACGGGGAAGATCACCCTCTTTAAAGGGACGGCAGGCTACGAAGACGGCGGGCAGATCCGCGATTTCATCTACGTCAACGATGTAGTAAACGTCATCTTCTACTTCTGGGAACACCCGGAACTGTCGGGCATCTATAACTGCGGTACCGGCATCGGCCATACCTTCAATGAATTCGTCCAGGGCGTCATCGACTACTGCGGCAAGGGCCACATCGAATACGTTCCCTTCCCGGACGTCCTCAAGGGCAAATATCAGAGCTATACCCAGGCCGATACGGAAAACCTCATGAAAGCCGGTTATGACAAGGGCTTTACCATCCTGTCGGAAGCCGTTAAGGAATACTGCAGCATCCTCGAAAAGAACGGCGGCTATTTCGCATGAGAAAGGCTGTCTTTTTCGACCGCGACGGCGTCTTAAACGTCGATAAGTCTTATTTAGGATTCATCAAGGATTTTGAATGGATGGACGGCGCCAAAGAAGCCCTGGCCTATCTGACGGCCGAAGGCTATGCCATCATCGTCGTCACCAATCAGAGCGGCGTGGCCCGCGGCTATTACACCGAAGACGATGTAAAGACCCTTCATGACTGGATGTGTCGTGAGGCCGCTTCTGCCGGCGGGACGATTACCGCCGTTTACTACTGCCCCTACCTCGAAGGGGCGCCGATAAAAGATTACGATAAAAAAAGCGATTGGCGAAAACCGGAACCGGGAATGGTTCTGGCAGCCGCCCGCGATTACGATATCGACTTGTCCCAATCGTTTATGATCGGCGACATGCCCCTCGACGTCGAATGCGGCCGCCGAGCCGGCATGGACGGCTACTTATTCACCGGCGGCAGGCTCGATGATTTTGTAAAGGCTATTGTCACAGAAAGGAAGGAACGTGAAAGCGTATAAAAACATATTGGTCATCAAGATGAGTTCCCTTGGTGACGTTCTTCATTCGCTGCCGACGCTCCATGCACTGCGACAAAATTGCCCCGACGCCCGCATCGTTTGGGCCGTCCATCAACAGTTCGCCCCGGTTTTGCCGGGAAAGCCCTATATTGACGACGTCATCTATGTCGACAAAAAGCGGCTGAAATCCCCGTCGTATTGGATGGAACTGCGCCATACACTCCATGCGTACGACTTCAATCTCTGCCTCGACCTGCAGGGCTTGGCTAAAAGTGCCGTCGTCGCCTTCCTCAGCGGTGCCAAAGAAAAATACGGCTACTGGGAAATGCGCGAAGGGAGCTTTTTGGTCAGTAAAGGCCTGGTCGGAGACCATAAATACGACCACGTCATCGAGCGCTACCTCGATACGATTCGGGCCTTAGGCGGCCGTGTCGACGACCTGGTTTTTCCCCTGCCGGATATTACGGCAGAGAAGGAGGCCTGGCGCCGGCGCCTGTCACAAGACGGCCTTCAAGGGCCGTACGTCGCCGTCGTTCCCGGTGCCCGCTGGGACGTCAAAGAATGGCCCCTTGACTATTGGAGCCGCTTTTTGCAGCGCCTGACCGATAAGGGACTGTCAGCCGTCATCCTAGGCGGCGGCGACGACCAGGAGAAGGGCCGCGTCCTCAAAGAAGGGGACGGATCGGGCCGTGTCTTTGACTATACCGGTAAGACCGATCTCCGCCAACTCCTGGCGGCCATCGATGAAAGCCTGGTTTACATCAGTGCCGACACGGGGCCTCTTCACATAGCCAACGCCCTTAAAAAGGAACTCATCGCCCTCTTCGGGCCGACGTCTCCCGAACGGACCGGCCCCTACGGCGGCAGTGACCGTTCTTACATCCATCTCGTCATTTCGCCGACGTCGAAAGCCACGCCGGAAGAACCGCTCATAGACGATCCGGACTGCATGGCTCAGATTACCGTCGATATGGTGTGGAACCTTTTTAAAGAGGTATTGAAGAAGGTGGAATCATGATTAACTTACGCAAGAAGAAAATAATTGTCACCTTTCTCATGCATCTTGGCGATCTCATTCTGATTACGCCCTTTCTGCAGGTCCTGCGCCGCCACGCCCAAGGATCGGACATCACCCTCGTCGTCGACGAGAAGGTTGCCGATGTCGTCCGCTACAACCCCGATATCGATCACCTGATTACCGTCGATAAAAAGGGGAAGGACAATTCGATCAGCGCCTTGTGGCATATCGGCCGCCGCCTGCATCAAGCGCACTACGATATTCTGATTAACCTGCATCCCAATGAACGGACGTCGTTTTTGGCAGCCGTCATCCATGCTAAGAAATTCGTCGGCATGAGCCATTTCCTGGCCCGTCCTTTGATGAACCGCTATACGCGGCTGGACCGCATCCATCTCCACGCCGCCGATATGTACATCAACGTCCTGGCCCAGCTCGGCATCGACGACTATCGCAGCGACGGCCTGCAGTTTGTCACGTCGAAAGCTTGGGATGACAAGGCAGCTGAATTTTATGAATCCCACGGCGTCTCGCCGGCAGACAGCCTCATCGGCTTCAACATCGGCAGCGCCGTTCCTCAAAAACGGTGGCCGGCCAAGCGGTTTGCCGCCGTGGCCGACTACTTTGGCCGCCGAGGCTTCAAATGCGTCTTCTTCGGCGGCGATATGGACCGCGATATGGTAAGCGAAGCGACGGGGGAAATGACCTCGAAGCCCATTGTGGCCACCGGGGCCTTTACCATCGGCGAACTGGCCGCAGCCATTCGCAGGTGTTCCCTGTTCATCACCAACGACAGCGGTCCCATGCATATCGCCGTCAGCCAACGGGTGCCCTTGGTCGCCCTCTACGGGCCGAGCAATCCCAAGCTCTACGGTCCCTATACGGACCGGGCCATCGTCCTGGAATCGACGGACCATTATGAAGTCGGCAAGAGCATGAAGAAAATTATCCGCGAAGGCAACTATAAAGGTATTTCGGTTATTCCCATGAGCCAGGTCATCGCCGCAGGCGAAGAACTCCTGAGCCGCTATTATGGAAGAACATAAATCTTGTATTCTATTTGGAGGTGTCATGTCATGAAAAAATTTATCTTAACGGCGACACTGGCAGCATTTGCCATTACGTCAGCAGCGTGGGCAGCCCCTATCAAAAACGAGCAGCCCGGTGATTTGAAAGCGAACATCAACTATGGCTTTGACCAAAAAGAAGGTCACGGCGACGCCGACAGCCGCTTTACCGGCGGCGACGTCACCTACGTTCTGAATGACCGCTGGAATGTACAGTACATCAACAACTATACGAAGGGCGACGATTCCCACAAGATCAATGAAAACTATCTCGTAGGCAATTACCGCCTGACGGAATACCTCTCGGCTTATGCCGGTGCTTCCTACGTTAAGACCGATACGTACAACACGAAAAAATCCTACGGCTACCAGATCGGTGTCCGCGGCCAGGTTCCCATTGCCGAACGCTGGCAGGGCTTTGCTTCCATCGGTGTCGGCGATGACGTCAATACCTATGAAATCGGCGTCGGCTACGACATTACGCCGCAGTGGGACGCTCATCTCAAATATCGCCGCAGCAGCGTCGATGTCGACAACTATGATGACGACGTCCGCGGCTGGCAGGTCGGTATGGGCTATAAGTTCTAACGTTGACAATGGGGCAGCCTGTCCCGTATAATGTAGCAATGACATGTGCTGTGGTTGAAAGTCGATGTCAGTCGCAGACGAAGCGATCCACGTAAGGTGCCCAAAGCGGTACTGATCATAGTGCGGCCTAGAAGTAAGACCTGCCGCGTCATAAAACGCGAGAGGACTATTAGTGGGGGACAAAAGTCTATGAGCAAGGGTCCCGGCAGGCGAGTGTGGGGGTAAAGACCAGGTCAGGCATGTCACAGTGATAAGGTCTCGCATAAAGGCTCGTGCCACTATGCGGGACCTTGTTTTTTCCCATTCTTAAAGTTCAGTTTAAGGGGCATAAATCGTTGTTTTTTGTTTGACGGATGATTGTTCGTATAGTAAAATATAAGGGATTTATGTATTAGCCTAAGGAGTGGAGTCATAATGGATCGCGAATGGTTAGAGCATGAGATTAACAGAAATCCTTTTGACACCTTTATGCAGTTCCATGTAGCCAAGGCTGAACAGGAGTGTACTGTTCTCACCTTTGAGAATAAGGGCTCAAAATGGGATAATCCCAATGGTACGATGTACGGCGGCGTGCTGTACTCCATGGCCGATTCAGCGATGGAAGCTGCCTGTGCCGTTCACGGCAAGGCCGTCCTGACCCTGGATCTGGGCATGAACTACTTGCGCCCGGCTTTTGCCGATACGGTCATCCGTGCCGAAGCAAAGATCATTCACAACGGCCGCACGACGATGGTCGCTCTTTGTGATTTTTACGATAATGACAATCGCTACTTAGCGCATGGCAAGGGAACCTTTTTCGTAACCGGACCTTACGGCGGCGAAGAACAAGGGGGTACGGCCAATGGATGAGCAAAAAAACGGCATCGGTGTGTCCGATTCTGCCAGAATGCATGCCATCATCGAAGGCATTTATGCCAGGACGCCGTATTTTAAGAGCATGCCCTGCACCATCGAAACGGTGGCTGTCGGCCGCGTTCGCGTCGGCTTTCACATCAGCCGCCACATTTGTAATTATCGCAATATCGCCTCAGGCGGTGTTCTGGCAGCCTTCTGTGATACCCTCATGGGCATGGCCTGCCGGACGATGGGTTTTCAGGTGACGACCCTGGAAATCAATATGAATTACATTCGCAGTGTCAACAGCGGCGAGCACATTACCGGTATCGGACAGGTTATCCATCACGGCAGGAATACGATTGTCGTCGAATGTGAATGCCGCGGTGCCGACGGTACTGTCGTCGTAAAGGGGCGGTCGTCCTTTTACATTTTAAAAAGAATCGATTAATATGATATTCACGTATTACAGGGAAGGTTGGTTAGTACAAGATGGATTTTGCTTATAACGACGAACAGAAAGATATCATCAAAGTCGTCCGCGACTTGGTGCAAAAAGAAATCGTCCCCTACGCTGCAGAAATGGATGAAACGGGAAAGCTCCACGAAGGGCTTTTGGAAAAATTGGCAGCACAGGGGCTATTGGGCGTCGCTATTCCGGAAGAATTTGGTGGAGCCGGACTGGATGCCATCACCATTGCTGGTGTTTATGAAGAATTAGCGAAAGGCTGCGGCGGCGTCGCAACGACGGTAGCTGCTAATGCCCTGGCTTCGTACCCGGTCATCCTGGCCGGCAACGACGACCAGAAGAAGCGCTATTTTGACGTCATCAATGAAGATAACCTGGCTGCATTCGCACTGACGGAACCGGGCACGGGTTCCGACGCAGGCTCCGTATCGACACGGGCCACGAAGACGGAAGACGGCAAAGGCTATCTCTTGAACGGTACGAAATGTTTCATCACCAACGGCGGTTTAGCCGAAATCTTTGTCGTCTTTGCCAATACCCGTAAAACCGGCGGTATTCGCGGCCTTACGCCGTTCATCGTCCGCAAGGGCACTCCGGGCTTTACCATCGGTAAGGAAGAAAATAAGATGGGTATCCGTGCGTCCAACACGACGGAACTCATTTTCGACAACTGCTTCGTCCCTGTTGAAGACCGTCTCGGCCGCGAAGGCAGCGGTTTCCGCATCGCCATGGCAACCCTCGACGCTGCTCGTCCCTTCGTAGGTGCCGTTTCCGTCGGCATTGCCGAAGCTGCTTTCCGGGCTTGCTGTGAATACGCTAAAGTTCGCGTACAGTTCGGCAAACCGATCGCATCCTTCCAGATGGTCCAGGCTATGATTGCCGATATGGCCATGAAGGTCGAAGGCGCTCGTCTCCTCGTCCACCGCGCATGCTGGATGAAGGACCAGGGCATGGACTTCAGCCGTGAAGCTGCCATTGCCAAATGCAACGCATCTGACGTCGCCATGCAGGTTACGACCGACGCCGTTCAGGTTATGGGCGGGTACGGCTACATCAAGGAATACCCTGTCGAAAAATACATGCGCGATGCCAAGATCATGCAGATCTATGAAGGCACTAACCAGATTCAGCGCTTAGTTATTGCCAATAAGACACTTTACTGATACAATGTATCGTGAATTGAACAGCGATTTATTATGACGATGATAAAGAGGGCATGAAGGGACTTCCGTTTACAGGGAATCCGGGTCATGATTGAGAGCCCGGAGGCGGAAGCTTCATGCGTTCACTTTAGAGTCTCCTGCTGAACGGAGTAGGCAGGACGGGTGTTCCCGTTACAGGATATGAGAGAATCAAGTAGGGTGGTACCGCGGATAAGACTTTCGCCCCTTAGGGGGCGGGAGTCTATTTTTTATGTACTTGCCAGTAGGAGGAAAACCATGATCAGTGAAAAGATTGAGGCCATTAAAACGGCCGTAATGGAAGAGCTCGCCAAGAGCGAACATTTGCAGGATATCCAAGATATCCGCGTCAAGTTCCTGGGGAAAAAAGGGGAACTGACGGCGATTATGAAGGAAATGAAAAACCTTTCCAAAGAAGATCGTCCGAAAGTCGGCCAGTTGGTCAATACGGCACGCAGCGCCATTGAAGAACAGCTGAATGCCAAGTTGGAAGAAGTCAAAGCCAAGGAATTGGCTGCGAAACTCGAATCAGAAAAAATCGATATCACCCTGCCGGGCCGTAAACCGGTGACGGGCCACGAACATCCCCTCCATCAGACCCTGCGCCTTATGGAAGACTCCTTCCTGCGCATGGGCTTTTCCATCGTCGAAGGGACCGATATCGAATCGGACTACTACAACTTCCAGTGCCTCAATCTGCCGGAAGACCACCCGGCACGAGACATGCAGGACTCGATGTACATCACCGACAACATCCTCCTGAGAACCCATACGTCAGGCATGCAGGCCCGGACCCTTCAGTCCCATAAGCCCAACGAACCCTTTAAAATCATTGCCCCCGGCAAGGTATACCGCTGCGACTACGATGCGACCCATTCGCCGGTTTTCCATCAGATGGAAGGCATGATCATCGATAAGAACATCCGCTTCTCCGACCTCAAGGGCATGCTCGAAGACTTTCTCCGCGACATCTTCGGCGACGATACGAAAGTCCGCTTCCGCGCCAGCTACTTCCCCTTTACGGAACCGAGTGCCGAAGTCGACATTTCCTGCGTCATGTGCGGCGGTGAAGGCTGCCGTGTCTGCTCTCATACGGGCTGGCTGGAAATCCTCGGCTGCGGCATGGTAAACCCCAATGTCCTGCGGCTGAACGGTTACGATCCGGACGTCGTCACGGGCTTTGCCTTCGGCATGGGCGTCGAACGTATTGCCATGTTGAAATACGGCATCGACGACCTGCGTCTGTTCTATGAAAACGATATGCGGTTCTTGAACCAGTTCTAGTTTCGGGAGGGAAAAGATAATGAAAAGTTCTTTAACATGGATGCAAGAGTATGTCGACGTCGATATGAATCAAGACCCGCAGGCTTTTGCTGATAAATTGACGATGGCCGGTATTCCTGTCGAACAAGTTGAATATTGGGGACGGGACGTCAAAAAAGTAATGACCGGCAAAATCCTTCAAATCGATCGCCATCCGGACGCCGATAAACTCGTCGTCTGCCAGGTCGACATGGGGGACGAACAGCTCCAAATCGTAACGGCTGCCACTAACGTGCGCGTCGGCCAAATCGTGCCCGTCGCCGTCCACGGCGCTCATCTGCCGGGCGGTACCAAAATCAAGCGCTCGAAGCTTCGCGGTGTCTTGTCGAACGGCATGTTCTGCTCGGCTCACGAATTCGGCTTCGATGACAGCCTGCTCCTGCCGGAAGAAAAAGAAGGCATCTGGATCCTGCCGAGCGATACGCCCCTTGGCGTCGATGCTGCCGAATACATGCAGGTCCGCGACGTCGTCTATGAATATGAATTGACGGCCAACCGCGCCGACTGCTTCTCCATGGTCGGCCTGTCCCGTGAATTCGCTGCCCTCAGCGGGAAAGAAGCCCGTTACCCTGACATTTCCGTCAAGGAATGCGATACGCCCATCGACGGCAAAGTCAGCGTCTCCATCGACGACGAAGAACTGTGCAGCCGCTATACGGCACGCCTTTTGCTCAACGTCAAAATCGGAAACTCGCCCTTGTGGATGCAGCAGCGCCTGCGCAAATACGGCGTTCGTCCGATTAATAACGTCGTCGATGCCACGAACTACACCATGATTGAATTGGGGATTCCCCTCCACGCCTATGACTACGACAAGGTTGCCGACCACCACCTCATCGCCCGCCGCGCCAAAGACGGGGAAGAGATGAAGACCCTCGACGATACGGACCGCACCTTGACCGACAACATGCTGGTCATTGCCGACCCGGAAAAAGCCTGCTGCATCGCCGGCATCATGGGAGGCCTCGATTCGGAAGTCACGAAAGAAACGACGTCGGTCATCCTCGAATGTGCGTCCTTCAAAGGTTCCAACATCCGCCATACGGGCCGCATGCTCGGCCTGCGCTCGGAAGCTTCGGGCCGTTTTGAACGGGGCCTCGATTCGGACAGCTGTATCAATTCCATCAACCGCTGCGCTCAGCTCCTCCAGGAAATGGGTGCCTGCGACGTAGCTAAAGGCATCGTCGACGTCTATCCGGTTAAGCCGGCTGTAAGACGCATCGCTTTTTCGGCTGAAAAGATCAACGCTTTCTTGGGTACGGACATTCCCGAAGCTGCCATGATCGACTTGTTGGAACGCCTCCAGTTCGGCATTGAAAAAGACGGCGAAGCCTTGACGGCTGTCGTTCCCAGCTACCGCGGCGACTGCACGGAAATGGCCGACATCGCTGAAGAAGTCGCCCGTATCTACGGCTATGAAAACATTCCTTCGACCCGTCCGGCTGCGCCGATTTCAAAAGGGGAAACGGGCTTCCGCCACGAAGTCAACGAACGGATTTCGACGATTCTCAGCCGCGCCGGCCTCAATGAAACGGTCACCTTCAGCTTCATGCATCCCGACCAGCTCCAAAAATTGCTCTTTGCTGAAAGCGATCCCGTCTATAAAGCCGTTCCCATCCTCAACCCGATTACGGAAGATTTCCCTCTCATGCGGACGACCCTCATCCCGACCCTGATGGATGTCCTGGTCCGCAACCAGGCTGTCAAGAACGCCTCGGTCGGCATCTATGAAATCGCTCCCGTTTACCGGCCCAAACAGCTGCCGCTCACAGAACTTCCCGAACAGGAAGACTGCGTAACGGGCCTGCTCTACGGCCAGCGAATCGACAATTCCTGGCCCGGCAAGGCAGAAAACTATGACTTCTACGACGTAAAGGGCATGGTCGAAGCCGTCCTCGAAGGCCTCGGCGTTCAGGCCGACCTCGAAGTATCCGACTTTGCACCCCTCCATCCGGGAAAAGCCGGCCGCTACGTCAAAGACGGCAAAGTCCTCTGCGATTTCGGTGAACTCCATCCTAAAGCCGTCGACAGCTATGACGTTGCCGGCCCGGTCTATATTTTCGAAATGCATATGGACGCTGTCATGCCCTATGTCAGCCTCCTGCCCGATTACCACAAGGTCGCTAAATTCCCGGCATCGAGCCGTGACCTGGCCTTCCTGGCACCGATGGCAACGGCCAACGCCGACATCGTCCGGGTCATTAAAGAAGACAGCGGCGAACACCTGGAAGCCGTCCACCTCTTCGATATGTACACGGGCAAACAGGTTCCCGAAGGCTATAAGAGCCTGGCATATTCTCTCGTCTTCCGTTCTGAAGAAGGGACCTTGACCGACGCCGACATCACCGAACCGGTCAATGCCATCGTCAAGGACCTCGAAGAAAAATTCGGCTGCCAGCTGCGCTGATCGAAATGAAACCCTACCTTGACTGACAGGGGAGGACAGAGTGTTATCGGAATAAAAATCTTTGTAATAAAGGACGCTGTACCCGGCGTCCTTTATTCTCATATTGTAAAAAAAGTAAAGTTGTGTTATGATGTAGAGCGTAATATGGTATTTTAGAGATATTAAGGGCTGTACCGGCCCATAAGGAGGACATACTTAGAATGAACGTAACAGTGAACGAAGTAGACCAGCACAAAGTGACCCTGCGCATCGAAGTGCCTGCAAAAGACGCTTCCAAACAGGCTGCAGCCGCTTGCAAAAACTTGGCAGGCCGCGTAAATATCCCGGGCTTCCGTAAAGGCAAAGCTCCGCGCATGGTACTGGAAAGCTTCTTGGGCAAAGATGCTGTCAAACAGGAAATTTTTGAAGCTATTGCCAATAAAGCGTACGGCGACGCCCTCGATCAGGAAGGCATCGTTCCCGTAACGGAACCGGAATTGAACGTTATCTCCAACGAAAACGGAAAAGACGTCGTCTTTGAAGCTACGGTTACTAAGAAACCGGAAGTCAAACTCGGCGAATATAAAGGCATTACGGTTGCCAAAGATAAAGCAGAAGTAAGCGATGAAGACGTTGCCAAGGAATTGGCTAACCTCCAGAAACAGCACGCTAAGTTGGTTGTCGCTCCGGAAGGCACGGAAATCGCGAAAGACGACTTTGCAGTCATCGACTTCAAAGGTACCGTCGACGGCGTCGCATTCGAAGGCGGCGAAGGCAAGTCCTATCCGCTCCAGATCGGCTCCGGCAGCTTCATTCCGGGCTTTGAAGATCAGCTCATCGGCAGCAAAGCCGGCGATGAAAAAGATGTCAAAGTTACCTTCCCGGAAGATTACTTTGAAAAATCCCTGGCTGGTAAAGAAGCTGTCTTCGCCGTTAAAGTCAACGACGTAAAACGCAGCGAACTCCCGGCTATCGATGACGAATTCGCTAAAGAAGCCGGCAAATTCGAAAGCGTCGACGACCTCAAAGCCGACATCCGCAAACGCCTTGAATCGAAAGCTTCCTACCAGGCTTTGGAAAAATTCAACGCTGAAGTACTGCAGACCGTCGTCAACAACGCTGAAGTAGATATCCCGCAGGTCATGGTCGACGACAAGATCGATCAGATGATCGAAGAACTGTCGGTTAAGCTTGAAACACAGCGCATGAACCTCGACGACTATCTCAAATACATGAACCAGGATATGGACAAGCTGAAAGAAAGCTATGCCGAACCTGCTAAAGAAAACGTAAAGATGGACCTCGTCCTCGAAGCCATCTCTAAAGCGGAAAACATCGAAGTAAAAGACATCGATCTCCAGGCTGAAATCATCACCATGTCTCAGAACTTCGGTGCCGATCCGAAAGAAGTCTATAAGATTATTTTGAAAGAACACCGCGTTCCTATGTTGGTACAGTCCGTTGGCCGTAAAAAAGCAGCCAGCTTCATCTTGAGCAACGCTATTGACTCCAACGAAGACAAGAAAGAAGAAGCGAAAGCTGAAGAAACTGCAAAGGCTGAAGACTAATACCGGAAACGCGTCATCCGGAGGTGTTTGTTTTGACAAATATGTATGTGCCTATCGTCGTTGAACAGACGGCGCAGGGTGAACGTAGTTACGATATTTATTCCCGCCTGTTAAAAGACCGCATCGTCTTTCTCGGCGGTCCCATCGATGATACCGTTGCCAACAGCATCATCGCCCAGCTCCTCTTTTTGGAAGCCGAAAATCCTGACAAGGATATTCACTTATACATCAACAGCCCCGGCGGCGTCGTCACGGCCGGCATGGCTATCTACGATACCATGCAGTATATCAAGCCTGACGTATCGACCATCTGCGTCGGTTCCGCTGCCAGCATGGCTTCTGTCCTCCTGACATCCGGCGCCAAAGGCAAGCGCTTTGCCCTGCCTCATTCCCAGGTCATGATTCACCAGCCCTTAGGCGGTGTTCAGGGCCAGGCGACGGAAATCGAAATCCATGCCCGCGAAATCCTGCGCATGCGCGAAGAACTGAACGGCATCTTGTCTAAACACACGGGACAGCCTGTGGACGTCATCCAAAAGGATACGGAACGGGACAACTTCCTGACGGCTGAAGATGCAAAAGCTTACGGTCTCATCGATGAAATCCTGTCCCGTCCGCTGACCAATGAAACGAAATAGGACAGGAGGAAGATACATGAACGATAAGCATGATGAACCGCGCTGCAGTTTTTGCGGCCGTCCTCAGGACGAAGTGCAGAAACTCATTGCCGGTCCCGGCGTCTATATTTGTGATGAATGCGTTGCCGTAGCGCAGCACATCATCGAAGAAGAAAAGACGGAAGATACAGAAGAGTTCGAATTGAAGGATTTGCCGACACCGCACGAAATCAAGGCGACCCTCGATGAATACGTTATCGGCCAGGAAGCTGCCAAGAAGACCTTGTCCGTCGCCGTTTACAACCATTACAAACGGCTTCAGACCAATTCGACGGCCTTGGCAGGTGACGTAGAACTCCAAAAATCGAATATCGTCATGGTCGGTCCGACCGGGAGCGGTAAAACCCTGTTGGCGCAGACCTTGGCGCGGCTCCTCGACGTGCCCTTTGCCATTGCCGATGCGACGAGCCTGACCGAAGCCGGCTATGTCGGCGAAGACGTCGAAAATTGTCTGCTCAAACTGATTCAGGCTGCGGACTACGATATTGCCAAAGCCGAACGGGGCATCATCTACATCGACGAAATCGATAAGATTGCCCGTAAATCAGAAAACCCGTCGATTACCCGAGACGTATCCGGTGAAGGCGTCCAGCAGGCCCTTTTGAAAATCCTCGAAGGGACTGTAGCCGGCGTTCCGCCTCAGGGCGGCCGCAAGCATCCTCACCAGGAAATGCTGCAGATCGACACGACCAACATCCTCTTCATCTGCGGCGGTGCTTTTGACGGTATCGATAAGACCATCTTGAGCCGTACGACAGATAAGAACATGGGCTTTGGCGCTGACATTCAGACCAAGGACGAACATTCCATGGAATCCCTCCTGCGGGACATCATCCCGACGGACCTCCAGAAGTTCGGCCTGATCCCCGAATTAATCGGCCGTCTGCCCGTTTTAGTTACACTCAATCCTCTCGATGAAGAAGCGATGGTACATATCCTCACAGAGCCCAAGAACGCCCTGGTCAAACAGTATCAGAAGATGCTGTCCATGGATGACGTAGATCTCGAATTTACGCCGGACGCTCTGCAGGCCATTGCCAAGGAAGCGCTGCGGCGCAATACCGGTGCCCGCGGACTTCGCTCGATCATCGAACGGATCATGCTCGATGTCATGTTTGACGTACCGAGCCGCGACGACGTTGAAAAATGCGTCGTAACGGATTCCTGCGTCAAGGACGGCTCCGAGCCGGATCTCGTCTTGAAAGAGGCAAAATGATATAGTGGTATGATAAAACTCATTTCTTAATCCGGAAATGAGTTTTATTTTTCAATAGAAGAAGGTGAAACTATGGAAGAAAATATTGTCATGGATGAACGCGATATTCTGTCTTTGCCTTTCGTACCCCTTCGCGGCCTCGTCGTTTACCCGAATCTGGTCAGTCATATCGACATTGGCCGGGAAACGTCCCTGGCAGCTGTCGACTATGCCATGGAGCACGACCGCCAGCTGTTAGTAGCGACTCAGGTCGATGAAAACGAAGACAACCCCGGCTTTGATGACGTTTACACCATCGGCTGCGTCGTGAAAATCGAACAGTTCCTGCGCATGCCCGGCGGCTTGGTACGCATCTTGGTCAACGGGATTTCCCGCGTCCGCATGCAGGGCTTTTCCCAGAAAAAAGGCTATCTCGAAGGGGCTGCCATCAAGGTGGCCGAAGTCAGCCGCAATACGACGGAAGAAGAAGCCCTGCGCCGAGTCATCCTCAAACGCCTCCTCGACTGGCTCGATAAACTTCGCGACGGCGAAGAAGCCAGTGAAATTGCCAAGAGCATCGAAGAACCAGGAGTTTTGGCCGACTATGCAGCCTCCCAGCTTCCCTTGAAATTGGTCATCCGCCAGCAGATTCTGGAAATGACCGACGTCGAAGCCCGTCTGCGCCGCATCGGATCCCTCCTCGATACAGAAGTCGACATTGCCAACCTCGAATCGAAGTTAAACCGCGAAGTCCGCGGCAAGATGGACCAGCAGCAGAAAGAATACTACCTGCGCGAAAAAATCAAGGCCATCCACGATGAACTGGGGGATAAGGTCGATAAAGATACGGAAGTCCAGGAACTCCGCGATAAAATCAAGAAGATGAAACTGGACGAAGACATCGAAAAGGCCCTGCTCAAAGAAACGGACCGCCTCGATTCCATGCCGCCCATGATGGCCGAATCGGCAATCATTCGGACTTATCTCGACTGGGCCATGGCCCTTCCGTGGAAGAAAGAAACGAAAGACCGACTGGACCTCAATGAAGCCCAGCAGGTCCTCGATGAAGATCATTACGGCCTGAAGAAGGTCAAAGACCGCATCATCGAATACTTGGCCGTAAAACAGCTGACCCACAGCCTCAAAGGACCTATCCTTTGCTTCGTAGGCCCTCCGGGAACGGGGAAAACCAGTATCGCCAGGTCCATTGCCAGAGCCATGAACCGCAAGTACGTCCGCGTCTCCTTAGGCGGCGTCCGCGATGAAGCTGAAATCCGCGGCCACCGTCGGACCTATATCGGCGCTCTGCCGGGCCGCATCTTGAGCGGCATGAAGCAGGCCGGCGTCAAGAACCCGGTCTTCCTCCTCGACGAAATCGACAAGATGACCTCTGATATGCGCGGCGACCCGTCGTCGGCACTCCTCGAAGTCCTCGACCCGGAACAGAACAATACCTTCAGTGACCATTTCTTGGAACTGCCCTTTGACCTGTCCAAGGTATTCTGGATTACGACGGCCAACGTCCTCAGCAACATTCCCCGGCCCTTGATGGACCGCATGGAAATCATCGATTTCACGAGCTACACGGAAGATGAAAAAGTCCAGATCGCCAAGAAATACCTGGTACCGAAACAGATCAAGGAAAACGGTCTTAAGGCCAGCCAGGCCAAGTTCTCCGATGCCGTCCTGCGCCGCATCATCTCCGGTTACACCCGTGAATCCGGCGTCCGCCGCTTAGAAAAGATGATCGGCACCGTTTGCCGCCGCATCGGAAAATCGCTGCTGATGAACGATGAAGTACCCCTCAGCGTATCGGTCAAGAACTTAGAAAAACTCTTAGGGCCGGTAAAATTCCTGCCCGACACGATTCATAAAGACGACGAAGTCGGCATCGTCACCGGCATGGCCTGGACCCAGGTCGGCGGCGAAGTCCTGGAAACAGAAGCCGTTGCCGTCAAAGGCCGCGGGCGTCTGCTGCTCACGGGACAGCTCGGCAGCGTCATGAAGGAATCGGCTGAAGCCGGCGTCACCTATATCCGCAGCCGTGCCGAAGTCTTAGGCCTTGCTGAAGATTTTTATGCCAAGACCGATCTCCATATCCACCTGCCGGAAGGGGCCATTCCGAAAGACGGCCCGTCCGCCGGGATTACCATGGCGACGGCCATTACGTCGGCCCTGACCGGCAAGGCTGTCCGCCACGACGTCGCCATGACCGGTGAAATCACCCTGCGCGGCACCGTCCTTCCTGTCGGCGGCATTAAGGAAAAGGTCATTGCCGCCCATCGGGCCGGCATTAAAAAGATCCTTCTGCCGGAACAGAACCGCCGCGACATGGTTGACGTGCCCCAGTCCGTCCAGGACGAGGTGAAATTCGTATTCGTCCACCACATGGATGAAGTGCTGGCTCAGGCACTGGTGAAGTCCTGATGGCTTCCTTCGACATCATTCAGGCTGAATATGCGGCAACAGCCGTTCGCCGCGATCAATACCCGACGGAGGGCCTGCCGGAAGTGGCCTTTCTCGGCCGCTCCAACGTCGGCAAGTCGAGCCTGATCAATTCTCTCTGCCGCCACCGCGGCCTGGCCAGGGTCAGCGGTGCGCCGGGGAAGACCCAGACCATCAACTATTTCAGCGCCTCTCTTCGGCGGCGTGATGAAGAAGAAGGGGAGCAGCGCCTGCCTTTTTTCCTCGTCGACCTGCCGGGCTACGGCTTTGCCAAGACGGGCGGTAAGAACCGCGACCGATGGAGTGCCTTCATCAGTGAGTACGTCACGGCCTCTGAAAACCTCTGCGTCTTATGCCTCCTCGTCGACCTCCGCCATCCCGGCCTTGCCATCGACAGCGAAGCCTATGAATGGCTGGCTTCAATCGGCGTGCCTCTGCAAATAGTCGGGACCAAGGCCGATAAACTGAAGGCCAATGAAAAACACCGCAATCTGGCCCAACTCAACAAGCTCTATCCGACCGGTCAGCCGGCCCTGGCCTACTCGTCCTTAAAAAGCGAAGGCTTCGGTCCCTTGGCTAAGAATCTCTTCCATCGGGTCCTGGAGTTTACCGCTCAGCCTTAAAAATGAATATATTTTTATTGTAAACATGAGATACACCGCGATTTTACTGGAAAATCGCGGTGTTTTTTGATATAATTAGTGTGATTTATTATAGCTGGGATAGGAGGTTGTGTAATCATGGCAATCGTGTCGATTGACAGTGATTCCGATTTTTCAGTAAAAGTCTTTCATCAACCGGGCATCGTCGTCGTCGACTTCTGGGCCCCGTGGTGCGGACCGTGCAAGATGGTTCATGCGGAAGTCAGACAAGCTGCCGCTCGCTTTGGCGATGCCGTCAAAGTCGTGAAGGTCAACGTTGACAGCCAACGGTCTATTGCTGAAAAGTACGAAATCATGGCAGTTCCGACGCTATTGTTTTTTAAAGACGGTAAACCCCTTAAACGAATCATTGGTTACGCATCACAAGCCGAAATCAGTGAATTCTTGGCATCCCTTGTGCCTAAACGCGAGGCTGCCGGTTTTGACAATAAAAATATTGGGATGATATAATTGAATTTAGAAGCAAGAGGGACGGAAGGGCAATTACTGTCGATTGTCGTTCCTGTATATAATGAACAGCCGAATATCGAGAAATTCTATACCGAGGCGACGAAAGCCGCAGCGACACTCGACATGGACTATGAAATCATCTTTGTAGACGACGGTTCTAAAGATGCAACACCCCTTGTTCTCAGTCGTTTGACCCAAGAGGATGAACACGTCCGGGCTTTTATCCTGGCCCGCAACTTCGGGCATCAGCTGGCCATTACCTGTGGAATGGACCATGCCCGCGGCGACGCTATCATCACCATGGACGGCGATTTACAGCATCCGCCGGCCATGATTCCCGACTTGGTTCAAAAATGGCGTGACGGCAATGACGTCGTGCAGACGATCCGTGAAGCGACTGACGATGCAGGCTTTTTGAAGCGCCTGACATCGAAATGGTACTACCGGATCTTAAATGCCGTGTCACCCGTTCACATTACGCCCGGCGGCTCGGACTTCCGCCTCATCGACCGGAAAGTCCTGGAAACGTTTAAACAGTTTCGTGAACATGACCGTTTCATTCGCGGTCTCATCGGAGATATCGGCTACACCCAGACCTTTATTCGCTTCGTAGCGCCCAAGCGCTATGCAGGCAGTTCGAAATTTTCCATGCGCAAGATGCTTCATTTTGCCTTAGATGGAATCATGGCTTATTCGAAAATTCCCTTACGGGTTTCCTTTTATATCGGCATGCTCAGCGGTATCCTGAGTTTACTTCTGATCCTGCATGTCATTTACAGCAATTTAGTGGGCAAGGTCGTACCGGGATGGACGACGATGATGATCGTCCAGTGCCTGTTCAGCGGCATCCAGCTCATTTTTATCGGTGTCATCGGAGAGTATATAGGACGTATTTTTGAAGAGGTAAAACACCGGCCCTTGTATTGGCTTCGCGCCGAGCTGGGGCAGAAAAAAGAACCATAAATTGCCTACTGCGTTGTATGGACTTCGAGACAGAGAGGAGTTTTTATGTGGAGAAAACACAGTAAAGTGTGTATATTGACTGCCCTTTTCGTATGTACGGCTTTGCCGGCACTGGCTGCATCGACCTTAACCGTCGGCAGTCGGGGCGATGAAGTCCGCGCTGTTCAGCAGGGACTGCGCAGCCAGGGCTACAAAGTCAATGTCAGCGGCGTATATACGAAAGAAACGGCCAAGGCCGTGTCGAAATATCAGAAAGATAAGAAAATCCAAGTCAGCGGCGACGTTGGCGGCTGGACCTATTATCTCCTGACGGGCAGCCGGTCCATGTTACCTGCCAATCCACCCAAGAATCCCCCAGTCGCTAAGAAAGCAAAAGACTTTAAGGTCAACGACAAGGCCGTATCGAAATATAAACACTTTGGCGGCGGTGATGCCTTTGGTAATAAGCTGGTCAACTCAGCTTACCAGTACCTGGGCGTTCCTTACGTATTTGGAGGGAATACGCCCGATGGTTTTGACTGCTCGGGATTTACCAAGTACGTCTTTTCACATAACGGCATCGAACTTCCGCGTATGGCGGATGAACAGTACGAAGTCGGCCAACGAGTTCGCCGCAGCGATCTCATGCCGGGCGACTTGGTATTCTTTACGACGTATGAACCGGGTGTATCCCACACCGGTATCTATGTCGGCGACAACAACTTCATCAGCGCTACCAGCAGCGGCGGTATCCGCGTAGACAGCTTAAACAGCGGCTATTGGTCGTCTCGCTACGTCGGCGCTACCAGGGTCCGAAAATAAGATGCAATGGCTAGGGAACAAGTCGTCTCTAGCCATTCCTTATACGGCAGGCCTTAAGATTTTTATCATCAAAAGGTTGCCGAACCGGGGGAAATGAGCGTATAATTTTCCCATATAGAAAGATATATAGAGGGAGTGTTTTTAACTATGAAGTACATGACGGGTAATGAAATCCGCAAGGCCTATTTACAATTTTTTAAGAGCAAGGAACATCTGATCCTGCACAGTTTTCCCCTCATTCCGGAAAACGACCCCAGTCTGCTTCTCATCGGCGCCGGCATGGCTCCGCTCAAACCGTACTTTACGGGCAAACTCGTACCGCCGTCGTACCGCGTTACGACCAGCCAGAAGTGCATTCGGACAGGGGATATCGACAACGTAGGCCGCACGGCCCGTCATCATACGTTTTTTGAAATGCTCGGCAACTTCTCGTTCGGCAACTATTTCAAGAAAGAAGCCATTTCCTGGGCTTGGGAATTTCTGACGGAAGTACTCGAACTGGACAAGAGCAAATTGTACGTTACTATTTATCCTGACGATAAAGAAGCCTATGATTACTGGCATAATATGATCGGTCTTGCCGACGAACGAATCTTCAAATTCGATGACAACTTCTGGGAAATCGGCGAAGGCCCCTGCGGTCCGGACAGCGAAATCTTCTACGACCTCGGCCCTGAACGCGGCTGCGGCCAGCCTACGTGCAACGTCGGCTGTGACTGCGACCGGTACCTTGAAATCTGGAACCTCGTCTTCACCCAGTTCAATCGGACGAAAGACGGGAAATACGAACCCCTCGAAAAGAAAAACATCGATACCGGCTGCGGCCTGGAACGACTGGCTTCGGTCATTCAGCAGAAGGAATCGAACTTTGAAACAGACCTGATCTTCCCGATTATCGAAAAGGTTATTGCCATCAGCCACGGCGATTACAACGATCCCCAGCAGAAGGTCGCCATGAAGGTCATTGCCGACCATATCCGGGCTATTACGGTCATGATTTCTGATGGTATCCTGCCGTCCAATGAAGGCAGAGGCTACGTCCTTCGCCGCATCTTGCGCCGTGCCGTCCGTTTCGGCCGCCTCCTCGGCATCCGCGACATGTTCCTCGGCAGCCTCGTCGATACGGTCATGGACATCCTCGGTGATGAATATCCGGAACTTCGGGAACGTCAGGAACTGATCAAACAGATCATCGACACGGAAGAAAAACAATTCAGCGCTACCCTGGCTCAAGGCATGGAACTCTTGAACGACATGATGAGCCGGAGCGACAATAAAATTCTCTCGGGCGACGACGTATTCAAGCTCTACGATACGTACGGCTTCCCCATGGAACTGACCGAAGAAATTGCCGGTGAAAACGGTATGACCATCGACACCGACGGTTTTGAAGCAGCCATGAAAGAACAGCAGGAACGGGCTCGTGCTGCCCGGGCTGACGTATCGGCTAAAGTAGCAACGCCCGACACGACGAAACTCGACCAGTCGAAACTGATCAACGACCCGACGGCTACGAAAGCCTCCATCGTCATGATCGGCAAAGGCGGCGTCGAAGTCGATGCAGCCCAGGCCGGGGAAGAAGTGACGATCATCGTCGACAACAACCCCTTCCACGCCGAAGGCGGCGGCCAGCTCAGCGATACGGGGACTATCTCCGGTGCAAAGGTAAAGGCCAGCGTCACCGATGCTAAAGCCCTGCCGAACGGCTTGGTATACCTCATTGCCACCGTCGATGAAGGAACCCTTCAAAAGGGCGATGCCGTCGACGTTGCCGTTCACGGCGAACGCCACTTGAACCTGGCCCGCAACCATACGGCAACCCACCTCCTGCAGGCAGCCCTGCGCAAGGTTTTGGGCAACCACGTCAATCAGGCCGGCTCCTTAGTCACGCCGGATCACCTGCGCTTTGACTTCACCCATTTCTCGCCCGTTACCCAGGCCGAACTCGATGCTATCGAAAGCCTGGTCAATGAAGAAATCCTCAAAAATATCCCCGTTGCCATCGAAGAAATGCCCATCGACGATGCCAAAGAAAAGGGTGCCATGGCTTTATTTGGCGAAAAATACGGCGACATCGTCCGCGTTGTTTCCGTCGATGACTTCAGCTGTGAACTCTGCGGCGGTTCCCACGTCGACAATACGTCGGTCATCGGGTCCTTCCGCATTACCGGTGAAACCGGGACCGGTTCCGGCGTCCGCCGCATCGAAGCCGTCACCGGGGCAGCTGCCCTGGCTCTGGCGAAGGACGAATCCCGTGAACTGCAGCAGTTGGCCGACATGCTCAAAGCTAAGGTCGGTGATACGACGGCGAAATTAGAAGCCCTCCTGGCTCAGGCCAAAGGGATGGAAAAAGAACTGGCTCAGCTCAAGAAAGATGCAGCTATGTCCGATATGGACAGCATCTTAGCCGGAAAAGAAGATATCGGCGGCGTCTCGGTCATCACGGCCGTAGCTCAAGCCGATTCCATGGACAACCTCCGCGACTTGGCCGACTCCGTCCTCGATAAGGCCGGCAGCGGCGTCGTCCTCTTGGGGATGGCTCACGACGGCAAGGTCAACTTCGTCTGCAAAGTCGCCAAAGCCGACGTCAAACGCGGCCTCCATGCCGGTAAGATCATCAAGGCAGCCGCTCAGGCAGCCGGCGGCAACGGCGGCGGCCGTCCCGATATGGCCCAGGCCGGCGGCAAAGAACCGGAAAAATTAGCCGATGCGCTGAAAGCCGGTGCCGATGCCGTCCGCGATATGTTAGGATAAATTTTTGGCAGTCATGCCAATTGAATAAAAAGGATGTGATTGAATAATGGCAGTTAATGACGAAACGATGATTATGCAAAACCGCAGCGAAGAACAGACCGTTGCCTCCATGATTCTCGAAGATGTTTATCACGCATTGGAAGAAAAAGGGTATAATCCAATCAATCAGATCGTCGGCTATCTGCTGTCCGGTGATCCGACGTACATTACGAGCCACAACAACGCTCGCAGCAATATCCGGCGCATCGAACGGGACGAACTCATTGAAGAATTAGTCCGTTCTTACGTCAAACAGCGGAACTTATAGGAGGAACATGCGAATTTTAGGACTCGACGTCGGTTCCAAGACGATAGGCGTTGCCTGCAGCGACGCCCTGCTGATTACGGCCCAAGGCGTAGAAACGATTCGCCGTAAGTCTGATGAAGCAGACTTCGCCCGCTTGCACGAACTGATTAAAGAAAAAGAAGTACACTGCATCGTCGTAGGCAAACCACGCCATATGAATGGTGATTACAGTGATAACATGAAACATATCGAAGAATTCGTTCAACGATTCCAGAAAACCGTCCCGAACGTAGACATTGTCTATTGGGATGAACGCCTGACGACCATCATGGCCCAGAATGTATTAAAGGAAGGAAATGTGCGGCGCGAAAAGCGCAAGCAATTTGTCGATAAAATGGCGGCAATCCTTATTTTACAAAATTATTTAGACGCTCATGCTCACTAAGGAGGACTATCATGTCGGAAGAAATGAACAACGAATTAGAAGAAGTTATCATCGTTACCGCAACGGATGACGAAGGCAATGAAGTAAACTATCAGGAAGTACAGCGCATCGACTTGGACGGAAAAGTATTCGCACTCCTCGTCGAAGTCCCTGACAGTGAAGACGACGCTGATGACGATGACGGCGATGCTATTGTAGCCCGCGTCGACATGGAAGACGGTGAAGAAGTCTATGTAGCTCCGACGGATGAAGAATTCGACGCAGCCAACGCAGCCTTCGATGAACTTTTTGCAGAATAATGATTCAGTAGGTACTGTCCCGGGATAAGTCCTTGGGGCAGTTTCCTCATTTCTTATTGCAGTAAGGATGACTTAGGGACTCGTGCCTCGGCAACATGGCCGGATGCGAAGTCCCTTTTCAAGTGGGGGAGAAAGATGGAACTGCCATCAATACAGCAATTGCGGAATTTTGTCATTTACAGCAAATACGGCAACTTTACGGCCGCGGCCAAGGCGGCTAACATTACCCAGTCGGCCTTCAGCGCCCAGATGAAGAAACTCGAAGAACTCCTTGGCGTGCGCCTTATCGAGCGGTCTAACCGCGGCAGCCACCTTACGCCGGAAGGGAAGGCCTTCTATACCAAGATAAGCCATATCCTCGGCGAACTGGAAGCCGTCGTCAGTGAACTTCCCGGAAGGGCTGCGACGGCTCAGCCTCTGGCCGTCGGCATCATGCTGTCCTTAGGCGACGTCCACATGAATCGCCACCTGGCCTATTTTCAGGACCATCACAGCGGCGCGTCCTTCCGGGTCTATAATTTGGAAGTGCGGGAAATGCTCCAATGGCTGAAGGATGACCGCTTGGACATCGTATCCTTGTTTTACCTGCCGAGCCTTGATCTCGACGACTATGAAAAAGTCTTCTTTGGGACCGATGACATCGTCTATTATAAGCCTGATCTCGACGTCGCCGGCCCGTCCATTTCGGCCTGTGCCGTAGCGGCCGAGCCCTTGGCTCAATACTCGCCGCAGTACGAGATGAATGCCTATATAGGCCGCTATTTCACGACCAGCGGCTGTCCGCCGCAGAAGACCAAGGCCTGGTTCTCGACGCCTTATGCCATGCTTAATTACTGTCAGCAGAACCATATCGGGGCCTTGCTGCCCGAACGGTTCTTACAGGCCATGGGCGTCGGCAAAGACTACTGTCGTCTCGAACCGCCCATTCATTTGCCCTGTTATCTGGTCTACAAAAAGAACAATCCCAAGTACGCTGCGATCCAAGTATTTGTCGAGTATATCCGCCGCGTCTACCATATCGAACCGTAAGTCAGAAAGATATTTGTCATCAAAAAAAACGATGACAAATATCTTTTTTTTCTGTTATACAAGGAGCGGCGGAAGGTGTAGAATCTAGCTTGCAAATACGAAAGGAGCAGTGAATGCTGTATGTCAAATCAATCACTTTGGAACAAGGATTTCCTGCTTGACACGGGAATCAACTTCGTCGTCTACCTCATCTATTATTTGTTAATGGTCATCATCGCCGTCGTCGCCAAAGACCAGCTCCATGCCTCCCTGGGGGAAGCGGGACTTGCCTCGGGCATCTTCATCGTCGGCACCCTCTTGGCACGCCTTCAGTTCGGCAAGGCCATTGAACTCTACGGCCGCCGCATGTCCCTTTATGGCGGCATCATCTTTTATTTCGTAACGACCTTATTGTATTTCTACATCCCCAATTTGGCTATCCTCTACGGCATCCGCTTCCTCAACGGCATGGCCTACGGCATCGTATCGACGGCGACCAACACCATCGTCGCCTCCTGTATTCCTCCTGAAAAAAGAGGCCAGGGCATTAACTACTACGGCCTCAGCACCAGCCTGGCAGCCGCTGTCGGCCCCTTCCTGGGTATGCTCCTCATCGTCCTTACCAACTTCACCTTCATCATTACCCTCTGCGCCGTCTTGGTCGGCCTGTGCATGATCGGCTGCATCATCCTTCATATCGATGAAATTGAACTGACAGACGAACAGATCGCCAAGATGAAAGCCATGAGCCTCGACAACTACGTCGAATACCGGGTACTCATCATCTCCATCATCGGTTTCTTCATGGGCTTTGCCTATTCCAGCGTCCTGACCTTCCTAGCCGCCTACGCCCGAGAAATCAACTTAGTCGAAGCAGGAACCTTCTTCTTCGTCGTCTACGCCGTCGTCATCACCATCACGCGGCCTATGACGGGCATCGTCTTCGACCGCAAAGGCGAAAACTACGTCCTCTATCCGTGCTATATCTGTCTGGCCATCGGCCTCTTCCTGCTGAGTATTACCGGCACGTCGTGGCAGCTCCTCCTGTCCGGTGTCTTCGTCGGCCTCGGCTATGGGACCTTCATGTCGAACGGTCAGGCCGTCTGCATCAAACTGACGCCGCCGTACCGCATCAGCGTGGCCTTGTCGACGTACTTCGTTGCCCTTGACCTCGGCCTCGGCGTCGGGCCTTACGTTCTCGGAAGCTTCCAAGGCCTTCTGACCTTCCCTCAGCTCTACATCGTAGCCGGTGTCGTAGCTGCTGCCTGCTTCGTTCTGTATTATCTCTTCTATGGACGGAAAATCAACCTCATCAATCGTGCCGTCCGTATCTATATTCACGCCTAGGTGTATCATATATTTCATTTTCCCCGGACTCAGGGACTGTGCCGTACTCTTCGGCGCGGTCCCTTTTTTGGATCTTGGGAGCGTGTTTGAAGTTTCGCTTTCAGTCGGTTATAATGGACGAAAGGAGAACTTATGACTACGAAAACAAAGATACTTTCCCTGGTGGCGGCTGTCTGCGTCGTCCTCAGCCTCTTTTTCTGGCCCGAGAAAGAACCGGACGCCTACAGCTCGGCGACGATCGAAGCGGCCGAAGAGGTGAGCCGGGCCGAAACGGAAATGCTGGCTCCTGATGAACGCCTTTACGGCTCGAATGGAGAAGTGCGCCTGCAAAGCTTATATAATGAAAAACCGGTCTGTCTCTTCTTCTGGGCCGTCTGGAGTGACGACAGCTTGAAGAATCTGGCCGTCATGGAAGACATGTATCAAAAGTACGGACAGGATATTTCCTTCGTTGCCGTCCCCGTCGGACCCGATGCCGAAGAGAGTGCGGAATACTGTCGGAAAGAAGGCTATGAAATTCCCGTCTATAAAGGGGACGGCCAGCTTTTCCGAGACTATGGCATCAGCAACGTACCGCAGGTCATCTTCATTGCCCGCGGCGGTCAAATGAGTCGGCCTTATGGCGGTCTCGTGACCCGCCGTCAGATTGAATATGCCTTGGCGCAGATTCAAGGTTGATTGTATAATGAATTCGGACATATAAAAAGAGACATAAACGGGGATCTCTGTTATGATAGATTCACCACAAAACACCATTAGGAGGTCTCCGCCATGT
>OFMH01000078.1_pt1 | contig 66525 bp, 58 predicted proteins | sample 1541761 | NCBI WGS metagenome assembly OFMH01 (sample SAMN04209249, study PRJEB22552) | human gut metagenome | biome: gut; material: feces | host: Homo sapiens | place: USA: Oklahoma
ACTCCGTTTGCGAGCTGAACTGCAACGTCGACGATATGACCGCCGAGACGATTGGCTTTGCGGTGGAGAAGATTCGCGAGGCGGGCGCGGTGGAGGTCTTCACGACCGCCGTTATGATGAAGAAAAACCGCCCCGGCACGCTGCTGACGGTGCTGTGCCGCGAGGCGCAGAAGGAGGCCGTTGTGCAGGCGATTTTCAAACACACGGCGACCATCGGCATCCGCGAGACGCTGTGCCGCCGCTATGTGCTGACCCGCACGGAAGAGACGGTGGAGACTGCCCTTGGCCCGGTGCGCCGCAAGGTGTCTTCCGGTTACGGCGTGCAGCGCGCGAAGGTTGAGCACGATGACCTGGCGGCGCTCGCCGAGAAAAACGGGTTGAGCCTCACGGAAGTGATGGAAAAGATTGATATATAAAATATAAAGGTTTATGGGCCTCGCGTTTTGCGGGGCTCTTTTTTGTGCGGCAAAACTTGCAAAAGTATTGCAAAGGAACTGCAAAAACTGTACGGCTTATATTGAAACAGCGGGGCGGGTGTGGTATGCTCTGGGCGTAGGAAGGTTACACAAAACCGAAAGGAGCATTGGTTATGAAACGGACGTTAAGGACGAAAATCTGGTGTGGTGTGTTGGTAGTTGCGTGTGTCAGCGGCGTGGCCTTTGGCGTTGCAAATTTGCCGCGTGTGCAGGCGGAGGCGGTCTCCGGCGGCGTGGAGGTCACGGAGGCACCGGGGAATGAAGCAGTAGTTTCGGAAGAAAGCAAAGCGGAGGTGCCGGAGATCTCTGGAAATCCCGAAATCTCCGAAGTATCTGAAACGGCAGAGGTATCTTCTGCGAAAGAAGAATTTGAATCGCATTTTACAGCGGATGAAAAACTGGATTTTTCCAAGATACCGAAAATCGTTCGCACGGAAGACGGGAGCATTTCAATTGAAAACGGCGACGGCAGCTTTGATGCAGAGAATGACCCGTACTTTTCTGCATCGAGCATTTACGGCGGTAAAAATGTGAAAGTCACGATCAAAGACGTGCATATGTCCAATAAACTTGAATATGGCCTTACGCCAGCGGATAACGACTGCTTTGTTCCGTGGTGGATAAATGGTGGTTACCCGTGGCTGGAGACCTGCGAGCTGAACGAAGACGGCACGCTTTCTTCACCGCATTATGCGTTTGCGTATGTCACAATCGGCTTTGAGAACACCGGAGATGAAGCGACGGGATTCCTTTCCGGGGCATACGCCATGGGACAGTATGACACAGACGGATGCCCTTTGGATATGTCCGAGTGCACGACCGACAAGCGAGAGCTGATCAACGGCATTGCAGAAGTTCCGATGAATGCGGAAGACCCGAACAAGACCGGGAATATTCTGTTGGAGCCGGGTCAGACAAGAGAGCTTGTCTTCATATATCTTTTGTCTGACGAGAGCGTCTATGTGCGCACAGATGATGAAGCCGCTGAAAGAGACGGTGTGAAAAATTACATTGAGATCGTAGAAAACTACTTTATCGACGCCTATACGGAAACCGATTGCCGATATACAATCGATGTCAACAGCGGTTTGGGCCCGTTTGTGCACTATGACGTGAGCGACATTGTGAATGATTTCTTTACGGAGCACAAATAATTTTGATGGGAAGGCCCGGCTTTTGCCGGGCTGTTTCCTTATGTTTCTGCGGTTTTGCGGAGAAAAAGGAAATTTTCAAATTTTTTCATTTTAGAGTTGACAGAACGGCGCGAAATTGCTATAATATTAAAGCTGTATGACTCATTAGCTCAGTTGGCAGAGCACTTGACTTTTAATCAAGGTGTCCGGAGTTCGAATCTCCGATGGGTCACCATATAAACCTTAAAATCGGTAACGGTTTTAAGGTTTATTTTTTTGCTTTTTTATCTTGCAATGTAATTGTTGTGTAACTATTTTAAAATATCTATTTATTTTATTATAAAAATATGTTATTATAATTAAAATAAAGTTACATTTGGGGGGCGAGAAATCTGAAGTTGGTAAAGTTTATTAAACTTGTTGTTCCGATATTGTTAATATCCTTTTTGTTTTCCGGCTGTTCGTTTCATATTTCGTCTTCGCTTGACGAACTCATTACTCCCATATCTCCTTTTGGAGAAGATGCGAAAATTTCAGAAGCACTTGACGACTATGCAAAAAAATATACGCTTAAAACTTGTATAAACGGTAACTATACATCTTCTTTTGTAAAAAAAGATTTAAACGGCGACGGAAAGTCGGAGGCAATAGTATTCTATGAGCCGTCTGATGCACTCGGCACTGTAAATATGGCTTTGCTTGCCGTTCGTGACGGAAAGTGGCAGGTTACATCGTCAATAGTCGGAAAGGGAAGCGATGTCAGCGAGATTTCTTTTTGTGATTTAACGGGTAACGGTCAGGAAAATATATTGGTAAGCTGGGAAGTTATCAGTAATAATTCTAATTATATTTTGTCTATTTATTCATACAGTTCTGCCGAAGACGGTTTTGAATTGAGTGTATTGAATGAGGATTTATCATTTTCAAAATACACTACGGCAGATTTGAATAACGATAATTTAAACGAAGTTTTGATTTTTAATACACCGAGTTCCGATTCGGGAAGTTCGTCGGCTGTTTTGTATTCCTTCAAGAATAATGCAAAAAAGAAACTCGGCTCGACAAAACTTGATTCAAATATTACTTCCTATTCAAATATAACTGTTGACAAAAGTGATGATAACGGTGCTGTTGTTTATGCCGATGCTGTTAAAGGTCAAAATTCCATGATAACGGAAATAGTTTATTGGTCGGATAAACACGATACAATCATTTCTCCTTTTTACGACTATAAAACAGGCGTTACAAAAGAAACATACCGTTCAAATACAATTACTTGCAGAGATATAGACGGAGATAAGTCGATAGAAATTCCTATGGACTGCGATGACGCTTCAGTTCCGTCGCAGTTGAAATTGATAAATTGGAAAACCTACGGAAACTATGTTCTTTTTCACAAACAGTACAGTGTTCTGAATGATAAGGACGGTTACTTTTTGAGCGTTGACGATAAAGTCTTTAAAAACACCTATCCTATGTATGACGAAAAAAACAGAGAACTGACTGTTAAAGATAAGGAAAACGACAAAATACTCTTTTCTTTAAAAACAGTTTTTAAAGCAGAGTATTCAGAAGACGCATTTGCGGGCTATCAGATGCTTTATGAAAAAGCACCGTTTTGCTATCTCGTAAGTGTACAGGAAAATGAGTATGATATTTCCTATGAATATATAAAACAAAATTTCACCGAATACTAAGGAGGAAAACAAATGAAAAAAGTTCTTGTTGCAGAAGATGAAGAATCAATCCGTGAGTTTATTGTTATCAACCTCCGCAGAAGCGGGTATGAAGTTGAGCAGGCAGACAACGGAAGAACTGCACTTGAGTTGTTCGACCGTGCAAACGGTGATTTTGATGTGGCAATTTTAGATATTATGATGCCTGAAATGGACGGACTTACTCTTTGTAAAGAGTTGAGAAAACGCTCTGCAGATTTCGGAATTATAATGCTCAGTGCAAAAACACAGGAAATGGATAAAGTAACGGGTTTGCTTTTCGGTGCAGACGATTATGTTACAAAACCGTTTTCCCCGAGTGAACTTATGGCTCGTGTTGATGCAGTTTACAGACGTGTTGAAATGGCAAAAGGTTTTCGCAAAAACGATGTTATCGGCGATATAATCAAACTTGACAATTTTGAATTGAATTTAAGAAACAGAACGCTTTCAAAAAATGATAAACTTATCGAATTGACGCAAGTTGAATTTCAAATTATTGAGTTCTTTTTCAAAAATCCAAACGCAGCACTTTCAAGAAACGATATTTTGAAACATGTTTGGGGAGCAAATTATTACGGAGATGAAAAAATCGTCGATGTAAATATAAGAAGACTCAGAATGAAGGTAGAAGACAATCCGTCAAGCCCTACAAGGTTAGTTACCATTTGGGGACTCGGATATAAATGGATAACCGAAAGAAAATGATTTTAATTTTGCCGTAAATATAAAATTAAATGGATTAAAAATTAAAACTATCACGGAGCATTGATTTTAATGAAAATTGAGTATATCACAAATTCAAATCACGATATGTTTGAAAAAGCAATGAATCTTTACAAAAACAGTTTTCCGGAATTTGAGCAGCGAGAATTGTTTTCCCCAAAAAAGATTTTGTCAGACAAAGAATATCACTTTGGTTTGATTTATGATGAAAATGTTTTTTCAGGACTTGTTTTGTATTGGGAAACGGACAAATTTATTTACATTGAGCATCTTTGTATTGTGCCTGAATTAAGAGGAAAAAACTATGGCACAAATGCCTTGTCACTTGTTTGTAAAATGAATAAAACAGTAATTCTTGAAATTGACCCTCCTGTTGATACGGTTTCTGAAAAAAGACTTCATTTTTATAAAAAATGCGGTTTTGTCAAAAACGATTTTAAGCATATTCACCCTCCGTACCACAGAGGAAATTACGGACACAGTCTTGTGATTATGACATATCCGCAGCAGATAACTCAAAATGAGTATGATTGTTTTAATAAATACCTTGAAGAAAAAATTATGAAAAATGCTTTTAACAGTTAATTTTAATGACGATATAACGAATGTATAAAAAATATAAAATCAAGTAGGAGTAGAAATGCAAAAACTTAAACTTAAACTGAAAAAATTGAAAATAGAAGGAATAACACTGAAATGGCTTGTAAATGTTGTCGGTGTTATTGCACTTATATTTATTGCAGTTTTTGTTGCCGCTTGTTTTTCTTTGCGTTCGTATTATTACAGTTCGGTTGAAAATGTTATAAGTGCAGGCGTGTCAAATGTTGCCAATAATTATTTTTCTATTTATGAGCAGTCGGGCTCACCGTTTGCCGCTACTGCAATTAATTTTATTGAAGATTACTCTTATAAAGACAAAACTACCGTTTGGGTTATTGACTCGGACGGCGTTGTCATTTCATCATCATCGGGTTTTAATATAAAAAAACAATCGATGCCTGATTATGAAGAGGCACTCAATTCTAAAAATTCAACTGCAAAATGGACAGGTAAACTTGAGTCCGGCGAAAAAGCGATGGCTGTTACAAGAATTTTGTACGACGAGGACTCAAACCAAATCGGTGCAATAAGAGTAATTGCTTCACTTGAAAAGGTAGATAAACAGATTTCTGCGATTTATTTAATATTGGGAATAATTTTAATAGCGTTTTTTATGATTTTGATAATTTCAAATCTGTATTTCATCAGGTCTATTATCATTCCCGTTCAAAAAATTTCCGAAACAACAAAACTAATTGCAAAGGGAAATTTAAACGCACGAATTGAAAATAAAAGTGAAGACGAAATCGGCGAATTGTGCGACAATATCAACAGTATGGCAGAGGAAATAGCGGCAAGCGATAAAATGAAAAATGACTTCATTTCAACTATTTCTCACGAACTTCGTACCCCGCTTACATCAATAAAAGGATGGGCAGAAACTCTTAAACTTGAAAATGCCGAAACCGAAGACGAACTTACAAAACGAGGTTTGCAGGTAATAGTAAATGAAAGTGCAAGACTTGAGGGATTTGTTGAAGAGTTGCTTGACTTCAGCCGTTTACAAAGCGGAAGAATGAGTTTGCGTCTTCAAAAGTGCGATATAATTGCAGAACTTGACGAAACAATATTTACTTTCATAGAAAGAGCGCACAGAGAAGGAATAGATGTTAAGTACAGTGTTCCCGAAGTGTGTGCACCGGCGAGTGCAGACCCCAACAGATTAAAACAGGTATTTATGAATATTTTGGATAATGCTCTTAAGTATTCACGGGCAGGAAGTCGTATTTTTGTTAAAGGCATAATAACTGACGAAGAAAAAGACATTGCTCCTCAGTGCTTTAAAATTTTATTTGTTGACGAGGGCTGTGGCATTTCAAAAGAAGATTTGCCTCATGTTAAAGAAAAATTCTATAAAGCCAATCTTTCCGTGAGAGGTTCCGGTATAGGTCTTGCAGTTACAAGCGAACTTGTACAGTTGCACGGAGGAAAAATAGATATAGACAGTGTAGAGGGCAGAGGAACAATGGTTACGGTAGTGTTGCCGTTGCTTTCTGAAAATCAGTAAAATAAAAGAAAAAATGAACGGAGATTTTTATGGAAAATAAAAAGGCAAGAAAAACATCGGTGGGCGGTCAGGCACTTATAGAGGGAATAATGATGCAGGGACCGAAAGGTATAGCTACTGCCGTAAGAAAGCCCGATAACGATATTCAAGTTGACTATCATACTTTTAAAAGTTTGAGAAATAAAAATAAGTTTTTTTCATTGCCGATAATTCGAGGCCTGTTTGCGTTTATAGATTCTATGGTTGTAGGATATAAGTGTTTGATGCACAGTGCTGAAGTTTCGGGTATGGAAGACATTGAAGCTGAGGAAATGAGTAAGTTTGAAAAATGGCTTATGGATAAATTAGGCGATAAACTTATGAATTTTATAATGATACTCGGAACGGTGCTTGGTTTTATACTTGCGTTTGCAATTTTCTTTTATCTTCCCGTTCTTGTTTTTAATTTGATAAATAACGCTTGCGACGGTGCGATAACCGTATGGCAGGGAACAATTGAAAGCGTTATGAAAATAGTCATTTTCGTAGCGTATATTGCAGCGGTTTCACAGATGAAAGATATTAAAAGAACTTTTATGTATCACGGAGCGGAACATAAAACAATCGCTTGCTATGAAGCGGGACTTGAACTTACTGTGGAAAATGTCAAAAAGCAAACCCGTTTTCATCCTCGCTGCGGTACATCGTTTATATTTGTAATGCTTATAATAAGCATTTTTATATCGACTCCTCTTGCACTTATTTTCCCGAAAATCGCAGAAATAAGAGTTTTATGGATGTTGCTTAAACTTCTTTTTGTTCCTCTTATTATGGGAATAGGATACGAATTTATAAAATATGCAGGCAGACACGACAATGTTTTTGTAAAAATACTTTCTGCACCGGGCTTATGGATGCAAAGACTTACCACAAAGGAACCGGATGATTCTATGATTGAAGTAGGTATCGCTGCATTTAAGGCTGTAATTACAGATAATCCGGAGGATGATGAAATAAAATGACACTGAAAGAAGCAGTTGCGTACGGAGAACAGTTTTTATCTTATAACGGTGTTGATGAAGCGGATTTTAAATCACTTTGTCTTGCGTGCCATTGTGCAAGAGTAAAGACATCTCATTTCAGACAAAAACAGGATTTTCCCGTTTCAATGAAAAAGTTCGCCGATTTGTTGTGGCGTGTTAAATCGGGTGAGCCGTTGCAGTATGTTCTCGGAGAGTGGGATTTTTACGATTCAACCTTTAAAGTCGGAAAAGGAGTTTTAATTCCGAGACCTGAAACGGAAGAACTTGTTGAAAAATGTGTACAGATTATTAATACTTTAGACACACCTATAATATATGATTTATGTTCAGGCAGTGGTTGTATTGCCGTTTCAATAGCAAAAAAGGTTAAAAACTCGTTTGTATATGCAGTTGAAAAATACGATGACGCTTTTAAATATTTGCTTGAAAATTCAAATGACTGTGCAAATGTAAAGGCAGTAAAGGGCGATGTTTTAAATCCTGATTTTGATTTGCCGAAAGCCGATTTGATAGTTTCAAATCCTCCATATATAAGAACTGAAGATATTGACGGATTACAACAAGAAGTTTTACAAGAACCTGTTTCGGCTCTTGACGGAGGCAAAGACGGTCTTTCTTTTTACAGAGCAATTTGCGATATATGGAGCAGTCGCTTGAAATCGGGCGGCTTTGTTGCAGTTGAAATAGGCAATGAACAGGCAGATGCGGTTAAGGAAATCTTTTCCGAAAAGTTTGAAAATGTCTGTGTGTTCAAAGACTGTTACAATAATGACAGAATTGTAACGGCAAAAAAACTTGACTAAACACTGTTTTTAATGTAATCTATAATTATATTTAGTAAGGATTGAGCGTATGTTTTCTTTAATGCACTATTTAATGAACGGCGATTATTACAGTGCTGTAATGTTTGTTTTATCAAGCTGTTTTGTAGTTTTCTGCTGTTTGCCTATTCACGAATATGCACACGGTTTAGTCGCATACAAATTGGGCGATGACACTGCAAAACGACAAGGCAGACTTACTCTTAATCCTTTGTCACATCTGAATATTTTGGGAACAATTATGATTTTCCTTTTCGGTATAGGCTATGCAAATCCCGTACCGATAAATCCTTGTAAGTTTAAAAAAGGCAAGATGAAAAACGGTATTGCTTTGACTGCACTTGCAGGTCCGCTTTCCAATATTATTATGGCAGGGATAAGCGTTTCGTTTTCATACATTTTTATGTTTATAGGAATAAAAGCAGGAAGTAATATTGTTATAGAAGCAATCATTACATTTTTCTCCTATGCCGCAACTATAAATATTTCGCTTGCCGTTTTTAACCTTTTGCCGATTCCTCCGCTTGACGGCTCGAGAATTATCGGTTGTTTTTTAAGCGATAAAGCATACTATAACTATATGAAGTATGAGAGATATATAATGTACGGCTTAATGGCAGTTTTGCTTTTGGGATTTTTAGACAGACCTATTGCATTTTTGTCAAGACAGTTGTTCAGACTTCTCTGCATAATTCCGGAGTTTATTTTAAATTTGCTTGTATAACTTAATATAAGATGTGAAGTTGATTTTTACAGTCGCAAATAAATTGTTTAAGGTGAAAAATGGAACAATTATCATATAAGACTGAAGTTTTTGAAGGCCCTATGGACTTGTTGCTTCATCTTATTTCTAAACATAAAATCAATATTAACGATATTCCTATTTTTACTCTTGTTGAACAGTACCTTGACTATGTACGCAGTATGCAGGAGCAAGATTTTGAAGTCGCAGGTGAGTTTCTTGAAATGGCGGCAAGACTCATTTACATAAAAACGGTGTCTTTGCTTCCGAAACATGAAGAAGCAGAAGTTTTAAAAAAGGAACTTACAGGCGAACTTATAGAGTACAGAGACACAAAGTATGTTGCACAAAAACTTTCTGAAAATACCGACGGGTTTAACAGGTTTGTCAGAACACCCGAAGAAAGTTATGTCAACTATGAGTACGAGCGTTTTCACGAGCCGAATGAGATTTTGAACGCATACATAAATGCGGCAGGAAAAGCACAGAGAAAACTTCCTCCTCCGATAGACAGTTTTAAAGTTATCGTTCAAAGAAAGTTTGTAAATGTTCAGTCAAAAGTTGTTTCTGTTTTGAGAAAATTGTCGTTTGGAAAAAAAGTCAGTTTTCTTTCTTTGTTCAAAGACTCTGCTTCAAAGTCCGATATGGTGGCTACTTTTTTGGCAGTGCTTGAACTCATTAAATCTAAAAAAGTCGTTATAGACGGCGAGATGCAAAACCCGTCCGTTGAACTTACGGGAAAGGAGCAACCGTCCGTTGAAGAATGAAAATGTGATTTCTAAAATTGAAGCAATGCTTTTTGCGTCGGGAGAGCCGATAGAAGCCTCCAAACTTGCAGAAGTTTTAGATATAGATATTGAAACTATGACAAAGTTACTCGGGCATTACGGCGCAATGCTTGATGAAAATAACAGAGGTATTTGCCTTGTCAGAATGAACGGCAAGTATCAACTCTGCACAAGAGAAGAGTATCAGGAAGATGTAAGGGCTTTGTTAGAGGTTAAGAAGAATACACCTTTATCGCAGGCAGCGTTTGAAGTGCTTGCAATTGTGGCTTACAATCAGCCTGTAACGAGAGCGTTTATTGAGCAAGTGAGAGGTGTAGATTGCTCGGGTTCAGTTTCAGGTTTGGTACAAAAAGGCTTAATTGAAGAAAAGGGCAGAATGGATTTACCGGGAAGACCGCTTGTTTACGGTACTACCGACAGATTTCTCAGGTGTTTCTCAATGCAGTCGCTTGAAGATTTACCGGAACTGCCTTCCGACGAAGATGTTGAGTCGATAAAAAAGGACAATTCGCAAACAACTATTTTTGATATGGAACAAGCGCAGAAGGTTTCTGAAAGTTAAAAAACCGATTGAGCGATTTAGTTACTGAAAGGGGATATTAAGTGACTGCTTTTTTAATTGTGATGGCCGTTATTGTGGCTGTTTTTGCTTTCATACTTTCAATAAGAGCAACATTTTTTATTACATACGACAACGGGTGGTCAACCCGCATTAAAGTGTTGTTTTTTGAAAAAGACATTAAATTGTCGGAATTGCTCAATTTTGTACTGTTTCCAAAAGAAACAGCCGAAGTTGTTGCTGAAAATAAAAAGTCAAAAAAACAAAAACAGGCAAGTGAAACAAAATCGGATAACCCGTCTGACAAGACAATCGTTTCATCTGTTCCGGACGAAACACAGAATAACGAGTTGGAAAATACTCCGTCGAAAAGCGACGAAAATACTGAAAAATCAAATGAGAAAAATCAAACGCCTGCACAGCAAAAACCGAACTTTATTAAAAATATATACGATAAAGACGGCATTTGCGGTATAATGGGACTTGTAAGTACTTTGTACTATACAGTTGTGTCGGCATTGTCAACTTTAATAAAAGACTTTTATATTTCAAAATTATATGTTAAAATAATTACAGGCGGAAACGATGCCGCTGAAATAGCAAAAACTCACGGCAGAGTTTGTTCCGTTTACTATCCTTTTATAGGTGCAGTAAGAAACGGTATGAAAGTTAAAAATTATGAAGAAGAAATATATGCCGATTTTCTTGCACCATATACGGAAACAGGGCTTGACCTTGTAATAAGTTTAAGTGTGAAAAATTTGCTTGGAATTGTGCTTTCTGCTGGAAAGACATTTCTTGTCAATTTCATAAAAAATAAATAATTATTGAGAGGGAGAAAAGATTATGAAAGAAACTCCGGTAAACAAAATAATGGAAAACACTTTGGAAAAAATGCGTCAGATGGTTGATGTCAGCACTATCATAGGCGAACCTATGGTTACAGGCGACACTACTCTCATTCCCGTGTCAAAAGTTACTTATGGCTTTACATCGGGCGGTACAGACTTGCCTTCAAAGCAAAATGCTGAACTTTTCGGCGGCGGCGGTGGCGGCGGTATCACCATTACACCTGTTGCATTTATTGTTATTCAAAGCGGTAAAGTAAGAATGATGCAGATTAATAATTACACAAGTTCTGCTGACCGTGCAGTATCTATGATTCCTGAACTCATAGATAAACTTTCAGATTTGCTTTCAACAACTAAAGAAGACAAAACTGCTGAAGAAACAACAGAAGAAACAAAATAAGAATTATATTAAAAATCACCCGTACATATTAATATGTGGGTGATTTTTTTTGAAAAAGTTTATATCTGTTTTTTTGTCTTTTGTGTTTGTTATATCTGTTTGTTTTTCTGTAAATGCACAAACTTTTTGCGACAGTGCAAAATCTGCCGTTGTTGTAAATTCGCAAAATGGAGAAATCATTTACGGACACAATCAATTCGATAGGCTTTCAATGGCATCAACAACAAAAATAATGACTTGTCTTATTGCCTGCGAAAGCGATAAACTTTATGAAACAGTCAATATTACAAGTGATATGCTTTTATCGGAGGGAAGCAGTCTCGGACTTAAATCGGGCGATAAAATTACATTGTTTGATTTAGTGTGTGGAATGCTTCTTGCGTCGGGTAACGATGCTGCCGATGCAACGGCAATATTTCTTGGAGAAAGTATTGAAAAGTTTGCCGAAATGATGAATGAAAAAGCAAAACAAATCGGTATGAATTCAACAAATTTTGTTACTCCGTCGGGACTTGATTCTAAAAATCATTATTCGACTGCCTACGATATGGCTTTGCTGACTTCTGTTGCATTGAACAATAAAGTGTTTGCTTCTTTGTGCAGTAAAAAGTGTGCAGATATTTTGATAAGCGGCAAAAAAGTTACGCTTTATAACCACAATAAACTTTTAAGCAGAATTGACGGTTGTAACGGCGTAAAGACAGGATTTACGAAAAAAAGCGGACGCTGTCTTGTGTCGTCGGTAACTAAAAACGGTTTGACGCTAATTTGCGTAACTCTAAACGATTTTGATGATTGGCATGACCATGAAAAATTGTATGAAATATGTTTTTCTAAATATCAGAATATTTCGCTTTATAACGAGGTTTATGTAGATGTAGTGGGTGGAAATAAAGATAAGTTGAAGGGAATTTCCGATGAAACGATAATGGTTAAAGATAAAAATCTTGTTACCGTTAAGAAGAAAATTTTTCCGTTTATTTATGCTCCTGTAAAAAAAGGGGATGAAATCGGAGAAATTTTATGTTATTATAACGGTAATCTAATTAAAAAGGTAAAAATAAAAGCAGAGGAATATATTGAATATGTCGAGTAAATTTGAAGTCAGACTGCAAAAATTTATGGCAGACTGCGGAGTTGCTTCAAGAAGAAAAAGTGAAGAACTCATTGAGATGGGAAAAGTAAAGGTCAACGGTCATCCTGCAAAACTCGGAGATAAGGTTGACCCGAAAAAAGATGTTGTAACGGTTCGTGGTAAGCGTATTATGAAAAATGACAACTTTGTCTATATAATGCTTAATAAACCGAGAGGTTATGTTACAACAGTCAGTGACGAACTCGGAAGAAAAACGGTTATGGACTTGGTAAGCGATGTCGGTGAGAGAATTTATCCTGTCGGAAGGCTTGATAAAGACTCTGAAGGTCTTTTGCTTATGACTAATGACGGAAATTTTGCAAATGCTATAACGCACCCTAAACATAAGTACGCCAAAGTGTACAGAGTTACAGTAAGACAAAGCGTTTCCGACGATGCAATCCATCAGCTCAGAAGCGGTGTCCTTATCGACGACAGAAAAACGCTTCCTTGTCAGGTAACATTACTTGTTAAAGGCGACGACAGGTGCGTTTTGGAATTTATTATTTCAGAGGGCAGAAACAGACAAATCAGAAAAATGTGTGAAGCCGTCGGTCTTGATGTTATTCGTTTAAAAAGAATTTCAATAGGTTCCGTAAAACTCGGACATTTGCAGGTAGGTAAGTACAGAGAACTTTCGGAATTTGAAATTAAAAAGTTGTTGAGGTCAACAGATAAAAAATCAGACAGATAGTTGTGTCTTTTGATTAAAAAATTAATAATATAATCTTAAAATATGCATAATAATTTGTACACTAAAAACTATTGTAATTTTAAGTAAAAAGTGTTATTATACTATGCAAGATTGTTATTTTAATAACATTTTCAAGGAGGAACATTAAGTGGCTAATCTTTCGGAAAAAAGCACTGAGGCTTTAGTCAGACTCGAAAAGTTATTTGACGACGCTTCTTTTACTGAAATTGATGCTTTTGCAAAATCATCGGACGGTAAAGTTGAAGTTGTTGCAGGTTTCGGTACTGTAAACGGCAACGCTGTTTATGCTTTCAGTCAAGATATTTCGGTTGACGGCGGTGCTGTCAGCAAAGCACAATGTGCAAAGATTAAAAAAATTTACGACCTTGCCGCTAAAACAGGCTGTCCTGTTGTAGGAATTTATGATTCCAACGGTATGAAGGTTTCAGAGGGAATTGAAGCTCTTGCAGCATACGGCGAGATTTTAAAAGCAAGTACTGCAATTTCAGGTGTTGTACCTCAAATTTCACTCGTAGCAGGCGCTTGTCTCGGTACAAGCACACTTGTTGCTCAAGCGGCAGATATAGTAGTAGCAGTAAAAGACAGCGAATACTATCTCGGAGCACCTTGTGAAATCTCTGCTCAAGACAATTGTGAAAACGGAACTGTTGATATTGTTTGCGACGATTTTGATACTGCTCTCGATGCGGTAAAAGATGTTGTATCGCTTATGCCGTCAAACAATCTTTCTGCACTTCCTGTTTTTGATTTTTCACAAAGTTCTGTAACTTTGGATGAAAATTCAGATGTTAAAGAAATTATAGATTCTGTTGCAGACGCTTCAAGCGTTGTAGAATTAAAAGCAGACTATTCTTCAAAAGTTGTAACTTCACTTGCAACTGTTATGGGCTCAACTGTTGGTTTTGTAGGTTTTACAGGCAAAGAAGTGTGTCCTTGTGCTTGTGAAAAAGCAGCTTCTTTTGTAAGCCTTTGCGATGCATACAGTATTCCTGTTGTAACAGTTGTAGATACAGTAGGCTTTAAAAAAGGCGAAAAATCAGAACACAAAGGTATTGTTAAATCGGCTGCAAAACTTGCTTGTGTGTATGCAGGAGCAACAACACCGAAGATTTCAATAATCACAGGTCAAGCAATCGGTTCGGCATATATTGTTCTTGCCGGCAGAGGTGCAAATGCAGACCTTGTCTATGCTTGGAATTCTTCTGTTATTTCAGCACTTGAACCTGATTCGGCAGTTGCATTTCTTTATAACGACCGTCTTGCAGACGGCGAAAACCGTGAAGAACTTTTAAAAGAATATATTTCAACAGAGGCTTCGCCTTTGACAGCAGCAGCTTGCGGACAGGTTGACGATGTTTTTGAACCGTCTGAAACACGCTTGAAAATTTGTGCTGCTCTTGATATTCTCAGCGGTAAAAGAGAAACAACAATAGCAAGAAAACATTCTGTTAAATAATTCGGGAGGACATATAAATGAAAAGATATACAATTACAGTTAACGGTATAGCATACGATGTTACAGTAGATGAGTCCGGCAATGCTTCAGCTCCTGTTGCAGCAGCACCTGCACCGGTAGCAACTCCTGCACCGACACCTGCACCGGCAGCAGCTCCTGCTGAATCTGCATCTGCTCAAGCAGGCGGTTCAGAAGGCTCGGTAAAAGTAGAATCTCCTATGCCGGGTACAATCCTTGATATTAAAGTTTCAATAGGACAGGCAGTAGAAAACGGTCAGGTTCTTTGCGTACTTGAGGCTATGAAAATGGAAAACGATATTGTTGCACCTCAGGCAGGCACAGTTGCTTCAATCAATGTTGCAAAAGGCGACAGCGTAGAGGCAGGAACAGTTATTTTAACTTTAAACTAAATTAAGGAGTGTCTATAATGGCTAAAATTGGAATTACCGAAACTGTCTTAAGAGATGCTCATCAGTCTCTCATTGCAACCAGAATGAGAACGGAAGAATTTGTTGATATTCTCGATACTATGGACAAAGTCGGATATCATTCACTTGAATGTTGGGGCGGTGCTACTTTTGACTCATGCCTTCGTTTCCTTGATGAAGACCCATGGGAAAGACTTCGCACCATTCGTAAAAAATGCCCGAACACAAAACTTCAAATGTTGTTCAGAGGTCAAAATATGCTCGGTTATCGTCACTATGCAGACGATGTTGTTGATTATTTTGTAAAAAAATCTATTGACAACGGTATCGACATTATGAGAATTTTTGACGCTCTTAACGATGTCAGAAACCTTGAAACAGCAATCAATGCTGCTAAAAAATATAACGGTCATGTTCAGGCTGCTATTTCTTATACAACAGGACCTGTGTTCGACACACAGTATTATTGCAATTATGCAAAACAACTTGAAAATGCAGGTGCTGATTCTATCTGCATTAAAGATATGGCAGGTCTTCTTACTCCGTACGGAACATACGACCTTGTAAAAGCACTTAAAGAAACTGTTAATATTCCTATTCAACTTCATACTCACTATACAAGCGGACTTGCGTCTATGGTTTTGCTTAAAGGTATTGAAGCAGGTGTAGATGTTATAGATACAGCTATGAGTCCTCTTGCTATGGGTACATCTCATCCGGCAACAGAGTCTATGGTAGCGGCTCTTCAAGGAACCGAGTATGATACAGGTCTTGATATTAAACTTCTTTCAGAAATTCGTAATTTCTTTGTTCCGCTTCGTGAAAAATATATAGAAAGCGGTTTGCTTGACACAAAAATGCTTGGTGTCGATGCAAATACTCTTTTGTATCAGGTACCGGGCGGTATGCTTTCAAACCTTGTTTCTCAACTTAAACAAGCAGGTAAAGCAGACAAACTTGATGAAGTTCTTGCAGAGGTTCCGAGAGTTCGTAAAGATTCGGGCTATCCTCCTCTTGTTACCCCTACATCTCAAATTGTAGGCACACAGGCAGTGTTCAATGTTATTATGGGCGAACGCTATAAAATGGTAACAAAAGAATTTAAAGATATGGTTGCAGGTAAGTACGGTAAAACACCTTGTGAAATCGACGATGATTTCAAGAAGAAAATTGTTGGCGATGATGAAATTATCACTTGCCGTCCTGCCGATTTGCTCAAACCCGAACTCGATACATTTAAAGATGACATCAAAGAGTTCTATGAGCAGGAAGAAGATATACTTTCATACGCTCAATTTGGTCAGGTTGCTGTTAAATTCTTTGAAAAACGCAGAGATAAAAAGTACGGACTTGACGGTAAGCACGACGATATAGAAAGCAAAGTTCATCCTGTTTAAGTTTATTTTAATATTTAATTTAAAGCGATGTTGACAGTAAAATTCGCAGTTTATTCACTGCTTTTGTTGCCAAAACATCGCTTTATTTTTATATGTTTCCAATCTTGATAGAAAAATGTCTATTATTTATATTCCGTTTATTTTTTGTTTATTTTTGTGTTGACATTTTAATATAAAGGTACTATACTTGTAATCGTAATAATTGATTGGGGGACAGTACTTATGAAAGTATTACTCATTGGCGGTACAGGCCTTTTAGGTTCAGCCGCAGCACGCATTTTTATTGATCGTGGACATCAGGTTAAAACTATTGCTCTTCCGCCTCTTCCGGAAGGTGCACCTATTCCTGAAGAAATGGAAATCACATGGGGTAACTTCCTTGAAATTTCCGATGAAGACTTGTTAAAGGCAATGGAAGGTTGCGATGCTTTCGTATTTGCAGCAGGCGTTGACGAAAGAGTTGAATTTCCTGCTCCTGTATATGATGCATACAAGAAATTCAATATCGACCCGCTTGACAGATTTTTATCACTTGCTAAAAAATCAGGCATCAAGCACTGCACGGTTCTTGGCTCATATTTTGCTTGGCTTGCTAAAGCAAGACCTGAAATGGACCTTTGTGCAAAACACCCATACATCAGAAGCCGTATTGAACAGGAAAAAGTTGCTGAGAAGTATGCTGACGACGATATGAGCGTAGCAGTTCTTGAGCTTCCTTACATTTTTGGCACACAACCGGGCAGAAGACCTGTTTGGACAATCCTTATTGAACAACTCGAAAGATTTGAAAAGATGCCGTTCACAATGTATCCTGCAGGCGGTACTGCAATGCTTACAGTTCGTCAGGTTGCTGAGTCAATCGTAGGTGCTACTGAAAAATTAGAAAAAGGTTTCAGAGCATACGGTATTTCTTGCTACAACCTCACATGGCGTCAGTTCCTTAAAATCGTTTATCGTGCTATGGGTGTTCAGGACAGAAAAATTTGCGACGTTCCGAAGTGGACATTTAAAGCATTTGGTTTACATATGAGAAAAGACTATGCTAACCGTAATGTTGACCCCGGTATCGATCCGGTAGGTCTTGCAGACATTATGGGTATGAATTTGTTTATTCCTACCGATGATTGTAAAGAACTTGGTTGTACACCTGACGATATCGAAGCAGCAATCTTTGACTCAATCAAAATTTCTGTGGATGTTGTTAAACACGGTGCAAAACTCCTTGGTATGAAAGGCGAATAATTAAAAATGTCGGCGATGCATAAAGTATTGCCGACTTTTATTTTTATGATATGAAAAATAATTCTGTTTTGTTTGTTTCCGACCTTGACGGAACTTTAATGAATGACAATCAAATAATTTCAAAATTCACTTGTGATACTATAAATTTTATTGTAAACACAGGTGTGAATTTTGCTTTTGCTACCGCACGGTCAGATTATTCTGCTTTTCTTATTATAAAGAATATTACGACAAATGTTCCTACAATAGTGTATAACGGAGTTTTTATAAAAAATAAGTCAGACGGTACATATTTAAGTAAAACTTTTTTCTCAAACAACGATATATTTTTTATTTATGATTTGCTGACAAAAAACAATGTTTATCCTTTTGTTTATACTAAAAATGAAAAGGAAGAAAAATTTTATTACTATGAAAATAAAATCAGCGAAGAGCAAAAAGATTTCTTAAATACAAAAGTAGGCGACAGCAGAAAAAGTCCGCTTTTTGACGATGAAAATATTGTGTTTGAAAATATTTTTTATTTTACTTGTATAGATAAAAAAGAAAGATTGGAGCCTATGTATCTTTTGTTGAAAGATATATATACTTGCTATTTTCAAAAGGATATTTATTCAGGCGATTGGTGGCTTGAGATTGCACCGAAGGGTACAAGTAAGGCGGAAGCCGTTAAAAAACTTGCCGATATTTTAGAATGTTCAAAAATCGTTTGTTTCGGCGACGGAATAAATGATATTTCAATGTTTGAAATTGCAGATGAATGCTATGCCGTTGAAAATGCAGACTTGTCTTTAAAAAAATATGCAAATGAAATCATATTGTCGAATAATGATGACGGCGTTGCAAAATGGCTTCTAAAAAATATAGATAACTATAAATAAAAAAGAAAAATAAAAAAAGAGCGTTTAAAAACGCTCTTTTTTATATCCCCGCCCAGCCGTCAGTACTGATAATAACCTGCGTCAAAGCAGGTGGGTATCATCCCGTGTGTTTCTCGCTCCCTTCTTCCGTTTGAACGGGAGGTCTGCAATCTGCACTCGGAGCCTGATTCCCGAAGATAAAAGTGTTGGGTTATTTAAGTTGCTGATTATCGAGAAAGGCAGGGTTTGTTTTATTCATCCATAGGTTCGATTTCGTACAAGTCAGAAAGTTTTTCTTCAAAAATTCTGAATATTCTGTCAAGTTCGTCTTCGTCTTCAATCATACCGAGAAGTTCTTCACCGTCTTCATCGTAAACTTTGAGTATGATAAGTTCGCAGTCGGACTCTACAATATCTTCTGCATTATCATAGTATGGTGTTACTGCGATATATGTGTCATCGTTTTCTTCATATCTGTCAAGCAATTCAAAAAGTATTTCTTCGCCGTCTTCAGATGTTACGCCTATAATTTCAGGCTCATAAAATTCGTTTTCATTATTCATATTATTCACTTCCGTCTGTTTAATATACTATATTTTAACCGAAAATCATCTTTTCGTCAATAATAAAAGTATTAATTATCAGTTTATATATTGTTGATGAATTAAAAAAATAAGTTGACCCACCTTTTTTCTTGATTTTGAAGATTGTTACAATCGTGTTATAATACTTCTGACATAAGGAGAATTATAATATTATGGAAAAAAACGGAAAGAAATATAATCAGATAACCCTTGATGAAAGAAAAGTAATTGAAAAACTATTAAGAAGCAATACACCAAAAAGACAAATAGCCAGATTGCTGAATCGCAGCATAACCACAATAAGAAAAGAAATCAAACGAGGAACAATAGAACAAAGAACTGAAATAAAAACAACAAGCAAACGAGCAGACATTCCACTATACGAATCAAACTATGTGTATTTCGCTGAAACAGCACAAAATGACTACGAAAAAAACAGAAAGAACTGTGGTTGCAAATGCAAAGCAGTACAGTGTTCAGAATTTCTTACATATATCGAAAAGCAAGTAAAAAGCAAGCATTGGTCGCTTGACGGAGCGGCAGGCTATGCGAAAAAGAACAAATTATTTAAAAACACAGTAACAACGCAGACCCTGTATAATTGGGTGGATATGGGAATTTGCGGTATTAAAAATATTGACCTTCCTAAAAAGGTTCAAAGAAAAACACATACCCAAAGAGTAAGACAGCATAAAAGGATATACGGCACATCAATAGAAGAACGCCCGGCATATGTAGATAACCGAACTATGTTCGGACACTGGGAAGGCGACGGCATTGTTGGCAAAAATAAGCAGGGACATTTAATTACCTTGGTAGAACGAAAAACAGGAATAGGTTTGCTGTTCAATGTTGGCGACAGAAAAACAGACAAAATCATTGATGTGTTAGACACATTGGAACACGAATTTGGATCGTTATTCCCGTTAGTATTTAAATCAATAACTTTTGACAATGGAGTCGAATTTGCCAACTGCAAAGATATGGAAAAGCATAACAGAACTAAAATATACTATGCTCACCCCTACTCATCTTGGGAACGAGGGACAAACGAAAACTGGAACGGCATCGTAAGACGGTTCGTTCCAAAAGGCTCCACATTCGATAATTTAACCGATATTGACATCAGAAGGATACAAAATACGATCAACAATCTTCCCCGAAAAAGATTTAACTATAAAACTCCAAAAGAGTTATTTATAACGGAACTTGAAGCTATCATTCAATCATCTGAATGGGTGGCTTAGTTTTTATACAAAAAAATTACATATTGATGAAACAAGAGCAATCGAATTAATTCGATTGCTCTTGTTTCGTTAGAAGGGAGAAAAGATGAAATCTGCAAAAGTGATTGCGATATGCAATCAAAAGGGCGGCGTCGGAAAAACGGCAACATCAGTCTGCCTTGGCGTAACCCTCGCAAATCAAGGCAAAAAAGTCTTACTCATAGACTTCGATCCGCAAGGAAATCTGACAAAAGGCTTCGGGTATCGTGACAAAACATCATACCCCTATTCTTTGAAAGATGTATTGCTGAACGAAGTGTACGAAAAAGAGGTTGATTTCCACGAATATATCCTGCATACCGAAGAAGCAGTTGATATTATACCGTCCAACATTGACCTGTCAGGAACAGACTTACAGCTTGCAAGCGTAATAAGCCGTGAAACCCTTTTTAAGAGGTTTTTAGAAAAGCCAAAGGAACATTATGACTACATCATAATCGACGGAAATCCGGCTCTTAATCTATTCACAATCAACTCGCTGACGGCGGCTGACAGCGTAATCATACCCGTTCAGGCAGAGCCATACGCAACAGACGGATTAAGCGATTTGCTGCATACAATCGCCACCGCAAAAAAACAGTTGAATCCCAATCTAAAAATAGACGGAATACTGCTTACACTGACTGACGCACGGACAAACCTTTCCAAGCATATCGTCAACGAAATCAGGAACTTATACGGCGACAGCATAAATGTATTCAAAACAGTAATTCCTCGCTCTGTAAAAGCGGCGGAAGCCACTCTGTCCGGTCAGAGCCCAATCAAATACGCACCGCAGGCAGAAGCTTCAAAGGCGTATGAAAAACTAACAAAGGAGGTACTTGAACTCGATGGCAAAGGACTTACCAAAACTCAGCCGAACTTCGTTAGATGAACTGTTTTCCACACAGGAGCAGCGTGACGATGAGCAGCTTGAGCGTGTAAACATAATAAATATAAACGAGATAGATAACTTTGAAAACCACCCATTCAAAATCCGTGACGATGCCAAAATGGACGAATTGGTAGATACAATCAGGGACAACGGCGTACTTGTTCCCTGCATTGTCCGCCCGAAACAAAACGGTAGATATGAAATGGTGGCAGGACACAGAAGAAAGCACGCAGCGCTCCGTGCCGGATTGAGTCAAGTCCCCTGTCTTGTTCGCAAATTATCCGACGATGAAGCCGTGATACTAATGGTGGACAGCAACTCTCAGCGTGAACAAATACTGCCCAGCGAAAAAGCATTTGCTTATAAAATGAAATATGATGCAGTTAAAAGGCAGGCTGGAACTCGCACTGATTTAACCGGGGACCCACTGGGACCCAGGTTAAAAACTTCTGAATTAATTGCAAAAGAAAATAACGAAAGTGCAACTCAAATTAAGCGATATATCCGCCTCACCAATCTCCTGCCGCAAATTCTTCAAATGGTCGATAACGGCGTTGAAAAGCCGGACGACAAGGACGCTTTGTGTATGGCGTTGCGACCTGCCGTTGAACTCTCCTATTTAACGCCCGACAATCAGCGTGTCGTTTTAGAGTTTATGAAAAGTTCACTGGTAACGCCCTCGCACGCTCAAACGATTGTTTTGCGAAAAATGCAAAACGACAACAAGTTTTCTCCCAAAGCAGTTTATGATTTGCTTCAACAGGAAAAGCCCAATCAAAAGGAAAAAGTCAGCTTAAGCGTGGATAAATTTAACAGATACTTCCCGCCCAACACAAGTGCCAAAGATATTGAAAAAGGTATCTTTAAGGCACTTGATTTTTATATGGAAGCAAAATCCCGTAACAAGGAGCAGTGGCAAAACGACGCCACGGAATTAAAAAGGTGAAAAAATGAAAACACAATTAAATCGCTATGAAAATATATGGGGCAAAATTACAACAAGAAATCAAAAACAATATGTAATAACTCAGGATAGTCGTCACAGCACCTATTGTTTATATGTCCGTAAAAATAACTCTCAATATTTTCATATAGCCGAAGCGAATGATCCTATTAAACTAATATCGAAAATCGAACAGCAAAGAGGTGATGATTTTGAGTGAGTCTAAAAACGTCACGGACTTAAAAGATTTCAAAAAATATAAAATCGAAGATTTAACCGTTGATAAGACAAAATATCAATTTTCAACTTTTAAGAAAAAGAAAAGATTAGTTCCTTTCACTTTTTTCAATAAAAAGGAATTTAAAACTTATCTCAGCGAAAAGGACAATGATACCAAAACTTCTATTGTCGGAAATGTTTTTATTAACAAGAAAAAATACAAAGAGATCACAGACAAATATACAGTAAAAGATAAAATTAACGATAAGCGATATGGTGTAGTCGAGATTCGATTTACAGAAAAGTATGTTGAAAAACATACTTTAAATTACCCTTATGCAAAGTTCGACTTGTTCAATTCAAAAGATACAGGGAAAAATCTTTTAAAAAAAACTGTCGGCTATGCACAAGTCGAAAAAGACAAGTATATCAGATTAGTAAAACATTCTGTATTACCGTTAATCATTTTACTGCTTTTGATCTTGTGTCTAATCGCTGCAATTCTTTTACCTAATTCAAAAATTGAAAAACCAATTTTAAATTTTGAGAATCAAGTTCCGTACAGCGAAGAAGTAACTCAAGAAGAATCGAATAAATCTGATCAAGTAGCGATTGTTTTAAAGCAAAAATACACTGTGAACAAAAACAATCCTAATATTAAGTTATTAAATTACAAAGAAAATACTAAATATTTATCTTACCAAATACTATACAACAATAACATTATCGGTAAGACCGATTTAATTAAACCGGGAAATGTAGTCGACTTTAATATTTACAGTCAGTTTAATCAAAAAGGAACTTATCCAATAGTGTTAAAAATATACAGTTATAATCAAGACGGAAGTATCAATGATGTAACCTATGATGTTCCTGTTGAAATTATAATTAACTAATCAAACGGAGGAATCAAAAATGAAAAAAATTACAAGTAAAATACTTTGTGCCGGATTATCGGCTGTAATCATATGCAGTTCGGCGATACCGGTTTTTGCAGCAGAAAAAACAGTTAATTCCACAGGCTCTGTTGCGAATGATTATATTACAGAAACAAACGGCAAAAACCCCGGAGAAGCAACTGAAAAAACAGAAGGAATAATCGGATATGACGATACTCAAAATGTTGAATCTCAATGGAAACAATATTCTGATTTTATGCAAGAAAACAAGCAATATTCGGCTGATGTTTATGCAAGTCAAGCCAGCGGAGAAGATTATTATAACCCAGACGGAGAATTAATCGAGGGAGATATAATTGTTTGGCTTCCAACTTCTTTAGTTCTTAACGGTACAAGCAAACTCAATGAATACAAGGCTGAATACGGCGTTAAGGTCAAAGGCAATATTGCCGGAAATGAATTAGTTTCTGTTATTCCCGACAAAAATGTTTCACTCAGACAACAAGGGAAAGAAGATGTTACAGCAGCAATTACTCAAGAAAAGCAGGAATTTACATATTCTGACTTAAAAGACGGAGCGACATCAACAAGTACAGGAACCGTAACAGCCAATTCTCTTTCCGCAGGTTCTTGGAACGGCACTTTTAATTTTACTGTTTCGTTAAAAAATAATTAGATAATATAAAGTCGGCTACAAAAATAAAAACGGAGGAATCAAAAATGAAAAAAATTACAAGTAAAATACTTTGTGCCGGATTATCGGCTGTGATGATATGCAGTTCAGCGATACCGGCTTTTGCGGCAGAAGAACAAGAGATAACGCCTGATCATAACGCCAAAACGCAAGTCAGTGCGAATATCGACAGTTCAGCGGTGGTTTGGTTGCCAACATCTGTTGTTTTAAGCGGTAAGGCAAACGCCCAACACAAATATACTGCCGAGTATGGTGTTAGAGTTCAAGGCAATATAGCAGGAGAGGAAAAAATCACAATCATTCCTGATGAAAGTGTTGTACTGAAACAACAAGGAAAAGAGAATGTTACAGCAACAATTACTCAAGAAAAGCAGGAATTTACATATTCAGATTTAAAAGACGGAGCGACCTCAACAAGCACAGGAACTATAACAGCAAATTCTCTTTCCGCAGGTTCTTGGAACGGCTCATTTAACTTTACCGTTTCAGTTACAAGTCCCGAAAAAGAATTCGGACCTAAAATTCAATCTTGGGATATTTCGAAAGATCGCAGTCAAGGCGACGATGTATGGATGACCTATTACAACACACCAAACGAAAGTGCTAAATTCAGACGTTCAATATCTGTTGAGCCGGATAAATATGAAGACGGTACTGTTTTAATTACCGGCACAGGAGAAATGGAAGATAATATTGCCGCCAAATATTTCTGTGATAATGAAAAATTGTTTAACAGTGCTATTGAATATTTGGGGCAACAATTTCCGGATTATGAATTTTACAATTGGGACGATCACGAAAAAGTGATTGAAGAAAAAGTAAAACAATATCCCACATTGGAAAGTCTAAATCAAGCAATGGAAAAAGTTCTGTTTTACGAACATAAATCAACGATAAAAACAGAAAACGAAGACAAAGCATATTTGGCATACACTGCTTTTTCAGGTTACAGAATCAATCAAATACCTGACAACTATACCTATATAGACTATTCGCATGGTGAAAATGGAGAAGCCACAAGTTCAGCTCCCGCCCCCATTAAAGCTATTATTTCTAAATCAAAAACTTGGATTGACGAAAACAGAATCCAATATATAAAATTCAATCCGAAAAAAATAGTAATTAAAAACGAGGTTGAAAATATATCTGTTAACGCATTTTCTAACCTTAAATCATTAGAAAATATTCAAATAGGCGAAGGTGTAAAAAGTATCGGCACAATGGCTTTTTCTTACACAAGCATTACAGATTTATACATTCCAAGCAATGTTAGCGGAGAAATGGTGATGACTTGTGCTTTTTCCGGGAAATTAAAAAATGTAATTTTCGCTCCGGATTGTAAGGTTACAATGTTAGGAGACTTTACAAGCGAAGTAATAGAAAATTTAGTTCTGCCGAATAATATACAACAATTCGGAACCTACGCCGGCAAAATCAAAAATTTAACAGTGCCTTGTCAAACTCTTCAACCAACTTCTATGGCCGGATCACACGATTATGGCGACTACACTGTTGACAAAGTACACATAACCTATGGTACGAATGGTATAATACCGGAAAATAATTCCGGATCGTTTGTAAGACCGTGGTCATTTTGCGATAAAAGCAATATAACATACGATAAAACTATTAAAAATCCGGAATTAATTTAACAGACAGCGAAAATTTCTTTTTTCATTTAATATTCCCGATCCAAACTCGAAAACTGTGTAGCTTCTGACCAACTGCACTTCCGGGGAGTAAGGGTTCAACCGGAACTATCTATAACAGACGATGTATCAAAAACTAAGGAGTGTGATTTAATGATATTAAATATTTTGTGTCTCATTGTCGGTGTTACAATCGGTGTCTGTTTTATGTGTATATTACAAATAAACAGAGCAAATTAAAATTTTCAAAAACTTTCTATTGTCTGATGGACAGACGAAAAAGGAGGATAAAAAATGCAAAATGGAAACATCAACACCGATCAGCCTATCATAAGCCTGACGGTCAATTTTACCGAAGTTAATTTGTCAATCAACGAACAACATATTTCAGCGTTGCTGCAAAGCGGAGATTTTGACAATGAAATCAGAGCAAGAATAGACGCCCTGCAAGCTCTGTTTGAGGAAACTTATGTCAAAGTCAGAGACGCATATGCAAATCTCCTTGCTGAAATCTACCTTGATGTGTCAGCCAATGAGATAGCTCCGAGATCTCGCAACACAGTATTTTTCATTGAAAACAGCGAGGAGGACACAGAATATGAAGATTGACAATAAGCATATTAACACGATTAAAAGGGTATTCGCTGCCGGTTACGCTGATGAGAAAACGATAGTCAGTCTGACAGCAAAACAAATCGTTGAATTTTCCGCAACATTGGCAGATGTCAGTGCGGTTATCGAATTTCAGGAAGCGATAAAAAACAATAAACTGCTGTCATACATACTGAAGGAGGAAAGTTAAAGCTAATAAATGAGCAAAAGAATATATGTCGATATGGACGGCACATTATGCCGCTTCCACGACACTGAGCATAAGTATGTTGAAGCAATGTGGACGCAGGGCTTTTACATCAATCTAAAACCATTTGAGGAATTTTTAAACGGATTCTCCGTTTGCATAGACAGAAACCCCGACGCAGAATTCTTCATTCTTTCGGCTATGCTCGATACAGAACCGCCGTTCGTTGAAGATGAAAAACGGGAATGGATACACCGTTACCTTCCTCAAATCGACGATGAGCATATGATATTTACTTTCTCCGGAAAGAACAAAGCTGATTACATCAAAGAAATCAATTCAGAGTGCGTACTCATTGACGACTATAATAAAAACCTAAATGAATGGCGTGATTCCGGCGGCAATGCAATTAAGTTCATCAATGACATCAACAACCGTGGGCTTGGAGCATATGGCGGCGAAAAGGGCGAACTGTGGAACGGAACCTCGATCTACTATAATCAAAGTTCTATGGATATTTGTCTGCAAATTGAAGAATACGCAAAAATTGAACGGACGGGAGAAAAAGCAAATGCTCGGTACGGATTTGAAGGCGATGTTCTTCCGTGGGATTTTTCAGAAAATATCCTGCCCTATTTTGATATGCGTACAAATGCCGATCAAGCAGCATTAAAACAGCTTTCTGTTAAAGGAGAGATCTTTGACAACTATACTTCACACAGTAATTATCAAGCTGATATTTTTAAAAATCCCAATACACAAGAATATATGAAAAATCATAACGCCGACAAGGCGTTAATTTTATGCCTTGAGGAATGCTATAACGGCTGCCGGTTAAACGGTATCAAGCCCGAAAAAATCAACTCGTGGGTTATTTCTTCTATTCATAAAGAAAATGTTTGGAAAACATATCCTGTTACCCCGTCTAATGTACAAATGTATATCACTGTGATGATGGAGCGTGATAAAACACTCAATTCACTATTTAAAGAGATTGAGGAAAGCTCTGTGCAGTTGAAAAAATACGAGCGTCAGCTGTTTTTGCCATCTGAAAAAGATGTGGCAGATAACTACCTTCTGAACGGAAGAAAAGTCACGCATATGGAAGCCGCCTGCATAAAGCTTAAGGAGAACTTGAGTCGGTTAAAGAACGAGTGGAAGGAAATCGCAAAAGCCGAGTATCCGAGCCTTGCCTACGGCAATTCAACAAGAAGATACTCAGCATATACAAAAACCTTGAAAACAAAAACGAAAATATAAAAAGGAAATGAAACAAAAAAATGAAACTAACATTAGAAGAAGCAAACAGGATTATGGCAGAAAATAATGGCCATCTTGACCTCTATAACACAGAAATCACAGAACTGCCTAAAAACCTGACAGTAGGTTGCGATCTCTATTTAAGTTTTACAGAAATCACAGAACTGCCCAAAGGTCTAAAAGTAGGTGGAGATCTTGACCTCCGTAACACACCAATAACCAAATTACCAGACAATCTAAAAGTAGATGGAAATATCTTCGGCGATCCAAACTTACAACCAGCGATTAAAAGGTACTACAATATGCAAAAAACAAGTAGAAATCTATTACCGTAAGGAAAAGAAAACCAGTTACAAAAACAAAAACAAAAATTAAAGAAAGGAATATTAAAAATGGCAACGACAGTATTCCGAGTGGAAAAAACTGAAAACTACACAATCATATCCAACTATCATCTGCAAGACAAAAAATTATCGAACAAAGCAAAGGGTCTTTTGACAATTATGCTTTCCCTTCCAAAAAATTGGGATATGACCTTAAAAGGACTTACATCACTTAGTTCAGACGGGATTGATGCAATCCGAACAACTTTATCAGAATTAGAAGAAAACGGCTATTTGTCCCGTACCCGCTCCCGTAACAGTCAAGGACAGCTGCAATGTACAGAATATACCATACGGGAACAGCCTTGTGCGGAATATATTAAAAATGACGCACCGCAATCCACCCCGTCACAAGAGAATTCGAAAGCAGATGCAACAAAAGAAAACGCTTCAGATAACGAAAAAAGCCAGATCGAAAAATCCGATGTAGCCCATACGGAAAATCCCTACACAGTCCAGATTGGAAAATCCGATATGGACCAAGTGGGAAAATCCAATGTAGTCCAGATTGGAAAATCCAATATAGGAAAATCCTACATAGGAAAATCCAACTCAATAAATAACTTATCTAATAAAGATACTTACTCAATAAATAACTCTTTATCTAATCAATATCCTTTAAACAGTAAAGATAATATAGATAAGATAGATGAGGAAAGCAAAGCGAAAGCTTTGATCAGCAAAAGAAAAGAATACGAAGCGATCCTAAAAGAAAATATCGAATATGATATACTAACGGATTGTGAAGATGACGAATACAAATCCTTTGTTGATTTAGCCTTAAGCGTAATGTTGGACGCAGTAACGACCAATAAGCCTTTACTGACCGTAAAAGGTCAGGAGTTTCCGGCAGAAACCGTAAAAAGCCGAATGCTTCAAATCACCGATCAGCAAATCGAATATGTTTGGTTTTGTGTGAAAGAAAGTAATAAAAAAATTAACAAAATGCAAAACTATATTCTGACAGCACTGTATAACTCTACTTTCGGGGAGGATTTATACTTCGCCCAAAGGGTTAAGGAAGATATGCAGCGTCGCTAAAAATGTGCAATAAAGCAAATCGTACATTTGCACATTTAATTCTCATCTGCTAATATGAGGGCAAAGGGAGGTAGAGTATTATGAAATCTTTTCTGCTTGGAGTATTGAAAGTAATTTGGAGAATTATCAGACTAACTTTTATTGTAATAGGGTCTATCGGAACAATCCTCTCAATACTTTGGCTCTTATTATGTATAGGCGGTTTGTTGCTAAACGCACTTATCGGCGGTTGGAAAGAAGCGTTTGATTTGTCATTAGCTCCGCTTTTGATAAGCGTCGGGATAGCACTGGGATTTTCGTTTCTGTACGCCCTTGGAAAATTTGACCCTGAAAACTGTTAACACCTAAGGAGGAAAAATGATGAAAGTAAAACGACTGATCGCTTTAATGGCAGCACTTGTTATGATGACTTCATTTGTCGCTTGTGCAAAGGACGATAAAAAGACAGAATCAAATTCCGAACCGGTTTCCGTGACGGAAGATGTCAATAAAAGCGAGCAAACGCAAAGCACAGCTTCATCAGAAAGCAAAGAAGCCGGTAATGAAACATCTGAATCAGACAAAAAGGAAACTACATCTAAAAAATCCACATCTGAAAGTTCAAAGCCTGCCGGCAAAACTCAGCAGACGGCTCAAAATAAGCCGAATAATGAAAAAACAACAAGTAAAAAGAAAACTCAAACCACAAAAAAACAGACTACAACGAAAAAGCAGACCACTACCAAAAAACAAGAAACAATAAATCCTGCGGAAATTCAAAGGGAAATCAACAATTATATCGCTTCCAAAGGTTGGGAAGTCAATTCCTCACTGACTCCTTCCAACGCCGGTTATAATGGCGGAATAAGTATAAATCAATCAAAAAGCAAAATCATTGCGGATTTAAAATATGATGTTGATGAGTTCCCACCTTCCTTCGGCAAATATTGTTACTTCGACGGAAAATATTTTTATGTGCTTTACGATTAAATAGATCTACGAACGGACAGCAAAAGCTGTCCGTTTTCTTTTGCAACAAGCACCTGTTTTCAGGTGTTTTTTTCATATATATCAAAAATATTTATTTGAAAGGAATGATCAAACAATGAAAATGGCAGCAATGCCTAAAAAATTATTGGCATTTTTTCTATCACTTATCACATTGCTGAGTGCGATGACAATACCTGTGTTTGCTTCACAAATGCAGGAAGGTGACAGCAGTAAGGTATCGTATAAATGGCTTACGGAATTTGGACAGTATCAAACAAATTCCCCCAGCAAATTCGGCGAAATGCAGATGTTCACATTAAATAAGGACAATTCCCCTATCTATTGTATGGAATATGCCGTCAGCTTTGACGGAAGCTCCGTTAAGGGAAAAGATTTAAAAGATGTGAATGCTTGGACACGATTAAGCCGTGCTCAACAGAACGGAATCACAAGAGCCACTCTGTATGGTTATCCAAACAATACATTTGGCGTCAGCAAAAAGGCTGCGTATGCGGCAACGCAGCTTGTTTTGTGGGAATATCAAGTTGGTTACAGAACCAACGCAACCTCAAGCAAGACTCAGTTCACAAGCTATTTAAACCGCAACAGCGATGTAAAAACAGCGTATAACGCATTGCTGAAAAAGATAGCCAACCATACGGCAAGATGTGACTTCGGAACATCTACCGTTGATTTAAAAGGACTGGGCAGTTCTAACGCCGTTACGCTTACTGACAAAAATGGCGTGCTTTCAGAGTTTACCGTAAAATCCCCAAATTCAAATATCGTCGTTTCCCAAAGCGGAAACACGCTTAAAATTTATGCTAAAAATTCCTTTACGGGAAATGTAACTCTGACCGCTACCAAGAAAGCCACCTCCGGTACACCAAACAACGCATTGGCTCTGACCGGTGCAGGACAGGTATTGTGGTACGGAACCCTTGACGACCCTGTTAATTTTACCTTGAAAGTGAAAATCAGTGCAGGAACAATGAAGATCGTCAAAACCTCCGAAGATAACAAAATCTCGAATGTGTCAATGCACATCAGCGGAAACAATGTTAACAAAGATGTGAAAACAGGCTCCGACGGTACAGTTTTGGTAGAAAATCTTGCCGCAGGAAAATACACGGTCACGGAAAAAGTGAACGGATATTACGAACCGCAAGCAGAGCAAAGCGTTACTATCGTTCCAGGAAAGACCACAACGGTAACTTTTAACAATAAACTGAAACGAGGCGGTTTATCTGTTACCAAAACAAGTGAGGACGGATTTAACGAAGGACACCGTTTTCATTTGACAGGAACATCTGACAGCGGACTTGCAGTTGATACCTATGCGGAAACTGACAGCACCGGCAAAGCAACCTTTGAGAAGGTGCTGATCGGAAGCAATTACACGCTGGAAGAAGTGGATACAGGTATTCAGTATGTAGTGCCTAACAGCCAAACCGTTAATATTGATTGGAAAACCGTTACCAATGCGAAATTTGAAAACACTTTAAAGAAATTCACCCTCACAGTTCGCAAATATGACAGCGATACCAATTCGGCACAAGGCGACTCAACCCTTAAAAACGCCGTATATGGAATTTACAAGGGTGATGAATTGATTGACACCTACACTACCGATAAGAACGGAGCGTTCACAACCAAAGAATACATCTGCGGAAATAACTGGACGCTGAAAGAGATCTCGCCAAGCGAAGGCTATTTGCTTGATACAACGGTACATCATATCGGCGCAGAACCCGGCAATTTTACCATTGAGCGTAACCCGATAGCAATGGAAGTGGCAGAAGATGTAATTAAAGGCAGCATTGCTATTATAAAGCACAACGATAATGGCAGCACACAGATCGAACACCCTGAAGTCGGTGCAGAATTTGAAGTTTACCTGAAAAAATCCGGTTCATATGAGGACGCTGATAAAAAAGAGCGTGATTATCTTGTTACCGATGAAAACGGCTTTGCACAGACAAAGGATCTTCCCTACGGCGTATATACTGTTCGCCAAGTAAAAGGATATGAAGGCGTACAGCTTATGCCGGAATTTGATGTAACGATAAGTAAGAACGGCGAAATCTACAGATACCTTATCAACAATGCAACCTTCGAAAGCTACCTGAAATTTGTAAAAAAGGACGCTGAAACAGGTAAAACCGTTCCCCTTGCAAATACAGGCGTACAGCTTTATGACCCGGACGGTAATTTAATTAAAATGTCGTACACCTATCCCACACCCACCACGATTGATACATTCTACACCAACAGCGAGGGCTGGTTTGTGACGCCGGAAAAACTTAAATATGGCAAAGGATACAGTGCGGTTGAGGTTGAAGCACCGCACGGATATGTACTTGACAGCACTCCGATTTATTTTGATGTAACCCCGAACACTATGAGTGATGATAACGGGATAACCGTTGTACGCATATCAAAATCAGACAAAGCCCAAAAAGGCACGATTGATATTACCAAGCTGGCGGAGAGCTTTACTTCCGTTAGGTTTGACGGCACATATTATCATCCGGTATTCTCCCTCACAAACAACAAAGGGGCTGAATTTAAGATAACTGCCGCCGAGGATATAACCACTCCCGACGGAACGATCAGAGCCAAAAAAGGCGAAGTCGTTGACAATATCATCATAGGAAACGGCACGACAAAATCAAAGCCGTTGTATCTCGGAAAATATATCGTGCAGGAAACAAAAGCCGCACCCGGCTGTGTTCTCGGCAATGAAGCATATGAGGTAACCCTTTCTTATGCCGGACAAAATATCGAAATCACATCTTCTTCCCTCACGATTACTAACGAGCGGCAGAAAGCAGAAATCAGTTTACAAAAAACACTCGAACAAGACGAACTTTTCGGCATTGGTATGAACGGTGAAATAACCAATGTCAGATTTGCACTGTATTGTAGCGAGAAACTGACTGCTTCAGACGGTACTTCTATTCCTAAAGACGGATTGCTTGAAATCATCAATATGAATTCGGACGGAACTGCCGTATTTAACAGCGACATTCCTGTTGGTGCAAAACTGTATGTTCAGGAGTATGCCGCTGATGAGCATTATCAGCTTTCAGATAAAAAGTACCCCGTGGTATTTGAATATGCCGGACAGGAAACAGCTACGGTGCATATTTCAGCGAATAACGGTGAAGCAATCAACAACGAGCTGATCCGTGGCAGCGTTTTAGGTAAAAAGGTTGACGAGGACGGATTCACGATTGCCGGAGCATTGTTCGGACTCTTTAAAAACGACGAAACTGAATTCACAAAAGAAAATGCAATTATGACCTGTGAATCAAATCCTATCGGTATTTTTATGTTTAAAAACATTCCTTACGGCAACTACATAGTCCGTGAAATTCAGCCTGCACCGGCTTTTGCCCTAAACGAAACGAATTACCCTGTTTCGATCACATCACACGGACAGCAGATTGAAATAACCGTTGAAAACAAATTTATAACCGGTTCTGTTCAAGTTATGAAAACTGATAAGCTGACGGGAGAAAAGTTAAGCGGTGCGATATTTGAGGTATATGTTGATGTAAACAGTGACAAAGAATATCAGAAAGACATTGATAAACTTGTCGGCACACTTGATGAAATGGGTGCAGGAATATATCAAATGAACGGCTTGCGTTATAACGGATATTTCCTGTGCGAAAAAACAGCTCCTACCGGTTTTGTAAAGGACGATAATTACTATTATTTCCAAATCGCAAATGACTTGCAGGTTATTACCATTGCAAACGGCGAAGGTACTGAATTTGTAAACGCTCCTATTATGGGAAAGGTAAGGATTTACAAAAAAGACAGCACCGGAAAAACGCCGTTAAAGGGTGCTGAATTTGCCGTTGAAAACAGCAAGGGCGAATTGATAAAAACAGTTGTAACAGACGAAAACGGCTACGCAGAGTTTGACTTGAGATATGGAGAATATTTTATCTACGAAAAGAAAGCACCGGCAGGATATGAACTGAATCCGGAGAAAGCAAAAATCAACATCAAAAACGACGGTCAGATCATCAACATAACCGTTACCAACGAAAAGATAAAAGTAGAAATACCGAACACAGGTGCTGACAGTTCTCTTATGATATATGCTGTGGCTGCTCTTACAATAAGTTCCATTGCAGTTATCGTTCTACTTGTTGTTCTGCGTAAGAAAAAACAGACGAAAACAAAAGAGTAAAAATCGGTATAAGATTTTAAAAAAATAAATGGGAGGAATTAAAGTGTCAGATGAATATAACGCTCTGATTCAAGCTTATACGGATACGCTAAACGAAATAGCGTATCCTACATCGTGGCAGCGTTTTTTACAAACCGCAGCCTATAACTATAAGTTTGATTTTCATGATCAGATTTTGATTTATACCCAAAACCCGGAAGCTTCTGTAGTGATGAGCGAAGAAAACTGGGAAAAGAAATATGGAAGAAGCGTTGATCATTCCAAACAGATCGGATTGATTGATACTTTAGAAAATAAGGTAAAATGGGTATATGATATTAAGGACACTTCTCAAAACGATAAAAGCACGAAAAATATTCCTATCTTTACTTTTGGAACTAGTTCCAAACATTTAACAGAAAGCATAAAAGCTTTAAACGATACATACGGAGTAAATGAAAGTACGCTTGAAAACGCTGTTTTTTCTGCGATAGATAAAGTTACAGAGGAACAGTTGGAACCTATTTTTGCGGAAATTGCAGAATCAGTGAAAACTTCTCCTGCGGCACACTTCAGCAAGCCGCTGCTCCGTCAAAAAGTATCACAGTTAATTTCAAATTCCGCAGCATATCTCTGCCTGTTACGGTGTTCGCAAAAGACAGAGAAAATAAAATTCCCGAATTTCTCCTTTCGTGATGTATCAACACTTGGAACACAAGCAGTTATTTTTATCGGTACAACAGCAAGTCGTGTTACATTTGATGTTATGCGTACAATTATTCATACCAATATGCGAGTTGACAAAGAAATGTACAAAAATTCAAATCGCACATTTGCAAAAGAAAATCAACCCGACTATAATGAAAATACGAAAGAACAAACTAACAGCGAAAGGACGGTAACAGATAATGAACGAACTCGATTATTTCGGCAGAGAGAGGCTTCGCTACATCAAACAGTACAAACCGATATTCTACACGGAGATCGGAATGCAGGGCAATCTCAAGAAACATCTGCTGGAAACACAGGAAGAAGCACACCAGCGGTGGGAAGAATTGGTGGAACAGAACAAGGCAGCTTGGGGACTGACCGAACAACTCAAAAGAGAAGATCAAATGAAGTGGGTAGGTCTGATGACAAACCTGCGGGAAACAATGAAAATGCAAGCGATGGAGGAAATAATCTACATTTAGATTATTACGACCGGGAACACGAGGATAAAAGCCTGCCTTTTTTTGGTAAAGACGATACAATTCGTGAAATTCTCGGTACAACACCTCATTTAAAAGCAAGCAAAGCCGAGATCCGGGCGTTCTTTGAATCAACAACCGATCAAAACGCCCGGATCGAATACATTAAAAATATCTTTAATAACGATTATACAGAGCTGATTTTAAAAGACGGCAGACGGGTGGGATATAAAACCTATCAAAATGTACTTCAATTTTGGGAAGGCAGTTATTTAAGCAGAACAGCACAAAGCTTTTACGACTGGGGCGTCGTTGCAAAGCATTTTGAAGCAATGCGACTGTTAGGAGAATTGCAGAACACGACAAAATCTGTTCCAGCACAAAATGGTCAGCTCAACTTTATATTCGATAATGAAGCAGAGGTAGAAAAAACCTCTGCTTTTACTTTTTCACAAGAGATTATCGACGCAGTTCTTACCCGTGGCAGCAGTGTATCCGAAGGAAAGTTCCGTATTTACGAGCAATTTGAAAAAAGTTTGTCCGCAAAAGAAAATGTCGAATTTTTAAAAGATGAATACGGCTGGGGAGGTTCTTATCCTGTTATTATCGGTACCGGCATTGATGAAAACCACGATGTAAAAGGCATTCACATTTCTAAAGGAATTGGAAATGATAAACCGCATATTGATCTCAGTTGGAAGCAAGTGGAAAAACGAATCGCTGAGTTAATCCGGCTTGAGCGTTACTTAAATCCAAAGGAAAAAGAGGTTTACTCTTCTTGGCTGCAAAAGCAGGAAGAATTACGAGCAGAACGAGCTGAACAACAAAAAAACATTATCAATTTTGCAAACGAGAAAGTGCATACTGAACCGGAAGAAGAAACAATCGTCATTGATCTGGACGAATTGCAGGAGAAGTATGAATATCATAACGGCGACACCGTATATATCGGTGCAGACGAATATGAGATACTTTCTTTTGATGATGACCGTGTAATGCTGTCCGACACACAGTTCCCTTTATTTAATAAAGAAATGCCAAGAACTGAATTTGATCGCAAGGTTCAGGAAAATCCCTCAAATGAACATTTGAAGAAATCAGAACCTGCAACAGAAAAAATAGTTGAGGAAGAAAACGATCTTGATTCTGATAAACCCGGCTTGCCTACCATTACCTGTGAATGGAGCGAAAGTCCGGTATTTGAGGACGGAAAGACCTATTCTGTTTCAGAATTTGACAGCCTAATGAAACAAGCCGACGAAGAAAGAGTCGCCGGTCAAGCTTCTGCTATTGAAGCATACGGTTCCGAAGAAAATTGGTATAATTCAGATGTTCAAGATGAATATACGCAATACTTAGGATACGATAAGGTTAAATTCACTTTAAATATGCCGGACGGTACAGCCTATACAGAAAGGCAAGATATTGGAGATGGCGACGGCGGAGTTATTGATTTTCTCAAGCAATATCCAAAATACAATAAAATCGTTCCGATTTTAGAAAACGCCGTGGCTGTTACTGAAAACACGCCTGTTGCGGAATATGAGGACGCATTTTTCATAAATCGTGACAACGAGAGCGTTACTTGGATCTATTACAATCCGGATAGCGTTGCAGGAGGTCAGTATGTAACAAATCTGATTTCCTATGAGGACATAAAAGAAGCTGGCGAAAAGGCAGATACTCCCGAAACATTTTTCGATTACCTTGGAAGTATCGCAAGGCAGGAGCTTGCCGATGTTGGAAGCGATTGGTTTGACGACACAGATATTCAGTTTCACAAACAACCTGACCTTGCAGATTGTATTCCTGAAACAATGCAGAAGCTCGTTGCGGTTGCTGTGCCTAAAAGAGATAACACAAAAAAAGTTCCTGTCTATGACCGTGAACTTGAAATTCTCTATGATGTTTTGTCAGCTTTGAAGATTAATGATGTGGAACTTGATTTTGACAACGATGGTCTTGTGGCAACTGACAGTATGGACAACGAATGGCACGGAAATGAGTTTTATGAGTTTCTTGTCGAGGAAGCGTTTGTGTTTGAAAATGACGGTTCTGTACTTGGTATAAATTCAGAAGTGTTAGGAGATTTCAAAGAACTTTGTGAGCATTTTGGTGTTGTTTTTCAAGATAACAGACAGAATGTGACTACTGCCATTGAAAGTGGTTATGGCAAAGAGTCTGAGCCGATAGTTCCAGCTTGGGAAAAAACTAAACAACCGAAAGTTAAAAGCTATGATCTGCACCCGGACATTCCGGTATCACAGCGATATACCTTTGATTTGAAAGCCAATGAAATCGAAGCGGTGGGCAAAAAAGAACGCTTCCGCAGAAATGTAGCGGCAATCAATGTTTTGAAAGAATGTGAATTTGAAAACAGATTTGCCACACCTGAAGAACAGATTGTTTTGTCTAAATATGTTGGCTGGGGCGGTATTCCTGAAGCTTTTGATGAAAATAACCCCGCTTGGGCAGATGAGTTTCTGGAACTCTGCACGGTGTTATCTCCTGATGAATATGCTTCTGCAAGAGAAAGCATATTGACCGCTTTCTATACGCCACCTGTTGTCATTTCGGCAATCTATCAGGTTATGGAACAAATGGGATTTAAGGAAGGCAATATCCTTGAACCGTCTTGCGGTATCGGACATTTTATCGGTATGCTGCCGGAATCAATGAAGGAAAGCAAAATATATGGTGTTGAACTTGATAAAATATCAGCCGGTATTGCACAGCAGCTATATCAAAAATCTTCGATTGCAGCTCAAGGGTTTGAAGAAACCAATCTGCCGGACAGCTTCTTTGACGGTGTGATCGGCAACGTGCCTTTTGGCGATTTCAAAGTACCCGACAAACGATATGATAAGCATAAATTCTTAATACACGATTATTTCTTCGCAAAATCATTGGATAAATTACGCCCCGGCGGTGTAATGGCTTTTGTGACAAGCAAAGGCACAATGGATAAGGAATCGCCGGCAGTCCGTAAATATATCGCTCAAAGAGCAGAGCTGTTAGGTGCTATCCGTCTGCCAAACGACACATTTAAAGGGAATGCTGGTACGGAGGTTGTTTCCGATATTCTTATTTTGCAGAAGCGTGATCGCTTAATAGATATTGAACCGGACTGGGTTTATCTCAACACCGATGAAAACGGTATCAAGATGAATTCATATTTTGTACAGCACCCGGAAATGATACTGGGAGAAATGAAAATGGTAAGCGGTCGTTTCGGACCCGAAGCGACCTGTATGCCGTATGAAAACTCAGATCTGAAGGAACTGCTTAATGAAGCGGTATCCAATATTCACGGAGAAATTACAACCTATGAGATCGAGGACGAACGCAGCGAAGAAGATCGCTCCGTTCCTGCCGATCCAACGGTACGCAACTTCTCTTACACAGTGCTTGATGATGTGATATATTATCGTGAAAATTCAAGAATGACTCCAATTGAGGTATCCGCAACCGCTGAAAATCGTATCAAAGGTATGATTAAAATCAGGGACAGTGTTCGCAGGCTGATTAATTTACAGGTCGAAGACTTTCCTGATACCGATATTAAAGAAGAACAGCAAAAACTAAATAACCTTTATGATGCTTTCACCAAAAAATACGGACTCATCAACAATCGTGCTAACTCGTCTGTATTTTCAAATGACAGTTCATTCTCCCTACTTTCCTCTCTTGAGGAAATCAATGAAGACGGAGAGTTGGAACGCAAAGCCGATATGTTCTATAAAAGGACTATCAAGCCTCATATCCCGATCACCTCGGTTGATACTTCCAGTGAAGCGTTAGCTGTATCAATGGGCGATAAAGCCGGCGTTGATATGGAATATATGTGCAAACTTTCCGGCAAGACGGAACAGGAAATCTTTGCAGATTTAAAAGGCGTTATCTTTCTCAATCCGCTGTATGGTTACGGAAACAACAATCAATCAAAATACCTTACAGCTGATGAATACCTTTCCGGTAATGTCAGAGAAAAACTGACGGTAGCGAAAAGGTCTGCTGAAATATATCCTGATAACTACAATATCAATGTCGAAGCGTTAGAAAAAGTACAGCCGAAAGATTTAACGGCAAGTGAGATTTCTGTAAGGCTTGGTGCTACTTGGCTTCCGCCTAAAGTTGTAGAAGAGTTTATATTTGAATTTTTGGAAACCCCAAGATATTGGCGTTGGAACATTAAAGTACACTATTCCGAATATACGGGAGAATGGCAAGTTGAGGGAAAATCTATAGATAAATCTAATATTAAAGCATATACCACTTATGGTACTTCCCGTATCAACGCCTATAAGATCATTGAGGAAACGCTGAACCTGAAAGATGTCCGTATCTTTGATTATATCGAAGATGAGGACGGAAAAAGGAAAGCGGTTCTCAACAATAAGGAAACAGCAATCGCATTATCAAAACAGGAACTTATAAAACAAGGCTTTCAGGATTGGATATGGTCTGACCCAACTCGAAGGGAACAACTTTGTAAACTCTATAACGAGAAATTCAACAGTATCAGACCTCGTGAATATGATGGAAGTCATATTGTGTTCAGTGGAATGAACCCGGAAATTAAACTACGGGAACATCAAAGAAATGCGGTGGCACATATCCTTTACGGTGGGAACACACTTCTTGCCCACGCAGTGGGTGCAGGAAAGACCTTTGAAATGGTAGCGGCCGCAATGGAACTTAAAAGACTGGGACTCTGCAACAAATCTCTGTTTGTCGTTCCAAATCATCTGACGGAACAGTGGGGAGCTGAATTCTTACAGCTTTATCCGGCGGCAAATATCCTTGTAGCAACTAAAAAGGATTTTGAAACAAAGAACCGCAAAAAATTCTGCGGCAGGATTGCAACAGGCGAATACGACGCTGTGATTATCGGTCATTCTCAATTTGAGAAAATACCAATGTCGGTGGAACGGCAACGGGCAATTTTAGAACAGCAGCTTGAAGAAGTGACAAACGGTATCGCTGAACTCAATCGCAATCGTGGCGAAAACTTTTCAGTTAAGCAAATGGTTCGTACTCAAAAATCAATCAAGAATAAACTTGATAAATTAAACGATCAGAGCCGGAAAGATGATGTTGTAACATTTGAAGAACTGGGCATTGACCGTTTGTTTATTGATGAGAGCCATTATTACAAAAATCTTTTCCTTTATACAAAAATGCGAAATGTGGGAGGTATCGCACAGACAGAAGCACAGAAATCTTCTGATCTCTTTATGAAATGCAGATACCTTGATGAGTTGACCGGAGGTCGAGGAACAGTCTTTGCAACCGGAACGCCTATCTCAAATAGTATGGTAGAACTTTATACCATACAGCGATATTTGCAGTATGACACTCTTGTAAAGAATAATTTGCAGCACTTTGATAGCTGGGCTTCTACCTTTGGCGAAACCGTATCCGCCGTAGAATTAACTCCCGAAGGTACAGGGTATCGGTCAAAGACGAGATTTGCCAAGTTTTATAACCTACCCGAATTGATGGCAATGTTCAAAGAGGTTGCAGATATAAAGACCGCAGATACGCTTAATCTGCCCGTTCCTGAAGCACATTATCATAATATTGCGGTAAAACCGTCTGAAATTCAAAAAGAAATGGTGGCGTCCCTTGCTGAAAGGGCAGAAAATGTTCGATCCGGCGGCGTGGACGCAAGTGTTGATAATATGCTGAAAATCACAAACGACGGCAGAAAGCTGGCACTTGACCAACGAATGCTTAATCCTATGCTGCCTGATTTTGAGGGAAGCAAAATCAATGCTTGTGTGGATAATATCTATCGCATTTGGGAAGAAAATGCTGATAAAAAATCGGCACAGCTTGTGTTCTGCGATCTCTCTACTCCAAAGAATGACGGGACTTTCTCAGTCTATAACGACATCAGAAAAAAATTGATTGAGCGAGGTATTCCGAAAAGTGAAGTTCGATTTATCCACGAGGCTGACACCGATCTCAAGAAAAAGGAACTGTTTCAAAAAACCCGAAAAGGCGAAGTCAGAGTGCTTCTTGGCTCGACGCAGAAGATGGGAGCCGGCACGAATGTACAGGATAAACTTATCGCTCTGCACGATGTTGACTGTCCGTGGCGACCGTCTGATTTGGAACAGCGTTCCGGAAGAATTATCCGTCAAGGGAACTCAAACCCGGAAGTTGATATTTACCGTTATGTTACAGAGCAGACCTTTGACGCATATCTGTATCAGCTTGTAGAGGGCAAGCAGAAATTTGCAAGTCAGATTATGACCAGCAAATCTCCGGTGCGTTCTGCTGAAGATATTGATGAAACGGCACTATCTTATGCGGAAATTAAAATGCTTGCAACAGGCAATCCGCATATCAAAGAAAAGATGGATTTAGATATTCAAGTGCAGAAATTGCGCTTGTTAAAATCTAATTTCCTTTCTGAAAAATATGCTTTGGAAGATAAAATCATCAAATTCTATCCGCAGGAAATCGCAAGAAAAACTGATATGATAGAGGGACTAAAATCAGATATTGAAAGAGCAAAACAACACCCAAAACCACTCGATGACAACTTCATCGGAATGACGGTTTTGGGTGTTTCCTATTCAGAAAAAGCGGATGCAGGTAATGCGATTATTGAAGCCTGCAAGCAAATGGACAGTCCTGATCCTATCCCGCTTGGAGAATATCGGGGATTCCAAATGGAACTGTTTTATGAAAGTTTTGCAAAGGAGTACAAAATAAATCTTAAAGGAACGCTCAGTCATTACGTTACCCTCGGTACAGATACTTACGGCAACATTACCCGTTTGGATAATGCTTTAGAGGGGATTACAAAGCATTTGGAAACAACAGTACAAGAACTTGATAATGTTAAAAATCAGCTTGAAAATGCCAAAACAGACGCAGTAAAACCGTTTGTTTACGAGGCCGAACTCAAAGCAAAAACCGCAAGACTGAACGAACTGAACGCCATTTTAAACACATCTAAAAACGAGAAAAACAAAAGCAAAACTGTATCAGATCCGCCCGTCATTTAAAATGATTGATTTTTCTTATTTTGCAAAGTATAATAGCAAGAGAGGTGATAATATGCGTGATAAATTTGCAATGTCGCAAAAGGATAATATAGAAATCGCAAAGAGAACTCTGATTGACGCAATATATAAAAGTGCCAATCTTGAAGGAATTGCGGTAACATATGCACAAACGATAGATGTCATCAACAATGTTAATGTCCCTTCATTAACACCGAATGAAATCAACAAGGTGCTTTGCCTGCGAGACGCTTGGCACTATACACTTGACCACATCAACGACGCAATGAGCCTTGCTTTTCTCGAGGATATTCATTCTTTGGTAGCAAGGGCTGATGTGGAATATTTTGAACTTGGGAAAATAAGAACAAGCGATGTGCTTATAAGCGGTACGACTTGGCGACCGGAATTGCCGGATATTGAGAAGCTCCACCGTGAACTTATGGATATTGTGGCAATGCCGAATAAAACGGATCAGGCACTTACACTTATGCTTTGGGCAATGCGAAAACAGATATTCAAGGACGGAAACAAGCGTGTTGCGACGATTGCAGCAAACAAGGTTTTAATCGAAAACGGCTGCGGTATTATTGCGATACCCGTTGAACTTGACGGTACTTTTAAGCAAATGCTGGTTGAGTATTATGAGAGCAACGATAACAACGCTATAAAAAAATTCTTGTACGACAAATGTATGGACGGCTTAAATCCAATCAAAGAGCGTTCCCGAAAAGCACCTGATGTGCCTTCACTGTAAAATAAAATAACTGTAAAAAAGAGAAGCGTTTTTTACGCTTCTCTTTTTTGTTTGAAAGGAATTTACTATGAACGAATTTGAAAGATTTTCAAGAATAGCAAATGAAGTTAAAGTAGAATTTCCGGAAGGGACAAGAATTCTACTTATCGAAATGGGTGACGATCCAAGACCGATTCTGCCGAACACAAGAGGTACGGTACAATTTGTTGATGACATGGCAACTGTATTTTGTAAATTTGATAACGGCAGAAATCTCGGCTTAGCCTATGGTGCGGATAGCTATCGTAAACTTACCGAACAGGAGATTGCTGAAGAAAAACGCACAAATATAGGTTATGAAATCATTAAAAGTTGTACCATTGGAAACAACGAAATCGTAATCGGTCATAACCCAAAAGCCGTTGAGCCATATGTGTGTTGGTATTGCAAAAACAGTACGGATTATTACTGGGGATACTATTGCAAAAGCATTACCGAAGCACGGGATAAGATGGCAGAACGATATGAAACCGAACGCAATATGCCATATAACCAGCTGAAAAAAACGCACAAACAGCGTGATTTTCGAGAACGATAACGGTAAGAGACCTTAATAAAACATATAAAAGTCAGGAGGAAATACATAGTGGAATACGCTGTAAATATAACAGAAACTCTGCAAAAAGAAGTTAAAATTGAAGCGGAAAGCCGAGAACAAGCACAATATATTGCTGAAAAAAATTGGCGTCAAGGAGAATATATCCTTGACGCTGATGACTTTTCTGAGGTTAATTTTGAAACTAAACAGCCTAAAGTCACAGAAAAGACCCCCGATTATGATGAAATAAAAACCGTTGCCGACTATGAGGACAAACACGCTGTTCCCTATTCGCAACGACAAACGGAATGGTTTGGTGACTACAATATGTACGAAACAACATCACATTATTCACCGGAAAATTTCTATAAAACGCTTACGATGGCGTATAACGAAAATCAAGAAAAGGAACCGCAGACACGCTCAAATATCAGTATCCGCTTTGCGAAAAAGCAGATATACGGAGAACACAATGTAAGCGTTAATGGACAAGATATTGCTTATGTCAATGTTGCTCTACCCAAGGCAAGCAAGTATCACGGATACTCATTATCCATAAAAAAAGACAGTATCCGTGACGATAAATACAGTCCGAAAATGGCGTTTTTTTCCATTTCCGATAAGACATATACCCTGTCAAATTGGGATAAAGAAACAAAAACGGCAAGCAAAATCGACCTTTCCGCAAAGGAAATCCAAAAAGAATTTAACGCTTGGAAAGAGAAAAAGAAAGATGTTCCCACCCGATAAATCGGTTTGAACAAAGCGAAAATACTATACGCAAAGGAGGAAATTATGCTCAATGAATATATCGAACAGTTAAAAGCTATTCCCTTAAAAAATATTTTAGAAGAGATATACGGTATAGAACTTCAGAAGCGTGGCTCAAGGTATTATTGCAAAATCAGAGATGAAAAAACTGCTTCCTGTGCCATTTATCCTAATAATACTTTTTATGATTTTGGCGGTGGCGAAGGTGGAGACACGATCAATCTTGTCGAATATATGGAAAACTGCGACCGCAGAACAGCAATGGAAAAACTGTCTCAGCTTTACCATATTGACCGTAAAAATCAAAAAAGAAACCGCAAAGAACTAATGGATTATGAATGGCGTAAGCTCGGTATTGCCCCCGATATGGTCAGTAAAAATCTGAATATAAACATAGTTGAACATACCGGGCAGTGGAAAAGAGGTACGGATATTAACCTCAATATCAATGATACCGAACAAATAAAGTCGTTCCAAAAGAAGTATCAAATACCATTGGCTGAGTTTAGAAAGAATGACAGTAAAGCCTATCATATCTTTCTGCGTAACAAGGTTTATTACCCGCTTATGGAGGAAAAAGACGGTTATCTCAGTGGCTTACATTCCTTTTACAAACTTGCTTTAGAGGTCTGCGGAAACTTTCAAAACGCCTTTCAAATTACCTGTTCCAATCCGAGATATAAGGAGTGGGCGGCGGCAATATCGGATAAAATCACGCTGTTAAAATACGCAGTTGACGACATATCTCTACTGAAAATCCCTTACATAAAACTCGATCCAACACATAATTTAGAGGAAATATTAAGCGGTAAACAGCAGTATCAAATCAGTAAAATGTCATATTTTGAGTTGTGTAATTACGCATATATGAGCAGAGAAAACCTGTGTAAAATTAGAGTTCCTTATGATTCGTACGCCCAAAAATATGCTCCGATCACAAGTGAATTGAAAGGTATTCCTCACTGTTCTATCTACAAAAATGACGAATGCAGTCTGTATTGTTTGGGCAAAAACTTTAAGGAAACGACGCTCATTTTTGAGGGAGAAGTGATAGAAAAACACCAATATAATCGCTTCTATGAGCAGCAAAGTTCCTCAAAAAAGGAGCAAAACCGAGAGCAAAAATTCCTTTTTTAAGGACGGTAAATTGCCAAAAATATGGGGTTTCAGGGGTCGCCCTGACAAGCGGGGTTTGGGTGTGGTCGCCCAAACCCCTTGCTTGCCGTTCGTTTCACTCTAATTCAAACAGCAAAAAAGAGAGAGGTGATGAAAATTGGTCGGAAATAAAAATAAGCAGATTCTAATTCGCACATCTGAGTACGAAAATCAGATGGCTAAATTTATTGCTCAAGAATGTAACATTTCCGTGTCGGAATTATTCAGACTTTCGCTGCGAATTATTGCCAATAATTTACAGCCGTCAAAAATTCCTCAACTTCAAAAATTATACAACGAGGCGGAGAGCAAAGATGCCTAAAAGAAAACGCAACAATCGCATACAAGTAAGACTCAGTGACGATGAGCTGGCATTCTTCGAATACAACCTTGAAAAAACGGGGTTAAGCCGTGAAGCATATCTCAGACAACTGATTTTAAACAAAACGCCTAAAACCAAAGAGGTCAACGAAGCAAATCAAAACATCCTGGCACAGCTTTACGGGATCGGAAACAACCTGAATCAGATAGCCCGTCTTGCCCACACCCTAAAAGTAATCAACGCAGAACGATATGATGAAGCGGTAGAGCAATTCAAAACAGTGATGAAAAAGTTTTTGGATACTTGTTAGGAGGTGCTGCTTATTGCAACAACCAAACGATTAAAGAGTCCACCTAAGACGCACTCCGCCGTAGTCAAGCTGATTAAATATATTCTTAATCCGGAAAAGACGGAAGATGAAAAATGTTTGTACACTGATTCAATCAATTGCTCAATAGTCTGTGCCACCGATGAATTTAAAACTGTCCGGGAACGGTTTCAAAAAACCTCCGGAAATTACGCTTATCATTTCGAGCAATCGTTCAAACCCGGAGAAGTTACTCCGGAAGAATGTCATCAGTGCGGTCAGGAACTTGCTGATGCTTTGTTTGGAAGTCAGGGGTATCAGGTAGTATTCGCAACACATTTGGATCGTGCGCACCTGCACAACCATTTTGCCGTTAACGCAGTAAACTCGATCACGGGAATGAAGCTGCAAACCGACCACGCCTTTATCCGAAAAATGCGGACTGAAAACGACCGCATTTGTCAGGCACATAATCTGTCCGTTATCGAAAATCCACAAGGCAAAGGAAAAAGCTATGCGGAATGGATAACAGAAAAACAGGGCGGCTTTACTTGGCGGGGTATGATCCGTCAGGACATTGATGAAGCGATTCCAGCTTCTCGCAGCATTAAAGAAATGCTGGAGCAGCTTGAAGTAATGGGGTATCAAGTCAAGCAAGGAAAACATATCGGAGTGCGTCCTCCCGGAAGCAAAACTTTCTTTCGACTCTACAAGCTGGGCGAAGGATATTCCGAGCAGGAACTTGCAAAACGGATTATTTTTAACAATGACTGTCGTTACCCTGCTAACGGCAAAAATGAAGTAACCGTAATTAAACGGTTTCGTGTAGTACGGGTAAGGTATAAAGGCAGTTTCCCAATTAAACACCGCAAGGGCGGTTTCCGTGGACTTTATCTGCATTATTTGTTTAGGCTCAGAAAAATACTTCATTCGCAGCCCAACAGAAAAAAGAGAATGCCCGTGCAGGCTCGAAAGGACAGCAAGAGCGTCCGTGAATTTGTGGAGGATCTGCATTTGCTGAATGAATATAAAATTGATACATTCACTCAGCTGTCCGATTTTTATGCCGAGTGTAAGAAAAACTTAGCGGCACATCAAGAACGGCGAAAGGTTGTTTCCGAAAAAATAATCGTCTGTTCCTCCGATGTGGATTTCAACGAAATTGAGCAGGAACTTAATCAACTTGACAAGCAAATCAAAACCATAAAATCACAAATGCGGTCAGCCGAACGCATTTATGATCGTTCTGACAAAATCAGAACAACCATTAACCAAATTAATCAAACAGAGAAAGGAATGATGAACAATGTCAGCAGAAGCAGAAGCAACCGATATTTTAGTGAGAGTATCAATGGAAGGAATTGAACATTTCGTCAAAATTGCCGGAGTAGCAGCTGAACAAGGACTCGCATTTTTGTTTGCGGCAATTAAGGCTTTGTACGAAAAGTCGCAAGGAAAACAAAAACTCGGCGGTAAAATCAATACAAGAGAATTTTTACAAAATTTCACAGCGTCGAGCATTTTTTCCCTAACGCAGGAAGAGTTTAAATCTCTGAAACCGGAACTGAAAAGGCTCCATATCCCATATATGAAGTACAAGCCGAACAAAGAGATGAAAAACAACAGCAAAATAGAAATTTCCGTCCGTCAAGAGGATGCCGAGCGTTTTATCAGACTTGCCGAAAGCAAAAACATAGCCGGACTTACCCCCTATGACTTTCAATGTGAAGAAATATCGGAAAACGCTTACAAGGAAATGCTGGAAAACGGTAGCGCAAAAGGCGTAGATGTATCCGTTTCGCAAGACGGAACAATGAAAGTCAATGAACGAGAAAACCCTACGCCGGCTTCGATGGAAGAAAGCCTTTCAAATCCGTCGGAGCAGAACTCAGAAATATCCAACTCAGACAATTTCACTTTTGATCCAAAGAAAGGCATTGATAGAAACCTTATTGCTGCTAAAGTGGAAGCTGCCCGCCGTGACGGCAGACTGATCCCTATATCCGCTAACAAAGACACCTTGTTGATTCATCAAGCGGAGGACAGCGTTATATTGAGGATACCCGGAACAAAGGGTCAAGAACGAATAGTCGTTCCGAAGGGCGATATTGTAAATATGAACGCTGACGGCGGACAAACGATACGGGCAGACTTGCGGCGTGATTATAAATATCAAATCCTTGACACAAATAACAAGCCGATTCGAAAATCTTCCGGAAAAGAAATCAATCTTTCCCGTAAATGGAACGGAGTTCGAGAAAACTTTTATCCCAAGCCAAAAACGCCAAGGAGAGGAGGAAGATAAATGTCAAAATCCACTATGGACGAATTTATCAGGGAAATGCAGGAGAAAGAGCGTATTACTTTTACAATGCTCAAAAATCAGACAAATGAGATTATGAAGAGTGAGAAGCTTTTTAAAGATTTGCTTGTGATGTTGGCAAGACATACCGCTTCATCGGTAAGCAACACGATCTTAGTTCAGGCACAATTTCCTGAAGCCGTCGCCGTTACTTCGATACCGGAGTGGGAAAAAAGGCAATGCCCTGTTGTTCGAGATGAAAACGGTTATTATCCACAAGGAATATATCAATTTGAATATGCCGGGCAATGGCAAGATGAAAATGGAAAAGTACGGTCTAAATTCAAAATATATAAAGGCTATGACGCTTCCCAAACCTATGACCCGGAAGCCGCACGTATATATATCAACGACCGAACTCCCGTGTCGGTGTTCTATGACGATCCGGATACGATTCGCAATTTAGCGTTATGCAATGCGTCGCCGGTCAAATGTATTCCCTACAATCCAAAAAACTTTATAGCCGATGAAGAATTTATCGACGAAAAAGACGGTGCAAAATATATACCGGAAACCAAAACTGTTGTTATAAGGAAACTTTCAAAATCCACTTGGTTTTTCAGAGTATGCCAGCAAATCGCTCTCGGAATGTATCATAAAATTGACGGAATTGAGTTTTCGAACGCTAAAAGAAACTTTGAAGCTGCGATTGTTGCATTTATTGTATCTGAAAAAATCGGTATTGACACTTCCTGTTATCACTTTCATATTGACGATTTAAGCCGACAATACGATGAGAAAAGCTTCAGGAAGATGCTGGAGCAGACATTGGAGTATGCACAGGAAATATCCTTTCGGGTCAATGCAAGGATCACGGAAAAGAATGTGCCGAAATCGCCACGCTCCGCCATAGACCTGCAAAGGAGTGATTTGTCATAGCTTCATACCAAAGTTCAAAGGAACGAAACAAACCTCTTTATGTTTTTTTGGGGGTTTGTTTCGTTCCTGTTGTTTATATAGCTATTGTCATCGCACCGCATATGGACGGTGGATTGATAGGGCTGATTGGACAGATAGACTATATCGACTGGACTCACCCGGTATGGACTCCGGACACGCCTAAAAGTATTTTTATATGCACGATCATCTATCTTCTCGCCACTATTTTGATTGTTTCCTCAAGAAAACGCTATCACAGAAGCGGCGTGGAACACGGCGGTGCAGATTGGGCTTCCGAAAAGGAATTAAAAAAAGAGTTTCACTCCGAAGCACCGCAGCGTATCGTCTATACGCAGAATTTTGCAGTTGCCTTTGATAAAAAATCTCTGTTTCAGCATAAGCGTAATTTGAATACAGTCATTATCGGCGGTCCCGGTGCAGGAAAAACAACCGGCTTTGTTTATCCGAACATATTAGAAATGACTTCAAGCTATATCGTCCTCGATCCCAGCGGCGAAGTATGCCGAAACACTGCAAAAACGCTTCAGCAAAAAGGAAACTACAAAATAAAAGTCCTTAATCCGAAAGACCCGGATTTGTCTTGGGGATATAACCCGTTTGCATATATCCGAACAGACGACGATGTACAGCGTGTTGTAACGGCGATTTTTAAAGCGACAACACCTCCAAATTCTCAATCTCAAGATCCGTTTTGGGACGAAGCCGGAAAGCTGTTACTATCCTCATTGATGTATTTGCTTATTTATTTCGGCGCTGAGGAAGAAAAGAACTTCCCGTACATAATGGACTTGCTTAGAGCCGGAAGAATTGAGGACAGCGAAGATGATACGCAGCAATCTGCTTTGGACATCTTGTTTGCTGCCGTTGAAGCACAGTACCCTGACCATATCGCAGTAAACACCTACAAGGACGCTACAAGCGGCGCAGGTAAAACAATGCAGTCTGTGCAGATAACATTGATTTCCCGGTTGCAAAAATTTGAACTGCCTTCAATCAAAAGTATGATGTGTAAGGACGAATTGGAACTTGACAAAATAGCGGAAGAACCTACGGCGATATATTGTGTAATCCCCGATGATGATACCAGCTTTAACTTTATTATCTCAATGTTCTATATCCAGCTTTTTCAAGTATTGGATTATCAGGCAGATATGGTGTATCACGGCAGGCTTCCCCGTTTTGTTCACGTCATAATGGACGAGTTTGCCAATGTTCATACGCCTGACGATTTTCTCGGGATTTTGGCTTCTTGCCGTAAGCGAAATATCGGAATTTCGATCATCTTGCAAAATCTCAGTCAGCTCAAAGCGAAATACAAGGACGGCTGGGAAAATATTATCGGATTGTGTGATGAGTTTCTGTATCTCGGCGGAAATGAAAGCTCCACCCACGAATACATCAGTAAAATGCTGGGTAAAGAAACGATTGACACCAACAGCTACGGCAGACGATATGGTTTACACGGCGATTCTTCTGCCAACTTCCAAATCGCAGGGCGTGAATTGATGACACCGGACGAGGTTCGTCAACTTGATTATAAATACGCCATTATGATCATACGAAATGCCCCGCCGTTAATTGACCTGAAAATCAATGTGTTTGAGTATAAAAAAGCGAAAAACACACCGATGGGCGGTGCAAAGAATATGGAATATTTTATCCCCAAGCGTTGCGAGCGATTAGGACTTAACAAAGTCGAGGCTGAAAAGCCCAAAAACAAAAAAGCCGAGCCTGCCGAAAATACATACAAAGCAACGGCTTACGGCGAAGATAAATCGTACAATGGTATCAAGATGTCTGTTGACGGATTTGAATACAACATCTCAGATTATGATGTTGCAGAATTGGTGCAGCTCTATGAAGTTGACAGCACAGAATTGATTGAGTTTATCCAAGAATGCAAACACAAAAAGTAATGAAAGGAATTATCAAAAATGAAAAAATCAATGTTGAAAAAGAAAACAAATCTCAGAAGAAATGAAAAAACGAGAGCAAAAATACAAAAATTCAGCCTGTTTATAACCACCCTGCTTATCGCAGTATTTATGATAGCGCTTCCTGTTTATGCCGACGGCGCAGGTGTTATTGATCCGGCAGAAAAGACGGTTGAACTTCTTTTCTCCTTGCTGCGTGTAGTAGGCGTCGGTGTTGCCGGATACAGTTTCTTTGAACTTGCCACTGCAATCAAAGGACACGATGGGGCACAGCGTGTCCAAGGCATAATTGGTATCGTTTCCGGCCTTATAATGGTGTTTGTCAAGGAAATTCTTGCGTTCATCGGTGTTAAGTTCTAACTGAAATGAGGTTTTTATAATGATGAAACCAATTGTAATGAGTTTTTGGGGCGAAACAGCGTTAGATCAACTTCAGCGAGCACTTGACTCGTGGAACAATAAATACGAGCAGATCTTCGATATTTTGACTACTTCACCGTCAGAGTTTCAAAACGGAGGAATATGGACAGCGGTTTCCGATGTGATACGAGTGATCGAAGGAACAGGAATAACTTTGGTAGTATTGTTTTTTCTATATGGTCTCTTTAAATCGTCTATCGACCTGCGGGATTTTCGCCACAATCCGAAACAGATCATTTTTTCATTGTTTCGATTAGTCATAGCACAATTCTTTGTCAAATATTCTACAACGCTGTTGACCTATGTTATGGTCTTTGCTCAAAATCTAATTAAAAAAATTGATAAAGGAGTATTAACGGCTGATTTTACAGTTCCCCCAGATTTACAAACCGCATTAGAAACGGCAGATTGGGGTGCGGGAATGGGAGCGTATGCAGCTTCATTGATCGGTACAGCCGTCATATTCCTGCTTTCAATTATCATTATTGTTGTGGTCTATGGACGGTTTTTCAAAATATTCTTGCTGGCAAGTATATCGCCGATTCCATTGGCTGGATTTGCGAGCGACGCTACAGAAACACTCGGTATAAATTTTATGAAAAGTTTTGTAGGCGAGTGTATCAGGGGCGTCGTTATTTTAGTTGCCTGCATAATATTCTCCGCCTTCGCCACTTCACCCACCGGTCTTGACGCAAGCACTCCCGGCGGTATGACTTGGACTTATATAGGAGAGGTTATTACGCAAATGCTTCTGCTTGTAATTATCGTTAAGACTTCAGACAGGCTTATAAAAGAAATCTTTGGATTCTAAGAAAGGAAAAATTATATGATAAATAATGTTGTTATAATGGGCAGATTAACATTCGAGCCTGAACTTCGTGCAACACCGTCGGGTGTTGCAGTAGTTCGTATTCAAATTGCTGTTGACAGACAGTATCAAGCAAAAGGAGAAGAAAGGAAAGCGGATTTTATTGATATTACTGCTTGGCGTCAGACTGCCGATTTCATCTCCCGCTATTTCCATAAAGGCGATATGATTGCCGTTGAAGGTTCGATCCAAACAGAAAATTTCACCGATAAAGACGGAAAGAAACGAAAGTCTGTGACAGTTGTCGCAAACAATGTATCATTCTGCGGTTCAAAAGCAAAGAGCGATACAAATAATCCTGCATTCTCACAGCCTTCAACTGACGACAACAACGCTGAAATTGATGATTTTATAGAAATCATTGACGATAATGACGACTTACCATTCTAAAGGAGAAATTAAATGGAAATTCAATTAAATAAAGACTTAAATAAATTTCAGGACAATTTCTGTATGGGTCTTAACTTCCGACAAACTGTGTGTGCCGGTATCGGTATAGCCCTTGGTGCTGCGGTTTACTTTGTCAGCACCAAAAAAGGACTTAATACCGAAGTGTCGTCTTGGTTGTGTGCTTTGGTTGCCCTGCCGTTTTTTGCATTCGGCTTTGTCAGCTATCAGGGAATGACCTTTGAACAGCTTGTTAAAGTATGGCTTCAACAGTATCTTTATTGTCCGAACAAAATATGTTCCCGTCTTGAGAACATAAATTATGTAAAAGATAAGGAAAAAATCGAAAAAGAACAAATAAAGGAGGCAAAGCGTCGTGACTAAAACCTTGAAAAATGTAAAGGCACGGGACAAAGAAAAACTCAAACAAATTAAATTTGTAGAGGATTCCATTCCCCTTGAGCAGTTTTATGAGGACGGCATTTTTATGGTGCAGCACGGGAAAAAGAATATGAATCTTTTTTCTGCTACATACAAGCTTCAGGACATCTCCTATTTAACACTGTCAGATGAAATGCAGCGACAGATATTCCTTGCTTGGTGTGCTGTTTTGAATGTATTAGAACCCGGAGCAACCTCTAAAATTTCTGTAATCAAGCACAAAATCGGAACGGCGACCCTTGAAAAATATAAAATGCACAATGAAAATCCTCAGTATGCAAAGCTTCAAGAGGACTACAATAAAATCATTATGCAAAAAGCACTTCAAGGAAACGGAATGATTCAAGAGGTATATCTAACCGTCACAGTACCTAAAAAGGATCATTCGGCTGCGAAAAACTTCTTTCTTCGCACAACAGGTACTTTGCAGACCCAGCTTGTCAAGCTGGGGTCTGCCTGCGAACAGTTGAACGGGAAAGAAAGGCTGGAACTTCTTCACGACATATATCGTGGCAACAACGAAAATGAACCGGAATTTGATTTGAAGCAATCCATTAAACTCGGCTCATCAGCCAAAAACTATATTGCACCCGAAAGTATGGAATTTGATACAGACTACTTCAAAATGGGCGGATTATACGGCAGAGCCTTAGTCCTGCACCACTATCCGACATTCCTGAAGGATAGTATTGTGTCCGATCTTTGCGATATTGTTGACAGCCGTTTGATTTGGAGTATGGATATTATTCCCACCCCGACTGATGAAGCAGTAGACGAAGCCGAAAAAAGAGCCACAACGGTGGAATCGAATATCTCGAAATGGTTTCAAAAGCAATACAACAACAAAAACTATGCAATGGAGCCGCCTTATGACCTCCAGCAGCAAAGAATACAGGCAAAAGAGTATTTAACCGACCTGATTGAACGAGATCAGCATTTAATGTATGCGGTCATCACAATGGTGCATTTTGCCGAAACAAAACAGCAGTTAGATGATGATACCGACAGCATAATGGCAACGGCAAGAACTGCACGGTGCAGATTTAATGTTCTTCGATGGCAGCAGCTAAACGGTTTAAATACTGCACTTCCTCTCGGTGTTCGCAGAGTAGAAGATATAATGACTCTGACTACTGAAGGCGTGGCAGGATTTATGCCTTTTAAATCAATGGAAATGCAGGAAGAAAACGGCTATTGTTTCGGACAGAATCAAATCACGAAAAATCTGATCACGATCAATCCAAAAAACAAAGCTTCGTTTAACTCCGTTTTACTCGGTGTGCCGGGATTTGGTAAATCTATGCTTGCTAAATGGATCATTCTTACGAAGGCTCTTGCAACCGCCGATAGTCAGCACGAAATTGTCATCATAGACCCGGAGAGAGAGTATGCGCCGTTAGTTAAAGCTCTCGGCGGTGAAGTGGTCTATCTTTCCGCCACCAGCAGCACTCACATCAATGCGATGGATGTATCAGCCGGATACGACAAATCAGACAATCCGATTGTAACGAAAGCAGAATTTATGCTTTCTGTCATCGAACACATAATGTATCCGAGCATAGTCAAACCTACACAGCGTTCTCTAATTGATCGCTGTACGGATATTGTGCTTCGTGACTATGTTAAAAATAACTGTCAGGGAACGCCGCCCACCCTTATTGACTTTTACGAAACAATGAAAGCTCAGCCTGAACCGGAAGCGGAAGAAGTTGCTCTTGCAATTGAAATTTATGCCAAAGGTTCTCTATCCACCTTTGCAAAGCAAACTAACATCAACATCAAAAATCGTATCATCTGCTTTGATATTCACGAACTCGGCAGTACGCTGATGAGTTTAGGTATGCTCGTATTATTCGATCATATTCAAAACAGAATGATTAAAAACCGTGCAAAAGGCATTACTACTTCGGTAATTAACGATGAGTTCTATCTGATGTTTGAACATCAATTTACTTCCGAATTTTTCTACAAAATGTGGAAGCGTGGACGAAAGTACGGCGTTGATTTCAGCGGTATCACGCAGAATGTAGAAGATATGCTCCGCAGTCCTAACGGCAGGGCAATCATCTCTACAAGCGAGCTTGTACTAATGCTGAATCAGGCTCCTTTAGACTGTGATGAGCTTTCCAGTCTGTTAGATATATCGGAAAACCAAAAGGAATATATTTTAAACGTTAAAGCCGGTTCAGGACTATTAAGGCTTGGAAAATCTTTAATTCCTTTTGAAAACGACATACCGAAAGACTCCGAAATATACAAACTGCTTACGACAAAAATTGGAGAAGCAATATACAATGTTAGCGGTGATTGACTGTGTTAGATATTAAAACAAGAAATGTAAAAAAAGGCACGATCAAAACAATGAAAAGCACGGTGAAAACCTTTAACCGTAATATCCATTCAGGAGGTGCGGAAATCAAAGAAGCGATTGACCGGGCCGACGCTTCAACAGACCCTGTTTCCGGATACGCCGATGTTATTCAGAATGCTGAAATGCGTTCCACTGCTTTTGCTGCCCGCAAAACAGGAAAAACCGCCGTCCATTCAGCACAAAAAGCCTTGCAAATTAAAACCAAAATGCAGGCTGCCAAAGACGGTATCCATGCTTCCAAGGAAAGCATTAAAACTGTTGGTCACACTATTAAAACAGGCAGACAGCAAGTTAGTGCTTCAATAAAAACAGGAAAAACGATGATTAAGTCCGCTGCTTCAGCGGCAAGGACAGCCCAGCACGCAGCTACGGTTACCGCAAAGTCATTTCAGGTAACACAGAAAACCGCACAGGCTTCTTTGAAAGCTGCACAAATATCCGCCCGTGTTGCTGCTGAAACGACCAAAGCAAGCGTCAAAGCCGCAGTATGGGCAGTCAGAGTTACCACACAAGCTGTTATTGCTGTCGGAGAAGCTATTGGAGCCGCTATCGCCGCAGGCGGCTGGATTGCTGTTCTATGTATTTTAGTAGTCGTTTTAATCGGTGCTATCATCTCATCAGCGTTAGGGGTGTTTTCCGGTGCAAGCGACAACGGACAAAGCCTACCGACGATCAAGCAGGAAATCAATGAGGAATTAGCAGAAAAAATATCAGCTGAAAAAGGCAAGATGAAAGGTTATGACCGGATAGAAGTTCGCCCGGCAGAATTTATCACGGAATGGAACAACATTTTATCTGTCTATGCCGTTCGTTCTCAAAACAGCGGATACATAGCTGCGGAATTTAACGATGAAAACGCCGAACTTCTGCGGCAGACCGTATGGGATATGGTGTCCCTTGAAATATCTGAGGAGGAAGAAGAAATACCGAACACATTGGAAGATGACGGAAAAGATGAAAAGCCTCCAAATGAAGAAGAAAAAAAGATAATTGGCGTGATTACATTAAAGTACAAAACGCTAAATGAAGCGGCAAAGCACTATCATTTCAGTGATGAGGACAGCGAGTTGATGATGATGGTATTACAAATGTCCACCGGCGGTAACTTTATCGGCGGAAGCTCAAACGGCAAAATGATAAACCCTTGCCCAGACGGAGTTTTTAATGGCAACGACTATCCATATTATCCGAGCGGGGGCTATCACGCAGGTAGAGATATTGCCTGTCCGATAGGCACGCCTATCTATGCAGCCGCAGACGGTGTAGTAATTCACATCAACGACCAAGCTGATTCTTACGGCAATCACATAATGATCTCTCACGGAAACGATGTGTACACTTTGTATGCACACAATTCACAGCTTTTGGTGTCGGTAGGCGATACGGTTAAGCAAGGACAGCAAATAGCGGTTTCCGGTAACACCGGAAACACGACTGGGCCGCACTTGCATTTCGAAGTGCGTGCCGGCGGTTCTCGTTATCGTGTCAACAATGTCGATCCTTTGGATTGGATTGGATAAAAAACTAGACGGATATATTTCAAAAAGCAAAAAGAATAAGGACTTTCTTGAGTTATAACAAAATAGAGGGGTGCAGATAATCTGCACCCCTCTATTTTTATTAGTATGACTTTATGTTGCTTTTTCTCCATTTTATCTAAATTGGTATTAAGTTTACAATTATATAAAAAAGCAAATCGCACATTTGTATATCAAAAACAAGTATGTTATGATATATATGATGTAAGTGAATTGACTTATGTCGTTGCCAAAAAATCCCGCAACGAGCAAATTTACAACTCACATATTACATCATTACCATAACTGAACCTTGACAGCTGAATAAGAACATTGGTGACATTCCGATAACATTGAGCAGTTTCAGGCGTTCCGCCACGACTACCTGTTTGAATAAATAGAAAACGCAGATAAATACTATTATCTGGTCAGAAAGGTACGAGCAGAACCATAACGCTTTGAATATACAATGATGATTACATTGAATTGCGATGATGTGTTATCGGCATAATGATACTTCTGTCCAGCCACAGTCCGAGCGTGATAAGACCGTCGTAGGCAATGGGGACAGCTGGGTGAGAACCACGCAGAGGAGTTACTATCCTATGGAGATGTCACATCAACATCCCACCCGTGTTTCATTTTTCGGGTGGGTCAGCTTGATTTTTGAATTCGCCTTTATATATTGTTTACAAAAAAATCTAAAAAAACTCAAAAAAACTATTGACATTTACGAAATAAATGCTATAATGTAATTGAAGATAAGAGATAGAAAGAAATAAAGAGACGAATGAAGTAGATTCGTAGTTTTTCAAATTATCTTCTATATTAAAAAAGGAGGCGTTTCCGATGGACAAAGCAGAGCCGGTTTACAGAAGCGCTTGCGAAGCTAACTGATAAGAGCGAATTTTTAATCGACAGATGCAAAAACGGAATTTGCAGGCGGGTTATAGATATATTTATCACTTAGTATGCTAACGCAGAATCAGTTGTGGCAGCAAGTGCTAAACACAATTAAATAATATAGTGGCAAAAATCTGCGATATGCCGGCGAAAGCAAAGTATTATTTAAAAGTAGTGAGGATATACCAATGCAAAGGTAAGTTTCGGTTTAACTTGATAAAAATTTAAGTTAAATATTAAATCACATATTTGAGATTGAAAAATAAAAATAAAAAGTAAATGTAAAATAAATTACTGAAATTGAACAATAAAAATAAAGTTCAAAGAAATATGTGGTTGAAGCCTATGTAAAAGGTGAGTTTAATATTTAGTGGATTACATTAAATATCAGCATTTGTTATAATTGCAATAAAATTACAATTATTAAATGTGATTGTTAAAATTTATGAAAGGCGGACAGGTCCAATGGGCTGATAAACAGATATTTGAATATTTCTTTATTCAAATCCTTTCTTGACAATCAATTTTAAAAAATATAATTCATTTGATGAAAATGAAAAGTATTCACAAATAATTTTACAGACAATAAAAATAAAATTTGTTGTTACTATTTAAAAACTTAATAAAAACGAAACGGCCTGTGTCAAAAAACACAGGCTTTTGTTTTGCGTTTATGTTATATTTAAATATCATTTATATTTTGTATATTGACAAAGTTTTTTTATAATGATATTATTATAAAAAGTAAAAGGCAAAGACCAAGAGGAGTAACTGTACTTTTCTTTCAGAGAGTTGTCGGACGGTGCAAGACAATAAGAAGTAGGCAGTGAAGGTAGCTTGTGAGCTCCCGATATGAAAATTTCAGTAGTTTCGGGCGTATTTCTGCGTTAAAGAATTGAGTGGCGTTTTCGCAATTTGAGTGGTACCACGGAGTTTTACTTTCGTCTCATATTTTGAGTCGGAAGTTTTTTATATTTTAGGAGGAAATTAAATGGCAAAAGATTTGGCAAAGCAGTATGACCCTGCTGAAGTTGAAGACAAAACATATAAATTTTGGCTTGATAACAAATATTTTCATGCAACAGTAAATCCGAACAAAAAACCATATACAATAGTTATCCCACCCCCAAATATTACAGGACAGCTTCATATGGGACATGCACTTGACGAAACATTGCAGGACATTTTAATTCGTTGGAGAAGAATGCAGGGATATGAAGCACTTTGGCTTCCCGGAACTGACCATGCTTCTATTGCAACCGAAGCAAAGATTGTTGAATCAATGAGAAAAGAAGGCATTTCCAAAGAAGACATCGGCAGAGAAAAGTTTCTCGAAAGAGCATGGGATTGGAAAGAACAGTACGGTGGCAGAATTGTGTCGCAGCTTAAAAAACTCGGCTCTTCATGTGATTGGGACAGAGAGAGATTTACTTTGGACGAAGGTTGTTCAAAGGCAGTTAAGCATGTTTTTGTTGATTTGTATAATAAAGGACTCATTTATCGTGGCGAAAGAATGGTAAACTGGTGTCCGCATTGTTTGACTTCCATTTCTGATGCAGAAGTTGAGTATGAGGATCAGGCAGGCCATTTTTGGCACTTGAGGTATCCTTTTAAAGACGGAAGCGGTTACCTTGAACTTGCTACTACAAGACCTGAAACTATTTTAGGCGATACTGCCGTTGCGGTTAATCCAAATGATGAAAGATATAAAGATTTAGTAGGTAAAACTTTGATTTTGCCGATTGTTCATCGTGAAATTCCTGTTGTCGCAGACGACTATGTAGATATCGAGTTCGGTACGGGTGCAGTTAAAATTACACCTGCACATGACCCGAACGACTTTGAAGTAGGTAAAAGACACAATCTTGAAGTTATTGATATTATGACTCCCGACGCACATATAAAAGAGGGTTGGGGTAAATACAGCGGTATGGACCGCAATGAAGCAAGAAAAGCAATAGTTGAAGATTTGGAAGCAGAAGGTGCTTTGATAAAAACAGAAGATTACAGCCACAATGTAGGAACTTGTTACAGATGCGGTTCTTCAATCGAACCTCGAATTTCTATGCAGTGGTTTGTAAATATGGAGCCTCTTGCAAAACCTGCCATTGATGTTGTAAAAGAAGGCAAAGTTAAATTTGTTCCCGAAAGATTTGACAAAACTTATTATCACTGGATGGAAAATATCAAAGACTGGTGTATTTCTCGTCAACTTTGGTGGGGACACCGTATTCCTGCATACTATTGTGAAGATTGCGGAGAATTGATGGTAAGTGAAGAAGATGTTACAACTTGTACAAAGTGCGGCAGTAAAAATGTTCATCAGGACCCTGACACACTTGATACATGGTTCAGTTCTGCACTTTGGCCGTTCTCAACTCTCGGTTATCCCGATAATACTGAAGAATTAAAGTATTTCTATCCTACCAATACTCTTGTAACAGGCTATGATATTATATTCTTCTGGGTTGCAAGAATGATATTTTCTGCTGTTGAACATACGGGAGAAGTTCCGTTTGATACAGTTCTCATTCACGGACTCGTAAGGGATTCACAGGGAAGAAAGATGAGTAAGTCTCTCGGCAATGGTATTGACCCGCTTGAGATTATTGACCAATACGGTGCAGACGCACTCAGATTTACTTTGGCAACCGGTAATGCACCCGGTAACGATATGCGTTTTTCAGACGATAAAGTTAAGGCATCAAGAAATTTTGCAAATAAACTTTGGAACGCGGCAAGATTTGTTTTAATGTATCTTGACGATAACGGTGATTATGCATCACTTCCCAAAGAACTTGCAGTTGAAGATAAATGGATACTTTCAAAGTTCAATAAACTTGCAAAAGAAGTTACTGAAAATCTTGAAAACTTTGAACTCGGAATTGCAGTTGCGAAACTCTACGATTTTATTTGGGATGTATTTTGCGATTGGTATATTGAGATTTCAAAAATAAGACTTCAGTCAGGCGAAGATGCAGATACGGCAAAGGCTGTTTTAGTGTATGTTTTGACAGGCATTCTTAAACTCCTTCATCCGTTTATGCCGTTTATTACAGAAGAAATATATCAGGCAATTCCGCACAGTGAAGAGTCTGTAATGATTTCAAAGTGGCCTGAATATGATGAGTCTTTGAATTTCCCGACAGAAGAAAACGATATGGAAATGATAATGGATGCAATCAGAGCCGTAAGAAACAGAAGAGCAGAAATGAATGTTCCGCCGTCAAAGAAAGCAGCCGTTAAAATTGAAACTTTAAAAACAGATGTTTTTGAAAACGGAAAAGAGTTCTTTAAACGACTTGCATCTGCTTCAGATGTTGAGATTGCTCAAAGTTTTGAAAATGACGATAAGTCGGTAACAATAGTTACAAATGATGCAAAAATTTATATTCCGTTGGGCGACCTTGTAGATTTTGAAGCCGAAAGAAAACGACTTGAAAAAGAACTTGCTCAGTGCGAAGATAAACTTGCATTTATTGAAAAGAAACTTTCAAATCCGGGCTTTGTAAATAAAGCACCTGAAAAAGTAGTTGAGCAAAACAGAAAAGACGCTTCTGTTTTGACTGAAAAAATAGAAATGCTTAAAAATTCTATTGAAAATCTCGGTAAATAGTATGACATACGAACAAGCATTAAATGATATATTGTTCAATTCAAGTCCCGGAATTATTCCGGGACTTTCAAGAATAGAAAAACTGCTTGAAAAATTGGGCAATCCGCAAAATAACTATAAAATCATTCATATTGCAGGTACAAACGGTAAAGGTACAGTCGGAAAAATTATTGCAGATACGCTCACTCAAAACGGGTTTAAAACAGGACTTTTTTCTTCACCGTTTGTTACAGATTATACCGAGCAAATTCAAATTGACGGAAAAAATATAAGCGAAGAAGATTTTGCGTACTATCTTCCGTTTGTAAAGGGTGAAGGGAGTGAGTTTGAAAGACTCACTGCACTTATGTATTTCTATTTTTCAGAGAAAAAAGTTGACTTTGCCGTTGTTGAATGCGGAATGGGCGGTCTTGAAGACAGTACAAACGCAATCGAAAATACAGAACTTTGTGTCTTGACCTCAATTTCCGTTGACCATACAAATTTCCTCGGAAATACTGTTGAAGAAATTGCAAAGCATAAAGCAGGTATAATCAAAAACAATTCAAAAGTTGTTCTTTATCCAAATAAAAGTGTTGAGCATATTGTAAAAAATGTTTGCACTGAAAAAAATGCAACTCTTTATTGTGTCGAAGAGCAAAACGATTTCAAGAAAAATAATCTTGAAACCGCAAAAACCGCCTTGTCGTTGCTCGGCATAAATAATATTTGCGACTATCCTGCACTTTTTGCAAGACAGGAATGTGTCGGTAAATTTATTATTGATGGTTCTCATAATGAAAGTTCAGCAGCCACTCTTGAAAGTTTTTTGCCTAAAGACGAAAATATAACTGTTGTAATTGCAATGATGAAAGACAAAAACTGTAAAAAATATATAGATACCGTGTTGCCGTATTGTAATAAAATCATTGTAACGCAGTGTGATAATGCAAGATGTATGCCTGCAAAAGATTTATATGATTTAATAAGTGAAAAATTTAATAATGTAAAATGTGTCGAAAATTCAAAAACAGCAATAGAAACAGCCCGAAAAACAGATTGTGACAAAATTCTTGTCTGTGGCTCATTCTATCTGTGCCGTGAAGTCAGAAATTATATTTTGTGAACATAATTCGTCATATTTTTCAGTACCGTCGTGTTATTCTTTGTGCGTAACACGGCGGTATTTTTATTGCTAAATAATATTAAAATATAAATATGGAGGAAGTACGATGAATGTTACTATTGAAAGTGCCGGCGAAACGCTTGCAGTATATTTGTACGGAGAAATAGACCACCATACTGCTGTACCGATAAGACAAAGAGTAGATGATGCAATTACACTTAAAAAGCCGAAACATTTGATACTTGATTTTAAAAATGTCAGTTTTATGGACTCAAGCGGTATCGGTCTTGTCATGGGCAGATACAGAACCTTGCAGAGTTATAACGGACAACTTGAAATAAGAAATGTCTCAAGACAAACTAAAAAAGTAATGGAACTTGCAGGTTTGTCATCAATCGCATCTATAAAGGAGAAAAGCAATGAAGTCAAAAAATGAGATGAAATTAACTGTTGATTCCAAAAGTTCAAATGAGAGTTTTGCCCGAGTAGTTGTGTCGGCTTTCGTTGCACAGTTGGACCCGACTCTTGAAGAATTGTCGGATATTAAGACGGCAGTATCAGAAGCAGTAACAAATTCTATTGTACACGGATATAAAGATACATTCGGAAAAATTTACATAACGGGAAATATTTACGATGACAATACAGTTAAAATTACAATTAAAGATAAAGGATGCGGTATAGACGATTTGAGTCAGGCAATGACTCCTCTTTTCACGACAGGAGAGTCTGACAGAGCAGGACTTGGTTTTACAGTAATGGAAAGTTTTTGCGATAAAATAAAAGTTCGTTCAAAAGTTGCTTCCGGCACAACAGTCACACTTTTTAAGAAAATATCGGGTAAGTCGAAGTGGTAACTGATAAAAGAAACGCTTTTATAGAAAAAAACATAGGTCTTGTTCATTCAATAGCAAGCAGGTTTAAAGGAAAAGGCGTTGAGTATGACGATTTGTTTCAAACGGGTTGTATAGGACTTATTAAAGCCGTTGACAATTTTGATGAAACACTCGGATATAAATTTTCTACCTATGCAGTTCCTGTTATTATGGGAGAGATAAAAAGAATTTTCAGGGATGGCGGTACAGTAAAAGTAAGCCGAAGTCTTAAAGAAAAATCTATGCTTTTGCAGAGGGAAAAGGAAAAATTTGAAAATAAATATATGCGTTCCCCCACTGTCAGTGAAATAGCAGATGTTATGAATTGCTCTAAGGAAGAAATTTGTGAACTTGAAAATATTTTAAGTCCTGTTTTGTCGTTGTCAGGTACGGCAGAAAATGAAAATGAGATAGATGTGCCTTTTGATAATTCTGAAAAAATTTTTGACAGAATAACTCTTAATCAAGTTATTTCCACACTTCCTTTAAAAGAACAGGAAATAGTAAAACTGCGATATTTTGAAGGGCAGACTCAATGCAGTGTTGCAAAAATTTTAGGCATTTCTCAAGTTCAGGTCTCAAGAAAGGAAAAAGAGATATTAAAAAAACTTAAACGAAAGCTGACATAATAGTTAGTATTTTGTGTTTGTTTTGTCGTAGATTTAAAAGCGTACTTTGTGTACGCTTTTTTGTTTGACATAGTTTGTGTTCTGTGTTAAATTATCATTACAATGGTTTGTTAAAAACTGCGATTGTGTTGAAAATGGAGAACGGATATGAAAATAATACTTTTGATTTTGTACTTTTTGCTTTTGCTCAGTGTAATCTTTTTTGAAAGAAAAAATCCGTCAGAAGCAATGGTTTGGGTTTTAATTTTACTGTTTTTGCCATATCTCGGGGCGTGTATCTATCTGATATTCGGCAGTACATTGAGTATCAAGATTACTCGAGAATTGAGAAATGCAAAATTGGTACAGCGATATGAGGGAAAGTTCAATTACAGTAAAAATTTTGTTTATGAAGATATAAACGATTTTGATTTTTCCGATATTCAAAAACAGGTAATTAATTTCAATAAGGCATATAATGACAGTGAATTGACCTGTTATGATGATTATCAAATTTTTACAGACGGAAAAAGTCACTATACAAAACTTTTCAGCGATCTCAAAAACGCAAAAAATACAATACATATCCAATATTATACAATTCATAATGACCAAGTCGGAAATGAGTTTATGAAAATACTCACTCAAAAAGCGAGTGAGGGACTTGAAGTTATTGTAATGTGTGATTTTATTGCAAATGTTTCTTCTCCTAAAAAAATGTTCCGCCCTTTTGTTGAGGCAGGGGGAAGATTTAAAAGAGTTAAACCGTTTTTAACACATTTCAGAAGTCACAGAAAACTTGTTGTTATAGATAATCAGGTTGCATATATCGGTGGAATGAATATCGGAAAACAATATGCAAATATGGCAGAGATTAAAAATCCGTGGCGTGATACACAAATTAGATTAACCGGTCAGTGTTGCGGACTTTTGGAAGTGTCGTATATGGCAGATTGGTTTTGCAATGTTAAAAAAGCACATCTTGAAGACGCTGAGAAGTCTGCCGATAAAGCATTTTCTTACAAATATCCCGTATCAAAGTATCCTTGTCAATTTGTTGTCGGTGGCGTCGATACGGATAAAGAGTCTATAAAAATGTGCTATTTGAGTATGATAAGAAGTGCAAAAAGCCATATCAGAATTCAATCTCCGTATTTTATACCTGATGAATCTACCATAGACGCACTCAAAACTGCTGCTGCTTCAGGCGTTGAGATTGAAATAATAATTCCGGGCATAAAAGCAAGTTTTTTCCTTGACCCTGTTACAAATTATTATTGCGGTCAACTGATGCAATACGGTGCAAAAGTATATAAATATAAAGGTTATATTCACGCTAAAACAATTGTTATTGATAATAAAATTTGTTGTATCGGTTCTGTTAATCTTGATATCAGAAGTTTATTGGTAGATGACGAGATATGCGGTGTGTTTTATGACAAAAAACTCGTAAATGAGTATATAGACATTTTTAATAACGATATAGAAAACACAAAACAATATACTTTACAAGACTTTAAAACACGAAGTAATAAAGAAAAAATAAGAGAAAACTTTTTCTTGCTGTTTTCTCCAATATTGTAATTATTATAAAAAAAGACAGGTTTTAACCTGTCTTTTTTGTTCTTGGTGCTTTAGCGGCAATAAAATCCCTGGTTCTACCAGTGGTGGGTAAAGAAACTTTAGTATACGAAAATAAAACCTCTGTGTTACAATGATGTTGGTTTGGCGACCGCATCACTTAGATGTAACAGGAGGTTT
>OFMH01000087.1_pt1 | contig 63838 bp, 60 predicted proteins | sample 1541761 | NCBI WGS metagenome assembly OFMH01 (sample SAMN04209249, study PRJEB22552) | human gut metagenome | biome: gut; material: feces | host: Homo sapiens | place: USA: Oklahoma
CAAGACATTAACGGATGTAGAATGGTTGGATTTAGAAGAATTAGAGGAAAAGGAGAAGATTGAAATGTGTGAAGCTGAAAAGAGATGGCTAGAAGTAAAGTCAAAGGAATGGAAAGCTGAAGGAATTGAGTTAGGAATCAAACAAGGAATTGAACAAGGTGTAGAGTTAGGACAAGTTCTTTTGTACAAGACTATGATAAAGAATGGAATGAGTGTCAATGAGATTTCTAAGGTTTGTTCAATATCTGTTGAGAGTCTAAAACGAGTATTAAGTGATTGATAAGAAGAGAAAAAATCTCTTCTTTTATTTTAAGCCTGTGATATAATAAGGTGACTTTGAAAGGATTGAGAAAATGGTATTTCTTTTATTAGTATTAGGTATGGTCCTTTTAATGAAGGGTGCAGACTTGTTTGTGGATGGCAGTGCAAGTGTGGCTCGTAAGTTAAAAGTACCTTCAGTTATTATTGGTTTGACAATTGTAGCACTTGGAACAAGCTTACCAGAAGCGAGTGTGAGTATTACGGCTGGCTTAATGGGCAGTAATGAAATTGCGATTTCAAATATTGTGGGTTCTAATATTTTCAACACGTTGGTTGTGGTTGGAACAAGTGCAGTGATTACTCCATTTTTAATGGATAAGGATATTTTGAATCGTGATTTAAAAATCAATATTTTAGTGAGCATCTTACTTTCTATTTTTGTGTTAAATGGAATGCTGAATCGCTTTGAAGGAATTATCTTCTTGGTGGGTTTAGTTTTGTTTATTTTAAACTTGATTCGCAGCGCTAAAAAGAATCGTGTTGAGGATGAGGAAGTTGAAACTTTATCAGGAATCAAATGCTTGATTTATATCGTGATTGGAGTTGCGTGTATTATCTGGGGTGGAGACATCACTGTAGATAGTGCAAAACAGATTGCAGCTATGCTTGGTATGAGTGATACGTTGATTGGTTTAACTGTCGTATCTATTGGAACTTCATTGCCTGAGTTAGTAACAAGTGTTGTTGCGGCAAGAAAAGGTGAGAGTGGTTTATCTTTGGGTAATGCGATTGGAAGTAACATTATGAATATTTTATTTATTTTGGGTGCTTCAAGTACAATTCATCCAATTGCGGCTACTTCACAGAATATTATTGATACTTTTGTCTTGATTGGTATTTCTCTATTGATTTATGGTATTGCGAAAAAGGGAGATACAATGACAAGAAAAAAGGGGATCTTTACGATCCTCGTATATGTCATTTATATGATTTATATTATTATACGCTAGGCTTGTCCTAGCTTTTTTTCTTTCCTTGGGAAAGGATAGCTCGAATGGAATCGAAAAGAATGGGTTTATATTCTTCGATAGGAAGGGGTTGACTATGAAGAATACTGTTGTAGCAAGTACTTCCTGTAAGTTCAACTATTAAGTAGAGTATGACTTCTGAATTTTCAAATTCATATCCATTTGCGGTTGCGATTTCGTTAAACTCTTTTATAAGATTGAAACTATCATTATCAATAGCCGTATTTAATTGGGCATGGAACACGCCCCAAGATAGGTTTCTTTCAACGAATTTTAAAATCAATGGATTGTTTTCTAATCGAATCAATACTTGATTAATCAAGAAGATAACAGAGTCTTCAAAATTACGAATATCATTCTTTTCTAATTGTTTGTGGGCTTCTTCAAATAGGCGATGTGCTTCTTTTTGAATTAGAATATCGCGTATTTGGTATTTATCTTTGAAATAAAGATAGAATGTTCCTTTTGCGACTCCCGCGTTTTTTACAATATCATTAACAGAGACATTTGTGATGTCTTCTTTTGTGAATAGATTAAAGGCAGCCTGTAAGAGGTTGTTTTCTTTTATTTTCTTGTTTTCGATTATCTTACTTTTCATGCTTATCACCATCCTTATTATAAACAATAATTTAGAAAATACAAATAAAAATGACCGATTGAACATATTAAAACAATTGTATATTGGGAATTTTGAAAAAATAAAACAAAAATATTGACTAGCGGTCAGTTTGGTACTATACTCTTCACGTAGTAAAGGAAAGGATAGAAAAAAGGTGATTCGATATGGATAAGATGTCAAAATGGATAGTTAAATATCGTAATATGATTTTGGCTGTGGCCATTGTTCTTTTGATTCCAAGTGCAATTGGTTATTTCAATACAAATATTAATTACGATTTATTATCTTATTTACCTTCGACTTCAGAATCTATGAAAACACAAAAGATTCTTGGAGATGATTTTAACTTATCGAGTGTAGACTTCTTGGTTGTCAACAACAAGACGGATCAAGAGGCCGCAAAAATTAAGGAAGAGATCAATAAAATTGATGGAGTTGAAAAATGTATTTGGAGAGATGATGTATTAGATATCTCTGTTCCAAAACAGGCAATTCCAGAAAGCATTCAGGATATGCTTTATTCTGGCGACAGTACAATGATGATTGTTACATTTAAAGAGCCAACATCGTCAATGCGTACAATGAATGCGATTAGTAAAATAAAAAAATATACAAAAGATGATTGTTACTTAGGTGGTATGTCAGCCATCAGTGAAGATACTAAAGATCAAACAGAACACGATACGCCAATCTATGCAGGTATTGCGGTTGTATTATGTATGATCGTATTGTTCTTAGGATTAGAGAGTACGATTGCTCCAGTTGTATTTATGTTAGGAATGATTTTCCCAATCGTTTATAACTTTGGTACAAACGTATTCTTAGGTGAAATTAGTTATATCACAAAGGCTTTGGCTGTTGTATTACAGTTAGCTGTAACATTGGATTATTCCATCTTCTTATTACATAGATATCAAGAAGAAAAACAAAAACTTCCAAATGAAGAGGCTATGGCTAAGGCCATCAAAGCTACGTTTACTTCAATTACTTCAAGTTCAATCACAACAATTGCTGGTTTCGTTGCCTTGTGTGTAATGCAGTTAACACTAGGTAGAGATATTGGTATCGTTATGGCCAAAGGTGTTGTCCTTGGTGTATTATCAACCATCTTCATTTTGCCAAGCTTGTTGATGTTCTTTGATAAGACGATTGAAAAGTACAAACATAAAACAATTTTGAATGAGTTACATAGAGTTCCTCGTTTTGTCATTAGACATTATAAGAAGATTCTTGTTGCCTTCGTATTGATTTTCATTCCATTTGGATATGGTCAGGCACATACAAATATCTATTATGATTTGATTTCTGGTATGCCAGGTGATTTTGCGAGTATCATTGGTACAAATCAGTTAAAAGATAAATTTGATATGACAACAACACATTTCGTTTTAGTGGATGATAAATTAACGACAAATGAAATTCAGAATATGTGTTCTGAAATCAAAGATTTAAAAGGAATTCATAACGTATTAGCGTATGAAGAATTTGTGGGTCCAGGACTTGCATCCAACTTTACTCCAAGTGTAGTAAAGGATATTTTCCAAAATGGTGGAAAGAAATTAATTGTTGTGAACAGTGATTATAAAGCTGCAACCGATAAATTAAATACACAGTTAGATAAAATGGATACCATCATTCATAAATATGATAAGAAGGGTATGATTGGTGGAGAAGGAAGTATGACACGTGATTTGATCACAACAACAAATACAGACTTTGCGATGGTTAACGTATTATCTGTAATCATGATCTTTATCATTGTTGCCTTAACATTTAAATCATTTGCACTTCCAGTCATTTTAGTACTAACCATTGAATTTGCGATCACAATCAATATGGGTATTCCATTCTTTACAGGAACTACACTTCCATTTATCGCAAGTATGGTTATCGGAACTATTCAATTGGGTGCCACAGTAGACTATGCCATCTTAATGACAACGCGTTTTAAAGAAGAATTATCGCATGGTAAGAAGGTTAAGGAAGCAGCTTTGATTGCGATGGAAAAATCAAGCGTTTCCATTATGACAAGTGGATTCTCATTCTTTGCCGCATGTATCGGTGTAAGCTTTGTAGCTAAGATGGATTTAATTAAATCATTAGTTATCTTATTAGCACGTGGTGCATTAATTTCAGTCGTAAGTATCTTATTAGTATTGCCTTCATTGTTGATTTTCTGCCACAAGTTCATTGAAAAGACGACAAAGAATTGGCCAGAATCAAACATGGAAGCGAAAGGAGAATAAATATGAATTTAAATCATACAGTAAAAGTAGTTGGTAGTGTATTGTTGAGTGCAGTTATGGCAGGAAGTATGATGCCTGTGACTGTATTTGCGCAAAATAATGATGAAAATCCTACAGAAAAAACAGAAACTGTTTATTCTGTATTAAACTCAGATGGTTCCATCAGCGATACAATCGTATCTAGCTGGTTACATGATGAGGATGGAATTAATAATATTAAAGAAACTTTAAACTTAACAGATGTTAAGAACATTAAATCAAATGAAAAACCTTCAAAAGACAGAAATACATATACATGGAATGCGACAGGTAATGACGTATATTATGAAGGTACAGCCACAAAACAACTTCCTGTGTCTGTTAAGATTCGTTATGAATTAGATGGTCAAGAAATGTCTGCAAAAGATATGGAAGGTAAGTCTGGACATTTGAAATTAATGATTTCTTTCACAAATAACTATTCAGAAGTTAAAAATATCAATGGCAAATCCATTGTGATTCACCCTAGTTATTTAGCTGGTGGTATGTTGAATATGAGTACTGGTAAGTTCTCAAATGTAAAATGTGAATCTGGTAAGATCGTAAATGATGGAACAAATGAAATGTTGGCATTTGCGAATATTCCAGGCTTGAATGAAACATTAAAATCTGCAGGTTTAGACAAAGTAAATAATCAATTAGGAATCAGTGATGATGTAACAGTAGAAGCGGATGTCAATGATTTTGATTTAGGATCTATTATGGTTGGTATGACAAATGAAATTGATTTGGCAAGTGAATTAGGTGACATTGGTTCTGTATCTGAATTAACAGATGGAATTGATCAATTAATTGAAGCCGACAATCAATTGATCGATGGTTCTAAACAATTGTATGATGGAACAACACAATTAAAAGAACAAGCCGCTCCATTAACAGGTTCATCTGATCAAGTAAGACAATTATCTGCAGGTGCTATCCAATTAAATGATGGTGTTAAAGCCTTACAAACAGGATTAACAGCTTATACAAATGGTGTGGATACTTTAGCTGCAGGAAGCCAACAATTATATGGAATTCCTCAAGGTGTATCTCAAATTCAAAATGGAGTTTCAGGCAATTTAGGTCAAGGAAAAACTAATTTATTAGATGGTGCAACAGCGTTGAATGAAGGTTTAAAACAATTAGAAGCACAAGTAAACACATTAACTCCAACTGAACTAGATACTATGCAGACTCAAATACAAGGCGCTATGGCAACATTAGCAGGTATGCAAACTACTATCACTGATGATAGTGCAAAATTAGGTGGTTTAAGTAAGAGTCTTAATACTGCTTCAAATGCAATTACTACTATTACCCAATATAATGAGGACTTGAAATCTGATGTGGAAACATTAAAAAATGATGTGTCTGATTTAAAAGGCCAGATTTCAAATAAAAACAATGAAATTGATGAAAAAAATAATGAAATTAAAGAACAAATTAATTTAATAAATGGTCAAATAAATAAGATTAATCAAGCTACTAAAGATGCTAATAGCAATATTGATAGTGCATATACAACTGCAGTTAATGCATTGAATGAAGCAAAATCAGCAACTGATGATGTTGAAAAGCAGGAAAAAATTCAGAATGCTATTGAAAAATTGCAGCAAAATAAGCCTTCTGCTGGATCTGATGTATTAGCAAGTTTGATTCCAGAAAGCTTTACTGTTAGTGATATTGATAATCTAGATAAATACGTTGAAAAGGTAGAGAAGGATCAAGAAAAAATTTCAACATTAGTAAAAACATTAGTTGGTACAACTTCTAGTGTAACATCAGGTTTAAAAGATGCTCAAAAAACATTAGTTGGTGAAGATGGTAAAGGTGGCTTGAAAAAAGATTTAAGTGATGCGCAAGGTACATTAAGTAAAATGGATGCATTATTGAGCCAATATACTGATCCAAGTACTCCAACGGTGAAAAATGCTAAAAACTTCAAAGAGTTGGTAACTGGTTTACAAGCTGCTGCTAAGGAATTATCTGCCGGTTCTGAAGGAATCTTAGGTGGTGTTCAACAAGTAAATGCTGGATTAACACAACTTCAAAAGAAATCTCAAGCTGGTATTACTCAAGTCGCTGAGGGAAGTAAAACATTATCTTCAAATAGTGCTACATTAAATGGTGGTGCTAGTGCATTATCACAGGCAACAGGAACACTTGCTGGACAAAGTGGAACATTCAATGAAATGGCTGATGGATTAGATACACTTGGTGAAGCATTTGAAACGTTGAATTCAGGTGCTAAGGAATTATACGAAGGTAATGAAAAATTCAAGTCTGAAGGATTGGATCAATTAAAAGAAAAGGTTGATTTAGGTGTTGGAGAACTTGAAACATTACAGGATGTAATGAACGAAATCAAAGCTATGAATAAAGAATATGCTTCTTACTCTGGTGCTCCAGAAGGTGCTACAGTAACGAGTCGTTACGTATTCCGTACTAAGGAAGAAAGTTCTAAATAGTTTATAAAGGTATTCTTCGGAATGCCTTTTTAATTTGATATTCTTTGGTTGGCGTGTTAAAATAAAGAGGAATTTATATGGGGGTATATAATCATGAAACATATTAATACAGTAGATACTCGTAACTTGTGTGAAAGCGCAAAAAATGGTGGATGTGGAGAATGCCAAACTTCTTGCCAATCAGCTTGTAAAACTAGCTGCGGAATCGCGAACCAAGCTTGCGAAAATAATAAAGAAAGTAAGTAATTAAGAAATGCCGAAGTGATTCGGCATTTTTAATGCCGCCTTTAAGGCAGCATTTTTTAAATTTGAGGGAGGAAAAATACATGATTCATCAATATAAAATGTTTGATCAGAATATTGTATTGGATATTTGTTCAGGAAGCATTCATGTGGTAGATGAAATTGCTTATGATATGATTGCTGAATTTTTAGATAAAGATAAAAAAGATTTGGTATTAGAAATGAAGGAGAAATATCCTAGTGTTGAAACATCTGAATTAGAAGAATGTTACGACCAGATTTTAGAATTAAAAGAACAGGGTCGTTTATTTAGTGAAGATACATATGAGCCCATGGCAGGACAGTTAAAGGCAAAGACAAGTGGCGTTATTAAAGCTTTATGTCTTCACATTGCCCATACTTGTAACTTGAATTGCTCGTATTGTTTTGCCAGCCAAGGAAAATACCATGGGGACCGTGCATTGATGAGTTTTGAAACGGGAAAACGTGCTCTTGATTTCTTGGTGGAAAATTCAGGAACACGCAGAAACTTAGAAGTGGATTTCTTTGGTGGAGAACCACTAATGAACTTTGATGTAGTTAAACAATTGGTTGCCTATGCTCGTAGTATTGAAAAAGAAGCTGGAAAGAATTTCCGTTTTACATTAACGACAAATGGTATGTTGATTGATGATGACGTAATCGAATTTGCGAACAAAGAAATGAGCAATGTTGTATTAAGCTTAGATGGACGTAAAGAAGTGCATGACCGTTATCGTGTGGATTATTCTGGTAAGGGAAGTTTTGATACAATCGTTCCTAAATTCCAAAAGTTAGTAAAAGCTCGTGAAGGTAAAAATTATTATATGCGTGGTACTTTTACTCATGCCAATCCAGACTTCTTAAAAGATGTGCAACAAATGTTAGATTTAGGTTTTAGAGAATTAAGTATGGAACCTGTTGTTGCCAAATCGGATGATCCTGCTGCATTAACAGAAGCAGATCGTGAAGTTGTGAAAAAACAATATGAAGATTTAGCGAAGTTGATGTTGGAATATGATGAGAAGAAAGATCCATTTACTTTCTATCACTATATGATTGATTTAAAAGGTGGACCATGTATTTATAAACGTATTTCAGGATGTGGTTCAGGAACTGAATATATGGCCGTAACACCATGGGGAGATTTATATCCTTGTCACCAATTTGTAGGAGAAGAAGCCTTTAAATTAGGAGACATTTATACGGGTGTCACAAACAAAAAGATTCAGAATGAATTTGCATCATGCAACGTATATGCACGTAAAGAATGTGCAGATTGCTGGGCAAGACTTTATTGTTCTGGAGGATGCGCAGCCAATGCATATCATGCGACAGGATCTGTCAAAGGTGTATATAAAGAGGGTTGTGAACTATTCTGTAAACGACTAGAGTGTGCCCTTGCCGTAGCCATTATTCGTGATATGAAAGAAAATAATCATGAAGACGCCGATTGTTAGTTTTCTAAAATCGTATCAAGAAAAATCACCTGTAAGAATGCATATGCCAGGCCATAAAGGCGCTGGCATTCTTGGTTTTGAAGGAATGGATCTTACAGAAATTTATGGAGCTGATGAATTGTTTGCGGCAGAGGGAATTATTAAGGAAAGTGAACAAAATGCTTCCTCTTTATTTGGTTGTCCAACCTATTATTCAACGCAAGGCTCTACTTTATGCATTCAAACGATGTGCACGATATTATGTCAAGATGCCAAAAGTAAAGGCAAGAAGCCTAAAATTCTTGCAGGAAGAAATGCGCATCGAAGTTTTATTCATGCCGCTGCACTATTGGATTTTGACATTGAATGGTTATATGGAAATAGTGATTATTTATCTTGTAAGATACATGCAGAGGATTTAGAAAAGGCAATTATTGAAAGTCTTCCTACGGCTGTATATCTGACAAATCCAGACTATTTAGGAAATCTTTTGGATATTCAGTCTTTAGCTAGTGTATGTAAAAAACATAATGTACTACTTGCCATCGATAATGCCCATGGTGCATATCTTCGTTTTTTAGAACCGTCTTTACATCCTATCGATTTAGGAGCTGATCTATGTTGTGATTCGGCCCATAAAACACTACCTGTACTTACAGGGGGAGCTTATCTTCACTTAAGTGAGTCTTTGAATCAAGTATGGAAAAATGACGTTAAACATTTTATGGAATATTTTTCTTCTACAAGTCCATCCTATTTGATTATGGCATCTTTAGATGCGACAAATGAGGTGTTGAATACTACATTTAGAAACTCTTTGTTTGAATGTGTTCGAAGTGTTGCCTCTTTGAAAAATACATTAGTTCAACATGGATACACGATATTATCTGGTGAACCTATGAAGATAACGATTTCAACGAAAGAGTTTGGCTATACTGGAAATGAAATCGCAAATCTTTTAATGGAATGTGATATCTATCCTGAATTCTATGATTCAGACTATATTGTATTAATGCCATCTCCATATAATACGAAGGATGACTTAAAACGATTAGAGACATGTTTATGTGGAATTGAAAGAAAACCTCTTTTAATAAATAAACCACCAAAATTAGAACAATCTAAAAAAGCCATGAATGTGCGTCAAGCTTTATTTTCGTCAAGCATAACATTGGATGTATCGAAATCATTAGGACAAGTATGCTCCAGTGTGACTGTATCTTGTCCTCCTGCGATTCTTCCAGTGATTCCAGGAGAAGTGATTAGTGAGTCTTCTATTGAAGTCATGAAATATTATGGTATTGAAACCGTACGAGTTGTCAAAGAATGACAACTCTTTTTCTTTTGTATATGTGAAACCGCTAACAATTGAAGTATAATAAAATAAGAAATAAACATACGAAAAGGAGGAGAATCAAATGTTTGACAAATTGTTTGAACCCATACAGATTCGTGGTATGGAATTAAGAAATCGTGTTGTCATGTCTGCGATGGGAACACATGAAAGTGCGGAAAGTGAAGATGGAAAGAGTGTTACAGATAAGCTGATTGCGTATCATGTGGCTCGTGCAAAAGGTGGAAATGGATTAAATACAATTGAAGTTACAAGTGTTGATGCGGCCAGTGCACCTTTTGGATTCTTGTCGATTGCCGAAGACAAATACATTCCAGAATTTAAAAAATTAAATGATGCCGTGCATGAAGCCGGAGGAAAAACTTGCATTCAATTATGGCAAGGAGGATTAGCCGTAGCTTCAGATCAAACGGCTCAAATCTTAGTACCCAATGACTTACCATTAAGTCCACAATATACCGTGCCAGCTATCACAAATGAAAGATTACTCGATATAATAGATAAGTTTGGACAAGCTGCAAAACGTGCAGTAGAAGCTGGATTTGATTGTTTAGAATTTCATTGTGCACATAACTATTTACCACATTCTATGCTTTCAGGAGGAATCAACCATCGAAGTGATGAGTGGGGTGGATCTTTTGAAAATCGTAAAAAATTCCCATTGGAATGTATTAAATCGATTCGTGCCAATATGCCAGAAGATATGCCACTATTCATGCGTGTAGATTGTCATGATGACATGTTAGATGGTGGATTAACGGTTGAAGAAGTGATTGAATTCTGTAAAGATGCCAAAGAATTCGGTGTGGATGTATTGAATATTAGTCGTGGAAATATCTTAACGGCAGCTACACTATATGAAGTGGCTCCAGTGGATATTGAAAATGGATTTAACGTAGAAGATGCTGCGCGCATTCGTAAAGAAACAGGCATGTTGACAATGCCATGTGGACGTATCAATACGCCTGAATTTGCCGAAAAAATCTTAGTAGATGACAAGGCCGATTTAGTTGTCATGGCACGAGCTCAGCTTGCCGACGCTAATTTCTGTAACAAGGCCAAAGCTGGTAAAGTGAATCAAATTCGCTATTGTATCGGATGTAACCAAGGCTGTTATGACTCATTCTGTGCATCCTTATATAATCCAGCTATTAAACACATTACTTGTATGCGAAATCCTGGCTTATTAGAAGAGGAAACGTTAGGCTTAAAACCAGGATCTGTTTCTAAAAAAGTTGTCATCTTAGGTGGTGGAATTGCAGGTATGGAAGCGGCTCTAGATTTAAAAGAAACAGGCAATACACCAATTTTATTTGAAAAGAGTGAAAGTCTTGGTGGACAATTTGTATTGGCCGGAGCTATTTCAGCTAAAAAAGACTTTAAAAATGCGGTAGATAAAATGATTTTGGATGTTCAAGAATCTGGAATTGAGGTGCACTTAAATACCGTTGTTACTAAAGAAATGATTGAAGAAATTAAGCCGGATGCACTCATTGTTGCGATTGGATCTAGTCCATTTGTACTTCCAATTGAAGGTAGTGAAAGAGCCATTGTTGCTCATGATGTATTGAGTGAAAAAGTAGAAGTGCCAGGTGAAAACGTAGTCATTATTGGTGGTGGTCTTGTTGGTTTTGAAACCGCTGAATTCTTGGCTTCAAGACAAAAGAAAGTCATTATTTTAGAAATGAAAGAAAAAGCTTTACAGGATCTAGGACCATTGCGTCAAATTACAGCGCAGTTTGCGATGGCACAAATGCCAATCACAATTGAAACAAGTGCCACTGTAGAACGAATTGAAGATCATGCAGTTGTTGCCAGTGGCAAAGAATATCCATATGATAGTGTCATTATGGCTGTTGGATCAAAGGCAAACGATACAAGTATGTATACAGATTTAGGTATTCCTACATACATCGTTGGTGATTGTAAAAAAGCAGGTGTTGCTTTAGATGCATTTAAAGATCCGTATCATGCAGTATTAGAAATTAATAAGTAGGTAGCGATATGACAACATTATTTGATGAACTTCAAATTGGTTCGATGACCTTAAAAAATCGTACATTTATGGCGCCGATGTCTTTAGGATATGGAGATCAAACGGGAATTCCTACATTACAAGAACAGGCATATTGGCTTGAAAGAGCTAAAGGAGAAGTAGGATGTATTATTACGGATGCGACAAGTGTGGATCCTAATACACCTTATTTAGGAAATACGCTATGTTTTAGAAGTGAAGAAAGCATTTTGGAATACAAAAAATTTACGGATAAGATCCATGCGTATGGGACAAAAATCATTCCTCAAATTACGCATCCAGGACCAGAAAGTATCTCCTCATTCTTTGGGGTTACACCAATTTCTAGTAGTGGCTATTTAAATTCTATGTATCAACAAACTCGTGAATTAAAAATAGAAGAAATCCCAAATATTATTTCGATGTATGCGAATACTTCTTATCAGGCAAAACAAGCTGGTTTTGATGGAATTGAACTGCATTGTGCTCATGGATATATGCTTCTAGGCTCTTTCTTAAGTCCTTTAAAAAATAAGCGAACCGATGAATATGGTGGCGATTTAATGCGTCGTGCACGTTTATTATTTGAAGTGGTAGAAGCGATTAAATTAAAATGTGGAGATGATTTTCCGATTGTTTTAAGAATTTCTGGATCGGAGAAGATTCCAGGTGGAAGTACAATTGAAGATACACTTCAATTGATACCAGAACTCGAAAAACGAGGTGTGGATGCCTTTGAAGTTTCGGGTGGATCTCAATATGAGTTGCCAAATAAAATTATGCCTAGTCATGGAGAAGAGTGCGCAACTAATTTGAAAGAAGCCGTAAGAATCAAAGAAATCAGTCATGTACCCGTATTGTTGGTGGGAAAGATTAATGATGCGAAATTAGCTCGTTCTTTAGTGGAAGAAGACAAAGTCGATGGTATTGTGCTAGGTCGTGCTTTACTTGCAGATCCAGATTTTGTCAAGAAGACAAAAGAAGATAAAGATGCACAAATTGCACCTTGTACAGGATGCCTTGCAGGATGTGTTGGACAACAAACAAAGCGTTTATGCGGAACTTGCGTTATCAATCCATTCTGTGGTCATGAAATGGAAATGAAGATAGAACCATCTACATCGAATAAAAAAGTGATGATTGTAGGTGGCGGAATCGGTGGATTAAGCGCTGCAAGAATGTGTTCTTTAAGAGGACTTGATGTAGAAGTTTTTGAAAAAAGTGGTGTGTTAGGTGGACAGATCAATCTTGCCAGCAAGATTACCCCGAAAAAAGAAATGCATAAATGGATTGATTATTTAGAAAGTGAATGTCAAAGACTACAAATTCCAGTTCATTTAAATCATGAAGTGAAAGTAAGTGATGTACATGATTTTGATGTGGTACTCGTATGCAACGGTTCTATTCCAAATAGACCCAATGAAAATGCCTGTACAGCACATGATATTTTAGGTGATAAAGTTGATGTACACGGAAATATCCTTGTCGTAGGTGGAGGCATGGTTGGTGTTGAAGCCAGTGAATATATTTGTGAAAAACACCTGGATGCACATGTTACAATTTTAGAAATGAAAAAGAATATTGATGATGGAGAATCTCCTGCAAACTTAGTTCCTACAATGACTCGTATTCAAAGTTTACCAATCAAGGCACTAACAGAAACAAAACTCATATCTGTAGAAGATGGTGTTAAGGTTGAAAAAGGTGGAGAAACACAAAACTTAGGAAAATTTGACTTTATCGTATATGCGACAGGTTCAAAACCAGATCCAAGTCTATATGAAGCTATTCGGGAAACAGGAAAAGAAACATACTTATTTGGTGATGCATCAAGTGTAGCACAAGCTTTGGAAGCGGTTCGTGATGGCGTAAATATTGCTTTAAAACTATAAGGAAAGAAGTGAAGTCTTAATCGGCTTCACTTTTAAATTGGTCAATATATTTTTGTACAGAATTTGTCATTTCTTTTGAAAAATCCGAATTGTATTTTCGTTTACAGAAAGCTGTTGCCCATTCATTTAATGTTTTATTTCCAGCTTTATATTCAAACATATTTTTTAATTCCTGTTTGTCTTTTCTATGATATTGATCAACACAAACAATATCTTCTAATTGACAACGCTTTGGTTTTTGCCTTTTAAAATGATCCTCTGCAGGATATCCAAGTACTAACATGCATACAGGGACTACATATTCACTTAGATTTAATAATTCTCTATGTAAATCATGCTGTTCTAGAATGTCACCAATGTAACAAGATCCAATTCCTAAACTTTCGGCTGCTACAACCGCATTTTGTGCGGCAATAGTCGCATCCGTTGTGGCCAATAATAAATCGCCTACGCCTGGTTTTCTTGGATTGCAGTTTTCATAGCTAAATAAATCATACCATTTCTGAAAGTCGGCACAGAAAATTAAAACCATTTTAGCCTGATTAATAAAAGATTGATTATCACACGTTTTAGATAGTGTTTCTTGTAGTTTCTTATCTTGTACATCAATAATTGTATACATTTGTTGGTTTCCTGTACTCGGTGCCTGCATGCAAGCTTCTAGTATTAATTGTCTTTCTTTTTGGGAAATTTCTTTATCTTCAAAAATACGACAAGATTTGCGGTCATATAAACTTTGAATAATTGGATTCATCATAAATCCCCTTTCTTTTTGGAAATATTTTACTACAGATATGCTATTATTTAAGTATGAAACTAAGTGAAATTAAGAAAAATGCACATAAAAATGTAAAAACACACTATGCGACCTATTTAGTGTTATGTCTTGCAGCAGTACTTATGGGAAGTGAGTTTAGTTCGACTTTATCCCTTTTAAAACAAGATAATGCCAAGAGTGTTTCAGGCCTATTAATGCACTCTTCTTTTGTGAAGTCGATGACATTTTTACTTCCTGAAGACGTCTTTGGTACAACCAACGGTGTATTTGCACATGTGGTAAATGGAATTACTTCAGGATCTTTTGTGAAGACACTATTTTTAGGTTTATCTACCATTGTTCATTCAAAAGATATTGCGGGTATTTGTTTTGTCGTGATGGGTTTATGCATATCTGTGTTCTATAGAGTGTATATTGTGAATGTATTGCCAGTCATTAATCGCAGACTATTTTTGGAAGGAAGAGTTTACGCAAAACTTCCACTTGATCGATTGGTTTATTTAATGCGAATACGAAAACAGATGCATGTTGCGTTTGTGAAGTTGGTCAAGTCTATAATTTTAACAATTATGAACTTTACCGTTGTAGGAGGCGTTTATTTTTATTATGTTTACTTTTTAGTGGATTATATCTTAGCCGAAAATCCGACGATATCTTTAAAAGATGCACTTTCTTTATCTCGAAATATGATGAAGGGACATAAATTAGAATGTTTTAAATGGCAATTTTCAATGGCTGGATGGTACATTCTAGATGTTTGTACATTTGGGATTAGTGCTATATTCTATTCGAATATGTATCGTATGGCTGTGATGAGTGAATTTTATACATTAAGAAGAAAAGAATTTCAAAGTGCTATCTTAAATGATACGTATTTATTTGAAAAACCAAGTAGTGCTTTGATGCGTAATACGTATTCGGATGTAATTGCGGCATTGAATGCGAAAAATCCAATAGAAAATGCGTATACGGGCGTAAAAAAATTCTTGTGTGATAATTTTGGAATCATCTTTCATTTGAGTTCAAAAGAAAAACAATATGAGAGATATACCTATAATAAAATGGAAGCTGAAACTATGATTACCGAAGTGTATTTATTATGTTATCCAGTAAGGCTATCTCCAATTGAAGAGGCGTATAAGAAGTCAAATCTTCGTGTTTTACATCCAAATCGAAATTATACAGTAACATCTATTTTAGTCTGTTTCTTCTTTATGTGTTTTGTTGGATGGATTTGGGAAGTGAGTCTATCTATGATTAGCTATGGATGTTTTGTGAATCGCGGAGTTTTACATGGTCCGTGGATTCCTATTTATGGTTTTGGCTGTGTTTTGATTTTACTTTTATTAAAACGATTTAGAATGCGTCCCAAAGTTGAATTTAGTATGGCCGTACTTCTTTGTGGATGTATTGAATACTTTACTGGTTTCTTTTTAGAGCTTACGCATAATGGTCAAAAATGGTGGGATTATACAGGCTACTTCTTAAATCTTCATGGAAGAATTTGTGCGGAAGGCTTATTGGTGTTTGGCATTGGTGGTATGGCTTTTGTCTATGTGATTGCACCATTAATTGATAACTGGGTTAAAGAACACTTAAATAAAAAATTATCTGCTGCCTGTTTGGTTTTACTTCTTTTATTTGGTGCAGATGTTGTTTATTCGCACTTTGAACCTAATGTAGGAGAAGGTGTGACTCAATGATAAAAAAGTTAAATGGAAATCAAATCAAGATGATTGCGATCATTGCGATGTTTATGGATCATTTCGCAACTACATTTTATCCGAATTATGAAAAGTATTGGTGGCTTTTATTGATTCATTTAATTGGACGAGTGGCAGCACCTATCATGTGGTTTATGGTGGTTGAAGGCTATACACATACGCATTGTTTAAAGAAATATTTAGAAAGATTATTGATTTTTTCAATTATCGCTCACTTTGCGTATAACTTCTGTTTTGGCATTTCTTTGATTCCATTAAAGGATTCTATGCTAAATCAGACAAGTATTATATGGCCATTATTCTTGTCTGTGATTGGTTTATGGGTGGAAGATCAAGAATGGAAAGACGTAAAGAAAATAGGTTGTATTCTAATTCTTTGTTTATTGGCATTTCCAAGTGATTGGTCATGCTTTCCAGTTCTTTGTACAAACCACATTTATAAAAATCAAGGGAATTTAAAAAAACAAGTCTTAGGTATGGCCTTATATATTTCCATGTATGTTCTTGTCTATTGTCTATGTATTGATGTAGTTTATGGTTTATTACAGTTTGGAATTATTTTAGTCTATCCAATTATGTCTTTATATGATGGAACAAGAGGAAAGAGTACTTTTATGAAATGGTTCTTCTATTGGTTCTATGTGGGACATTTAGTTTTGTGTGGATTGATTCGTGTAATGATGTAGAGGTAAAGAATGGATGAGTAGAAAAGTACGTAGAGTGCCAGTCAGTCTTGATGCAGGAGAAATTAAAGATTTACCACTGGAAGATATACGAATGATTTTAAGAGGTGCAGATGAATTGATTTCGACTGGTGGTAGAAGTATGCTGGCTAAAATATTAAAGGGTTCAAAAGATAAAAAGATATTCGAGTATAAATTAAATGAATGTCCTGCTTATGGATATTATCAGGATATGAAATTAGATGATATCAGTAAATGCATTGATTGGATGATTAAGAAAGATTATCTTAGAATTGAATATGATTATCGCCTACCTTTATTGGTATTTTCTGAAAAAGGATGGCAAATAGAAAAAGAAACATTTGCCCAAGAACTTTATCAAAGAATGTGCTTAGATGTAGAAGAAAAAAAGGCTCGTGTCCTATTTGAAATGAAAGAAGTGAATAGACTAGTTGTTATGTGTGTTCTTGATAAAATTGAGAAAGAGGGAACAGAGGAATTTCTACCTTACTTAGGAGCATGGAAAATGTTGGAAGTGAAAAAGGTTGCGGCAAGAATTGCAGAAGTAGAAAAGAAGATAAGTAAGCGTATATAGAGGTGTAAAATGAAAATATTAATATTTGGGATGGGTAACATTGGAAAGAGTACCGTTGGTGAGTTGTTGGCAAGAAAAATAGGTTACGATTTTATCGATATGGATACGAAAATCAAAGAGAAATATGGTACGATGCTTGGGTTTCAAGATGAATATAATGATCAATATGAACGTGATGAATTGCGAGCAGAAATGATTTCATCTTGGATCAAAGAAAATGAAAATGTAGTCATTGCCCTAAGTCCTATTGCGTATTTAGATGCATATGAAGATTTCTTTGAAGATTCAGATATTATTTGTTTCGACTTAACAGATCGAGCTGAAAATATTTTTAAACGCTTGGTATTCACTGATGATAATGATAATCTTTTGAACATTCCTCAATCGTATTTAAATAAGCATAAGGCATATTATATGCGAGAAATACAGGCGGATTTTGATTATTTCCATACTTTATATGCATCCAAAATGGATTCGATTTCGATGGATGGTAAAAGTTTAGATGAAATTGTTGAGGATATATGCAAGAAATATAAATTAGTATAAGATTGTGATATAATCAATGGGCAAGTAAAAACATACATGACAGGGGTGCAAATGCTGAGAAAAACCCTTATTACCTGATCTGGTTAATTCTAGCGTAGGGAGTCATATCGATTGATGGTGGCACTCTAGGGTGCCTTTTTTATTTGGAAAGGAGCTAGTGAATGAAGAAAAATCGTAGAATTGTCATGCCATTGCTTGTGTTTATTCTAGTGATTGGTGGCTGGGAATTATATGTGCGTGTATTTGATATTTCACTTTATATTTTGCCAAGTCCATCAAAAATTATCAGTGCACTTATTGAGAATTTTGACATTCTAATGCAACATTCGCTTGTTACGTTGGAAGAATCAATCTTAGGATTGTTGATTAGTACTTTCTTTGCGATACTTATTTCAATTTGTATGGATCTATCGAAAACATTTAAGACAAGTATTTATCCATATTTGATTGTGACACAAACCGTTCCCATTATGGTTTTAGGTCCGTTGTTTTCAATTTGGTTTGGATTTGATTTGTTGCCCAAAGTGTTGATTGTCATATTTATGTGTTTTTTCCGATTGCGATATCCTTTACGGATGCCTTGTCACAAGTGAGTGAAAAAGAAATCAATTTATTAAAAAGTTTTGGTGCCAATCTATTTCAAATCTATAAAATTGTTAAGATTCCATCGGGTGCCATTGGCTTATTTTCAGGATTAAAGGTAGCGGCTACCTATTGTGTGGGCGGAGCTATTGTAGGTGAATGGCTTTCAAGTAGAGCAGGACTTGGTTACTATATGCTTCGTGTAAAAAACGGGTATATGTTAGATAAAGTCTTTGCGTGTGTATTGATGATTATATTTTGGAGCATCCTATTGAATTTAGGGGTGTCTTTATTGGAAAAGATATTGTTTCCACATTTACGAAAAGGAGAAAGATAATGAAAATTTTAAAGGCTATGTGTGCAGCTGCTGTTGCGTTAAGTTTAGTTGGCTGTGCTCAAACATCAAATTCTGATAAAGAATTGACAAAGGTTACATTGATGTTGGATTATACGCCAAATACAAACCACACTGGTTTCTATGTAGCTAAAAACAAAGGATATTATAAAGAGGCTGGTTTAGATGTAGATATTATTGAACCAGGTGATAATGCGACAACTTCAATGGTTGCGGCAGGAAAAGCTGATTTTGGAGTTTCTTACCAAGAAGATGTTACGTATGCCCTAACAAGTGAAGATCCACTTCCAATTAAAACAATTGCGACAATTATCCAACACAACACTTCAGGATTTGTTTCTTTAAAGAGTGCAAACATCAATTCTGTAATGGATTTTGAAGGAAAAACATATGCAGGATGGGGAGCACCAAGTGAAGAAGCTGTCATTAAAGCGGTTATGAACGAAGCGGGTGCTGATTTTAGTAAGTTAAACATCGTAGGATCTGATGGGTCTGGTATTGCAGGACTTAGTGATGAAGTTGGTAAAAATAAAGTGAATCTAGGATGGGAATTCTATGGTTGGGCTATTATTAAAGCACTACAAGATGGATATGATTTAAACTATATGCCTCTAGCTGATTTAGATAGTCGTTTGGATTACTATACTCCGGTTATTATCACCAACAAAAAGATGATTAAAAAGAATTCAGATACAGTTAAAAAATTTATGGAAGCTACTAAAAAAGGATATGAATATGCGATTGATCATCCAAGTAAAGCAGCTGAAATCTTACATGAGGATGCATTGTCAGATACAGATTTGAAATTCCTTAAAGAAAGTCAAAAATATTTAAGTAGTCAATATGCCAAAGATGCAGATTCATGGGGTGTTATGAAAGATTCTGTATGGGATAATTATACAGATTTTATGTATGAAACAGGATTGATCAGTCAAAAGATTGATGCGAAAGACCAATATACTAACGAGTTTGTGAAATAATGAAGCTATATGTTGAAAAGCTAAATCTTGAATTTTCAGGAAAAGAAATATTAAACGATATTTCTTTTTCTATTCAAGAAGGTGAATTTGTTTCCATTCTAGGGCCAAGTGGATGTGGTAAATCCACCATTCTGAATGTATTGGCAGGATTAATTGAAGATTATTCTGGCTCTGTATTTGTGGATGATGAACCAATTACAGGTATTAGTAGTCATTTTGCGTATATGCCACAAAGTGATTTATTACTTGAATGGAGAACGATTTTAGATAATGTTTGTTTGTATGGCGAAATCAATCATGATAAATCAATCAGACAACGAGCTTTAAAAGAATTTGAAACATTTGGTCTTTCTGGTTATGAAAACGCATATCCATCGAGTCTTTCAGGAGGAATGCGCCAAAGAGCTGCCTTTTTGAGAACTTCTTTGTGTAAAGCGGATATTCTTTTATTAGATGAACCATTTGGAGCGTTGGACGTTATTACTCGAAATGATATGCAAGATTGGTTGTTACAATTAAGAAAGAATTATAATCGTACTACTTTATTAGTTACACATGATATTGATGAAGCTTTATATTTATCGGATCGTATTTTGGCTTTATCGAATAAGCCAAGTCATATCTTGCAGGAAATAGACTTATCTAAAGAAAAGAAATCGAGAGATTGGTTGTTTTCACAAAGTGATTTGAAGAAACAAGTTTATGAATTGTTGAAGGGTGAAAATCATGCATGATGCACATTATCATTATTCAAAAGAAATAAATGCGCTGCAGAATGAATATGGAATTTCTGGTATTTGTAACGTCGCAAATGAAATAGAATTTGAACTTGTCCATCAAAAGCAGTTGTTCTATTCTTGTGGAGTACATCCTTGGAATGCAAGTTTAGATACATTTGAATCCATGCTTCCTTTGTTAAAAAAGGCACCTATCATTGGCGAAATCGGCATGGATAGTGTATGGTGTGATTTGGATTTAAATATTCAAAAAGAAGTGTTTGAAAAACAGCTTCAGCTTGCACATGCTTTAAATAAACCAGTCATTCTTCATACGAAGGGTCAGGAAAAAACAATACTTGAATTGATTCGTAAATATCCAAATACATATGTTGTACATTGGTATGGATGTATGGATTATGTCAAAGAATATGATGAAGTGGTATCTTATTTCACGATTGGTCCTTCAATTGGAAAAGAAGAGGAAGTAACGCATTTAGTAAAACAAGTATCTATGGATAAATTACTTATGGAATCCGATGGTATTGAAGCTGTGAAATGGGCTATTGATAGTGACGATTATATTGCTGCTTTAAAAAATGAAATTACTATGGTGGCTTCGTTAAAGAATCAATCGTATTCTGAAGTTGAAAGAATTTTGGATCAAAACTTTTCAAAGTTAATAAAAAAATAGGAGAATTTCTTCTCCTATGCAAGACAGTCATTGAACTGTCTTTTTATTTGTTCTTCATTCATATTCTTTCCAATAAAGACCAATTGATTGATTCGATCTCCATATTCTTCATCCCAGTTTTTGGCAAGTTGTGGATTGGCCTTTAATAAATCTATTTGATCTTGTTTTGGAGCTGACGCAATCCATAATGAGTCTTCAGTAAGTGAATTTAATTTACCAGCTTGTTCAAATAAGTAGGCAGAATCAGGTTGGTTATCAAACCATACATAGCCTTTGGTACGAATCACATTCGGATAGTTATTTAATAGATTTGTGAATTTCTTTAAATCCAATGGTTTTCTTGTTTGCCACACAAAAGTAGAAATTCCATATTCTAAAGCTTCACCTTCGTGTTCGTGATGATGGTGTTCGTGTTCTTCGATTTCGTGAATCCAACCAATGTTGTTTTGTGCTTTTTCATAATCAAAGTTATGTGTGTTTAAAAGCTCTTCTAAATTAACTTGGCCAAAGCTAGCCTCAATGATTCCGGCATCTTTACATAGTTTATGAATGACTGCCTTGATTTCATTTTTCTCATCTTCGTTGACGGTTTCTGCTTTGTTTAAGATAACGGTATTACAGAATTCGAGTTGCTGCATCAATAAAGAGTCTAAAGAATCTTCATTTTCAACAGGTTCTAATAAGTGTTTACCACAATTGAATTCATTTGACAATCTTGCAGCATCGGCAACGCAGATGATGTTGTCTAAGTGGAATAGTTCTGGTAATCCTCTAGAATATAGTGTTTCATTGGCGGCTGTAATGGTTTGCGCAATTGGGATTGGTTCGCAAATACCACTAGCTTCAATGATGATGTAATCAAACTTATTGGATGAGGCTAAGGCTGAGAGTTGTTGTAAAAGATCTAGTTTTAGTGTGCAACAAATACATCCATTGGTAAGACCTACAACGTCTGTGTCTTCTTTTTGAATTTGTGCATTTTTATCAATTAGTTTTTGATCAACATTGATTTCACCAATATCATTGACAATGATCGCAACTTTATATCCTTCTTGATTTTTTAGAATGTGATTTAATAAAGTAGTTTTACCAGCTCCTAAATAGCCAGTTAATAATAAAATAGGTATCGATTTTCTTTTCATTTTTAAAACCTCCTTTACTTATTGTATAATATTTGCGATAAAAAGGAGTAAATTTTTTATGACAATTTTATATACATCCTTCCATATATTGGATTTAGACAATGATACAGTACAAAAAAAAGAGATGCCTGAAGAATTCCAAGGTTTTGTGAAAGAATATATTGAGTATGCGAACTCAAATGAGAAAAATAAAATGTATACCATTCATGATGAACAAACACAAGTTGTTTCGTGTATTCGTCAAATGGCATTGAATCAAGAAAAATGTGAAGTTCTTACAGATAGTATTGCAGATAAGCTTTTGATGAGTGAAAAACTTGCACAGGCAAAAATCTATCGCATGGGTTCTAATGTGAAAAAGGGAAGTCTAATTCAGGCTTTGGTACAAAATAGTAGTGATGAACTTTTATTTGTGGTTGCCAAAGTGGAACATTCAAAATGGTATGATGGAAGTGATTTATCAAAGAAGTATGGATTTTCAGGAGATAAGAAATCATTGTGGAAATCAGCTGTATTTTCAATGTATGAAATTAATTCGCACATTGTATTTAAAGATGTTAAGGCATATTCAGATACTATGGCAAAATATTGGACAGTTTCATTCTTGGAGTTAGATGAAGCTAGGGATGATGCCAAAAATACATATTCCGCATTTAAGGCCGTGGATAATGAATTGAAGAGCGCTGTAGAACCTGTTTCTAAAAAGGATTATGTAAAGTTATCGAGTGAATTACAGAATGTGATGAATACACCACAGCAGTTAAACTACAATCAGTGTATTGATAATTTAATTGATTCGTATTCTTTTAGTGAAGAAGAAATTGAGAAAGATGTTATTAAAGATTGTTTATTAGCGCTTCCTGAACGTAAAAATTTTGATACAGAATTTAAAGTTGTTCCCGAAAGCTTGAATAATAAACGTACAAAAAAATTCCAGTTATCCCAAGGTATTGAATTAACGATTCGTTCGGATGCCATGGAATATCCAGATAAGATTGTATCGACTGTGGTGGATGGAAAGCGCGTCATTCAAATTGTTTGTGAGGATGATGATACGTATGATGCGTTTGCTTAAAATAAACTGAAAGAATTATTGTTTGTATAAATACGAAAATAGTGGTTTAATTAGTACATTATTTAAAGGGGGTATTTCAAATGAAAAATAAGAATGTATTAACAATTCTATTATATGTTTTTGCCGTTTTATCATTAGCTTATACATGTTATGCGGCAATTCAAGCCTACAATACGTTTACTTCATATTACAGCACAAATTTAAGTGTAGTGAATTTGGTTTTGTACATGATTACAACGTGTTATGAAAGCATCTGCTTTAGTGTGCTATTCTATGCGTTAGGCGTATTTAGTGAAATGTTTAAGAAGAAGGAAGAAGAGAAATAGTTTTATACTGTTTCTCCTTTTTTTTGTTTACCAACATATATACCTAGAATGTTGCCAGCCTTGTTTATGGAGAAGATTCAAGTATCGGGAAAGGTTAATATATTCTTGCAATTGATTCCTTATACGGCCATGGCGTCCTTGATTTTTCCAGCTATATTATATGTAGATAAGAATATATGGATTGGCATTATAGCAAGTGTTGTAGCAGTTATCGCAGCTTTAAAAAAGTTACCTGTAATTGGTGTTGTTTTGGAAAGCGTGATATCTTGTGTAATATTTTATATGCTTATGCTTTCATAGAAATGTAAAATATTTACAATCATATTGTAAACAGTTGCAAAAGGTGATATAATTTCATTGGCTTCGAAAGGAAGTTTTAAGAAGGTTTGCGTCAATAGAAATCGTATTTTGCTCCTTCCTCAAGTTCACTAATGATTTCAAAGTTGACGTAATAGATTAGGCCTGAGTGAATCCGGGCCTTTTTGTGTGTTAAAATGGTGTTGGTGATGGTATGGAACGAATTGAAAAACAGGTGCAGTTTATTTTGGAAATTGATAAAGAAAAACAAATCAAAAGGAAGACACTTCAAAGCAATGGGAAAGACTTTGAGGATGATGCTCAACATGCTTGGCATATGGCTATTATGACACTATTATTAAGTGAATATGCCAATGAAAAAATTGATGTATTAAAAACAATTTCCATGTTGTTGATTCATGATCTTGTAGAAATTGATGCAGGGGATACCTATGCATATGATGATCAAGGCTTGAAAACGCAAAATGAAAGAGAGAATTTAGCAGCTAATCGCATTTTTAATTTATTGCCAGAAGATCAGGCCAAAAAAATATTTGATTTGTGGAATGAATTTGAAGAAAGAAAAACACCCGAAGCTAAGTTTGCCAGAGTAATGGATAATTTTCAGCCTGTTATGTTGAATGCTGCGACGGATGGAAGAATGTGGGCTGAAAATGGCGTGCATCTTGAAAAGATATTAAAGCGAAATGAAAAAACACATGAGGGTAGTAAAGTGTTGTGGAAGTATATGTATGAGCATTTCATTTTGCCAAATGTTAAGAAGGGAAGAATTAAAGAGTAATTCTTCTTTTTTTGAGCATACTACTGTACAAAACAAAGTAGTGGTGATAAACTAGTAGTGAAAGAGGTGGTTTGATGAAAAAAGGATTTATCATATTAATTATTTTTATTCTTGTTTGCATTGCAGGAGGTAGCTTTCTTGCAATTCATTTGATTCGTAATATAGAAGTAAATGAAACTTCGATTGTGAAAGAACCATTGAATCATGAGGGGATAGAGAATTTTACTTCTGTCAATTTAGATTTGACAAGTATGGATGTTAAAATTGAGAAATCCAGTGAGAATGCCATTTCTTATCGCTTGCAGGATGTGAAGAAACAAAAGCTGGATTATTCTGTTGATGATGGCGTTTTAACTGTAAAAGAAATAATTTTAGATAAACATTTTGTAGGTCATGATGATAATGAAGTGATTATTTATACGACAAATGATTCTTTAATTGTGAATGGCAATCTTGTTGCGGGAGATGTTGAAATTCAAAACGTGGCATTAAAGGATTCTAGAGTGACAAGTGTATCTGGTGATATTTCTATTGAGAATGGAAATTTAAATAATTGTACTTTTGTTACTACAAGTGGAGATGTTGAATTTGATGGTCAATTGGCAGGAGATAATACATTAGAAACCACTTCTGGAGATGTAAGTGTAGAAAATATCAATAATGTTTCAGTAACAGCTTCTACAACGAGTGGAGATATTGAAATTGGGGAAGAAGAATTAACGGGTTCTGTAAATCGAGTGTTAGGAACAAACAATGCGACTTTAACTTTAAATACGACAAGTGGAGATATTGAAATTAACTAAAAAAATAGGCAAGCGAAATTAATCGTTTGCCTTTAATAATTCTTCTAGAATTTGAACTGCATTTGTAGCAGCACCTTTACGAATCTGGTCTCCACAGCAGAATAGAGATAATGTATGATTTGTTTCATCCGTGATGTCTTTACGAATTCTTCCAACATAAACTAAGTCTTGATTTGTCGTATCCTTTGGCATTGGATAGATTTGATTTTTTGGATCATCTTTTAATAGTACGCCTTCAGCTTTGGATACTAATTCTCTTGCCTCATTGACATCCACTTCATTTTCACATTCGATGGTGATACTTTCAGAGTGAGAACGCCAAATAGGGACACGCACACAAGTACAGTTAATTTTTAAAGCATCATCGTGCCACATTTTTCTTGCCTCATTTTGCATCTTCCATTCTTCCTTTGAGATGCCTAAATCATCAAAATCTCCAATTTGAGGAATAAGATTAAATGCGATTTGGTAAGGGAAGGCTTTTGATGGAATATTTTCATCTTCAATTTGATTCTTTAAATCTTCAATTCCTTGAACACCAGCACCTGATACAGCTTGGAATGTTGTCACAATCATGCGCTTGATGTGGTATTTTTTATGTAAAGCTTGCAAAGCTACAAGGGCAATAATCGTTGCACAGTTTGGATTGGCAATCAAGCCATGATGGTTTTTAATGTCTTCTTTATTCACTTCAGGAATTACTAAAGGAACATCTTTGTCTAAACGGAATGCACTTGAGTTATCAACAACGATACATCCTGCTTCTTTGGCCCATGGCATCCACATTTTTGTGATGTCATTTCCTGTTGCACCTAATACATAGTCAACACCTTGAAAGCTGTCTTTTGTTAATTCTTCAACAATGTGTCCATCGATTTCTTTTCCTTTTGATCTGGCACTAGCTAATAATTTAAGGTCAGCCTGAATGTTTCTTTCTTTTAAGCATTCTAACATTTGTTGTCCTACAGCACCTGTAGCACCGGCAATTGCGATTGTTGTCATTCTTCATTTCCTCCTACGAAAGTATCATATATAACTTGGACTGTTTTTGTGAAGTCTTTTTTCTTAACTCCGACTGTAATATTGATTTCATCACTACCTTGGGCAATCATGACAATGTTGATGTTATTTTTACCTAAGGCACCAAATAACTTGCCACTAGTACCTGGTTTATCGGACATGTTTTTACCTACAGTAGAAATTAAAGCTAAATCCTCTTGGACAGTTAATTTATCTGGCTTTAGCTCATCTTTGAAGTGTGCCAAGATTTCATAAAGACTCTCTTCAATTTCTTTTTTCTCTACAACAATATTAAATGAGTCAATTCCACTAGGAATGTGTTCAATACTGATGTGGTATTTTTCTAGGATGGATAGGGCTTTACGAATGAAACCAACTTCATTTGACATATGCTTTTTATAAACATAGATAGACATAAAATCCTTTTTACCTGCAATACCTGTAATTGGATATCCACTTTTTACTTTTGAATGTTCTTGGATGATTGTACCTGCGTCTTGAGGACGATTGGTATTTAAAATGTGGATTGGAATGTTAGCTTCTTTAACCGGGAAAATGGCTTCTTCATGAAGTACGCTTGCTCCCATATAGGAAAGTTCTCTTAATTCTGAATATGTGATATGAGTAATTCCTTTTGGGTTTTTAACAATTGTAGGATCAGCCATTAAGAATCCAGACACATCGGTCCAGTTTTCATATACGTCGGCATGAAGACATTTTGCTAAAATAGCCCCCGTAATATCGCCTCCACCACGTGGGAAGACTTGGATGTGTCCATTTGCACTTGTGCCATAGAAACCTGGGAAAACAAAGTGGTCGTATTGAGCATATTTAGCTTGAAGTTTTGCGCTGGTCGCATCCCAGTCAATGGATTTATCTAATTTAAAACGAATAATATCTTTGGCATCCACAAAGGCATAACCTAGATATTCAGCCATTAATTTAGCACAGAAGTATTCACCGCGACTGACGATAACAGCTTGGGACATTTGGTTAAGATTGGTGTAAAAGGCATCCAACTCCTTTTCAATGGGTTGTTTAAGGCCTAATTCATTTTTTATTTCGATGAAACGGTTTTTGATAAGTTTAAAGACACTCGATGCATCAACATGGTATTTTCTGTGGGCATCTAACAGGTAAAGCAGATCTGTGATTTTGTTGTCGGCCGCAAAACGTTTTCCAGGAGCCGATACAACAATGTATCGGCGTGTTGGATCTTGTTGAATGATGTTTTTGATTTTTTTGAACTGTTCAGCATTTGCAACACTAGAACCACCAAATTTAGTGATTTTTAACATATGACTACCTCCATAATGCGATAAAACTATTTTTATCTAATTCTTTAACTTTCTTAATGATCGACATATCCTGGTTTTCAATCCAGTAATAGTTCGCTTCTTTCTTTTGAATAGGATAGTAATTCTCTAGGGAAACATCACTGCGAATTAGCCACGTTTCTTTTAAAAGAGACGTATCAAATTCTTTTGGTGTTGAATAAACAATTTTTCTTTCTTTATTTTCAAGTGTATCTAAAGCATTCTGTACCATGGCTTGCGCTGTAGGTAATTGGCCAGCGCCCTGACCATAATAGCCTAGTGTATCAAAGCTATGAGATAGGATTTTTTGTGCGTTGTAGTTGCTAGGAACATTGGCTAAAAAATCATTTTCATCCATGCAGCAAGGAGCGATAATAGAAATGATCTTATCGTCAATTTGTCTTGATATGGATAAATGACGTATGACTTTATTGTTCATTTTGATGAATTTAATGTCCAACATTTTGATTGTACGAATTCCTGCATAATATGGAATGTCAACGATGGGTGTGTTGAAAGCTAAGCTGTTAGAAATCTTTGTCTTATAATATACGTCAACACCATCAATATCGTTAGATGGATCTTTTTCAGCATATCCTTTATCTTGAGCTTCTTTTAAAACGTCTTCAAAATCCAAGTTGTTTTTTTGCATAGAATCTAAAATGTAGTTGCTTGTGCCATTAAAGATACCTTCATAGCCTTGTAGTGGTTCAAGTCTTTTTAGTTTTAATAAGGCATCGATAAATGGAATACCACCTGCAACACAAGCTTCTACCTGAATGCTTCCTCCATATTCTTCTTCAAGCTCTAAATAGGTATCGAGATAGGTTGCGACAACAGCTTTGTTTGAGCTGATGACATGTTTTCCTTTTTTCAAAGCTTTTTGAATCAATGTGTTGGCAGGTTCTAATCCGTTTAAACATTCAAAAACGATATCAATATCCTCTTGAACTACCATATCTTCATTATTAGAAAAATAAGGTAGGTTTTCTTTTTCTTTACGTACATAAACGTATTTTATATTGATATCATCCAATGCTTTTGCAAGGATTTCAATTCCTTTTCCGACAACTCCATAACCTAAGATAACTGCGTTCATATAGTTCCTCCTGTATCTTTTTAGAAAACACTTGTTTTTAAAGTGTGAACATTGTATCATATGGAATATAGATTTTCAAGGAGGATTCACATGAACGATTATATTTCTACAAGAGACGCACACCAAAGCGTTTCCAGCAAGCAAGCCATACTAAATGGAATGAGTCCAGATGGAGGTTTATACGTACTTCCAACTTTAGATCAGATACATTTAGATTTATCTTTAATATGTTCAAAGTCTTATAAAGAAAATGCCGTTTATATACTTTCACATCTTCTTACAGATTATACGAAGGAAGAATTAGTGGCATGTGTTGAAAATGCATATGCGAATTCTTTCTCTAAAAAAGAGATTACACCTGTAAAAAAAGTAGATGATGTTTATGTGTTAGAACTTTTCCACGGTCCTACATGTGCCTTTAAAGATGTTGCGTTAACTCTTTTACCACAATTAATGTCCTGTGCCTTAAAAACTACGAACCAAAAAGCATTGATTTTAACCGCCACAAGTGGAGATACAGGTAAAGCGGCTTTATCTGGGTTTTGTGATGTAGAAAATATTGGTATTAATGTTTTCTATCCATATAAAAAGGTTAGTGCCATTCAATATCGTCAGATGGTTACGCAAAAAGGAAATAATGTGAATGTATTTGGAATTCAAGGAAATTTTGATGATGCGCAAAGCCAAGTAAAACGTCTATTCTTAGATGAAGAATTGAATGCATATTGTGCGAAACAAAATATTCTTTTGACAAGTGCCAATTCCATTAACGTGGGTCGTCTGGTTCCTCAAATCGTTTACTATTTTGATAGCTACAAACAATTAGTGCATCAAGGTACTATCAAATTAGGGGATAAAGTTTCATTTAGTGTTCCAACTGGAAACTTTGGAGATGTTTTAGCTGGATATTATGCATATTTGATGGGGTTGCCAGTAGAAAAGTTCTATGTTGCCAGCAATGCGAATCGTGTATTAACAGATTTTTTAACGACAGGTATCTATGATCGAAATCGAGATTTTATCCAGACTATTTCACCAAGTATGGATATTTTGATTAGTTCAAACTTAGAAAGATTATTGTATTATGCATCAAATAAGGATACACAAAAAGTATCGAAATGGATGCAGGAATTAAATGAAAAGGGTCGTTATCAGATTGATGATGAAACTTTTAAAACCATTCAAAACTTATTTGCGTGTGGCAGTGTAGATGATGAAAGTACAAGCTTAGAAATTAAATCAGTATATGATAAGACAAACTATGTTTTAGATCCGCATTCGGCCATTGCGTACAAAGTCGCAAAAGAATGTAAAGATCGTCCTATTGTTTCTTTGGCTACAGCTTCACCTTATAAATTCAGTCAAGATGTTTTGAAAGCATTAGGATATACAGAAGATAATGAATGGATGGCTATGCAAGATTTATCAAAATATTGTCAAGATGCAATTCCTACTCAATTAAAGGAACTTCAAGACTTAGATGTTTTACATGATCGTGTTATAGATGTAGCATCTATGAAAGATGTGGTATGTGAAAGTACAAAAGAGGTATTCCATGATTAGTGTGTGTGTCCCAGCAACAAGCGCAAATTGTTGCGTGGGATTTGATTGTCTTGGTATGGCTGTAGACTGGTGGGCTCACTTTACTTTTGAAGAAAGTGATACGTTGATTGTAGAAGGTTGTCCGGATGAATTTAAAGGAAAAAACAATTTAGTCGTGCAAGCCTTTTATACAACTTGTGACTATTTACATTTGGGATATCCGACTTTTAAACTAACGATAGATACAGATGTGCCTTTTGCCCGTGGCTTGGGTTCAAGTTCAACGTGTGTTGTTGCGGGAATCTTAGCTTGTGATGCATGGTTTAAAAAGGGTATGGACAAGATGGAAGTCTTAAAGATTGCCACAAGTATAGAGGGACATCCTGATAATGTAGCACCAGCTATTTTTGGTCAGGCTACAGCTTGTTTTATGGAAAGAGAAGATGTGAAAATGAGTCTTGTTCCATGTGCAAACTATCACTGTTTGGCCATTGTACCTCGTTATGAAGTAAAAACTTCTCAGGCAAGAAAGGTTTTGCCGACTGGTATGGCATTTAAAGATTGTGTTTCACAAGTATCGCATGCACTCGTCTTTATTCAGGCTTTGCAACAGGGGAATGAGTCTTTACTTGCAAGTTCTTGCAGGGATTTGTTGCATGAACCATATCGTAGGCAATTTATTAAGGAATATGATAGGATAAAGAAGTATTGTGATTCAAAACAACTTCCAATGTGGATTTCAGGAAGTGGTTCAACTATGATGGTTGTTTCGTTAGAAAAATCTCATTTGGTTGAATTATCCAAGATTTTAGAATCTTGTTTTAGTGAATTGGATTATAGATTTTTAACTATAGCCAAAGAGGGGGCGTTTATAAAATATGAGTAAATATTATGTTGTGAGCGGCGATATTTTACCAGATGTTTTAGAACAAGTTATGCAGGCACGTATTTTATTACAGTCGGGCAAGGCAAAAAGAATTAGTGAAGCTGTTAAAATGGTTGGTATTTCGCGTGGCACATATTATAAATATAAGGATGCTGTTTTTTCATTTAATGCAGAACAATCGAATCGTAAGGCAATTATTTCGATGATTTTAAGAAATGAAAAGGGCACACTTTCTAAAGTTTTATCGTTAGTATCTGTAAAACAAGTTAATGTTTTAGCTATTAACCAAACGATTCCTATTAATGGGATTGCCAATGTAGCACTTACTTTAGATATTAGTGATTTAGAAATCAGTATTCAGTCTTTAGTCAGTTTGATTGAGACTATGCCGATGGTAGAAAAGGCTGATTTGGTAGCTGTAGAATAATGAGACGTGTTTTAAGTTTTATATTTGGCTGGTGCTTTATCATTGTTTGTGTTGTGTTTAGTATCAAAAGTACGGCATTAAACCCGGATTTTTATATTCCTAAATATGAAGAGATGGATTTGGATAGTGATATTGGTGTTTCTAAGAAAGATTTGAATCAAAGTATTCGTTTATTGTTGGAATATTTAGATGATAAACGGGCGGATATAAAGGGACATATCACATGGTATGGTGTATCTCAAGAAACTTTTAATGAAAAAGAAACGAGTCATATGGTGGATGTAAAGGCGTTGTATCAGAATGCTTTAAGGGTTAGTAAAACAGCGCTTATTATTCTAGTGTTGATTGTTTTATATTTTTACTGGAATGAAAAAGAATTGATGTTTGCGTATTTGAGTAAAGGTTTTTTAACGGCCATGTTTACATTCATATTAATGCTTGTATTTTTTGGGTTTTGGATCTTTACAGATTTTACGAGTTTCTGGACATGGTTTCATACAATTTTCTTTACGAATCAATTGTGGCTGTTAGACCCCAATACGGATTTCATGATTTGTATGCTTCCAGAAACAATTTTTTATAAGTTGGTACTTGCTTGTGTAATTAAAGTGATTTGTTTTGTTGTTCTGGCAAGTGGATTGGCGATTTATTATATGGTGAAAAAGGCACCGATAGGTTTTGAAAGATGATTGTACTTGCGTCTAAATCTCCACGAAGAAAAGAGATATTTAAAGAATTGGGCTACGATTTTATTGTTTGTCCAGCCAAAAAGGATGAAGTGTTTGATTTAAGTTTAGGTTTGGATGAGGCTTTAAAAAAGGTGGCTGAATCCAAGGCAAAAGAAGTAAGAGAATTCTATTCAGATTCGATTATTATATCGGCAGATACGATTGTATGTTTGGATCAAAAAATATTGGGTAAGCCAAAATCAAAAGAGGATGCGATAAAGACGCTGAACGCATTATCAAATCGTAGGCATCAAGTAAAAACGGGTGTTTGTATAATCTATAAAAATCAAACTTTTCTACATGTCGAAACGACGGATGTTTATTTTAAAAAACTTACAGAACAAGATATTATTTCATATGTAAATAGTGGGAAATGTATGGATAAAGCAGGCTCGTATGGCATACAGGAATGTGATTTTGTGGATCATATTGAAGGTGATTATACCAATGTGGTAGGTTTACCAAAATATGTGGTGGAATCAATAATGAAAGACGTTGCACTCTAGTTATAGAAATGATAAAATAGCGTGGTAATAATTAGAGGAGGAACATATAAATGTCTAATGTTATTAATAAAAAAGATTTAGCTGAAAAATTGGCTGAAGAATTCGGTTGTTCAAAAAAAGACGCAACAGCTTATGTTCAATTCGTATTCGATACAGTAGCGGATACTTTAAAAGATAATGGTACTGTAGATGTATTCGGATTTGGTAAATTCTCAATTAGCGAAAGAGCAGCTCGTACTGGTATCAATCCTGCTACTAAAGAAAAAATTGAAATTGCTGCAAGCAAATCTGTAAAATTTAAAGCTAGCAAAGCTTTGAAAGACGCTGTTAAGTAAGAAGATTCGATAATGAATCTTCTTTTTTTTCATGTTATAATATTGAATACAAAATTAAGATAATTGAGAGGAGAATTCGATGAGTTTACCAATTTATGTAATTGGACACAAAAACCCTGATACAGATTCAATTTGTGCTGCTTTAGCTCTTGCAGAATTAAAAAGACAGACTGGAATCAATGCGGTAGCTGCTCGTTTGGGGACTTTGAATCCAGAAACTAAATTTATATTAGATAAATTACATGTAAATATGCCAGTTTTATTAACGACTGCACGTTCAACGTTGGAAGAAATTGAAATTGATGATGCGGTGACAATTGAAGAAGGGCAAACGATTCGTCGTGCATGGGATTTATGCTTAGAAAATCATGTAAAGACTTTGTATGTTGTAGATGATAAAAATGAATATAAGGGCATGGTTACTTTGGGTGATGTTTCTAAGATTCAGATGCAGGATTTAAATATTACGAGTGAATTATTAAAAGAAACACCATTAGAAAATTTAGTTGCCAGTGTAAAGGGTTCTTTTATTTTAAAGGGAAATCTTGAAAGAAGTGGATTTGTTCGTATTGCGGACAAACGCTTGATGGATAGAGATCTAAAAGGTGCTATCATGGTTTTAAATGATCATGAAGATAGTATGATCAAGAGTATGGCAAAGGGTTGTGCTGTTATTGTCGTGGCAGAAAACTTTGTTCCAAATAGCTATATTATTGAAATGGCAAAACAAATGGGAGTTACTTTAATTAGTACGTCTTATAATATTATGAAAATCATTCAAATGATTTATCGTTCGATTCCGGTTGAATTGATTATGACTCCGGCTAATAAAGTGATTCGCTTTAATAAAAGTGAATATGTAGAGGATGTGGAACGTGAAATGTTGAAGACGCGTCACTCATCTTATCCTGTTGTATTCCAGAAAAAAATATTGGGGTCTGTTGCTCGATATAACTTATTGAAGGCTGAAAAGAAACAGTTTATTCTTGTGGATCATAATGAAAAGAAACAGAGTATCAGCGATATTGAAACGGCGAATATTGTAGAGATTGTGGATCACCATCGTATTGGTGATATTGAAACAGATCGTCCAATTGTATTTAGAAATATGATAGTAGGTAGTTCTTGTACGATTGTTGGATTGATGTATGCAGAATATGGGGTTAAAATGCCTGAGATCATCGCAAAATTGATTGCGTATGGCATGATTAGTGATACAATGAATTTTAATTCACCAACATGTACGACAATTGATCGTAATTTGGCAAAGCGTTTATCAAGTGAATATGATATTGATTTTGATGCGATGGCTAAAGAATTATTCGAAAATACGGCTACGATTCGTGGAAAAGAATTCAAGAATATTCTTTACAATGATGTTAAAGAATATATGTTGAGTGGATATCACATTGCGGTAAGTCAGGTTTTTACGTTTGATTTGAGTATTGTGGATGAAATTAAAGAGGATTTCTTGAAGTACATGGATGAACAAAACACGATACATGAATATGACTTGATGTTGATGGTTATCACTAATGTCGAAGGTCGTGGTTCACGTTTCTTATATGTAGGTAAGTTATCGCATTTTGTTCGTGATGTTGTAGAAGAATTCAAGGATCAAGGATTTGTTTCTCGTAAAAAACAAATTGTGCCTCGTTTAGCACAAGAACTGGCATAAAGGGGGATTTAATATGGCAGTAGAAAAAAGATTAATGCATTATGCATCATTTGACACACAGTCAAGTGAAGAAAGTACAAGTGCACCTAGCACTGAAAAACAATTGATTTTAGCTCGTGAACTAAAGGCTGAATGTGAAAAATTAGGCTTTGATTCTGTTGAATTAACCGATACAGGTATTGTGTATGCATACTTAAATGCGAATACAGATAAGAAGATGGATCGTATTGGGTTTATTGCACATATGGATACGGCAAGTGAAATTACGGGGGCGAATGTAAAGTGTCGTGTAATTTCAAAATATGATGGAAATACAATTCAATTAAATGAAGAGTATTCCATGTCTAAAGAAGAATTTCCAGCTTTGGCAAACTGCATTGGTGATGATTTGATTGTTACAGATGGAACGACATTACTTGGTGCAGACGATAAAGCAGGAATTGCGATTATTTTAGAGGCTATGGAACAGTTGATTCAATCTGAAAAAGAACATGGATTTATTGCGGTTGCCTTTACTCCAGATGAAGAAGTAGGTCGTGGTGTCGAAAACTTTGAGTTAGATAAGTTTGCCGTGGATTACGCGTTCACAATTGATGGTGATCGTATTGATTCTGTTGATTATGAGACATTTAATGCAGCACAAGCTGTTGTCACATTTGATGGTACAAGTATTCATCCTGGAGATGCCAAGGATCGTATGGTCAATGCGAGTTTATTAGCAATGGAATATGCTTCGAGTCTTCCAAAAAAACAAACACCTTCACATACACAGGGTCGTCAAGGATTCTATCATTTAGTGGGTATGGAAGGAATTTGTGAAGATGCAAAATTAACTTACATTCTTCGTAATCACAGTAAACAAAGTTTTATTGCACAAAAACAGAAGATGGAAGCAATTGCGGATAAGATGAATGAAAAATACGGAAACCGTGTTCATGTATCGATTCGTGATCAATATGAAAACATGCGTCAATATATGCATGGGGATATGCGTAGTGTGAATAAGGCAAAATATGCATTGCGTCAATGTGATGTAACACCAGTTAGTACACCAATTCGTGGTGGAACAGATGGTGCAATGTTGACGGCAAGAGGATTAATTTGTCCAAACTTAGGTACGGGTTCATTTAATCATCATGGTCGTTTTGAATTCGCAAGTATTCAAAAGATGGAAAAGATGGTTGAAATCGTATTAAAAATCGTTGAGTAGCTAACTATATAAAATTCAAGTATTTTTTATGAAAAAGTTTGAAAATATAAAATTACTAGAATTTTTAGTTATTTTTGAATTGATCTTTGAAAATGTGAATATTGGATTAAATTTAGGCGTGACGAAAAGAACTTTTAAAATGCGGTTTTTTAAAAGTTCAGATGCTTTAGATGCATTTGTCTTATCTTAATAATGCAGGATCAAATGATTGTCCTGTTTCTAGTAAATGATAAATGATTCTAAGCAACTTTCTAATGCAGTGGCCTTGAGCACAACGGTGTCCTTTACCTTGAGAAATCTTTAATAGATAGTATTTCTTGAATACAGGATTATTGTTAATTACAGTCAGTATGATTTGATACAAAGTCTTTCTAAGATACTTAGATCCCTTCTTGGTTATGCCAGTATGTTGGGCGTTGTATTGACTCGATTCATAGTGATATGGTGCTACTCCTGCAAATTTAATGATTTGAGAAGGCTTGGAATAATTGCCAATATCTCCTAATTCGGCTAAAATAGAAGTACCAGAGAAATGAGAAATCCCTGGAATGCTTAGGATAGGAGAGTTGTTTGTGATTGAGAACTCTTCTATTTTTTTATCTATTTCAGCGATTTGCTCTTTAATAAGCGTGATTTGGCTTACCAAGTGTTTGATCTGTATAGTTTCAACTTCAGAAGAGATTCCGATAGAATTCTTTGCACATTCTTTTAATTTTTCCGGAGTCAATGAAATACGATTGCCTCTACCTTTGATTTCAAAACATTTACGAATTGTACGAATGTCTGTAGAAGCGATTGCTTCAGCGCTGCCAAACGTTTTAAGAAGATTCATGTAAACAATGCTATATTTCGAACTGAATAAAGTGTTGAATTCAGGGAAAACAAGATCAATCGATTTCTGTAGTCGATTACAGTAGACATTGAGTTCTTCCTTTAGATTATGGTGATGACGAGTCAATTGTCTCTGTTCGTATAAATCAAAACGGTCAACTTTAGTAATACGATACTGTTTCTTACGCTCAGGAGTATCTAGAACATCACAAATAGTGATTGTATCCAGTTTGTCATTCTTAGTAATGCCGCCTTCCATCTTGCGGGTAAGATCTGTAGTTTTAGGGTTGATCAAGGCAACGGTATATCCATTGCTAAGAAGAAATTTAAGAAGAGCAACATGGTAATGCCCCGTGTCTTCCATACCAATTAGAATTGATTTTTTAGAATACGGTTTAAGAGAGTTAATCAGAAAGTCAAATCCTTCTTTGTTGTTAGAAAAAGAAGTAGGTGTAACATTGAATTCACCAGTTTCTTTGTCCATGACACAGAAGTGATGACTGTTCTTTCCAACATCGATACCAACTAATTTCATAAATAAACATCCTTTCTTTATAGAAACGTGTGAAAATGGTTATCCACAACACTTAGACCACAAAACCTGGTTCAAAATACGAATTCAAAGACTCATCTAACTAATCACTGTTTTGGAATAAGGTGTGGTAAGAACCTACTCAAAGTAGTCAAGCTACAGGGGGTGAATATACAAATCCACATTCACATATTCAATTTTACAAATTAACAAAACCGTCTTCAACCACGGTTATTAAAGGTTGAAAGAAAGGAGAAGTATATTGTAGATGACTAGTTAGATGGGTCAATTACAATATACCAGGATTATTTATGTATAGGAAGAATGCAAATGGGTGGTTGAAACATATCGACTTTATGATATTGGATATGATATGTTTACAGCTTGCATTTATAATGGCCTATTTTATTAAGAATGGAAATATACACCTATATAACAATTTCTTATATAGGAATATGGCCATCATATTAGAATTAGCTGATTTAATGGTTTTACTGATTTTTGGTACATTAAAGGGTGTATTAAAAAGAGGGCATTACCAAGAGTTTGTAAAAACATTAAAACATGGTTTTATTGTTTGTTTATCGGCTGTTTTATATTTATTTACAGTTCAAAAAGGAATTTTCTTCTCAAGATTTATTTTATTCTTGACAATTGGTATTTATTTTATATTGACATATATAGTAAGAGAACTGTGGAAGAGAAATATTAAAAAGGGTGTTAATAGTGGTAAGAGAAGAAAATTATTAATAGTTACATCTAGTACTATTGCTGATAAAGTTATTGATAATATTGAAAAGAATAATTATTCGCGTTATGACATTGTGGGTATTGCCTTATTAGATAAGAATTTAGTTGGTAATCAAATCAATGGTGTTTCTGTAGTAGCAAATGATGAAGCAGTTGGTATGTATGCATGTAAAGAATGGGTAGATGAAGTATTAATTGTTTTACCTAAAGAAATAGCTTATCCAAATACTTTGATTGAACAATTAACTTTGGCTGGTATTACAGTCCATATGAACTTGGCTAAGGTAGTGAATTCACCTGGAAAGAAACAGTTTGTTGAAAAGATTGGTGATTATACAGTTCTTACTACTAGTATTAATTATGCTTCTTTAAATGAATTGTTCTTAAAAAGAGTATTTGATATTATCTGTGGCGCATTAGGATGTATATTAACATTAGTTATTTGTATCTTTATTGGACCAGCAATTTATATTGCAAGTCCAGGACCCATTTTCTTTTCACAAGAAAGAGTTGGTAAGAATGGCAAGAAATTTAAGATGTATAAATTTCGCAGTATGTACTTAGATGCGGAAGAAAGAAAAGCAGAATTAATGAAAGATAATAAGCTTGGGGATGGTAAAATGTTTAAACTTGATTTTGATCCTCGAGTTATTGGAAATAAAGTAATGCCGGATGGATCCCATAAAACAGGTATTGGTGAATTCATTCGTAAAACAAGTTTGGATGAATTTCCACAATTTTTTAATGTATTAAAAGGAGATATGTCTATTGTAGGAACTAGACCTCCTTTAATATCAGAAACAAATCTATATGAATATCAACACTTTGCACGATTAGCTATAAAACCAGGAATAACTGGAATGTGGCAAGTGAGTGGAAGAAGTGAAATTATAGATTTTGATGAAGTAGTTAAACTAGATAAATATTATATTGAGAATTGGAATCTTGGTTTAGATATTAAAATTCTATTAAAAACAGTACTTGTTGTAGTATGTAAAAAAGGTGCTGTTTAAAGTATTGAGTTAAGGGGGGATTGATTTGAATATAGTAATGTTTGGACAAAAAAGACTTAGTCGAGAGGGCGGAGTTGAAATTGTTGTTAAAGAACTATCTACTAGAATGGCAAAGTTAAATAGTGTTACTTGTTTAAATCGTTCTGGACATAAGGTGAGTACAAACGAAATTGAGGGTATAATACAAAAGTCAGTTTTTACAATAGATAAAAAAGGACTTGCTGCAGTTAGTTCTTCTTTCTTTGCAAGTTTAATATCCGCTTTTGGAAAATATGATGTAGTTCATATTCATGCAGAGGGTCCTGCCTTTTTTTCATGGTTACCAAAATTTTTTTGTAAAAAAGTTATTGTTACAATTCATGGATTGGATTGGCAAAGAGAAAAATGGAAAACAGGATTTGGATCTAAATTTATTCATCAAGGTGAAAAGAATGCAGTAAAATATGCAGATGAAATTATAGTTTTGAGTAAGGCTGTACAAGATTATTTCAAGAACGAATATAATCGTGATACACATTTTATTCCTAATGGAGTTAATAAACCTGAAGTAGTTGACGCTCTAGAAATAAAAAAATGGGGATTAGAAAAAGATAATTACATTCTTTATTTAGGTAGAATTGTACCTGAAAAGGGAGAGCATTATCTTATTAAGGCTTTTAAACAGATTAAAACAAATAAAAAACTAGTGATTGCGGGTGGTATTTCTGATACTGCTGATTATGGAAAAGAATTAAAAGAATTAGCTGCAGGGGATAATCGAATTGTTTTTATTGGATTTGTACAAGGAAGAATCTTAGATGAATTATATTCGAACGCATATATCTATTGTTTACCTTCTGATCTTGAAGGAATGCCATTAAGTTTATTAGAGGCAATGTCTTATGGAAATTGTTGTTTAGTATCCGACATTCCAGAATGTGCTGAAGTTGTTGAAGATAAAGCTATTACATTTAAAAAGAGTAATGTAGAAGATTTAAAAGATAAACTACAAGATGCTTGTGAACATCCTGAAAAAGTACATGAATTAAAAACACAGGCTTCAGATTTTATTTGTTCTAAATATAATTGGGATGTTATTGTTGATGAAACTATGAAACTATATGGGGAGAAATTAATAAATGAGAGTATTGATTATAAATAATCACCTCTAACCGAACGCAGGTAGTGAGATGTATATAGTGAAAATGCCGGAAAATAGTGCATTTACGGCACTTTTTGAGAGATGGGTAGAGCTGTGAGAGCGGTTTTTGTCTCGCTACCTAGGTTCGCCAACAGCAGATGATTTTTATCATAAGTTTTATCATAAGAACTTTCAGTATCACTACCTGCGTTTGTATGGAACACTTTGGTTATGAACAACACATTGGAAGTGCTGCATCTAAACAGAGGTAGTGAAACTGAGAATAAGAAGCAGTTTCTCATCCTGGAAGGCTTTGCACACGGCTTCTTGGGGTTGAACGATGAGGCAGAGTTCTGCTACAAGGTCAATGACTTTTGGCATCCGAATGATGAAGGCGGCATGGCATGGAACGACCCGGAAATCGGTATTGAGTGGACGGAGCTGAAAGGTGAGTACAAGGGCAGTGCAAGTGCAGAAGGCTATACGCTGGAAGATGGCACTGCACTGAACCTGAGTGATAAGTACCAGAAGTGGATGGGACTGAAAGATACTTTTAAATTTTAAGATTTACATAGTCATTTTTAATATAGCAACTAAAACTGAAATAAAAAGACAGACACAATTTGAAAAAAGTCTATGATAGTGAGGAAAATAATGTTTGAATATCTGATAAAAATTATAAATCGAGTTATCGGAATTTTTAAAATTCTGTGCTGGAAAATTATATATGGGGGTCGCTTTCATTTTGGTAAAATGACTTTCTTTTATCCAGGATGTCATTTGATGATTGAAAAAACAGGAAGCATTAATATTGGAGATAATTGTTTCTTTAACCGAAATTGTTCAATGACATCTCTGGGCGAAATTAAGATAGGCAATGATTGTATATTTGGTGAAAATGTTAAGATATACGATCATAACCATAGAACTGATGCGACAAAAGGACCCTTTAGAAAACAAGGTTATGTTATTGGACGAGTTGAAATTGGATCTAATGTTTGGATTGGAAGTGATGTCTTAATCCTTCCTAACATTAGAATTGGAGACAACGTCATCATTGCGGCCGGTGCGATAGTTACAAAAGACATTCCAGACAATGTGACTTATATCCAAAAGAGAAACAGTGTGGAGGTGCCAAATGGAAAATAATCTCCGATTTAGTATTGTTGTACCGATTTATAATGTTGAAAAATTTCTTGATCAGTGCATAACAAGTGTACTAAGCCAAAACTATGATAATTATGAACTGATTCTTGTGGATGATGGCGCTACCGATGATAGCGGCAAAATTTGTGATGCTTATGCTTTGAAGAATGACCACATTCGAGTCATACATAAAGCCAATGGGGGATTAGTTAGTGCTCGAAGAGCTGGTGTAATGGTTGCAAAGGGTGAGTATGTTGGCTATGTGGATGGAGATGACTGGGTAGCTGATAATTGGCTTGCAGAAGTTGATAAAGTGATTACGGAATCTCATCCGGATATTGTGGAATATAATGCGTTTAAAAGCACAGATGGAAAAAATATTGAAATGAAAACCTCGCATTTTAGAGGATTCTTTGACGAGAAAGAAGTCAAAGAAAAGATTATTCAATGTATGCTTTGTGACAAAGATCAAAGATTTTACACATTCGGTGTTTTGCCAGCTGTATGGTCTAAAATGATTAAGACCGAAATTCTAAGAGATAATCTTTGTTCTGAAGACAAGATTACTTTTGGTGAAGATGTTGCCTGTATATACAACAGCATATTAAAATGTAAATCCTTTTATGGAATCGACATTCCATTATACTATTATCGACAAAACAGTCAATCTATGACAAAAGCGTATGATGTGCGGCGATTTGAAAGACTAGAAGTCTTATTTGCTTATCTAAATAAGGAACTGCTACGGAATAATAGACAGCTGAAAAGTCAATATGATAACTATATTTTGTTCTGTGTTTTTTATGCGTCCCTGAATGAAGCAAAGAACAATACTAGTTTCAAAGAAATGGGAAGGAAATTTGAAGATGGATTAAAAAGACTTGATTTAGAAAACTTCGTCAATGAAACAACCATAAAGATTGGTATTCCGTGGAATGTGATGCTTTATCTCATAAAGAAGAAAAAATATAGAATGTTGATGGTATTATGCAGAGCGATTGTTAAAGTCAAGTATTCATATAAAGCATAAGGAGATTATTATGAAAAAAATTTGTTTTATAACACGTCATGCAATTGTAAATTATGGCTCTTTTTTGCAGACGTATGCTACACAAAAACTATTTGAAGACTACGGATATAATGCGGAAGTTTTGGATTATGTTCGAGAAGATGAAGAGTATCATAATGTGACAGAACTACTGTTAAAAAAATCCAAAAAATGGAATCGGAATACTTTTACTAGACTTATATATAGAATCGTTCAATGGCCAGATCACTATATTTGTGGAAGAGCATTTGAAAAGGAAAGAGCCAAATATCTGAATTTGAGCGAGCGCATTACAAATCTGGTTGCAGATACAAGCAAAATACCGACAGCTGATATTTATTGTACAGGTAGTGATCAAGTTTGGGGAGAAATTGCTCAAGATGATGTAGATCCTATGTATTTCTTGAGTTTTGCTCCACATGATGCGAAAAAAATAGCCTTTTCTGCAAGTTTTGGAAAAGAAAGTTATCCGAAAGAAAGAATTGATAAGTTCAAAGAATTATTACGTGGATATGACTATATAACTGTGCGAGAAGATAGTGCGGTTAATATAGTAAATAGAGCTGGATATGAGGCAACACAGATTCTTGATCCAACAATGATTTTTGGTGGAGATAGATGGAGAAAACAACTGCTGCCGATACATGAAAAAGGATATGTGTTGCTTTATCAACTTAATGCCAATCATGAAATGGATGAATATGCAAAGCAATTTGCGGATAAAGCGGGGTTAAAATTGCTTAGAGTTTCTGTCGAGGCGCATAACTGTATGCGAGTAGGAAAATTTAAGCTGTGTTTATCGCCGTTTAAATTTTTATCATATATTGCAAATGCAGAATATATGATTACAGATTCTTTTCATGGTACTGCTTTTGCAATCATGTTTAACAGGCAGTTTGTCGAAGTATTACCAAAAGAAAAAATTGCAAGAAATTTGAGCGTTTTGAAACAGTTTGGACTAGAAGATAGAATCTTAAATAGTCTTGGTGACTTTTCATATATTGATCAAAAGATTGACTACAAGATTGTAAATGATATTTTAGAAAAGTATCGGAGGCAATCGAACGAACTGTTAAAGAAATGTTTATATGATGGAGAAATGTAAGGATGATTGAAGTAAACATAGTAGGGCAATTGGGAAATCAACTTTTTGAGTATGCGTGCGCGCGACAGTTGCAGGAAAAATATGGTGGAAAGATTTATCTTAACACATATGAAATGCGACAGAATACGCCAAATTTTCGTTTGGCTTTACTTGATTTTAATTTAAATGAAAATGTGGAGGTTCTCTCAGAAAGACCGTTAAAGGAAGCAAATGCAGATAACTATTCAGTCAAGATTTTAAGGAAATTTTTTCCAGAGTTGTACTTTAACATGATGGCGAAAAAAGGTGTTTTTGTTTGGAAATCTGCACGGATTTATAAACCTTTGCCTTTGTTAAATGAAAAATTTCAGAAGCGAATTGTCCTCAATGGTTACTGGCAAAGCGAAAAGTATTTTTCTGACGTGGCAGAGATTCTTCGAATGGAACTCACTCCGAAAGAACCACTTCAACCACAGAATGAAGAACTATATAATAAAATCAAAAATACAAATTCTGTTTGCGTTACTATTCGGCGCGGAGATTTTATGAATGATAAGAACAAAGGTACTTTTTATATATGTGATAATACATATTTTAGAAATGCGCTTTCTTATATAAAAAAACGTCTGCCAGATTGCACATTCTTTGGCTTCTCTGATGATATAGAGTGGGTGAAAAACAATATGGAATTTCCAGGAGAAGTCTATTATGAGAGCGGAGTGGATCCCGTATGGGAAAAATTGCGTTTAATGTCAGCGTGCAAACATTTTGTACTGTCCAACAGTTCGTTTAGTTGGTGGGCTCAGTATCTATCAAATGAAAAGAAAAAAATTGTGGTTGCACCGGACATCTGGTATAAGACGGGAAAACATGCTAAAGCTGATTTATATCAAGATGATTGGAAATTAATACATATAGGGTGAGAGAATGGAAACTATTTTTGCGGGAATTGTTTTATTCAATCCGGAAATTAGTAGATTGAAGGAAAACATTACACATATTTTAGGTCAAGTGGATCGATTAGTGTTGGTGGATAATGGATCTAATAATAAAGAAGAAATTCAGAGCGGAATTCAAAATTTTAACACGGACAAAATACTATATATAGACTTACATAAGAATAAAGGAATTGCAGCGGCACTTAATGTCATTGCGGAATCAACGGAAAGTTGTGGTGTAAAGTGGGTTCTTACATTGGATCAGGATACTGTATGTAATGATGATATAATTGACAAGTACAGACCGTATTTGTCTATGAAAAATGTTGGACAGTTTACATGCCTTTATCAAGACAGAAATTTTTTAGAAGATAAATGTAAAAAAGAAGACTCTGAATTTGGTAATTTAGAGGAAGTTCCTTGGTGTATTACTTCAGCGGCATTGCTTAATGTAGAAGCATGGAAAAAAGCCGGAAAATTTGATGAGAGTCTTTTTATTGATCAGGTTGATTACGATATGTGCCTTACGATGAGAGAAAAAGGATATTATATATATCAAGTTGGCTTTGTGGGGTTTGTTCATGAGATAGGACAGGGACACATTGTAAAAATCGGCCCTTGGAAAATAAAAACATGGAATCACTCACCCTTTAGAAGATATTATGGTACGAGAAATGCGATGCTTGTTTCGCAAAAGCACAAAGAACTCAGTGAAGTACGCGCATTTTTTGGAGCAGTGAAGCATATTATTATTATTTTTATTTTTGAAGATCAAAAATTAGAAAAACTAGGTGCCGGATTGAAAGGACTCAAGGATGGTATGAAGGAGAAAACGTAAGATGATTATAAATATTATAGTTCCAGGTATAGGATTATCAGGGGGCATGAGAGTACTTTTTCAGTATGGTGAAATGCTTAAAGCTAAAGGACATGATATCGTTTTTTATACACCGGTAAAGGCATATGATGTGCAAAATAACAAATCAATGATTTTAAATAAGGTGCATGTTGTAACGAACACAATTAAAAGAATTTATGGCTATGAGATAAAGAAAAAATATAAAAAATCTCAGTTTGATGTGAAGGTGCTTCCAGTTCCGGTTGTTTCTAATCGATCCATTAGAAATGCTGATATTTGTATGGCAAGTGCGTGGCCAACAGCTTTTTCAGTAGCTAGATTGAACTCCAATAAAGGTAAAAAAGTGTATTTTATTCAAGGCTATGAAATATGGAATAACGAGGAACTTGGAAGAAAGTCATATACACAACCTCTACGACATATCGTAATATCAACTTGGATAAAGAATAAATTAATAGAGCAACTTGGTGCAGAGGATGCGCCAATTGTTTTTGATGGGCTAGATTTAGAAGTTTTTAATAATCCAGAAAAGAAATACGATTTTGAAGATCGAACAATTGAGATTTTAATGCTGTATCACGACCTTCCCAAAAAGGGTGTGAAAGATGGACTGACAGCATATAAAAATCTGAAAGAAAATAGATATCCAAATGTGAAATTGACTATGTTTGGGTTGGCAGATCGGCCAAACATTTCTGATGAGATTGTGTACTATAAGAATCCGTCAAGAGAAGAATTAAAAGGATTATATAAAAAGACGGATATCTTTTTATACACATCGAGAGAAGAAGGATGGGGATTGACTCCGCTTGAAGCGATGGCAAGTAAGTGCGCTGTAGTAGGAACAAAAACAGGTTGTATGTTAGATATCGGTTTGGATAGAGAAAACGCTTTACTTTGTGAACCTGGTGATGTCAGAAAAATGACGGAGAATTTATGTGAGCTATTTGAAAATCATGAAATGATAATAAAGCTAGCTGAAAATGGTTACAAAACTGTTCAACAGTTTTCGTGGGAAAATTCTGTAGAACAGTTGGAAAAGGAATTGAGGATTATATGCAATGAAGATAAAAACTGAAACGATAGCATTCTCAATTTGGTGTGTTATATTATTTAGTAGAATACTAATAAATCAAGAGATTAGTATGATTTCAAGTCCTTTGAAAATATATTATATCTCATCGGCACTATTGATTGTGTTTATGTTTCTCCAGTGGATACGAGAAAGAAAAAAATTGAAAAACAGTACATTATTATTTTGGGGCGTTGCTTTTTTCTTATATATAGTCCTGTTTGGAAAAGTTCTTGTAAATAATAATTTAAAAGAGTTGACAGAGTTCACTTTCAATGCGTTGCTTGTGTTCTATATGCTTGTTTTTGTGATGGCATCTTATGTTTGCAGTCATGAACATAGAGAAATAGTGTTTGTGAAAATAACATTTTGGACATTTACGTTTGGCATAATACTTAGTGCTGTACTGAATTGGGATGGCACACTTGGATTAAGTGAGTTGATAAGTAATATTTTTGGAGGGTATACTAGGACTAGAGCAACGTTTGGCTTTTATCACGCTAATGCTGCTGCTAATATTGCTTTGTGCGTGATTATAATGTCTAGTTATTTGATTTACATCAGTAAAAAAAGAATACTGTATATTACAATAGATATGTTTATGACATACATTATATTAGCAACTGCATCGAGAACGGCATTGAGTGCCCTTATATTGTTTGGTATGTTATTGGCGTATAATACATTTCTAAATAGAGTGAAAAGCAAAAATGAAAAAAATATATTGACAGCTGTTCTTATTTTAGCTATTTTATTACTTTTGCTATTTAGTAGTGAAAGTGGGATAGAAGGACTATTTAAATTATCTAATAGATCATATAACTTTATCTATAACATACCTGTTTTGGTAAACAGTGGAAGACTTTGGATTGGACTTGGGTTAATAGGGTCTGGAGAGTTTTATCAGTTATCTCAATATAATACTTTTTTTGTTGACAACTATTTTTTATACATATTGATGTCGACGGGTATTATAGGATTGATTTTCATTGTCTGCTTTATGATATATATAGGGAAGAGCCTAGTAAAGCATGTTGATCGTACTAAGTTTGGAAAGTTGACGTTGATTGTGTTTTGCGTTAATGTGTTTTCTAGTCTTGGTGAAACGTGCTTCATGTATCCTGCATTCACATCGTGTTTTGCCTATACTGTATTGTATCTTTTATATGCTTGTGGTAAATCGCAACCTAGAACTGAGAAAATAGTGGAGGTAAAATATGAAGACTGTTTGTAACAAAAATCAATGCACAGGCTGTATGGCGTGTGTGGATATATGTGCGAAGAACGCAATACACATTGTTGATGATATTGATGCTTTTAATGCAGTTATTGATGAGGATAAATGTATTAATTGCGGTATGTGCGAGAAAGTATGTCAACAGAAAAACTTACCTCAATTACGCTTGCCAATTATTTGGAAGCAAGGTTGGACGTATGATGATAAAATCCGAATGATATCTGCATCCGGTGGAATTGCGACGGAACTAGCAAGAACATTTATAGAGAAGGGAGGGAAGGCTTGTAGCTGCCTTTTCCGTGAGGGAGATTTTGTTTTTGATATAGTAGATGATGTGAACAGATTGGACTGTTTTGCGGGTTCAAAATATATTAAGAGCAATCCTACAGGCATTTATAAAACTATAAAAAGAGAACTTGCAAGGAACACAGAAATTCTTTTTATAGGATTGCCTTGCCAGGTTGCAGCTTTAAGAAATTATGTTGGAGAACCTCTTGGTGAAAAGCTTACTACCATTGATTTAATTTGTCATGGGACACCATCACCTAAGATTTTGGAAATGTTTTTAAATCAGTATGATGAAGATATACACAAGGCGGAGTCGATTGAATTTCGAGTCAAGGGGAACTTTCAAGTATCAGAGCGTTCTCGTACCATAGCAACACGCGGAGTATGTGATAGATATATGATTTCGTTTTTGTCTGCACTATCTTATACAGAAAATTGTTATAGTTGTAAGTATGCGCAAGAAAACCGACCGGGCGATATTACATTAGGTGATTCATGGGGAACAGAACTCTCAGAAAACGAATGGCATAAAGGTGTTTCACTTGTATTATGCCAGACAGAAAAAGGAAAAAGCCTTTTGGAATTGGCTAAAATCAAATTGGTTGATGTAAATATAAAAAAAGCGAAAAGCCATAATCACCAATTGGAGCATCCGTCAAAGGCTCCAAAATCGAGAGACAGGTTTGTTAAACATATAAAAGAAGGGATGAAATTCAACCGTGCGGTTTTGCTTGCGCTCCCGAAGAATTGTGGAAAACAAGTAGTAAAAGAGGCTCTGATTAAGTGCAAGTTATTGGTTCCGGGGGGGGGTAACGTATCAAATTAGTGTGAGTGATTAATGCCTAATAAAAGATGCTGGTATAGAAGATAATTCGGATTTGAAAATAACATAGAAAGGAAGTGTGTGAAGAAGAATGATGAAGATGCCATTGATATCAGTTATTGTACCTGCATATAACGTGTCAAATTCCATTGCTATGACACTTGATCTGTTGCAAAGACAAACTTATGATAACTTGGAAATAATTTGTATTAATGATGGTTCTACTGATTCCACTCCTGATATTATTAATATATTAAAACAAAAGGACTCAAGAATTTTACTAATAAATAAGAGAAATGGAGGCGTTTCTTCAGCAAGAAATATTGGCTTGAATACTGCGCACGGGGAATACGTGTGTTTTTTTGATCCTGGAGATGAAGCAGATTCTAATTTTGTTATGTATCTATATAAATTACTTTTGAGTGAAAAAGCAGATTTGGCAATTTGTTCATACAATTTCAAAATGGAAAATGGACAAATACTTGACAGAAGGCGTTTTTATGAAATTGTAGATAAAAATATGATTTTTAATCAAGAAGAAGCGTTAAAAGAGATTATAAAAGCATATGGTAAATTTTGTGGTCATGTATGGGATAAGTTGTATGTTAGAAATATAATTGGAGACATTCGCTTTGATGAAAACATCCACAATTGTGAGGATACGTTGTTTAATGTGCAATATATCAAGAAATGCCGAAAAGTTATACTTGGTCCAGAAGTGCATTACAATTATATACAAAGTGACTCAAGTGTGACGCATGGTAAATATTCGTACAAGTTTCATTCAGGACTTTATGCATGGCGTAGAATAATAGCAGAACTTGATAGTTATGTTGAACGAGAACTACTAAATAAGAACATGAGTGTATTGGTGACAATGTACTCACGAATGGCATGGAAAAGTTTGAATAGGGAAGAACAAAGAAAGTATAAAAGGGATTTTATAAAGTTAATGAATCAGTATCATTCTTTTTCGTCAATAAAGCAACTGATAAAAAGGATAATATGTGAAGTATACTGGCTAGCTGTTTAAAAAGAAAATTACATAGCGTAGTTTATTAATGTGTGTTTATGTAAAAATTGTGGAAGGAGTTGAGAAAGAATGAGGAATCAAAAATCTATTGGTGTCAATGCAGGACTCAACATGATTAGAACGGCATGTCAGGTGATTTTTCCATTGATTACTTTCCCGTATGTATCACGAGTCCTTCATGTTGAAAATATAGGAATTTACAATTTTTGTCAGTCGGTCATTTCGTATTTTTCATTGCTGGCGGGTTTAGGAATTAGCACCTATGCTATCAGAGAGGGAGCAAGATATCGAGATAATGAAGAAAAGATGTCATTATTTGCTTCGGAGGTCTTTTCAATTAACTTTATTTCGACAGTTTTTTCGTATCTAATTTTAGTAGTGTGTATCCTTTTAATTCCAAGATTTAACCAATATAGTTCAATAATGGTAGCGTTAAGCATAAGCATAATGTTTACACTGATTGGAAGTGAATGGATATTTCAAATTTATGAGGACTATAAATATATCACAATTCGAGGCATTTTGTTTCAGTTTATTTCATTAATACTTATGTTTGTACTCGTTAGGAATAGCAGTGATTTGTTTGCTTATGTATGGATCACAGTTATATCATGCAGCGGCGCAAATATACTTAATGCTGTTTCTAGAAGAAAATATTGTAAGATAAGACTTACCATTAATGCAAAAATTCTAACGCATTTGGCTCCAATATTAGTTCTGTTTGCAACATCAGTAGCAACAACAATATATACGAATGCAGATACAACAATGCTTGGCTTCCTTTCAGGAAATAAATCAGTTGGATTTTATTCTGTCTCCACCAAAATCTACACTATTGTAAAACAAATGCTAGCTGCAATTATTATTGTTTCAATTCCGAGATTATCTGCTTATCTGGGAGAGAAAAAAATAGACTATTTTAACAGAACAGCCAGCCAGATTTTGAATGCACTTGTTGTTATTGTCGTTCCGGCAATGGTTGGATTGATTGCATTAAGCAAAAACATAGTTTTTATTATTGCAGGACAAGAATATGTTGATGCAAATATATCGCTTAAGATTCTTTCCCTTGCGTTGTTTTTTAGCATTTTTAGTTGGTTCTATACATCGTGCATTCTAATACCTTATAGGTGCGAAAATAAGGTGTTGATGGCAACGATTGTTGCGGCTCTTGTTAATATAGGATTTAATTTTATCCTTATTCCAAAATTCCAGCAGAATGCAGCGGCATTTACAACTGTTATTGCGGAGTTACTGTCAATGGTTATAACATGGTGGTATGGAAGAAAATATTTTAGAGCCAGTTTTCTAAAAAAGGACATTCTCTCCGTTGCTATAGGATGCCTGGCAATATGGATTATATGTTCTATATCAGAAAAATATATTAGTTCAGTACTGATTTCTACAGTTTTTTCAGTGACTGCTTCGGTTGTTATTTACATGATTGTTCTGTTAATAATGAAGAATCAGGCGGTAAAATTAGTTTTAGAGATACTTCATATCAAAAAATAATTTTGTTTTTTTTACACACGAAATACAGCCGGTGGCGTGCTTGGCATACTGATGTACTACGCAATTGTGAAGGCAAGATACTTACAGTATGAATTTGTTCCTCATTATGAAGAAGCTGCCTGTATTGATTTGAAGTATAAAAGAGAGGGAAAGAGTATAAAAAGACTTCATCCTAGAATTGATGATGTGTGGATTGCATCTGATATTTTGCTTCATTTAAGATAAAAAGGAAATATCTTTTACTACGAGGTAAAAAAGGAATCAGATGCGCATAATGCTGATTCTGTGAGAGTAAAGGATGTACCCATGACATTCGATATAGGGGTCTGCCCATTATAAAATGATTTTTTTAAGGAATTATAAACGAAAATGAGAGTATAGGCTACTCTAATAATCGCACAAATCTTTTTGAAATGCACGTTAAGGACGCTTCAAGATATGGAAAGGTGACTAAAACGAACGCAACATTACTTATCATGGCTGCTGGTATCGGTAGCCGTTTCGGAACAGGAATTAAACAGTTGGAGCCGGTGGATGATGCTGGTCATATCCTCATGGATTACTCGATCCATGATGCGATTGAGGCAGGTTTCAACCATGTAGTGTTTATCATCCGCAAGGATATCGAGAAAGAGTTCAAAGAGGTTATTGGTGATCGCATTGCCTCCATTTGCTTTTCTCATAATGTAACTGTGGAATATGCTTTCCAGGATATTAACGATATCGCAGGAACTTTGCCAGAAGGTCGTACAAAACCTTGGGGAACCGGTCAGGCTGTGCTTGCTGCAAAGAAGGTTCTTGATACACCGTTCATTGTGATCAATGCAGATGATTACTACGGCAAGGAGGGCTTTAAGGCTGTCCAAGAGTATCTGGTGAATGGTGGCAAGTCCTGCATGGCAGGCTTTGTGCTGAAGAACACGCTGTCTGATAATGGCGGTGTGACCCGTGGCATCTGCAAGATGGATGATCAGAACAATTTGACTGAGGTTGTGGAAACCAAGAATATTGTAAAAACTGCAATTGGAGCAGAAACAGACGGTGTAGCTGTCGATGTAAATTCTCTGGTATCCATGAATATGTGGGGATTAACTTCTGATTTTCTGGATGTACTGGAAGAAGGCTTCAAAGGGTTCTTTGATAAAGAAGTTCCGGGCAATCCTTTGAAAGCTGAGTATCTGATTCCAATCTTCATTGGTGAACTGCTGGAACAGGGCAAGATGTCTGTGAAGGTTCTGAAGACAAACGACACTTGGTACGGCATGACCTATCACGAAGATGTCGCAGCTGTAAAGAACAGTTTCAAGAAGATGCTGGAGAACGGTGTGTACAAGGCTGATCTGTTCAGTGATCTGTAAACGATAATGAAAGAAACGATTGATTTACTCGGAAAGATCCTCACAAACATCTTGACTGCTCTGTATGAGCCGTTTGGTTTTTTCACTCCTGCTTTCCTTCTTAACCATGTTTTTCTATCTTTATGCTTATGAGCCAATATATGCAGGCAAAGGATGGAAGAGTGCTATAGTGACCTGGTATCAGAAGTTCAAAGAGAGCGTGTTCTTCCGGAAACTATTCTTCCTGGCCTTTGTGACATCAATGATTTTGTTTAGGACGTTACTAAACCGTAATCTATGGCTAAATCCTTTGTCCGATGTTATGGGCGGTTGGGGCATCTGGTAGACTGTGAATGGTGAACAGCAACTGACCACCGAGTGCATCTAGAACGTAATCATGTTGGTACCGCTATCAGCAGTAGTGATGTGGACGTTCGAAGAGAAGGTGGGGCACGGTTGGAAGAAGAAACTGTGGAAAAGCGGTAAAATAGCATTTATCTTTTCTTTAAATATAGAGATGCTACAATTATTGCTTCGCTTGGGTACATTCCAGCTATCAGACATCTTCTATAACACAGTCGGCGGTGTGCTAGGCGGGTTGATGTATTATGTGGTGATGAAGATAAGAAAGCGTCTATAAAACTAGATGAAATTGTGATATACGGGGAGCGGTAGCTCCCTACGTTGCTCGTAATAATCACACACCTCTTCGTGGTGAGCAGCAGGCAACGCTGAAATAGTGGCTAAGTGTGAGAACGGTATTTGAATGGAGGGTATATTGTGAAGGTAACATTTAAACGCTTTGGTTTACCATATAATCCTCAAAAAGACAAGAAAAATAAAATTATTAGACACATTGTGTGGTTTTTAATCGCATTTATTGCCATTTCAGTCTTACTAGCGATGGTGGTAGAAGCACTGATACGGATATCCATTGCAAAACTAGCTATAAATGATACGATAGATTCAACGTGGATTGGATCTTTAGCTTCATATTGGGGTGGGATTATTGGTGGAATGATTTCCGGAACACTTGCTTTTATTGGTGTGTTTTATACTATTCGCTATTATAAGGAGTCAGATGAGCAGAAGGAAAAGGCAGCAATTCAGCCGTTCCTAAATGTTACAATGGCATCTGGTAGAAAAGCAATCCGTGGCTTTTCTTTAGGTAAAAGTAAAGATGAAAAGAAGAAACAGTTGCAAGTTAACGTAAATATAAAAAACATAGGAAATGGTTTTGCAAATACATTAGTAGTTCATACGGGTGCCAATTTTGGCGGATTGGCATTTAATAATGTTATTACGGTGGGAGAATCTATCGATTTATTTTTCCTGGTTGATGAGGATGAAGTAAGAGATGGGCTTCATTTTGGAATTCAATATATTGATTCGATGAGAAATGAATATATTCAGGAATATGATATAAAGAAAGAGTATGATTCGATTAAGATCGAATGTGGTTATCCAGAATTTTTAGAACAATATTGATTAAAAAAGGGAAGACGTTATCACCTGTATGCCCAGAACAAAAGGAAACTAGAAACATCCCAAATCATTGAGAAGCAATTCACTATTTCCGCTCTGAATACCTAGATTACAGCAAATTAGAAAGAAAACCAACAATATAAAGGCTATGTTGAAAGAAGAACGCATCGTGCTTCAGTCCGTCGAAAAAGAAATCGAAAAGCTCGAAGTAAAGCAAGACAAAGCAGATTAGAAAGGTGCTGAAGAAGCGAAAAGATGTAAGCCGCGGCTGTGGTTAAGAAACTACTTCCGGTAGCATGAGAACAGTTGTGATTCTTGCGAATCTGAAGTAAGATATATAGCTGTGTGGAGACACTGAACTTCAGAATTTCGTATGGTTATTTTTGTAATATGCAATTAAATAACTAACTATTGTACAAATCCAGTTAGATGGTTAATTATAATATACAGAATAAGTTCTTCAGAAAGCTGTTTCAGCTGATTTTCATGAGATCATTGATCTTGTTTCGGACACTATTGAATCAGAACTTTTAGTCGAACCTTTTGTCCAAAGTAATGGATAGTCGGGAATTCTGAGGAACGTTGAACGGAGAAAAGTAGCTGACTACAAAATGTATAGAAGATGTTATTCTGATGATGCCATTCAAGGGAATGGAGATGTGAACGTTCGATGTTAAAAAAGAGAGTGGTGTTGAAAAACATAAAACTGTGACTGTTCTTTTCAGTGAGTATCGATATGTTACAGTTGTTACTGAGGTTAGGCGTGTTCCCAATCTTGGACATTGTGTACAACACGTTTTGGTGGTATGTTTGGTAGACTGTGTTATGTAGGTATAAAGAAAGTTTATAATACCAGGCTGTCACAATAAGGATAGATGTGATATACTGTTGCATTGGGTAATGATGGCTATTGCTGCTCAAAACTTCATATACCTCTCCGTGGTGAGTAGCGGACAATAGTCTTATAGCCAGCAAAGAAGATATGAAGAAATAAAAAAATAAACTTGTTAAGCATTGGAACAGAAAAAGGGGTGATTGCCATGAGAAAGCAAGTCTATATCAGTGCCGATTATTCGGAAATTGACGGAGATAAAAATGTGGTCGATGAACTTAGTAAATGGGGAAATGATGATTATCACAGAGTTGATTTTGTTGATATGTCGCAAGTAGCTTCTGGAAGCGTATCGAAAGATTTAGATTGTCGTATATGTGATTTAAAAGCAGAATTTAATCGACAGATCAATGCTTCTTCATCTGTGATTTTCATTGTTGGAAATATGACACGGTACAGGATAGCGGGGCAATCTTGCGGTAGGCATGGAAAAACGACTCAGTGGGAATCTTACTGTACGCCATATAAACAAAATACGAATGGAACTAAGATGTGTAAATACATTAGTACTGTTTCAGTAACAGGTAATAATATTGGCAACATAAATAATTACTCTTATTTAAGGCACGAATTTGAACAGGCAGTAAGACAAAAGAAGAATATAATTATTCTCTATAATTCGATGAGGTATGAAAAAGAATGGCTTCCATCGTATATGAGTGAATATAAGGATATTGCTAGACCTTTTTGGATAACTGATTACTGGGGACGTAGGGTAGGAGATTATTCATACATAAAAGAGGCATTGGGATTTTGATTGAAATGTTTTACAAAAGTGCAACATGGGCATTTGGAATTATTTCGGTGATATTCGCATTTGTTCCAGATTCTTTTTTTTATATAATAAAATGGATTCCAACTGAAGCTGTCCAAAGGTATTTGGTTGATAAAGGAATTACGGATGCTGAGATTGACACTATAATCACAAAAATTATATGCTATGCAATTGTTTGGACTGTAGTGACATTGATATATATTGTTAGACGAACGGTAACAATCAAGAGCAATAATTATATGATTAAGGTTAAATATGGCAATTTACTCAAGGAAGTAAGTTGTAAGAGAGTGATTAATTTTGATGAGTGTTATACGACATGTATTGGAACGAATCCAAGTGATATTAAGCCATCATCAATTTGTGGACAGTATATTCAAAGTGTAGGAGATAGTCTCAACATTCAAAATCTTATTGATAATGCTGAGATAAAACCAGAGGAGAGCGTTTCGAGATTTAAAAATTCGCAGGCCTATAAGCCTGGCAGTATCATTGTGAACGGTGATGCATTGCTGTTGGCTTTCGCAACGTTAAATTCGGAAGGACGTGCAAAATTTTTTACTCGAGATGAGTATATTGAGTGTCTATCGCGAATGTGGAAACAGATTGAGCTGCATTGCAGTCAGACGGACGTTTGTATTCCGATACTTGGTTCAGGTCTAACGTTATTTGAAGGTGAACTCTTATCACAACAAGAACTATTAAACATAATGATTTGGTCATACAAGCTGAGTCCACATAAAATCAAAACTCCTTATAAGCTTCGGATAATATGTAAAAAGAGTGATGGATTTTCATTGAACGATATTGATGCTTAAAACGGTTTCGGAGATAGATGAATATAGGCAGTCCTTTGCTGAGTGTTGACGAGGTGCATTATGAGAAATCTAAGAAGTCTCAGAATTGAATGTAACCCTTCGTGGGAATGGCAGATAATAGGCTGATTGAATAAAATATGCTGATTGAATAAAATATATATAAACAATAATCGACAAATGAAAAGTGTCACACAAATTTATATGATTTGATGAGCTTTTTTATTAAGTGGAAACGTCTTTATCCGTTACAGTCTCCATATTTTAAGACTATATCGATTTTTCTTACGAGAAAAGTCTTGAAGTTATTTTAAAAGTTGTAATTTAGAAAAAGGAGAATGCATAGGTTTTACAGGTCCTAGTGGATATGGTAAAAAGTACAATGTTAAAGATTTTATTAAGTTTATATTCAGTCACTAGTGGAAGTAAAACAATAACTTGAGATGGTAAATCTGAGTGAATATTACGCATTGGTAAGCCCATCCAATACGGTAAAATAAGGCCAGTTGATACGGTGACGAAGTCCATTGAATCCGTTGTATAAATCTACATCTATATTGTAGATATAAAATATTATCCTCTTGTTGTAGGATATGAACAGGTAAGTAAGTATACTTATCTAGTCTTACTATTAGGAGGGGAAAACAAACAATTTAGAGGTTTCCAAGAAATATCTAGGGGTCAATTTAGGGGACTGGTGTCATATGGGCATTGGTCAACAGACCCCTAGATTTGTTTTTATGATTAAAAGAAATTCAGTAATGGTTATAAAAATGAGATTTTTTTTATTATGTTTATTGTTCAATATTTTATAATTTTCTATTGGCTTAACTAGCAATTTGGTGACTTTGCTATAATTCTGTGTTTTATCACTTATGAGAACAACCATTCGTTTTTCAAATCCTTTAAACGAGTGATCTTATAGATGTTTTTCAATCTAAGTAGCACGTACTGTAGCTTTTCTGTATTATCCATTCCTTGCGTTTCTCTTTGCATGACAAAAAGAGCGTTGTATCGATTTATATATTTCGATGCTACCCCTTTATATTTTTGCAGCCTTTCTTCAATCAATTTATGGAAACTGTTTACTGTATTTAAATGATTGAATTTATCATACGATTCATGACTGATCAACACTTTCTTAGTGCAGTTCTTACTTTCTAAAAGTTCGTTGTAACTGTTAGAACCATCTAGCATTACAAAAGATTTTGATTCAAGACATTCACCAAATCTTAATAAATCTATTGAGGATGGCTTGCCATAATTTAATGTTCTTGCAATTGTATGACCGAATCTCTGAATTGCAGTGATGATACATACCTGCTGATTAGACAAACCTCTTTTTGTAGCAGGTGTTCCACGATGTTTAGGTTCTACTCCATCAATCTTAGTTCCTTTATGATTGTAAGGAGTATACTTTTCATACATCTCAACTTCATTACCTACTGTGTATGGGACGTTCCTAGACTAACCAATAGTTTATGACGCATATTAAAAACATTGCGTTCGTTTACATTGATTTTAGCAGCCGTTTCTTTAAGAGATACACCATTCAATGTATCCAGGATAAGTTCATTCCATTTGGATTGGTCTTGGTGAGAATAAAAAGTAAACTGAACCTGGTCTACAACAAAACGTTTTCAACATTCTTTGCAACGAAGCATCTGCTTACCAGAGTTGGCAAAACCGCTCTTAATTAAATGTGGATGATAACATCCGCATTTAGGACAGTATTCAAAATGATACGTATTCATTTTATTGTTTGTATCTAAATAATCCGTAATTTCACGATCAATCTTTTCGATTTGAAAAGCTTGTAAAGCAGCGATAGTATCTTGGTTTAAATATTTTGAAGTTCTTGTCATAAGTGTAGTCTCTCTTTCGTTTACACTTATACAATAAATCTTAAATAGACATCATTAATGTCGGATATATTAACTAGTCACCAATGTATCTGTTAAGCCTTTCTATTTATTATTTTTGATTTTTCTTTATATATGATCAACGTTTCTTTCCTTTTTTTGAGAGAATCTAATCCATTGATTTTGGAACTCCTTTTATACTTGTTTTTTCCTTGTAGCCCATAGGATGCGATTATGTAGTCAATATTCTTTTGATGGGAACTATGGATCAATATAAACTAAATGATTTAATGAATGTGACATAAGAAGAAGTTGTAGAAAAACTATTACCAGCAGTTGTAAAAGAAGCAGGAAACTTTTTGTTTGATAAAGGTGTAGGTATGTTAGCTTGTCAAATAATTGGATCTGTAGTAGCTGTGGTGAATAATGTATTGCTTTCATATAAACAACATCGTCTTGAAAAGAAATGTTTTGAACAGCTAAAGAATCATTCAAAGTAAACAAAATGAACTTGAAAATAGAATGAATAATCATATCCAATCCTGCATCCATACAGATTTTGGCATCTTTATTGGATAATATAATGGATGAGATACAAGAAAAGATGGTTGAATATAATGTAAATGGATATATCAATATTTTAAATCAGATCATACAAATATAGATTTGAATTTTTAAAACAATGTATCAATTGAATGATTTGGATATCCGTATATTAATAGTATATTCAAATTTAGAAACTGATAGTGAGAGTATTGTTTCAATATGTAATGCATAAATCTTGAATTGAATCAAATTCGATTTATCAAGGGAAAATTGGAATGATTTGTTTTGTTGCATAGTCGAAATGAAGAAATTAATGATGATAATTAAATAAAATTGTAAAATACTTGGAGAAAATAAAAAAAGGAAATCAAAAAAAAGCCAGATGATGTAAAGGTTCCTAGTTCAAAAAGGGTGAGTGTAAGTGATAGTTATCGAATTACATCACTTGGTAGGCATTATTTGATTATGATTGATAGACAAAGAGTTAATTTTTTATGAAAATTAACAATTGTTTATATATAAAATGAATTTATTAAAAAAAAAGTTTATTTTTATGGTATATTTAATGTTGGTTTTGAAACATGATTTTAAAAATCATGCTTCATATTGAAAAGTAGGAGGATAAGGGTTTATGGCTTATACGAAAATGTCTCGTAATGATGCTTATATGAATGTAGCTAATGTAGAAGATGAAGAAGATGTTATTGATCTTCTTGAAGTGGCCCGTGCTATTTTAAAATATATTAAATTAATTATTTTACTTTCTGTTGTATTTGGTGCAGGCGGATTTTTTGGAACTAAGTTATTGATTGCTCCAACGTATACGGCTAGTACATCGATTTATTTAACACCACAGATTAGTGAGAGTGGATCTTTGGATTATAATTCACAAATGGCGAATAGTAAATTGGTTACGAATGCGGTGAATTTATTAACGCAGAATAACATTATGTCTGAAGTCGCTAAGGATGTTGGATTAGAAAGTGCTGATAGTGTTAAAAAGTTTGTTAGTGTGACTAATGAGTCTAATACAGAAATTATTACGATTTCAGCTACTACAACAGATCCAAAATTGTCTAAGGATATCGCAAATGATACGGTAAGTACGTTTATTCGAACAATGCAAAAGAATTTGAATGTTCGTAATATTGAAGTAGTAGATAAGGCTAAATTGTCTTATATTCCTAGTGGTCCAAATGTTAAGAAGAATACTTTATTAGCGACTATGGTAGGATTTGTCTTAGGTTGTGGTTATGCTGTATTGAAGTTCTTATTGGATAATCGTTTGCGTACGAAGGAAGAGGCAGAAAAGTATTTGGGTATTCCAGTATTCTGCGAGATTCCTGAACTATAATGGCTAAGTATATAGATTTGCATTCTCATATTGCTTGGGGTATTGATGATGGTATGCCTTGCATTGAGGATGCAGTAAGTTCATTAGAGTCTGCTAAAAAGGATGGTATTGTAGGTATTTGTAGTACACCACATTTTATTCCTGGTCAATTAGATGTTCATATCTATAATGAAATGGTGACTCGTCAATTGGAATTAAGAAAGATGAGTCCTATCCCTATTTATTTTGGTGGGGAAGTGATGATGAATAGTGAATTTATTGAAGGGTTGGAATTAGATTTGTATCCAACATTGAATAGTTCTCGTTATATGTTAGTAGAATATAATGTTCTTCGTGATATTCATTCAATTGATTATAGAGATGAATGTTTATATGAATTGAAGATGAAAGGCTTTGTTCCTGTATTAGCTCATATTGAAAGGTATTTCCATGAGGGTCTAGACTATTCAATCATTGATCATTGGGTGGATATGGGTTGTATTTTACAGATGAATCGTACTTCAATTCTTGGTGTGAATGGAAAGAAAATACAATCAAATGCATTAGAGTTATTAGTTAATGGATATTGTGATGTAATTTGTACAGATACGCATAGAGCGAGTGGAAATCGTATTGAACAATTAAGTGATGTGTATTCAGTAGTTTCTAAGCGTATTGGTTCTGAGAATGCGGATATCTTATTTTATGAGAATCCAAAATTATTATTGAGTAATAAAGAGATATTAAATATTGAGGTTGAAAAGAAAAAGAAACTATTTGGTTTCTTTGGGAGATAGAAATGGCAAGAAAGAAAAGAAATCAATTTGATGTGGATGAAATCTATCGTGGATTACGTACAAATATTGAATTTAGTCAGATGGATGATGCGATTCAAGTAATCAACGTGGTTAGTACAATTCCGAATGAAGGTAAGAGCACTATAGCTTGTAATTTAGCTCGTATTATGGCAGCTAAATATAAAAATGTGTTATTAATTGATTGTGATTTAAGAAATGCTTCAGTTCATAAAACACTTCAAATTTCAAATCGTTCAGGATTAACGAATATTATTTCTGAATTTAGAGAAGGCGTAAGTATTCATTCATTTGAAGGAGTACAAGATGTGCAATATGATGGAGGATATCCTTTATCTGTCATTACTGCAGGTCATAGAGTACCAAATCCAAGTGAAGTATTAGGATCTAAAAGATTAGCTAAATTCTTAAATCAAGCACGTCAAGAATTTGGATACATTATTATTGACTGTCCACCAGTTGCGGTAGCTAGTGATGCCATTCCATTATGTAACGTAAGTGATGGAGTTCTATATGTGGTTGACTCTAAAGCATCAGATAAACGTAAAGTAAAAGCAGCCATTAATGATGTTGAAAGAAATGGTGGTCACGTCATGGGTGTTGTATTAAATAAAGTGGAATCAGCAAGTGATAGTAATTATGGTTATGGCTACGGATATGGTTATGGAGGAGAAGACAATGGTAAAAAGAAGAAAAAGAAATAGTTTTATTATTTTGGCTTCAACTCTATTACTAACAGGATGTGGAAATAGTGAATTAGAAATCACTAAAAACGATATTTTAGAAGTGGCAAGAGATGATGCGAATGCCACAAAAAAAGAATGTTCAAATGTTTCTGTTCAAGAAGAGAAGAAATACTATACAGTTAGCTTTGATACAACTACTGGATCTTATGAATATAAGATTGGTAAAGATGGTATTATACAAGAAAGAAATTATAAAAGAAGCAATAGTGAAGAAGTTTCTACGGCTGAACCTGTAGAGGAAAAGAAAGAAGAAACTAAAGTTAAAACTGAAACAAAGAAAGAAGAAAAAAAAGAATCAACTTCTTTTGATGAAAATCAACAACAAGCAATCAATGCAGCTTTAACGAATGCAGGACTTGGACAAGAAGATGTAACAGACATTGGTTGTACTTTAGATGAAGCTACACAACAATATGCAGTTACATTTACATTCCAAGATATTCATAATACGGCAATGGTTGATGCAGCTACATTTACTGTATTGTCATCAGTACAGGCATAATATACAGATTAAACAAAAAGAATAAGTTGTTCGGGTAACCAAAATCATTTAGGGTTTTAGCGTAAACAATTGGGGCCTAGTTTGGGGTCTGTAAGATTCGTTAAAATTTAAAAATCAAAAGAGATGTAAATCTGTATGTTGGTACATGCAGAAGTGCATCTCTTTTTTAGTTGTGTTTTTCTTACTATGATTATTTGATTATGGTTATATTTTTTGAGTTATTTCTTTTTGTTGTATGGTCCGCGTTTTTTTCCTTTGTTCTTTTTTATCTCATTATTTGATTTAGGAATGCCTCTAACGCTTGGATTGTCTCTTGTAGCCCAGAGAATACGATTGCGTGTATAATTAAAATCAGAGAATCCTCTAGATTCTCGTTTAAGATCTTTTGGCTTCCTGTTGAAAGATTCCATAGGTCCATTGGAAAGACGTGCATAGTATTCTTGTTCTGTTCGTGCACTCTTTCTATAGACCTTTACTTTAATAAAGGAATTAACGATTGGTTCTTTGTATTTTATAAGAAACAAGGCAAAATCACTAAATATCGACTGATCTGAATATTTGTATTTGTTGATTAAAGTATTTAAATTGGTCAATACATCCAATTCGCTTTCATATTCCTGGTTGTTGAATTCAATATAATCTTCTTTTAAATCGCGAAGCTTTTCAAAATTTGAATCTAGTTCCAGGAATATAAATGTCAACTTAAAAATGTACAGTTTTGATCATTTAAGAATGTACAATTTTGACCACATCGATACCTGTTGTAGTAGATGGTAAAGATGTGGTCTTTTGTTTAATAAGACATTGTAAGTAATCTTTCTTCTACTTTTTTTAGCCTTTTTAAAACCTGTTTATAGGGCATTCCTAGACTTCGTCCATCAACTATTTGATATGGACCGATATAATATTGTATTTCCTCTAGATGAACAGAATATAATTCACAATATGGTCTTGATGCATTTATTGGTTCGCACATCATAACACATTTTTTGTTTT
>OFMH01000089.1_pt1 | contig 62934 bp, 55 predicted proteins | sample 1541761 | NCBI WGS metagenome assembly OFMH01 (sample SAMN04209249, study PRJEB22552) | human gut metagenome | biome: gut; material: feces | host: Homo sapiens | place: USA: Oklahoma
GATAGGCCCTTATAGGGCCTGAGCAAACCACCAGTTAAACTGGTGGTTTTGATTGACAATCTCCTGAATGCACGATAAAATTAATACGTTAGACATAACTATTCTTCATGCTCCACATGATTTTGCAGGAGGTGCTTCTGTGAATTTAAAATATGTCAAAGGCAGCTACATGGATGAAATCATGGTTGAAGGCCGCCCCGTTTTGTTTACCCTCGACGGACTCCCTGAAGGCCAAGAGGAACAGGCACAGCAGTATGGCGAGGAAATCTGGAACTGGGTTTTGGAACACCAATCCCAAGTCGTCTCCCATGCGCCGCTCATCGCCGGCTTCAAGAATAAGAAATGGCGCTCTGACGGCGAGCCGGAAGTGACAGCTGAGGACATTATCGGGTGCTTACAGCGCATTACCTCGATCTATGCCACCTATCAAGAAGGCTTTGACGTTTTCTTTGACACGAATGACGTATTTGAAGAACGATCCCTGGTCATCAGCATCGGGAAGAACTTCTTCTTTGAAGGTTTTAAACTCTTATAGTTTTGACTTCTGTTGTAGAATCGTCTGTAATGTGGTAAAATAAAGCATAATCTTTGATAGCGAGGTGAAGATCATGGCAAAACACATCATTACGATTAATACGGAATCTATCCAGAAGACGGCACAGCACGCTGGCTGCAGCGAATGTCAGACGTCCTGCCAGTCCGCCTGCAAGACTTCTTGCACCGTTGGCAATCAGATCTGCACAAAATAAGTTATTCAAGGAAAAGGGGCGTCGCTCACGCGGCACCCCCTTCTTTTTGCATGGAGGAAAGATTATTCATGGCTGAAATTAAACCAATGATTCATAAATACTGTCAAAATGGTACCTACATGCTCCTCGACGTCAACAGCGGCATCATCAACGTCATCGACAAGATGACCTACGATGTCCTCGACGTCTACGACGGCACCAATAAAGAAGCCGTCTACGAAGCCTTTGCCGGTACTTACGATAAACAAGACCTCGACGACATCCTCGGCGAGCTCGATGAACTGATCAAGAAGGAACTCCTCTTCGCGCCCATGACGGAAAACTTCAAAGTCGTCGCCGAAGAAGAACCGGTCATCAAGTCCCTGTGCCTGAACATCGCTCACGACTGCAATCTGCGCTGTCAGTACTGTTTTGCCTCCCAAGGCGACTACGACACGCACAAGCGGGAATTGATGAGCTTTGACGTAGCGAAGAATGCCGTCGACCTCTTGATCCGCAGCACCGAAGGCAAGCGCCAGCACTGCGAAATCGACTTCTTCGGCGGTGAACCGCTCATGAACTTCGGCGTCGTCAAGCAGACCATCGAATACATCCGTGAGCAGGAAAAGATCCATGACAAGGTCTTTAAACTGTCCCTGACGACGAACGGCATGCTCCTCGACCCGGCTAAGGTCAAGTACCTGACGGACAATCACATCAGCCTCATCCTCAGCCTCGACGGCCGTCCCGAAGTCCACGACCGCATGCGTCCCGACGCCGGCGGCCGCAGCTCCTATAAGACCTGTGCCGACAATCAGGTCTATGCGGCCAAGCATCGCAATGGGGAAGAGTACTATGTCCGCGGTACGTATACAACGTACAACCTGGACTTTACGAAAGACGTCGAACACATGGCCGACCTCGGCTTTGAAGGCCTGTCCATGGAACCCGTCGTCGGCGACGACCTGTCCTATGCCATTACCGAAAAGGACCTGCCCCGCATCTTCGATGAATACGACAACTTAGCCGAATTCTACTTGAAGCGCCTCGACGAAGGCCGTCCCTTCATCTATTATCACTTCATCATGGACCTCTACCGCGGCCCCTGCATCGCCAAGCGCCTCCGCGGCTGCGGTGCCGGCCACGAATACATGTGCGTCGTCCCCAACGGCGATATCTATCCCTGCCATCAGTTCGTCGGCCAGGATGAATACGTCATCGGCAACGTCTATGACGGCGTGACCAATACGACCCTGCCGCCCTTGTTCCGGGACATGCACGTCCTCAACAAGCCCATCTGCTGCGAATGCTGGGCTAAATTCTTCTGCAGCGGCGGCTGCCATGCCAACAACATCAAATACGGCGGCGACATCAAGACGCCTTATGACCTCAGCTGTCAGATCCAAAAGAAACGTATCGAATGCGCCATGTACATCCAGGCGACACTTGCCATGCGCGGCCAGAAGGCCCGTCTCTTCGGTGCCCCTGAAGAAGGGGACTGCAAAGGATGCGATGCCTGTGGCTAAGTGGTCAAAACTGATGCGGCTCAAGCTCTTTCTGTGGGTCGTCGTCTATGCTTTTTTGATCTATGCCGTGATCGTAGACGGTCCGTCGACAGGGATTTTGGTCCTGTCGGCGGCAGCCGTCCTGGTCTGTGCCATGCAGCTTTGGATGCACAGTGAACGACGGGCCCGTTGGATGAAGGACAAAGTAGATAAAAAATAGTCAAAAACGCGACTAAATAGGTTGACTTTGTGGCGTTTATGGAGTACATTAAGAACAGTAAAGTAAGTGTATCTAATTGGTATACTTTATCAATATAGGCAACCATTACGTTTCTGCATCGCCGTGCAGATGCTTAGTAAAACGTAGAACTTATGTAGGAGTGATAATGATGAGTGAATTATTAAGAGTAGAAGGCTTGCACATCGCCGTCGAAGGCAAAGAAATCCTCAAAGGCCTCGATTTGACGATCAATACAGGCGAAACGCATGTCATCATGGGTTCCAACGGCGCCGGCAAATCGACGCTGTTCAATGCCATCATGGGCAATCCGAAATACGTCGTCACGGCCGGGAAGATTTTCTTCGAAGGTCAGGACATTACGGAAGCTGCCGTCAACGAACGTGCCAAAGCCGGCATCTTCATGGCCTTCCAGCAGCCTATCGCTGTTCAGGGTATTTCCGTTGAAAACTTCGTCCGCAACGCCAAGAGCACCATTTCCGGCCAGCAGCGCATCATGCCTTTCCGCAAGAAGCTCCACGCCCAAATGGATCAGCTCAAGATGGACAAGTCTTACGCCGAACGCTACGTCAATGACGGCTTCTCCGGCGGGGAACGGAAAAAGACGGAAATCCTTCAGATGTGCATGCTCGAACCGAAACTGACCATGCTCGATGAAATCGACTCGGGCCTCGACGTCGATGCTGTCCGTATCGTATCGGAAACGGTCGCTCAGTACCACAACGAAAACAATTCCATCATGGTCATTACTCACCACAGCGAGATCCTGCAGCAGCTCAAACCGGATTTCGTTCACATCCTTATCGACGGTAAGATCGTCAAGACCGGCGACGCATCCCTCATCCAGGCGATTGAAGCCAACGGTTACGACGCATACAAAGGTTAGTGGGAGGTACAGCTATGGCTGACAACAAGGAAAAATTTGCCTCACAGCAGAGCAAGATGGCTGACGAACGCAAGACCATCGATACCTTTGCTGATTTCGGCAATATGTATAACTTTAAAAAAGATTTTACCTATTCCTATAAGACCGATGCCGGTCTGACGGAAGACATCGTTCGGGAAATCTCGGAAAAGAAGCACGAACCGCAGTGGATGCTCGATTTCCGCCTCAAGTCCCTGGACCTGTTCAACCGCATGGAATATCCGAACTGGGGTCCTGACATCAGCGAACTCGACATGGACAACATCGTCACCTACGTCCGACCCAATTCCCAGATGAAAGGCAATTGGGACGAAGTACCTGACGATATCAAGGATACCTTTGACCGCCTGGGCATTCCCGAAGCGGAAAAGACGTCTTTGGCCGGTGTCGGCGCACAGTACGACTCGGAAGTCGTCTATCACAGCATTCAGGACGAACTCGTCCAGCAGGGCGTCGTCTACACCGACTTCGATACGGCCCTCGATCAGTACGAAGACATCGTCAAGGCTCACTTCATGAAGCTCGTTCCGCCGACAGACCACAAGTTTGCCGCCCTTCACGGCGCCGTTTGGTCCGGTGGCTCCTTCGTCTACGTGCCGGCCGGCGTCGACGTATCGATTCCGCTCCAGAGTTATTTCCGCCTCAATGCACCGGGGGCAGGCCAGTTCGAACACACCATGATCATCGTTGAAAAAGGGGCCAAGGTCCACTTCATCGAAGGCTGTTCGGCTCCGAAGTACAACGTGGCCAACCTTCACGCCGGCTGCGTCGAACTGTTCATCGGCGACGATGCAGAGCTGACCTATTCGACCATTGAAAACTGGTCCAAGAATATGTACAACCTCAATACCAAGCGGGCCATCGTCGGCAAAAACGGCCGGATCAACTGGGTCACGGGCTCCTTCGGTTCCCATACGTCGTGCCTCTATCCCATGAGTATCCTCAATGGGGAAGGCGCTCACTGCGAGTTTACAGGCGTCACCTTTGCCGGTGCCGGCCAGTTCCTCGACACGGGCTCGAAGGTCGTCCACAACGCGCCCAACACGACGAGCAACATCAACTCCAAGTCCCTCAGCAAGAGCGGCGGCGTCAGCATTTACCGCGGCAGCGTCGTCATCAACCCGCCTGCCGACGGCGCCAAAGCCAACGTCAGCTGCGAATCGCTGATGCTCGATGAAGAATCGCAGTCCGATACGATTCCGGCTATCATCGTCAAGAACGACAACATCGACCTCGGTCATGAAGCTTCCATCGGCCGTATTTCCGATGAAGCCATCTTCTACCTCATGAGCCGCGGCCTCAGTGAAGATGACGCCCGGGCCATGCTCGTCCGCGGCTTCGTCGAACCCGTATCCAAGGCCTTGCCCCTTGAATACGCCGTAGAAATGAATAACCTGATTAACCTCGAACTCAAGGGTTCGTTGAAATAGGGAGGAGGAATATTATGGCAGCTAATACAGATAAAATCCAGTATAACCAACTCCCGCGCCCGACTTTTCGCTGGATGAAAGTTAATTACCTCGAATTGGACCGCCTGCCTGAACAGAAAGGCTCGGCATACCGCCCGGAAGAACGCCACGACGGCGACGTTTCCGTCAATTTCTATGACGGCAACGGCATTCCCGACCTCGGTGATTTTCAGGGTTCCAATGAGGAAGCCCTTGAAAGTGCACTGAACAAGGCCAATTCCGGCGTCGCCGTCACCATCGGCGAACACCAGAAGGGCACGGTTCATTTGAAATACAGCGTCAGCTCTGATTTGCCCCAGCTTTCGGCACAGCTTAAAATCGAAGCCGCACCGTACAGCGATGTAACGGTCTTCCTCGAATTTGACGGCGACGCCGAAGACGGCATGGTCAACTTCCTGACCTACGTCAAGACCGGCGAACATGCCCGCGTCAAGATCAGCAAGGTCCAGCTCAACGGCCGCGGCGTGCGCCACGTCGAACACCGCTACGGCGATGCCGGCAAGGAAAGCACCATCGACTACGTCAGTGCCGAATTAGGCGGCAAGACGGCCATCGTCTACTATAAGACCGACCTCATGACCGACGAAAGCAATTTCAACAGTCAGGCCATGTACCTCGGCGACGACGACCAGATCGTCGACTTCTCCTATTGGGTACCTACCAAGGGCGTCAAGACCAATACGGATATCTTGACGACAGGCGCCCTCCTCGACACGTCGAAGAAGTACTTCCGCGGCACCATCGATTTCCTGCGGGGCAGCAAGAAGGCCGTCGGCTCTGAATCGGATATCTGCATCCTCCTCAGCCCTCAGGTCCACTCCATTTCCGTACCGCTCCTGCTCTGCAAGGAAGACGACGTCGTCGGCAACCATGCCGCCAGTGCCGGTCAGATCGACCAGGACAAGCTGTTCTACCTCATGAGCCGCGGCTTTAACGAAATCGGCGCCCAGCTGATTATCGTCGAATCGAACATCCGCCCGGTCATCGATGCCCTGGGCGATAAGGATTTAGAAAATAAAGCGCTCCAAGCTGTACGTGAAAAAATGCAGTTCTGCCGCAAGAAAGGTGATTGCCATGCTAAATGTACGCAAAGATTTCCCCATCTTGACTAAGGTCCATAACGGACATCCCATCGTTTATTTCGATAACGCCGCTACGACGCAGAAACCGCGTCAGGTCATTGACGCCATCGTAGATCTCCTCGAACATCACAATGGCAATCCTCATCGCGGCGCTCACATCCTCAGCATCGAAGCCGGCGAACTGTACGATGAAGCTCGTGAATCGGTCCGCCGCTTCATCAATGCCCCGTCGACGGAAGAAATCGTTTTCGTCCGCAATACGACGGAAGCCTTGAACCTCATTGCCCGCAGCTACGCCGAACCGAAGCTGAAAAAGGGCGACAAGATTGTCATCCCCATTTCCGAACACCATTCCAACCTGGTAACCTGGCAGCGGGTCTGTGAAAAGACCGGTGCCGTCCTGGAATTCATGTACCTCGATAAAGAAGGTCACTTCACGGACGAAGACTTAGCTAAGATCGATGACAAGACCAAGATCGTTTCCTTCGCTGCCGTCAGCAACGTCTTCGGCATGAAGCGTCCCGTCAAGGACATCGTCGCCAAGGCTCATTCCGTCGGTGCCATTGCCATCGTCGACGGCGCTCAGTCCGTACCGCATATGAAGACCGACGTCCAGGATATGGACTGCGACTTCTTCGTCTTCTCGGGCCACAAGATGTGCGGCTCGGCCAGCACGGGCGTCCTATACGGGAAAAAGGCCATCCTCGAAGGGATGGAACCCTTCCTCCTCGGCGGCGACATGATCGAATACGTTAAGGAACAGTCGACGACCTTCAATGAACTGCCCTTCAAATTTGAAGCCGGTTCGCAGAACGTCGAAGGCGCCGTCGCCCTCCATGCTGCCATCGACTATTTGGAAAAACTGGGCATGGACAAGGTCGAAGCCCACGAAGAAGCCTTGACCAAACGCTGCCTGGAAGGGATGGAAAAGATTCCTCACATCCACATCATCGGCAGCACCGATCCGTCGGAAAAGACCGGTGTCATTACCTTCACCATCGACGGCGTCCATCCTCATGACGCAGCGACCATCCTCGACAGCTTCGGCATCGCCATCCGTTCGGGCCATCACTGCGCCCAGCCTCTCGGCGCTCACTTAGGCGTAGAAGCGTCGAACCGGGCCAGCTTCTATATCTACAATACGGAAGAAGAAGTCGACTACTTCCTGGAAAAACTGCCTCTCGTCCGCAAGCAGATGGGTTTTAAAGACTAAGGAGTGTTCAACGAGTTATGGAAAATATGAACGAATTGTATTCCGACATCATCCTGGAACACAATCAATCGCAAGCGAATAAACGCCTCTTGGACGTTGCCAACATCAGTGAACACGGCCATAATCCGAGCTGCGGCGACGATATCACCCTCCAGGCCGACATTCAGGACGGCGTCGTCAAAGACGCTGCCTATACGGGCCACGGCTGTGCCATCAGCCAGGCCTCGGCCGATATCATGATCGACCTCATCAAAGGCAAGAGCGTCGAAGAAGCCCTGCGCCTGGTCGATCTCTTCCTGGATATGATCAAGCGGGAAATTACCGACGACGATCAGCTGGAAGAATTGGAAGACGCCATTGCCCTGAAGAACATTTCCAACATGCCGGCCCGTGTTAAATGCGCCGTCCTGGCATGGCATACCTTAAAGGCTGCCTTGGAAAAGGGCAACTAAGGAAGGCATTACAACACAGCGGTGCCCTGCATCGCACGATAAAAGGACAGCCCCATCGTTTTGATGGAGCTGTCCTTTTTGTATCGAAACGTATTTTTTTAGGCTTGGGCCTTGTCGTCCCTATCCTGCGTACCTTTGAATTGGAGGTAGACGAAGACGACGAGGGCGATGACGAAGGCGATGACGCTGGTCATCTGAGCCGATTTCAGGCCCATGGTCAGGTCGACGTAGTCGCCGCGGAGAAATTCCAGGAAGAAGCGTTCAATGGCGTAGAGCATGACGTAGAGGCTGAATACCTGGCCCTTCTTGTGGGGGAAGGAGCTGTAGAAGAGGAGGACGACGAAGACCAGGACGTCGATCTGTCCTTCCCAGACTTCAGCCGGCCATAAAGGCTGACTGCTGTAGGTCTGATAGGCCAGGGTCGATTCGGGATAGACGATGCCGAAGTTTCCGCCCGTCGGATGGCCGAAGGCGTCGCCGTTCATGAGGTTGGCCATGCGGCCGATGGACTGGCCCAGGATGATGGCCGGTGCCAGAAGGTCGCCGAAGGCCCAGGTATCGATGTGGTAGTGCTTCGTATAGAGGTAGCCTGCAATGGCGCCGAACAAGAGACCGCCCTGGATGGCCATGCCGCCTTGCCAGACGTAGGGGATTTCTGTCAGGTGATGCTGATAATAGGCCCAGTCGAAGAAGAAGACGTCCCACAGGCGGCCGCCGACGATGCCGGCCAGGCCGCAGTACATGGTGAAGTCGAAGATGTGGACGTGCCAGCCGCGGCCGTCGCGCTTCATGATGTAGTACGCCGTGAGGCCCGACGAGATGATGCCCAGCATAAATAACAGTCCGTAAGCCCGGACGGGGAAGGAGCCGATGAAAAATAGATACTGATGCAATATAAAACCTCCTTTAGGTGTGGTATAATGAGAAAATATGGACGGGATTTGAAAATTGTTCGCGTTCACCATAGAATTATACAGGATTGAACTTTTTTTTCCAATCCTCACGAGGAGGAAAGAACGATGAAATATAATCGTGCGATGAAACTTTCTTGCCTGACGGGACTGATCACCTTGTCCCTGACGGCTTTTTCCTTTGCTGCCGCCTCTGACGATAATGCGAAAGCCACGGACCCGGCTTTTAACGTGCCGACCGTGGCCAACCCCATTCCCGCTGAAGTCGTCAAAGACCTTGAAATCGTCGAAGATCAGGGACGCTGGCTGGTATCGGACAAGGCCCTCAGCCAGTACGGCATCAAAGAGGCCGACAAGAGCAAGGGAACCTATTGGTTCCGCCTGCCTAAGGCTGAAAACGGCTCGACGGCCTGGCAGGGCGAACCGGTCCAGCTGACCCTTCCCGGACGGGCTGTCAGCGGCGGCCGGACCATCAATATCAAAAACGTCCGCCGTCCCCTGGGCATCAGCTACGTCCTGGCTGAAAATCCGACCGAGAAAAACAGCCTCCTGCCGCCGGAACAGCCCGTAAACGCCGCTCCCGAACTGCGTCAGGAACAGGACCGTAAGGATCCCGTCGGGAAAGAAGGGAAGATGGGCCTGGTCCTCTTTTGGGATCCCCTCATGAAGGAAGACGCCGATCTGCCGGAACTTCGGACGCAGCAGCCGATCATGTCGCCGACGGCCTTCAGAATGACCGCCAAGGGCATCGAACTGCGCAACCCCGACTTCGACATGCTGGCCGAAACCTACGCCGCCAAGGGCTACGCCATGTGGCCTCTGGTCGACAATAACTTTGACCCCAAGCTGACCCATCAGATCCTAAGTGACAGCCGCCTTCAGGATACGATGATCCGCCAGCTCATAGGCTACGCCATCCTCTACGATTTTAAAGGCTACAACATCGACTTTGAAAACATCAATTACAGCGACAAAGACAAGCTGACGGCCTTCGTCCGCAAGATTTCCGACGCCGCCCATGCCTATGGCCTGAAACTGTCCATGGACGTCACGCCGCCGTCGGACAGCCCCAATTGGTCCATGGTCTACGACCGGGCTGCCTTGGCGCCTCATCTCGACTACCTGATGATCATGGCCTACGACCAGGTCGGCCGGACCAGTCCCGTTGCCGGCCCCGTTGCCACCTACCCCTGGGTAGAACGGGCCGTTCAGAATACCTTGAAATTGGCGCCGGCCGATAAAATCGTCCTGGGCATGCCCCTCTACATGCGCCTGTGGTACGAATCGAAAGACGGCCGCGACCTGCCGCAGAACCTGGCCGACTGGCCGGCCGTCGTCGGTGCGCCGCCGGTAAAAGCTGCCAAGGCCGACGTCCGTAAAGACGAAGATCAGGCCAAGGTGAATGAACCGATGCGGGTCGAAGTCAAAACGGCAGCCGAAGAAGCGGCTCTCGTGGCTGACGAAAACAGAAAGGGCGTCGTCGTTCCCATCGACTTCGACGGCGATCTGTATCAACGGGCTTCCGGCCGGCTGGTGAAACCTGTCGTCAAAGCCGAAACGGCGCCTCAGGCAGTGCCTTCCGGCAAGGCCAGGCTCTTCGTCCGTACCCTGACCATGGCCGACAGCGAAGCCGTCCTCAAGGCTTATAAGAACTACGTCGTCTGGAAGCCGGACCTGGGCCTCTACTACTTGGAACTGCCCCTAAAAACGGGTACCGTTAAAATTTGGATAGAAGATGAAAAATCTTTAAAAGCTAAGGCTGACCTCATTCAAACTTATGGATTGAAGGGCGCAGCTTTTTGGCGAAAAGGATTTGAACCGGCTCATTTTTGGCAGGGATTTGCAAAACATGAATTGACTTGACGCCATGAGGCCACTATAATATTACTCAAGACCCTGTAAGACAGGCCGTCTGTATTTTGAATGGGGCAGGATAGGAGGCTCTTATATTGGAAAAGTATATTCCACAGGAAATCGAAAAGAAATGGCAGCACGTATGGGAAGAACACCACTGTGACTGCTGCAGCGAAGACAACGGCAAGCCGCCGTATTACGTATTGGAAATGTTCCCGTATCCGTCGGGAAATCTTCATATGGGCCACGTCCGCAACTACACCATCGGCGACGTCATCGCCCGCTACCGCCGCATGAACGGCTTCAACGTTCTCCATCCTATGGGTTACGATGCCTTCGGCATGCCTGCTGAAAATGCAGCGATTAAACACAATATCCCGCCGGCAGACTGGACCTACAGCAATATTGAAAACATGACCCGCCAGCAGAAGGCCCTGGGCCTGTCCTATGACTGGGACCGCGAAGTCGCTACGTGTCATGAAAAGTACTATAAATGGACGCAGTGGATCTTTGAACTGTTCTACAAACGGGGCCTGGCTTACCGGAAAGAAGCCAAGGTCAACTGGTGCGATACGTGCAACACCGTTTTGGCCAACGAACAGGTCATTGAAGGCAAGTGCTGGCGCTGCGACAATCCCGTCGTCAAAAAGGACCTGAAACAGTGGTTCTTCAAGATTACGGACTATGCCGACCGCCTCTTGGACGACCTTCAGGAACTGCCGGGCTGGCCGGAACGCGTCAAGACCATGCAGAAGAACTGGATTGGCCGCAGCGAAGGGGCTGAATTCTCCTTCGACATCCCGGAAATCGGCAAAAAGGTTCCCATGTTCTCGACCCGTGTCGATACGATCTTCGGCGTCACCTACATCGTCTTGGCACCGGAACACGAATACGTCGCCAGCCTCATCAAGGGCAAGGAAAATGAAGCCGAACTTCAGGCCTTCATTACCCGCATGAAGAACATGAGCGACATCGACCGCACGGCAACGGATGCCAAAAAAGAAGGCATGTTTACCGGCGCTTATGCCGTAAACCCGGTCAACAACGAAAAGGTCCCCATTTGGATCGCCAACTACGTCTTAGCCGACTACGGCACCGGTGCCGTCATGGGCGTACCGGCTCACGACCAGCGCGACTGGGAATTTGCCAAAGCCTTTGACCTGCCTTTGCGCCTGGTCGTTCAGAATAAAGAAAAGAATCTCGATTTAGCCACTATGGAAGGGGCTTACCACGAACCGGGGACCTTGGTCAATTCCGGCGAATTCGACGGCCTCACCGACGAAGAAGGCCGCAAAGCCATCACCCAGTGGCTGGCTGACAAAGGTCTCGGCAAGAAGACCGTCAACTATAAGCTCCGCGACTGGCTCATTTCCCGTCAGCGCTATTGGGGCGCTCCCATTCCTATCATCTACTGCCCGAAATGCGGCGAACAGCTCGTCCCTGAAGACCAGCTGCCGATCAAGCTGCCGGAAGACGTCGAATTCACGGCCGGTGCCGTATCGCCCTTGGCGACGAGCGAAAACTTCGTCAACTGCACCTGCCCGAAATGCGGCGGTCCGGCCAAGCGGGAAACAGACACGATGGATACCTTTATCTGCTCGTCGTGGTACTTCCTGCGCTATACCGATGCCCGCAACGACCAGCAGGCCTGGGATCCCAAGAAGGCCAATCACTGGATGAACGTCGACCAGTACATCGGCGGCATCGAACACGCCATTTTGCACCTCATGTACTCCCGGTTCTTCATGAAGGTCTTCCATGACGCCGGCCTCGTCGATAAGAAAGAACCCTTTGAACGCCTCTTGACCCAGGGGATGGTACTCCTCGACGGCAGCAAGATGAGTAAGTCCAAGGGCAACATCGTATCGCCGGAAGACATCATTGCCAAATACGGTGCCGATACGGCCCGCTTGTTCATCCTCTTTGCCGCTCCGCCGGAACGCGATCTGGCTTGGTCCGATCAGGGCGTCGAAGGCTCATACCGCTTCCTCAACCGCGTATGGCGCATCGTCCACCAGTTCCAGGAAATGGAAAAAATCGGTGCGGCCGATAAGAAGTATACCGATGGGGAAAAAGAACTGCGCTTTGAAGAATTCAAGGCCATCGCCAAGGTTACGGAAGACGTTCTCGGCAAAGACGGAGACTACGGCCTCAATACGGCTGTCAGCTCGATCATGGAATACGTCAACGCCATGCACGCCTATGCCGGCGCCAATACGACGATCCACGAAGACGTCGCCGTCGAAGCCAATAAGAACCTGCTGAAGATCTTGGCACCGTTCACGCCGCACATTACGGAAGAACTGTGGCAGATCTGCGGTTTTGAAGGCAGCGTCCACCAGGAATCCTGGCCGCAAGTCGATAAGACGGCCCTCGTCGTCGACGAAATCGAACTGCCGATCCAGGTCAACGGCAAAGTCCGCGACCGCCTGACCGTTTCCGTCGATGCCGACAAAGACGCCCTCGAAGCAGAAGTCTTGGCCCTGCCGCACATCAAAGAATTCATCGGCGATAAAAAGGTCGTCAAATTCATCGTCGTACCGAAGAAAATCATCAATATCGTCGTCAAATAAAAATGCACTCAAAAAGAAGGAGGGGACTGTCTGTCAGGCAGTCTCCTTTTCTTTAGATTGTACTTATTGTAACGTAATATATGACTTATATGACTGAAAGGAGATTGACATGAAGCCTTTTACGCCTTGGCCTGAACGCATTGTCCGCCAAAACCCCTGCCTCAATACCGTTCCCTGTGCCGTCTTGGTTCCGGTCATTCACAAAGACGGGGAAGAGCACCTGGTCTTTGAAGTCCGCAGCAGCAAACTCGATTGGCAGCCCGGCGAAATCTGCTTTCCCGGCGGCCGCATCGATCCGGCCGACAAGAGTCCCTTAGACGCAGCCCTGCGGGAAACGAGGGAAGAACTGGGCGTCACGGCCGACCACCTCCACCTCTGGGGCCCCCTGGACTACCTGGAATCGCCCGTCGGCGTCACTGTCTGGCCCTTTGCCGCCTATATGGATACGACGGACTTTACCCTGAGCGCCGGCGAAGTGGACCATACCTTTACGGTTCCCTTGAAATGGTTCGACGACCATAAGCCTGAAATCGGCCGCATCGAGCTGGCAACCCGGCCGGCGACGGACTTTCCCCAGGATGTGGCCATGCCCATGCGAGGCCAGTGGCGGCAGCGCCGGACCTACAATGTAAAGATTTATACGTACGGCGATTATAAAATTTGGGGAATTACGGCACATATCCTTGACAACTTCCGGGGTATCCGTGCTATAATACAACCGTAAGCTTTCCTTAATATTTGCAACAGGTATAGTTAGGGATAAGAAATAAATCCGCGGCGAAAAATGAGACGTACCGTGTCAAGGCTATTTTTTGCTTTTTGCCTCACTAGTACAAAAAAGTCTTGTTAATGCTTTAGGATGAGAAAATGGAATGGTTATATTGTGATTTATAGCACTTTTGCTATTGATTTAACTTGTGAAAAGTTGTACAATGCACTTGTAAGCACTGAGACCGTGTGAATATATATCCAGGCTGATTTGAATTGACCGGACAATGTATTGTCTCAGATTCCAGGTTTTTATCTTAAGGCTTTACTGTAAATTAACTATACACTAAGGAGAGTGGACACATCATGGATTTTAACTTAACAGAAGTACAACAGGATTTTATGAACCTCGCTAGAGATTTCGGTGAAAAGAGACTGGCTCCTACGATTATGGAACGCGACCATCAGGGCATTTATGATGACGCACTTATCGCTGAACTGCTCAGCTTGGGCATCACGGGCGCTTACTTTGAAGAAAAGTACGGCGGTGCCGGCGATGACGGCGGCGACGTTTTGAGCTACATCCTGGCTGTTGAAGAATTGGCTAAGTATGATGCCGGCGTTTCCATCACCCTGTCTGCAACGGTTTCCCTCTGCGCTAACCCGATTTGGCAGTTTGGTACGGAAGAACAGAAAGAAAAATTCTTGGTTCCCTTGGTTGAAGGCACGAAACTCGGCGCTTTCGGCTTGACTGAACCGAATGCCGGTACCGACGCTTCCGGCCAGCAGACTGTTGCTGTTAAAAACGACGACGGCACGTACACCCTGAACGGCTCCAAGATTTTCATCACCAACGGCGGCCACGCTGATATCTACATTGTCTTCGCTATGACCGACAAGAGCAAAGGCAACCACGGCATCACGGCCTTCATCCTCGAAGACGGCATGCCTGGCTTCACTTATGGCAAAAAAGAAGACAAGATGGGTATCCACACGTCCGTCACGATGGAACTCGTATTCCAGGACGTCAAAGTTCCGGCTGAAAACATGCTCGGCGAAGAAGGCAAAGGCTTCAAGATCGCTATGATGACCCTCGACGGCGGCCGTATCGGCGTCGGCGCTCAGGCTCTCGGTATCGCAGAAGCTGCTTTGGCAGATGCTGTTGAATACTCCAAACAGCGTGTACAGTTCGGCAAACCGCTCTGCAAATTCCAGTCCGTTTCCTTCAAATTGGCTGACATGAAGATGCAGATCGAAGCTGCTCGTAACCTCGTTTACAAAGCTGCCTGCTTGAAACAGGAAGGCAAACCGTTCACGGTTGAAGCTGCTATCGCAAAACGCGTTGCTTCCGACGTAGCTATGCGCGTTTCCACTGAAGCTGTCCAGATCTTCGGCGGCTATGGCTACAGCGAAGAATATCCGGCTGCTCGTCATATGCGCGATGCTAAGATCACTCAGATCTACGAAGGCACGAACGAAGTTCAGCTCATGGTTACCGCAGGTGCTCTGTTAAGATAATTGAAATTTATGATGCAGGCTTGGCATCAGCCAAGCCTGTTGCATAAAAAAAGACTTTAGGAGGCAAACGTAAATGGAAATATTGGTATGTGTCAAACAGGTTCCGGACACAGCAGAAGTTAAGATTGACCCCGTAAAAAATACCATCATTCGTGCTGGTGTTCCTAACATTTTCAACCCCTTCGACCAGAACGCACTGGAAGGTGCTCTGCAGTTGAAAGATGCTGATAAGGATAACGTCAAAGTCACGTTACTCTCCATGGGTCCTGAACAGGCTAAAGATGTCCTTCGTGAAGGTCTCGCTATGGGTGCTGACGATGCTTATCTCGTATCTGACCGTAAACTCGGCGGCTCCGATACGTTAGCCACGGGCTATGCTTTGGCACAGGCTGTTAAAAAAGTTGCTGAACTCAAAGGCATCGAAAAATTTGATTTGGTTCTTTGCGGCAAACAGGCTATCGACGGCGATACCGCTCAGGTTGGCCCGCAGATTGCTTGCGAACTCGGTATTCCGCAGATTACGTATGCTCGCGACATCAAAGTTGAAGGCGACAAAGTCACTGTCCAGCAGGAAAATGAAGAAGGCTACATCGTAACTGAAGCTAATTTCCCTGTCCTCATCACCGCAGTAAAAGACTTGAATGAACCGCGTTTCCCGACCATTCGCGGCACGATGAAAGCAAAACGCCGTGAAATCCCGACCTTAGACGCCGCTGCTATTGGCGTTGACGAAACGCTTATCGGTTTGAGTGGTTCTCCGACAAAAGTTCGTAAAACTTTCACTCCGCCTCAGAGATCCGGCGGTCTCGTTCTCAAAGTTGAAGACGACAACGAACAGGCAATCGTCGACCAGCTCATGGAAAAACTGACTGCCCAGAAAATCATTTAATTCAAGGAGGAACAGTGAAAATGGATTTAGCAGAATGCAAAGGCATTTATGTAATTGCTGAACAGTTCGAAGGCAAATTACGTGATGTATCTTTTGAATTGTTGGGTCAGGCCCGCATCTTGGCTGACACCATTGGCGACGAAGTCGGCGCTATTTTGATTGGTAAGGATGTAAAACCGTTGGCACAGGAATTGATCGCTCACGGTGCTCATAAAGTTTTCGTCTATGACGATCCGAAACTCGAACATTACAATACGACGGCATATGCAAAAGTTCTTTGCGACTTCTTCGAAGAAGAAAAAGCTAACGTATTCCTCGTCGGTGCTACCAACATCGGCCGTGACCTCGGCCCTCGCGTTGCCAACACCTTGAAAACCGGCCTTACGGCTGACTGCACGCAGCTCAGCGTTGACGACGACGGCAAGACCATCGTCTGGACTCGTCCGGCTCTCGGCGGCAACATCATGGCTGAAATCATTTGTAAAGACAACCGCCCGCAGATGGGTACGGTTCGTCCTCACGTTTTCAAAAAACCGGAAGCTGACCCCAATGCAACGGGCGAAGTTATCGAAAAAGAAGTTAAAGTTTCCGATGCTGACATGATGACTCGTTTCGTCGAACTCATTAAAATGGGCGGCGAAGGCGTTAAGATCGAAGACGCTGACATCATCGTTTCCGGCGGCCGCGGCATGAATGGTGAAGAACCGTTCGCAACGGGCATCCTGAAAGAATGTGCAGACGTTCTCGGCGGCGCTGTCGGCGCTTCCCGTGCTGCTGTTGACGCTGGCTGGATCAGCGCTCTCCATCAGGTCGGCCAGACGGGTAAAACCGTTGCTCCGAAGATCTACATTGCCTGCGCTATCTCCGGTGCTATTCAGCACTTGGCTGGTATGTCCGGCTCTGACTGCGTCATCGCTATCAACAAAGACGAAGACGCTCCGATCTTCAAAGTTTGCGACTACGGTATCGTAGGCGACGTCTACAAAGTTCTCCCGATGCTCACGGCAGCTATCAAGAAACAGAAAGGCCTCGCATAAGCTACTTGATCGTGCATGATAAAAGCACTGTCTCTCTGAGACAGTGCTTTTTTTTGAAGACATATTCCTGATGGAAAGATGCTTTCCGTGACTTGACAAGGTCCGGAACCTGCCGTATAATTTACGCATACCTTAGATATAAGATAAAAGCTTTGAAAAGGACAACACTTTACAGCTCCTTTATTGCAGAGAGAGGTACGTTGCTGAGAGTACCTTATAAAGACTGATAGAGTTACCGCCTTAGAGCTGAGTTTCCGAACTGAGTAGGGAGCTCCGGACGCCCCGTTACGGCGCTTGAGTACACTGGGATTTTTCTCGGTGAACTAGGGTGGAACCACGTGAGTAATGCTCTCGTCCCTTGGGGACGGGGGCTTTTTTTATTAAGGAGGATGTTTCGTATGGCAGAATTACTGTTGAAAGATGGAAGCAAAAAACAATTTTCCGATGGCATTTCTCTTGCCCAGGCCGTTAAAGAACTGAGCAACAGTCTTGCAAAGAAGGTATTAGTCGCAAGGGTAAACGGCGAAGTCACGGACCTTCGTGAAACGATCGTCGACGGCTCGACAGTCGAATTCTTTACCTTTGAAGACCAGGAAGGGAAGGATACCCTTCGCCATACTGCCTCTCATATCATGGCCCAGGCGATTCAGCACCTCTATCCGGGCGTTAAGTTCGCCATCGGCCCGTCCATTGAAAACGGCTTCTACTATGACCTCGATACCGAACACCGTTTCACACAGGACGACTTCGGCGCCATTGAAGCTGAAATGGCTAAAATCGTAAAAGAAAACCTTCCCATTACCAAGGAAGTCCTGTCCCGTGCCGATGCTTTGAAGCTCTTCAAAGATGCCGGCCAGGACTATAAAGTAGAACTCATCGAAGACCTTCCGGAAGACGCCGTCATCTCCCTCTATCGCCAGGGCGACTTTTACGACCTCTGTGCCGGTCCGCACTGCGAATCGACAGGCCGGGTCAAAGCCTTCAAAATCCAGACCGTTGCCGGTGCTTACTGGCGGGGCGATGAAAAGAACAAGATGCTCCAGCGTATCTACGGCACGGCTTTTGAAAAGAAATCCGAACTCGATGCCTATTTGAAGATGATGGAAGAAGCCGAAAAGCGCGACCATCGTAAATTGGGCAAACAGCTGGGCCTGTTCATGCTCAGCGAATACGGCCCGGGCTTCCCGTTCTTCCTGCCGAAGGGCATGATCGTCCGCAATCTCCTCATCGATTACTGGCGCGAAGTTCATCGCCGCTACGGCTACCAGCAGGTCATGACCCCGATGATCATGAACCGCGAACTCTGGGAAACTTCCGGCCACTGGGATCATTACAAAGAAAACATGTACTTCACCAAGATCGACGATGAAGACTATGCCATCAAACCGATGAACTGCCCGGGCGGCATGTTGGTCTACGCCAACGAACCTCATTCCTATAAGGAACTGCCCCTGCGCATCGGCGAACTGGGACTCGTTCACCGTCATGAATTGTCCGGCGCCCTCCACGGCCTGTTCCGCGTCCGCTGCTTCACTCAGGACGATGCCCACATCTTCATGATGCCCAGCCAAATCGAAGACGTCATCCAGGAAACGATCCGCCTCTTCGACGAAGTCTATGCAACCTTCGGCCTGACCTACCACGCTGAACTGTCGACTCGTCCGGACAACTCCATGGGCGACGACGCAACCTGGGAAATGACGACCGACGCCCTTCGCAAGGCCATGGACGACTTCGGCCTCGACTACACCATCAACGAAGGCGACGGCGCTTTCTACGGTCCGAAGATCGACTTCCACCTGAAGGACTCCATCGGTCGTACCTGGCAGTGCGGCACGATCCAGCTCGATATGCTCCTGCCGGAAAAATTCAACCTTACCTACACCGGGGAAGACGGCCAGAAACACCGTCCGGTCATGATTCACCGCGTCGTCTACGGTTCGATCGAACGCTTCATCGGCATCTTGACCGAAAACTATGCCGGTGCCTTCCCGACCTGGCTGGCTCCGGTTCAGATCAAGATCCTGCCGATCTCTGAAAAACACCTGGCTTACTGCCAGGACGTCGCCAAGAAGATGGAAGCTCAAGGCATCCGCGTCGAAGTCGACGAAAGCAATGAAAAACTGGGTTACAAGATCCGCAAGGCTCAGATGGAAAAAGTTCCTTACATGGCCGTCGTCGGCGATAAGGAAATGGAAGCCGGAGCCTTCGGCCTGCGCGACCGTTCGAAAGGCGATTTAGGCGACAAGCCGATCGACGAAGTCATCGCCCACATCCAGCATTTGAGCGCAACCAGAGAAGGTTAATCTCGTTTATCGAAAGCATGCCCTGTGGTAAGCCAACGAAGGACGAAATCGGTTATACTGTAAAAGGCTGTCTGCGGACAGCGAAAAGGGGCTGTTTTTATGACAGCCCCCTTTCTTTTTTTCTATAAAGGAGTTCCCATGATAATCAACTGGTATCCCGGCCATATGGCCAAAGCCAAGCGCCTGATTCAGGAAAATCTCAAGATCATCGATGTCGTCATCGAACTCGTCGATGCCCGCATCCCCCTGAGCAGCACCAATCCCATGATAAAATCCCTCATCGGCGACAAGCCCTCCATCGTCGTCCTCAATAAGGCCGACCTGGCCGATCCTGCCGTCGTCGACGAATGGGTCGCCTATTATAAACAGCAGGGCCGCAAGGTCATGGCCCTCAACAGCAAGGGCGGCAAGGGCGTCAAGCAGCTCGTGTCCCTCATCCGCTCCTTAGCTGCGCCGAAGCTCGAACGCTGGAAGGCCCGAGGCCTCAAGAACCGCGCTGTTCGGACCATGATCCTGGGCATCCCCAACGTCGGCAAGTCGACGCTGATCAATAAGTTATCCCACAGAAGCGCCGCCAAGACGGCCGATAAGCCCGGGGAAACGAAGGGCAAGCAGTGGGTCCACATCGGCGACCAGCTCGACCTCCTCGATACGCCGGGCGTCTTGTGGCCGAAACTGGAAAACCAGACCAGCGCCTACCGATTGGCGGCGACGGGGGCCATTTCCGACACCGTCTTCGATATGGAAACGGTCATCGCCCAGCTCATCGAACAGCTGTCGGCCCAGTATCCCGACGCATTGAAGGGCCGCTATAAATTGGACGACCTCTGCGAAAAGCCCTTGGATACGATCGAAGCCATCGGCCGCAAGCGGGGCTGCATCGTCTCCGGCGGCGTCGTCGATTTAGAAAAGACGTATAAGCTCATCTTGAAGGAATTTCGCGAAGGTACGATCGGCGCCATTTCCCTCGACCGCCTCGGTGAATTTGAAGGGAATGAATGACATGGACATTGCCAAATTAAAGGTGGCTGACCTGAAAAATCTGTTGGCCCAAGGCCGGGACATCGAAGGCCTGCTCTCGGCCATGAAGGACGACGGCCGGGTGTCGGTCCGAAAGCTGGCCGATGCCTACATGAAGCGGAAAATCAAGGAAGAAGAGGAACGGGAACGGGTCCTGCACCTCTATGATCCGGAAGGGCAGTATTACCGCCAGGGCCTGTACCATGTGGCCGGTATCGACGAAGCCGGCCGTGGCCCTGCGGCGGGTCCGGTCATGGTGGCAGCCGTCATCCTGCCCCCTTATTGGGACTGTCCGGGCCTCAATGACAGCAAAAAAGTACAGCCCGCCAAAAGGGAAGAGCTGTACGATAAAATCATGGCCGAAGCCGTCGCCGTGTCCTGCATTTCAAAGTCGGAAAAGGACATCGACCGCCTCGACATCTACCATGCGACGATGCAGGCCATGTATGAGACTGTAGAACATCTTTCGGTTCCGGCTGAAGCCGTCCTGGTCGACGCCATGCCCCTCAGGGACCTGTCCCTGCCGCATCGGTCCTTAGTTCACGGCGACGCCTTAAGCGCGTCCATCGCCGCAGCGTCGATCATCGCCAAGGTCACGCGAGACCGGTTGATGGTCGAATACGATAAAAAATATCCCCAGTACGGCTTTGCCGTCCACAAGGGATATTTGACGAAAATGCATATGGAAGCGCTTCGGGAATATGGACCCTGTCCGATTCACCGGCGGTCTTTTGAACCGATCAAGACCATGGTTGCCGGACGAGGCGTATTTTAGAATAAATCCTTTCGCCACAGCAAAATTGCGGCGGTAATGGTACAGACTAAGGCGATTCCGGACACATAAAAGAAGCCGTTCGCCGTATCTTGGAAGGGGACCTGTACGTTGATGCCCCATAAACTGAAGATAATCGTCGGAACAGCCAGCATGATCGTGACCGATGCCAAGAATTTCATGACTAAGTTCAGGTTGTTGGAAATGATCGAAGCGAAGGTATCGGACATACTCATGAGGATGTTGGAATACATTTCAACCATTTCGATAGCCTGTTTGTTTTCGATGATGACGTCTTCCAGGAGGTCTTCGTCTTCTTCATACATCTTGATGAGATGGTGAAGGGCCGTATTGCGGCGCAGGCGCATGAGGCGCTCCATGACGATGCCGTTGCCCCGCAGAGCCGAGGTGAAGTACGTCAAGGATTTCTGTAATTCTAAGAGCAGGAAGAATTCCTTGTTGCGCATGGAATGGCGCAGGATTTCTTCGATATCATCGGTTCGGTGGTTGATTTGCATTAAGTAGCGAAGGAACAAGGTAGCCGAACGATGGAGAATCTGAAATAAGAAGCGCGTCTTTTTAAAGGTATAGAATAAGGGATAGGTGTTTTTGGTGAATGCGCGCATGACTTCCGTCTCTTCGATACAGAGGGTGACGATGAAGTCCGATGTGATGAAAATGCCCAGCGGCAAGGTGTCATAACTGTCCGTTTCCCGGATGATCGGGATGTTGATGACGACGAAGATGTACTCGTCTTCGATTTCGACGTGAGAACGTTCTTCCGTGTCCAAGGCGGTTTTCAAAACATCTGTGGGGATTTCCGTGACCATGGATACGAGCTGCAAATCGTCGGAATCCGGATTTACGACGTTGATCCACGAGCCTTTTTCAGCCGATGCCAAGGAAATATTTCCGTCCAAATGGCCGTTGCTGTGCTTATATACTTGAATCATGTACGGTACTCTCCCTTTCTGCAGAATCAGGGCCTCTAACCCCAAATTCTAATATAATCATTAATTTACCGTTCGTCAACCCTTTTGAATATATTTTACACAATCTTTGGGTGGCCGCGGCAGCGAGATGTGCGGCTGGCGACGGGCGGCTAATTATGGTATGATAACTATACGAAAAAATAAGGGGAGGCCTGCGTATGACAAGAGAATTCGTACCCATGCCGAATGAAGTGAGTAAAACATCATGCAGTTATTGAAAATGGAGCTGCGAGGCTTCAAATCCTTTGCAGATAAGACAGTCTTAACCTTCGATGAGGGCATTACGGCCATCGTCGGCCCGAACGGCAGCGGCAAGAGCAACATTTCCGATGCCGTCCGCTGGGTCATGGGGGAACAGAACATCCGCCAACTGCGGGGCCAGCGTGCCGAAGACGTCATCTTTGCCGGTACGGAAAGCAGGAGTCCGCAGGGCGCGGCCGAAGTATCGCTCTATTTTGATAACAGCGACCATGCCTTAGATACGGAATTTACGGAAGTCGTCGTAACCCGGCGTCTGTTCCGCTCCGGCGACAGCGAATACTATATCAACCGCCGGTCGTGCCGCTTAAAGGATATCCACACCCTCTTTGCCGACACCGGTATCGGTCAGGATTCTATGGCCGTCATCGGTCAGAACCGCGTCGACCGCATCTTGAACAGCAAGCCTGAAGAACGGCGGGTCATCTTTGAAGAAGTGGCCGGCATCAGCCGCTTTAAGGGCCGGAAAGCCGAAGGCCTGCGAAAAATTGCCGAAACGGAACGCAATTTGGAACGCATCGGCGACCTCACGGGCGTCCTTGAAGAGCAGCTGGGGCCTTTGCAGCAGCAAGCTGAAACACTGCAGCAGTTCCGGGTCTTAGACGGCGAACGGCTGGCCTATGAAGGCACAGTGACCCTTCAGGAACTGCGCAACAGCGAACGCCTCCTGGCCAAAGCCGAAAACAGCCGCCAGGCGGCGTCGGCGGAAGAACAGGAAGCCTCCAAAGAATTGGCCGAGGCCGAACAGCGGCGCAAAGCCCTGATGGCAGCGATGGCTTCAGAAGAAGAACAATTGCGCCGCCTCGATGAGGCCGCCATGGCCGCCCACAACGAATTGGACAGCCTCATTCATCGTCAGGAAGCCTGCGTCCAGCATCAGGAAGAACTGGCTGAGCGCCAGGCCGATGATGATCGGGAAGAGGCCCAGCTCAAAGAACGGCGGGATTCTTGGCAGGATCGGCAGAAAGCACTGCAGGGCCAGAAGGAGCAAAAGGAAGCCGAACTGGCAGCCGCTCAAAAGGCCCTGGCCCTGACCGAGACCTTGGTGGAACAAGCCGAAGCCAAGGCGAAACAGGCAGCTTGTGACCTGCAGCAGCATGTCGATGCCAATTCCAACCGCAGCCGTGACGCCTTCATGCTGCGCCGCGACCGCGATGATCTGCGGCGCCGCCTCGATGAAAACGCCGACGCCGGTGAAGAAGCCGTGACGGCTTTTGAAGAAAAGAAGAAGGCTCTGGCAGACGCCAAAGAGCGGCGTCAGGACGTCGAAGAGAAGCGCAGCCATTGGCAGGACGAAGTGAAGGCCTGCCAAGACGCCCTTTCTTCCCGGAAGGAAGCTGCTGCTGAGCAGCAGGCCCTTTTGGAAGGCGTCGAAAAGGACTATCGCCGCCTGCGCAGCGATGTCGACGGCGCCTTGCAGCGCATCCGCGTCCTAGAGAGTATGGAACAGGAACACGAAGGGCTGGGCCGGGCCGTCAAGGTCGTCCTTACGGCGCAGCAGCCCTGGCGGAGTCGGCTCTGCGGCGCCGTCGGCGAATTGTGCCGCATTCCCGGTAAATTTGCCGTCGCCGTCGATGTGGCCCTGGGGGCCGCGGCCCGCCACGTCGTGGCCGAAGACGAAGAGGCGGCCAAACAGGCCATTTCTTATTTGAAAGAAAAGAAAGCCGGCCGGACGACCTTCCTTCCTCTGGATACCCTGAGAAACCGGACGCGGACAGCCGACGAAGAACGGGCCGTTTCCGAAAAGGGCATCTTGGGCTTTGCCTCTGATGTCATTACCTATGAAGAAAAATATAAGACGGTCTTTACGTCTTTATTGGGAAAGACCCTCTTGGCCGATACGATGGACACGGGGTCGGCCGTCGCTAAGAAATACGGCCACCGTCTGCGCATCGTCTGTCTCGACGGGACGCAGTTCAACGCCGGCGGCTCCCTGACCGGCGGCAGTACGCGGAATCAGGAAGGATCCCTCATCAGCCGCCGGGCTTTAATGGAAGACTTGCAGCAGAAAATCGATGAGGGTCAAAAAGAGCTTAAGGCCCTGACGGTGAAGGGCAAGGACCTGCGCCAAGCTGCGGAAGAAGGGAAAAAGGCCTTGGAAGGGGCCGAAGAAGCCCTGAAAAAGGCTGAGCAGGAAGCGGGCCAGGCTGACTGGCAGGTACAGCAGCTCGACAAGGAACTGACGGACCTTGAAAAAGCCGTGACCGATACGGACCGGCGCGTCGAAGCCCTCGATATGGCCCGCTCCGATATCCAAGCCGACCTCGTTTCCAAAGAAGAGGCCCTTTCGGCCATGGAAAAAGAACCGCAGGCCGACGTCCACCGCTGGCAGGCTGCTGCCGATGCGGCCAAGGCCGAAGCTGACCGCTGCCGTAAGAATCTGACGGAATGCCAGATTACGGCGGCGACCTTGAAAGAACAGGTCCGCCACTGTGACGACCAGCTGTCCCAGCACGCGTCGTGGCAGGACGAACTGACAAATCAGCAGCAGGCGCTGGAGAAGCGGCAGCAGGAACTTCGTGAGCGCCGACGGAATACGGAACAGCTCTTACAGGACCTGGCCCGGAATATAGAAGTGAAAAAGGCTGAGACCGACCGTTCCGACCAGGAGAAAGAAGCCTTTTATGAGAGCCGCAGCGAACGGCTCCGGCAGAGCCATGACCTGGACGAACTCGTCGATGACCTGCGCCGGCGCAGTCAGTCCTGGCAGCAGCGCCTCAACGCCGCCGACATCCAGATGGAAAAATATAAAAGCGATATCGGCCATCATGAAGAAAAACTGGCCATGCAGGGCCTGAGCCGGCAGGAAGCCATGGACCGGCGCCGTGAAGGATCCCTGAAAGAGCTTCACGACAAGGTCAGTCAATTAAAGGAACAGATTGCTGCCTTAGGCACCGTCAATCCGTCGGCGGAAGACGACTACCGGGCTGCCCTTGATAAACAGCAGTTTTATCAGAAGCAGTGCCGCGACTTGGAAGAGTCGCGAGAAAAGCTGCGGGCCGTCGTCGCCGACATCGATAAGGCCATGGCCGACCAGTTCGCCCAAGCCTTTCAGGAAATCGGTGTCCATTTCCAGCAGATTTTCAGCTGCCTCTTTGAGGGAGGCACGGCCCACTTGGCCCTGACCGATAAGGAACACATCTTAGAGTCCGGCGTAGAAATCTACATCCGGCCGCCGGGAAAGAAACAGCAGTCCCTGACCCTCCTCTCCGGGGGCGAACGGGCCCTTACGGTCATCGCCCTGCTCCTGGCCTTTCTGGCCTTTCACCCGGCGCCGTTCTGCCTGGTCGACGAAGTCGATGCAGCCCTGGACGAAGCCAACGTAGAGCGCATGGCCCGCTATCTCCAGAATTACAGCGGCTCGACGCAGTTCATCGTCATCACCCACCGCCGCAAGACCATGGAAGCGGCCAATACCCTTCTCGGCGTTACTATGGAAGAAAAGGGCGTATCGCGGCTGTTGTCGGTCAAAGTAGATGAATTATTAAAGGAAGGAACATGATTATGGGATTTTTTTCAAAACTTCGAAAAGGCTTAGAAAAGACAAAAAACTCACTCATTCAAAATATAGAGACCGTCGTCCGTGGCTATGCCAAGATCGACGACGACATGTATGACGACTTGGAAGCGGTCATGCTGACCGGTGACATCGGCGTCGAAACGACGGAATACCTCCTCGACCAAATCCGTACCGGCGTCAAAGACCGGGACATCAAAGACGGAAACGACGTCGTCCCTTATCTCGAACGGTGCATCGTCAACTTACTCAATGAAAACGACGAACCCGTACCGGAAACGGACGGTACACGGGTCATCTTCATCGTCGGCGTCAACGGCGTCGGCAAGACGACGACCATCGGCAAGTTAGCCAAATACTACAGCGAGCAGGGGAAATCGGTCATGCTGGCTGCCGGCGATACCTTCCGGGCCGCCGCTTCGGAACAGCTGACCATTTGGGCTGAACGGGTCGGCGTCCCCATCGTCAAGCACCAGGAAGGGGCCGATGCGGCCGCCGTCGTCTTCGATGCTACGGCGTCGGCCAAGGCGCGGAATGCCGATATCCTCCTGGTCGATACGGCAGGCCGTCTGCAGACCAAGTCCAACCTCATGGAAGAACTGCGGAAAATGGCCCGCATTGCCGGCCGCAACATCGACGGGGCTCCGCAGGAAACGCTCTTGGTCCTCGATGCCACGACGGGGCAGAATGCCGTCAGCCAGGCCAAGCTCTTCGGCGACGTCGTTCCCTTGACCGGTGTCGTCCTGACCAAGCTCGACGGCACGGCCAAAGGCGGCGTCATCCTGTCGATTAAACGAGAATTGGGCGTTCCCGTCCGCTGGGTCGGCGTCGGCGAAGGCGTCGACGATCTTCGCCCCTTCGATGCCGCCCAGTTTGCCGATGCCCTCTTCGATAAGAACGCCGCTGCCTATGAAGGCGACGACGAAGCGTAAGGAGAGGCAGCCTATGTTACATCCGGTATTTATTGTAAAAAGTTATAGATAAAGGGGGAGGGGGCGATGACGCTTCTCGAAGAAGCCGGCTCGAACCTGGCCGTACTGCGCCGGGAACGGCCGCTCATTCATCACATTACGAATTTTGTCACCATGGACGACTGCGCCAATGCGACCCTGGCCATCGGCGCTTCGCCGACGATGACCAATTCTGTCGAAGAAGTGGCCGAAATGGCAGGGGCTGCCAAGGCCCTGGTCCTCAACTTGGGAACCCTTCAGCAGTGGACTCTCGAGGCCATGATCCTGGCCGGAAAGGCTGCAGCGGATAAGGGCGTCCCCATCATCTTCGATCCTGTCGGCGCCGGCGGGACGACCTTTCGCACGGCAGCGGCCCTGCGCCTGGTCCGGGAACTGCCGATGGCCGTCATCCGCGGCAATGCGGCAGAAATCACCTGCCTGGCTGACCATCAGAGCGGCCGCAACCTCGGCGTCGACAGCCTGGTCCGTCCCGTCGACGCTACCTTAGCGGCCGACCTCGCCGAGAAACTGGGAACGACCATCGCCATTACCGGCGCCGTCGACTTCATTTCCGACGGCAAACGGACGGCTGCCGTCCATAACGGCTGCCCCATGCTGACCTATGTGTCCGGCACGGGGTGCATGACGTCGTCCCTCATCGGCTCCTTTGCCGCTGTCAGCGATGCCTTTACGGCAGCCGTCGCCGGCGTCACGGCCATGGGCATCGGCGGGGAACTGGCCTTTGAAAATGGGGGCAGTGCCGGCCCCGGTTCCTTCCACGCCCGTCTCTTCGACGCCTTTTACAGCTTGAATACAGATCTGTTGCAACAGTATGGAAAGGTTATGATTGCCAATGAACAATGTTGAACTCAAGAAAATGACGGTGACGGCTATCTTCATCGCCATCGGGGTCTTACTGGCTCCCTTCGTTTCATTTCCCTTCGGCGGGGCCCGGGTCTTTCCCCTGCAGCATCTCATCAACGTCCTCTTAGCCGTCCTCGTCGGCTGGCGTTACTCGACGGCCGGTGCCTTCTGCATCTCGTCCATTCGCATGGCCATGGGCGTCGGGACGGTCCTGGCTTATCCCGGCAGCATGATCGGCGCTGCCCTGGCCGGTATCCTCTATAAAAGGACCGGTTCCATCTGGGGTGCCGTTGCCGGTGAAATCATCGGGACCGGTATTTTAGGCGGCCTCATCGCCTATCCCGTGGCGGCCTTCGTCTTAGATTCCAAAGCCGTGGCCCTGTGGTTTTTTATCGTTGCTTTTTTACCCAATACCTGCCTCGGCGCCGCCTGCGGAGCTTTGTTATACCGGTTTTTGCCCATCCGGAAATTGGCCGGCGAACTGGAAAAGTAATAATTGCAACTTGTTTACAGCCGTATATTGACTTATATGGTACGGTATATTAAACTATAAATTGGTACTGAGTTTTATGTTTGAGTTTCAGAGACAGCATGTTATATTTTTTTGTGAGTAGGATGTGTTTGAATGACAGAAGATATCCGCGCCAAGATTCTGGCGGAAGCCTTGCGTGAAATCGACCGGCATGGTTCTGAGTTTCACATGGATGATTTAGCCCGCAAGCTGCGCATCAGTAAGCGAACCTTGTACGAATATTTTTCGTCAAAACAGGAAATCGTGGAAGAAGCTATCAGTTCGTTTCTTGAAAGGGTCTACCAATACCATCGGGAGCTCGTCGACGACGATCGTCTGACCTGTGAAGAGAAACTGATTGCCTATTTCGACGTGCCCAATGAAAACTGGCAGGTCTTGTCGGTCCGGAAGGTCTGCGATCTTTTAGTGAAGATGCCCGACGTCTGGGAACGCCTGCAGTCCCGCTACAAAAAGGATTGGAGTCTCTTGGAACAGCTCCTCGATGAAGCTCAGCAGACGGGAGAATTCAAGCCCTTTGACAAGCTCCTGTTATTGCGCATGCTGCACAGCGCAGCCGATGATATCATCGATTATTTCAATGATGTCAATCAAGATTCCAGTTTTAGTGACTATATGAAGCGTTGTATAAAGGTCTTATTATACGGCATTAAAAATCAGGAATCGAAAGAAATAGGAGGAAAAAAAAGATGATACAAAAACGCAAACTTGCGACGATGAGCGTTGCCGTCCTGACGGCTGCGGCGCTCTTGGCCGGCTGTGGTGCTGATAAAGACGCAACTAAAGCGCCCGTTGCTGTCAATACGTATAAAGTCGTCGCGTCAGACACGCCCGTTCGAGCCGAATACAGCGGTACCGTATCGGCTATGGATAAGGTTCCTGTTCAGCCGAAGATTTCCGGCCGCGTCGTAGAAAAGTACGTCCAAGGCGGTCAGGATGTCACGGCCGGTCAGGCCTTGTTCCGCATCGACAGCCGTACCTATGATGCCGCCTTAGCTCAGGCCAAGGCAACCCAAGCTCAATCCGAAGCCAATTTAGCCAATCAGCAGCTCAATCTCCGCCGTTACCAGGCTCTGGCCAGTCAGGATGCCGTTCCCCAGCAGACCGTAACCGACCAGGAAGCGGCTACGCGCCAGCAGGCAGCCGTCGTCGCGGCTAACGCGGCCCAGGTCGATGCCGCCCAGGATAACGTCGATGATACCATCGTCTATGCACCTTTCAGCGGCAAGCTGAACGTCGACGACGTGCCTATCGGCACCTTTGCGACGGCCGGTTCCACGGCATTGGTTACCATTTCGTCGAGCAATCCGGTCTACGTCGAATTTTCCATCAGTGAAGCCGAATACCTTCAGATGACCAAACAGGGGGCAGACGGCAGTAATTGGGGCGACCATCTCCTGCTTCGCCTGAGCGACGGTACGATGTATCCTTATGAAGGCCGCATTGCCCAGATCAACCACGGCATGGACGGCAATTCCGGCTCGATCATCGTCAAAGCCGTCTTTGACAACCCGGAAAACCTGCTCATCCCCGGCCTGTATGCTACGGTCGTTTCCGATACTCGCATTCAGCGCAATGCCTTGTCCGTACCGCAGCGGGCTGTTCAGCAGACCCTCGGTAAATACTACGTTTCCGTCATCGACGGCAACGGACAGGCTCAGACTCGTGAAGTCACGCCGGGCCAGAAGGTCGGTAAATTCTGGATCATCACCAGCGGACTTCAGAGCGGCGATATCATTATTGTCGACGGCTATCAGAAAGCAAAGGGAGCTACCCTCGATCAGCACTTGCTGACCAAGGCGGATATCGACAACGATAACTCCAATACGGCCGCTGACTCGTCGTCAAACAAGTAGGGAGGCGAGACCGTGATATCAAAGTTTTTTATTGACAGGCCTATTTTCGCCGTCGTCATTTCCCTGATCATTTCCATCCTCGGTCTGCTTTCCATCGCAACCCTGCCGGTGGCGAAGTACCCGAACGTTACGCCGCCGCAGGTCCGCGTTTCAGCATCTTACCCCGGGGCAAACGCCGAAGTCATCGGCACGACCGTCGCCAGCGTCATCGAACGCCAAATGGTCGGTGTCGACGACCTGGTCAGCTTGGAAAGCTCCAGTAATGATAACGGGACCTATTCGCTGACGGCCCAGTTTGAAACGGGCAGTGACGGCGACATGGATACGGTCAATACCCAGAACCGCGTCAGCCAGGTTTCTTCGACCCTGCCGTCGGAAGTTACGGCGACGGGCGTTACGGTCCAGAAGTCGACCAGCTCCATGGCCATGGTATTCGCCCTCGTTTCGCCAAATGGCTCGTACGACGCTACGTTCATGAAGAACTATGCGACCCAGTACTTCATGGATGCCTTGAAATCCGTTCCCGGCGTCGGCAGTGTCCAAGAATTCGGTTCGGACTACGCCATGCGTATTTGGCTCAATCCGATGAAGATGAGTATCCTGAACGTCACGCCGACAGACGTCATCTCGGCCATTTCGACCCAGAATACCCAGGCTGCCGTCGGTACCATCGGCGCTCAGCCGTCGGCCAACAACCAGACCTATCAGTACACCATGCGTACCGACGGTCGTCTGCAAACGGCCGAACAGTTTAACAACGTCATCATCCGTACCAACTCCGATGGGACCATGGTCCGCGTCGGCGACGTAGCGGAAGTCAACTTAGGTTCGAAAGACTACAGCGTCACGTCCAAACTCAATGACAGTAATGCTGCCGGCTTCATGGTCAGCCTGACGTCTGACGCCAACGCCATGCAGTCTGTCAGCGGTGCGAAAGCCGTCCTTGAAAAGGCCAAGGAATCCTTCCCGTCCGATATGGACTATGAAGTCGTCTACGACAGCACCAAGTTCGTCCGGGCCTCCATTGAAGAAGTTATCCAGACCTTCATCGAAGCCCTGCTCCTGGTTGCCCTCATCGTATACCTCTTCCTCCAGAGCGGCCGGTCGACACTCATTCCGTTGATCGCCGTCCCCGTATCTCTTCTCGGGACCTTTGCCCTCTTTTCCGTCCTCGACTTTTCTATCAACACCCTGACCTTGTTCGCCATGGTCTTGGCCATCGGCCTCCTCGTCGACGATGCTATCGTCGTCATCGAAGCCGTCGAATATGAAATTAAATATAACGCCCGAAGTCCGCGAGAGGCGACGATCATCGCCATGGAAAACGTACAGAACCCGGTTATCGGCGTCGCCTGCGTCTTGGCTTCGGTCTTCATCCCTGTCGCCTTCCTAAGCGGCATGAGCGGTATCCTCTACCGCCAGTTCGCCTTGACCATTGCCGTTTCGGTCCTCATTTCGGCCTTCGTCGCCCTGACCCTGACGCCGGCCATGTGTGCGACCATCTTGAATATCCATAAGCCGGAAGAAAACCCCAAGGAAATTTACAAATTCTTCAATAAGTTCAATGAATGGTTTGACCGCCTCATCGCAGGCTACGGCAAGATCCTGGCTCACCTGCAGCTCCACCTGCGCTGGTGCGTCGTCTTCCTGATCGTCATCAGTGCGGCCACCCTCGGCGTCTTCCGGGTCATGCCGACGGGCTTCGTACCGGCTGAAGACAGTGCTTTCGTCATGATGGATATCACCCTTCCGGAAGGTATTTCTCAGACGGAAACGAAGAAAATCAGTGAAGAAATGGGCAACTGGCTCAAAGAACAGCCCGGCGTATCGACGGCCATGAATATCGTCGGCTACGGCCTTCTGGCAGGCGGCCAGAAGCCGAATGCAGCCGCTGCCTTCATCGGCCTCGACGACTGGGATAAACGAACGACGAAGGATCTCTCTGTTGACGCTTTGATGGGTAAGATCATGGCCCGCGGCGCCCAGATTCCCCAGGCCTCGATCATCGCCTTAAACCCGCCGCCAATCGACGGCATGGGTACGTCGTCGGGCTTCACCATGCAGCTTGAAGACCGGGGCGGCCATACGACGGCAGAACTGTCAGAAACGGCACAGAAAGTCATCGCCGCTGCCCGTCAGCGTCCGGAAATCGGTTCGGTCTATACGGCTTTTGCTGCGGACACGCCGGGCTATGAGCTCGAAATCGACCGCGACAAAGTCGCCCGTGAAGGCGTCTCCCTGAGCGACCTCTATTCGACGCTCCAGTCCTTCTACGGTTCCTATCAGGTCAATGACTTCACCATCTTTGGCCGTAACTTCAAGGTTATCGTCCAGGCTTCTCCGGAATTCCGTGAAACCGTCGATGCCAACAACCATATCTATGTCCGCAACTCGAGCAACCAGCTCGTTCCGGTATCGAACTTCGTTCGTCCGAAACCGATGGGATCGGCATCGATCATCACTCGTTTCAATGACTATCCGGCGATTACCATCCAAGGGGCTCCGGCCAATGGCTACAGCTCCGGTGATGCCATTAAAGCCTTGGAAGAAATCGCTGCGGATACCCTCGGCGAAGGTTATGCCTACGAATGGAGCGGCATGAGCCGTGAAGAAATCGAAGCCGGCAACAAGACGGTCTACGTCTTTGCCTTGGCCATCCTCTTCGTCTTCCTCGTCTTGGCAGCCCTTTATGAAAGCTGGAAGGTTCCCTTTGCCGTACTGTTCAGTCTGCCGGCCGGTGTCTTTGGGGCAGCTCTCTTTGCTTACCTCCTGAGCCAGCAGAACAACATTTACTTCCAAATCGGTATCCTGGCCGTCATCGGCCTGGCTGCGAAGAACGCCATCCTGATCATCGAATACGCCAAAGTCCGTGTCGATGAGCGCGGCATGGATCCCGTGTCGGCTGCCATTGAAGCCGCTAAGATCCGTCTGCGCCCGATCATCATGACGTCCCTGGCCTTCGTCGTCGGCTCCATTCCGCTGGCCATGGCCTCCGGTGCCGGTGCCGCCTCGCGTGTCAACATGGGTATCACTGTCGTCTTCGGTACGTCCGTTGCGACCATCGTCGGCGTCTTCCTCATTCCTATGATGTTCATCATCGTCGAAAACTTTGGTCATAAACGGGTAAGACCGAAGAGTGAAGTCGGACGGCTGAAAGACATGTAGTCTCCGTCTCGCATCTTAGTTACACCATCAGCACGCTCTGTCCTTTTGGGCAGGGCGTGTTTTTTGTTGCTTCCATCCGTCTTTTTGAGCTGCTGAAAGCGTTGAAAAGGGAAGACAGAGGCCGTACATCTATCGGTTTTGACACACTTTGTATTGACAGAATCCGGCTTTCTATGTTATATAGTAATGAGATAAATGAGAAATTCGTCTTTTACTATGGCTAACATCGGAGGGACTCCACAGCGAGTCCCGGGGATCCGATCATGGCAGCTGTTTTCCTTTCACAGGCATGAATCACTGTCGGCACGATTTAAATAGTGTAAGCCTTTTCCCTATAGGGGAAGAGTCCTTATAGCGTTTTATGGTGGTAAAAAAGGAGGCAACCATATGAATGTATTCTCACGATTTATGAAACTGGCCGTCGTCGTGGCCGTCACCGTCTTGGCCATGGCCGTCCTCAGCGGCTGCGGCAGCTCCGACAAATTTGCCGGCGAGTGGACCGGTTCCGGTCGCTACAAACAGACCGACTTTGACTGCTTTTATGATTTGAAAATCGAAAAAGACGGCAATGGCAACGGCTACACCATCGACCAGACCCGCTCTTATTGGAATGCCAAGGAAAGCATAAGCGGCAGCAGCGCCTCTTACAGTTGGCAGAATGAAACGGAAAAATTGACGGCGAATCTCCAGAACAATACCTTGGAAATTTCCGGCAGCGACAAGGCATCCCTGACCTATAACGAAGAAAAAGAAGAACTCCAATATAAGACCGGCGATTCCATCATCACCCTGCAGAAGAGTAACGATGCGACGGGTGACTTGGATTCCTTCAAGAACCGCCAAAAAGAAGAACTGATCGATAAGTTGAATAAATTGGGGAGAAACTTTTCCTTCACCGATTAAGGGAATCATGTTACAACCTAAGGAGGTAATCGAATGCGTTCACTGTCAAAATTCATGAAATTGGCTGTCCTGGCAGCTGTCAGCATCTTTGTGGTCGCCCTTATCAGCGGCTGCTTCAATTCGAAGAGTATTGACTATTCCGGCCAATGGGTCGGCTACGGGAAGACGGGTTTTCCGAAAGAAATGGACTGCGTCTACGATGTTAATATCGAAAAGACCGACGATGGTTATACGGTCAGCTTGGAACGGAGCAACTGGGAATTAAAAGATATTCCCGACCCGGGCTTGATCGACAGCCTGGTCAACCAAGACAACCAGCAGTATGAGTGGACGACGATGAAAGAAATGAACCTCAAGGCGACGGAAAAAGACAACACCTTGACGACGACGACGGAAAATCCCCTGACCTTTACCTATGCAGAGAAAGACGGGACCTTGGAACTGTCCTTCAAAGACTACTCTCATCAGGATGAACAGGTAACGGTACAGCTCCATAAGGCTGTAAAGGGTGAAATTGAAGACTTCAAGAACCGCTCGAAAGAAGACCTTATAAAGAACATGACGCCGGAAAACCGTCATTCTTTTAAGGACTAAGGATTGGATAAGACTGAAAATTTTATGAAATAACAAGAAAAGGACTGCCGATTCAGATGATGAATCAGCAGTCCTTTTGTGGTATGTAAGGGGTGGTCCGTCAGGCTTCTTCTGACAGAATCCGTTCTTTTAATTCTAAGTAGCGCGTCGTGTAGTACGGTGCCAGCTGAGCTTCGCGCAGGTCGTTGCCGAAGGGGCGGCGGCTGATGGAAAGGATAGGCGGGCTCTGGATCCGCTTGGCGACGGCAAAGCCGGCGATGAGACGCCACCAGCGTTCCAGGTCATCGATGAATTCCTTGGCCGTCGGGAACAGTTTATGGACGTCGACAGAGCAGCCGATGTTCTTTTCCAGGGTGCCGTCGAGGTACCACGTGAGGATCGATTCCGGCGTAGCCCGCTGCCAGCGTTCGACGAAGGCGGCGAAGAGGTAGTCGTGATAGGGGTACACTAAAGGATCGCCCTGGCCCTTGGTGACGTCCTGCTTATTCGACAGTTCGGCACTGGGAACGATGTCGATGCTGCCCTGAGGGACGACTTCCCGGCCGAAGACCTTGTCGTTGAGGTAGTGAGCCAGTTCGTAGACCTGATGCTTCCAGAGATCAGCCGTAGCTGCCAGGTAACCGGCGCTGTCGCCGTAGAGGGTGGCGTAGCCGACGGACGTTTCGGCCTTATTGGCGTTGCAGGTGAAGACGCCGCCGAAGGCGGCTGCCGCTGCCGACAAGATGCGGCTCGAGCGGTCGCGGGCCTGGATGTTTTCTTCGATGAAGCTGGTTAAGGCCAGGTGGCCCTTATTGTCTCCGCCTTGCTGCAATTCGGCCGTACTGAACTGCTGCCGCGTCAGTTCGAGGCTGTCCTGGACGGGGATGACCGTGTACAGACAGCCGATGTTGTCGGCCAGTTCCTTAGCCAGGCTCTTGGTCATATCCGAATTGTAGCAGCTGGGCATGTTGACCAAGAGGATGTTTTCCGGCGGCAGGACCGATGCATAGAGGGCGGCGTTGACGGCCGAGTCGATACCGCCCGATACGCCGATGACGACTTTATGGACGCCGATGGCATCCATGAAGTGCTGCAGGCCGTAGTGGAGGCTGTCGTAAATATCTTCGATCTGGGACTTTTCAGGCGGCACTTCGGACGGAGACGTAAAGGACTGGGTCGTTTCGTCGAAGTCGACCATGAGGAGTTCTTCCGTAAAAGGCCGGCAGGCCCGGTGATGGCTGCCGTCTTTTTGGTAGGTGCTGCTGGCGCCGTCAAAGGTATAGATGTTCTTGCCGTTGTTTTGGATGCCCGTGCAGTTGACGTAAATGGCCGGGCAGTGGATGTCGTTGATGGCCTGGCCGAAGAGGCGGTGGCGGCGCTGGGTCTTGCCCAGGGTGAAGGGCGAGTTTGAAATGTTGACGAACAAGTCGATGTCGTACATCTTTCCTAAATAGCGCATGGGCTTGAAGGGGTAGTTTTCATCCCAACTGTCTTCGCAGATGAGGGGCCCGATGCGGAACTTGCGGCCGTCGTCGAAGGGAATCTGGACGGGCGATAAGAAGTCTTCCGGGAAGGCGCGGCGTTCCTGGGCGACTTCGATGAGGGACGTGAAGTAGCGGATGTCGCTGAATTCCCGGTAATTAGGCAGGAGGGTCTTGATGTAGAAGGGGTAGGGCGAGCGGGCCGGAGACAGCCAGCGGCCGTTGTAGGCGATGAACATGGCATTGTATTTGCGCGTCCGGCCGTCGAGGTTGACACGGTCCGTTTCCTTGGCTACATTGCCGAAGATGATGGCTATGCCGTGAGAGAGGGCCTTGATTTCTTCGCCGAAGCGGACGCATTCATCGATGTAATCCGGCTGGTCCCAGATATCGCCGATGAAGTAGCCGGGAATGGCCAGCTCCGGAAAGACGACGATATCGCAGTGAGCTGCCTTGGCCTTGGCGATAAAGTCTTTCATGACCGCCGCGTTCTGCCGAGGATTGCCGGGATGGACCTGGGTCTGGGCGAGTGCTATTTTAAACAAGGAAAAGCCTCCTTTTCGTAGGTAAGAATCTATATACTACCTCATCTTATCATAAAACGACAGCGGCGAAAAGGCTGGCCCGCCGGGGGCAGCGAAAAAAACATGACAGAACGGCGTCCTTGCGGTATACTTAATATATTATCAAGATTGAAGGAAGGTTTTTGATGAAAACGCTGCTCACCATTTTGAATGCGAAATTTATTCAGTCATCCCTGGCCCTGCGTTGTCTGACGACGGCCTGTGCCCACCGGGGCGTCGCCGTCGATCGGGCTGAATATACGATCAATCAAAATCCCTATGACATCCTGCGTCACATAGCAGCCTTTAAAGCCGACGTCATCGGCTTTTCCTGTTATATCTGGAACATTGAAATGACCTGCCATATCATTACCTTAGTGAAAGATGTCTTCCCGAATACCAAGGTCTTCGTCGGCGGTCCGGAAGTCTCCTATACGGCCCGTCAGGTCCTGATGGATTGTCCGGATATCGACTACGTCCTTCAAGGCGAAGGGGAAGTCATGGTGCCGGACTTCTTGACGGCCCTGGAAAAGGGGGAAGACGGTACGGCCGTTCCCGGCGTCCTCGGCCGCGTCGACGGGGAAATCAAGGGCGACGAAACGTTTCAGGAGATCGACGACCTCGACAGCCTGCCCTTTCCTTATGAAAACCAGGACTTTCGCGAGCTCGACCACCGCATCATGTACTATGAAAGTTCCCGGGGCTGCCCCTTTCACTGCCAGTACTGCCTGTCCGGCATGAACGACCGGGTCCGCTTCCGTTCGGTACCTTTGGTCTTACAGGAACTTCAAACCTTCGTCGACGCCGGCGTGTCCCAGGTAAAATTCGTCGACCGGACCTTTAACTGCAGCCCGAGCCACCATCGCCCTTTGGTGGAATACATGATAGGTGTCGAAAGAAAGGTCAATTTTCATTTGGAAATTGAACCGGCCGTCTTGACCGACGACGACATCGACTTATTGGCCAAGGCCCCGAAGGGACGCATTCAATTGGAAATGGGGATACAGACGACGTATGAGCCGACCTTGAAAGCCATCCGCCGTCACAACGACTGGCCGCGGATCACGCACATCATGGAGCGCCTCGTCGCCCTCGATACGATGCACCTTCACCTCGACCTCATCGTCGGCCTGCCTTATGAAGACTATGCCCATCTTCGCCAATCCTTCAACGACATCTATGCCCTAAAGCCCCATAAACTGCAGATCGGCTTTTTAAAGCTCCTCAAGGGGTCGGGCATTCGCCGGGACTATCCCGATGATTACCGCTACGACCCGAAAGGCCCTTACGAAGTCCTGGCCACGACCTGGCTGCCGTATGAAAAAGTGGCCTATTTAAAGGTCTTTGAAGACGTCTTTGAACGGACCTATAATTCGGGGAAATTCACCCGCCTTCTGTCCTGGCTGGGGCGGCAGTACGGGCCGGATTACATGAAACTCTATGAAGTCTTGACAGATGAGTGGCTTGTCCTTCATAATGACCAAAAGGCCTTGTCTGACGATACCCTGTGCCGTTTCCTCGGCCACTGCATTGACGACGTCCTGTCCCTTACGGACGAAGAGCGGGCTCTGGCAAAAGAACTCTTGGCCTTTGACATGCTGACCTTTTTCCGCTTCCGCCTCCATCCGGACTTCCTCGGCTGGCAGCCGGCAGAACGCAGTGAGACCGACCATATCTTCCGCCGTGAGTCCTGGCTTCAGCAGTATATCCCGGGCTATCACTTTACCAACTGGCGCGACATCAAGATGCGATACTATATCTGGCCTGTCAGTCAGGCCATGAAGGCCGAACTGGGCCGCCTGGGGAACGTTCCCGACGGACCGGCCTACGTCATTGCCGAGAAGAAGAAAGAACGGGCTGACTGGTTCGTCATCCCGGCTAAAGGAGAGAATTCGTGAACGAACGCTACCGTGTCTATTCGACCTATTTAAAAGAAACATACGGAGAAAAAGTATATAAGCTGCCCATCAGCATACCCGATACCTGTCCCAATCGAGACGGTACCCTCGGCGTCCGGGGCTGCGCCTTCTGCGGCTCCATCGGCGCCGGCTATGAAAACCTGCCGGCCTCAGTCACCATTGAACAGCAGATCGAGCAGAACATGGCTCACATCAAGCCGAAATACAAGGCCAATAAATTCATCGCTTACTTTCAGAATTTTACCAATACCTACTTACCGCCCGACCGATTCCGGGAATTCCTGACGGCAGCCTGCCGGCCCGACATCGTAGGCCTTGCCATTGCCACCCGGCCGGACTGCCTTAACGAAACCTACCTCGACATCATGGCCGACGTCAAAGAACGGTACGGCGTCGACATCCTCGTCGAGCTGGGCCTGCAGACGGCGAACTACAAGACCCTGACCAAAATCAACCGCGGCCACACGACGGCAGAATACGTCGACGCCATGATGATGCTGCGGGATTACCCCTTCCGGGTCTGCACCCACGTCATCCTGGATCTCCCTTGGGATACGATGGAAGATACGGTCGAAACGGCCAAGCTCGTGTCGGCTGCCGGTACGGATGAAGTCAAGCTCCACGCCCTGTACATCATAAAGAACACGGCCATGGCCGAATGGTACGCCAAGGGCGAAATCAGCCTGGTGACCTGCGAAGAATACGTCCGCCGCGTCGTGGCCTTCCTCGAATACAGCCGGCCGGACATCGTCTTCCAGCGCCTCATCGGCAGGGCCCCGAAAGAAGCGACGGATTTTGCCAATTGGGGCATGGGCTGGTGGCGCATCCGCGATATGATCGACGAAGAACTGGAACGCCGTGACACCCGTCAAGGGGCCTTATGCGATTATTTGCACGGCAAAGCTGTCCGTAAGTTCATGAAATAAAGGAGAAGCATATTTTGGTAGAAAAGAAACTGCAATTTTCCGATTTGCGTGAAGCCCGGGCCGTCCTGGGCATGAAAGATGAATTCCTCAAGACGCTGCAGCGTGAATTTCCGGACTGCCGCATTGCCGTCCGCGGCGATACGGCCATGATCGTCGGCAGTGAGCAAGAGGTCAATCAGGTACTGGAAGTCTTCGGCGCCCTGCGCTACCTGTTCCGGGAAAACACGTACCTTACGACGCAGCACGTCCGCTACTCGGCAGGCCTCATCAAAGCCGGCCGGGGCGAAGAGCTGCACGGCCTCTATGAAGATACGGTCGGCATATCGGCCCGCCACCGCCTCATCAAACCCAAGACCTTGGGCCAAAAACGCTACGTCGACTCTATCCGAAAGAACCTCGTCACCTTCGGCATCGGCCCGGCGGGAACGGGGAAAACCTATCTGGCCGTGGCTTTGGCAGCTTTTTACTTAAAGAATCGTGAAGTCGAACGCATTATCCTGACCCGCCCGGCCGTCGAAGCCGGTGAAAAACTGGGCTTTCTCCCCGGGGACCTGCAGGAAAAAATCGATCCCTACCTGCGCCCGCTGTACGATGCCCTGGCCGATATGTTCGGCTATGACCAGTTCCAAAAGCTGATCGACCGCAACATCATCGAAGTGGCGCCGCTGGCCTATATGCGCGGCCGGACTTTGGAAGAATCGTTCATCATCCTCGACGAAGCCCAAAATACGACGCGGGAACAGATGAAGATGTTCCTCACCCGTATGGGCAACCATTCGCGGGTCGTCGTCAACGGCGATGCCACCCAGATCGACCTCGTCGACCGCCGCATGTCGGGCCTTACGGAAGCCGAAAAAATCCTCGACGGCGTCAAAGGCGTCGGCATGGTCCACTTCAGCGACGAAGACGTCGTCCGTCATGACATGGTAGGCCGCATTATCAGAGCGTATGAAAATTATTATAAAGATAAATGATCTGCCCGTAAGGACAGGGGGACACTGTATCAAAGGGGGTACCAATCGTGCATATCAACATCAACTATGAAGATCCTTCATTCGAACAGGAAGACTATGAAAAAGTCATCGAACGGGTCTGTGAAGAAGCGGCCTTAGTCTACGGCCTCGGACCGAACGCCGAAATCAGCATTCTCTTATGTCATAACGACTACATCCACGCCTTGAATAAACAGTACCGCAATATCGACCGGCCGACGGACGTCCTGTCCTTTGCCTTAAACGAAGGCGAAGACGACGGCTACGAAGGTCCGGACACGGCCCTTTTGGGAGACATCATCATTTCTCTCGAAAAAGTACAGGAACAGGCCGACGAATACGGCCATTCCTTTGAACGGGAACTGGCCTATCTCACCATCCACGGCATGCTGCACATCTTAGGCTACGACCACATGGAACCGGAAGACAAGGCCGAAATGCGCAAAGAAGAAGAATTCATCTTACAGCGTCTCGATTATGTCCGTCAAGGCGAAGAATTATAAGGAGGAAATTCTATCGTTATGGAATCGTTTAAATCAGGATTCGTCGCCGTCGTCGGCCGCCCCAACGTCGGCAAGTCGACCCTAATTAACCGTATTATCAAGCATAAAGTATCCATCGTCTCCGACAAGGCCCAGACGACGCGCAACCGCATCCTCTGCATCCATACGGACGATGCCTGCCAGATCGTCTTCCTCGATACGCCGGGGATCCATAAGCCCAAGCATAAACTGGGGGAATTCATGGATGAAGCGGCGTACCAGTCCCTGCGCGATATCGATGCCGTCCTGTTCCTCATTTCGGGCAATGAAAAGAAGGGGCCCGGCGACTTATTCGTCCTGGAAAAGATAAAGGATACGGGCGTTCCCGTCTTCCTCATCATCAATAAAGTCGACCTCATGAGCAAAGAAGAGATTTTAGGCAAGATTGCCGAATATGCTGAACTCTATCCCTTTGCCCAGGTCATTCCCATTTCGGCTCTCAACGGGGACAACGTCGACGCCGTCGTCGAAGAACTGCGCAAGATTTTGCCGGAAGGACCGAAATACTTCCCCGATGACATGATTACCGACCAGCCCGAACGGCTGCTGGTTGCGGAAATCGTCCGGGAAAAACTGTTCCGCTGCACCCGCGACGAAGTACCTCACGCCATCGCCGTCTTTACGGAAGAAATGAAGGACCGGGGCAACCATAAGGTCTACATCCGGGTCACGGTATACGTCGAACGGGATTCGCAAAAGCGCATCGTCATCGGCAAGAACGGGGCTGTCCTGAAAGAAATCGGCAACCTGGCCCGTCAGGAAATCGAAAACCTCCTCGGTTCTTCGGTCTACCTCGACGTCTGGGTCAAGGTCAAGCGGGACTGGCGCAACAAAGCGGCAGCCCTCAGTGAATTCGGCTATAAAAACGAGTAGGGGGCCGGTCAGATGGAAGCACAACTAATCGTCCAATGTTTTCTTGTTTTTCTTATCTGCCTGATCATCAGTGCCGTCTGCGTTACGGGGAAATTCGCCTTTGCCCAGCTGCGGCGGGAATACCTGGAAGAACTCATCCGCGACGGCGACGTGTCCTTAAAACCGCTGCTGTCGCTGTACGATAAGCCCATCATCTTTCTGGGCACGGCTCAGCTCGGCATGGCCTTGTCGGGCCTCATTGCCGGCGCTGCCGGGTTCTGCATCCTCTACAGCCTCTACGGTCTCCTCGAGCCCTATATTAGCCATACCTGGCTGTTGTGGCTCATCGACATCGTCGTGGCCGTCATCCTCTGCTTCATCCTCTGGGTCTTCGGCGAACTGATTCCGAAATCCATCGGCCTTCAGTGTCCGGAAAAGAGCCTCCGTGCCGTCCACCGTCTCATCCATCCCTGGAGTCATCCCCTGATGCCCTTCATCATTCTCGGCAACGGGCTGGGACGGTTGATCCTGGCCGACCGCGACCTGGACGTCACCAATGAAATCGACATGGCTCATTCGGAAGATGAAATCCGCATGCTCATTACGGCCAGCCATAAAGAAGGGAAGATCGACCAGGTCGAAAGCGAACTCATCGGCAACGTCTTTGACTTCGCCGACCTCTTGGCCAAAGAAATCATGGTTCCCCGTCAGGATATCGTCTGCCTTTATACGGAAGAGACGATGCACCAGCATCTGCAGACCATCCGTCAGTCGCGGCACACGCGCTATCCCTTGTGTGAAGACGACAAGGACCATATCCTGGGCCTGGTCCACATCAAGGACATCATGGATCTCTACATCCATAAGCGCAGCAATCTCAATCTCATCAAGCGGCCTATCCTGACCATTCCGGAAATCATGCCGGCCTCGAAGCTGCTCCAGCTCATGCGCATGCGCCGGACCTATTTGGCTATGGTCGTCGATGAATACGGCAGTACCGTCGGCCTCATCGGCTTAGAAGACATCTTAGAAGAATTGGTCGGTGCCATTCAGAATGAGCACACCCATGAAAAAGAAGAAATCCAGCCCCTGCCCGATGGAGCTTATGAATTTGCCGGGACGGTCCTCCTCGACGACGTCGAAGAGCTGCTGCATATTCCCGTCGAAGAGGACGTCGATACCGATACGATCGGCGGCTACATCTTCAACGCCTTAGGCCATACGCCGCTCATCCACGATGAGGTCACTATCGGCAACTACCGCTTTGAAGTCCTTGAAATGCAGCGTTTCCGCATCGTCCGCCTCAAGGCCGTGCCCCTCGTCGTGCCGCCTGAAGAAGAGGCTGACCAGGGAGACGCCGACGGTGAAAGCCATGGGGAATAGCCGTTCCTATGGCCAAAAGCCGTCGCGGTCCTATGAAGGCCTCATCCTGGCTGTAAAAAAGACCAGTGCCAAGCAGCTGGTCCTGACCGTTTTGACGCGCCAGGAAGGACTGCTTCACGTCCTGGCCCGGCGCAGCACCCAGGGCAAGATGGGCTACGGTTCCTTGTCGCCCTTAGCAGAGATTTCCTTCGACGTCTTTGAAAAGGACGGCGTATACACCTTGAGCGAATACGACTGCCGTGCCAATCGGCGCCTTCGTGACCTCACTTGGGACGGCTACGTCTATTCCCAGATCTTCGTCGAAATGGTCCTCTTCCTCACGGCGAGCGGTGAAAAGGATGACGAATTGTACCGCCTGGTCCTGCTTTACGGGCGGGCCATCGAAGTAAAAGACGTCCGCATCGTCACGGTCATCGCCGGCTGGCAGCTCCTGGCCCTGACGGGTTTTCTTCCCGAAACGGGCGAGGCCCGCATCTTTTACCGCGGCCGGGGCTACTGTGACCAGCCCGTCTACTACATCGACTACCAAGACAGGGACGATATGGCCGAACTGGCCTTGACGCCGGCTGTGCGCCAAACGTGGCAGACTCTCATCGGCTACCCTTGGGGAACCGACGAAAAGATAAACCTGCGCAGCGGCGACCTGCACTTTTTAGAAGCCCTGCTCTATAACTACGTCAACCAGTGCAGCGAGCGGCAAATGAAGACGCCGGAGCTGTTAAAAACAGGCCTGCCGCCACAACCGTAAAGAGCCCGAAAGAACGTCTTTCGGACTCTTTTTTTGCATCTGCAGTAACGGTTCGAGGTGTCGTATACGTCCGGATCCTTTCTTCGACGTATGACAGCCGAGTATAAAAACGTATCATTTCCGTAAACAGGATCGAAGAAAAGATCAGGGTCATTCAGCGCAGACGCTCGGGGGCGGCCTTTCGCCGGAGTTTTATGCTTTGGCTGCTTTTTCATCGGCCTCGTCATTATATCTCCAGTGTTCGAGCTCATCGTGCAGGCTTTCTATGACGGCCTGCCGGGCCATATCGGCATAGACTAATTGGGTGTGCGTTTCTTTTTTCCAAATGGACGATGAGGGGCTCTCTCCGCCCGTGATGTGCGTGGCCAGGAATTTCTTTAAGCGGTCGATGAACCACGCGGGCAGCCGTTTGTGGTACTTTCGGTAGCGAATGAAGATTTGGATGCGGTCGGGCATGATGCGGAAGCCTTCGACGACGGCGATTTTATTAGATTCCTTCATCAAGTCGATGGCCTTGATTACGGCTACGCCCGATTGGGACGGCTGCCAGACGAGGTGATCCCGGTCGTTCAGGATTTTTCCGAAAGGGGCTTCTGTATCGCTGCTGTATAAGGTAATCAGCTGTCCCCGGGGCACTGTCGAAAAGGGCGGCAGCCAGGAGGGAATCGGTGAGAATGCTTTTAGGGTCATAGAGATACCTCCCTGCATAGAGTGGTGATGGGCTGTCATGCTTCCATTGTACGCGTCCATTCTGAGGAGACGGTAAGTGCAGGCGGGACTGTGATTAAAAATGAATTAAATCTTGTTTTTTGCAGGCAAGATGGTATAATAAGTAGTATTTCACCTTTGGTTCTGTGTACTGAAAAGAGAGGATGATTTGATGGTTCGCAGTATGACTTCCGGCAATCCAATTGGCCTGATCTTAGCCTTTACGGTGCCCTTGCTGATCGGCAACGTCTTCCAGCAATTTTATAATATTGCCGACATCATCATCGTCGGCCGGACGATTGGTGTCAATGCCTTAGCGGCTGTCGGTGCCGTCGCGCCTGTATATATGTCTGTCTTTGGGGTGACCATCGGCCTGTCTGCCGGTTTTTCGGTCATCGTCGGCCAGCGCTTCGGCGCCAAGGATATGGACGGCCTGCGCCGGTCGGTAGCGACGTCGACCATGCTGGCCTTTGCCATTACCCTCATGGTTACGGCCGGCGTAAGTCTGGCCATGCCCTTGATCCTGAGGGTCATGAACATTTCCGGTGTCCTCTATGACGATGCCTACCATTATATGATTATCATCGTCCTGGGCTTAGCGGCCATGATGGCTTACAACCTCCTGTCCAGTATCTGCCGGGCCTTGGGGGACAGTCGGACGCCCCTTTATTTCCTCATCGTATCGTCCCTTTTGAACATCGCCCTGGCCCTGTTGTTCATCGTCGTCTTCGGCTGGGGTGTGCCGGGATCGGCCATCGCCCTGGTCATCGCTCAAGGCGTATCGGCCGTCATGTGCTTTGCCTTTATGAGAAAGCGCTTTCCCATGCTGCGCCTGACCCGTGACGACTGGAAGTTTGACTGGGCCTTTGCCTGGCAGCACCTGCGCCTGGGCCTTCCCATGGCGGTCCAGTTCCTCATCATTTCCATGGGGATCTTGATCCTCCAGTCGGTCTGCAATACCTTCGGGCCGGAAACGATTGCCGGCTTCGTCTCGGCGACGAAGATCGAACAGCTGGCCCTCCAGCCCATGATTTCTTTCGGCATCGCCATGGCCGTCTATTCGGCGCAGAACTACGGTGCCGGAAAGTACGGGCGCATCCGACAGGGCGTTCGCCAATGCTCCCTGGTCTCCTTAGCCTTCTGTGCGGCCGCAGCCGTTGCCATGTATTTCTTCGGCCGCAACGTCATCGCCTTGTTCACGACCGTTCACGATGAACTCCTCATGGAACAGGCCCTGTTGTACTTAAAGATGTCCGTTCCTTTCTACATCTTTTTAGGCCAAATCTTTGTCTATCGCAATGCCCTGCAGGGGATGGGCATTTCCAGCGTTCCCCTCATCAGCAGCTTGCTGGAACTCGGCGGCCGCAGCGTATCGGCCTTAGTCCTGGCTGCCATGTGGGGCTATTTCGGCATCTGCTGCGCCAGCCCGATCTGCTGGGTCATGGCGGCCTTGTTTACGGGCGGTTCCTACTATTGGGTCATGCACTCCATGAAGAATAAGGAGCGCTGCGTCATGGGCTAGCCGAATCATTCCTTAGGCAAAAAAAAATCCCGTTTCCTAAAGAGGAGGCGGGATTCTTTTTGTATCAGAGATGTTTTTCACCCCAGTGCTTCAATTCCAGCAGGATGGGAATCATGGAGTGAGCCTTTTCGGTCAGGGAGTATTCGACGCGGACCGGCATTTCGCGGTACTGTTTGCGCTCGATGAGGCCGTCTTCCTCCATTTCTTTTAAGGATTGGGCCAGCATCGTATTGGTAATGCCGTAGACGGCGCGGCGCAGTTCGCCGTAGCGCATGACCCCCTTGTCGTCGATGACGCAGAGCAAGAGGATTTTCCACTTGCCGCCGATGATATTTAAGACCTTTTTCAGTCCGCAGCCTTGACCGGCAATATTTTCACAGATCGATTCGTGATTCATGGTATTCATTCCTTCCGTAGTCCGTTTTTTCGTACTACCTCCAAAAAAACTTCGTACTTGATAAGTTTTACATACCATGTATAATATACGTATCAAAAGAAAAAATCAAGTCATTACAGAAAGGTGGTCTTCCTCATGGAATACAAATTCACAGCTGCTAATTTTCAGCAAGAAGTCTTAGAAAGCAAAGAACCGGTCATGATCGACTTTTATGCCGACTGGTGCGGCCCGTGCCAGATGATGGGTCCTGTCGTCGCTAACTTTGCCGAAGAATATGCCGGTAAAGTAAAGATCGGCAAGGTCAACACCGATGCAGAACCGCAGTTGGCTAAAGATTACCAGGTCATGAGCATTCCGAACTTCGTCTTCATCAAAGACGGCAAGGTCGTCGACCAGGCCATCGGTGCCGTATCGGCTGACGCCTTGAAGGAAAAGCTCGACGCACTGCTTTAATTTCCGATGAAAGAAGGGAACGCCATGATATATGATGTAGTAATCCTCGGCGCCGGCCCGGCCGGTCTTTCGGCAGCCATCTATGCCGGCCGAAACAATCAGTCGGTCCTGCTCATCGAAAAGGGACAGGACGGCGGACAGATTTCGCTGACGGCGGATATCGAAAACTATCCCGGTCAGATGCTGGAAGGGGAGAGCGGTATGTCCCTTTCCATGCGCATGGCTCAGCAGGCCAAGAACTTCGGCGTAACGCGAGTCCTCGATTCGATCGTCGAAGCTAAACTGTCCGGCGACGTCAAGGAACTGGTCGGAACGTCCGATACTTACCGCGGCCGCACGGTCATCATCGCCTCCGGTGCTAACCATCGTCCCCTGGGAATCCCCAGTGAGGCAGCGATGGTCGGTCATGGCATTTCCTATTGTGCTACCTGTGACGCCGGATTTTTCCGCGGCCTCGACGTCTACGTCGCCGGCGGCGGTGACAGTGCCGTTCAGGAAGCCATCTTCCTGACCCGCTTTGCCCGTAAGGTCACCGTCGTCCATCGCCGCGATACGCTTCGCGCCGTACCGGCCTTGCAGGAACAGGCCTTTTCCAATGAGAAGCTGTCCTTCATCTGGGATTCCGTCATCGACGATGTCGGCGGCGACGGTAAACTGCAGTGGATTTCGGTCCGCAATGTAAAGACCGGTGAGACGACGAAAATAGAAGCAACCGCAGAAGACGGCTTCATGGGCCTCTTTGTCTTCCTCGGCATCGTACCCTCGACGGACATGTTTGCCGATGTCCTGACCTTGAAAGACGGCTACATCGTGACCGATGAAGAGATGCACACCAACATTCCCGGCGTCTTTGCCGCCGGTGATATTCGCTATAAATCGCTGCGTCAAGTCGTTACGGCGGCTGCCGACGGCGCCATCGCTGCCATGGCAGCTTACCATTACTTGAATCACTAAGATACGACAGGCACGTTGACTAAATACGGTCGGCGTGCCTTTTTTGCGCTTTGCAGCAAAAAAAAACGCCCTGCAGTCATAAGAGATGCAGGGCGTTTCAGGTGAAGGAACTCTTTCCGGGAGCCTTCTTTATTCGAAGGAGTTGATCAAAGCCAGAAGTTCTTCTTGATGGGCAGGATACCATTCATCATAAGGCTGGTCAGCTTTGAGGAGGGTTTCGTTTAAGGCCAGGAAGAAAGCCGGAAGGTTTTTCGAGGTGATCGTACCGACTTGTTCGCCGACGACGCCTTTTCCGAGTGCATAACTGCCGCCGACATAGATGTTGAAGGCCGGTTCCATGGCGTCGTTTACTTTTTTGGCAGCACCGCGCAGTCCGAGGGCAGCCGTTTGTTGGACGGCACAGTTCGACGGACAGCCCGAGAAGTGGCATTTCGGCAGGAAATGGCTGTCGACGCCGCGGTCCTTCAAGGTCTTGACGATTTCGGCGAGCATGCCGTGGGAGTCGCGCAGGCCTTGCTGGCAGACGGTGGCGCCGATGCAGCTGACCGAGTGTTCAAAGGCCGTCGTCGCCGTGTCGTCTGCCGTGAGGGCGGCAACTTTCCGGGCTTCGTCAGCCGTAAGGTTGATGATATACGCCGTTTCATCGGCATTGAGGCGGATTTCGGCGCCTTCCATGGTCAACAGCAGGCCTAAGAGGTCTTTGAAGACCGATAACTTCGGCGTGCCGCCTAAGGGCTTGTATTCGACGTGGTACAGGCCTTCCTGCTTCTGCTTGCGGATGCGGGGATCGGCGAGGATCGTATCGTCGGCGCCGCTCTTGGCAAGAGGCTGTTCTTCTTCGATGGAGAAGTCGGGGATGCCTTCTTCACGGGCTTTGGCGACGGCGTCGCGGACGGCCTTGCGGAAGGCGTCTTCGCCGAGCTGTTCGAGGATGAACCGCGACCGGTTCTTGGCCCGGTGTTCATAGTCGCCGTACTTCATGTAGACGTCGCGGCCGTAGCCTAAGATGTAGTAGGGGATGTCCATGGGATCGATGCCTTCGTCGATGAGGATGCCGAAGCGCGAGCCGTTGACGCCGAATCCGCCGCCGGCATAGACGTCAAAGGTGTGGTCCGGACGAGCGACGAAGCCCAGGTCCTTGAAGGTGGCATGGCCTTCGTTGTCGCGGCCGCTGGAGAAGCTGATTTTATACTTCCGCGGCAGTTTAAAGACGGGAATGAGGTTGATGACGAAGTTGGCGGCGGCCTTAATGTACGGCGTCATGTTGAAGTATTCGCCGGGAGCGATACCGTGGAGCGGGCTGGCCGTGATGTTGCGCGGGTTGTCGCCGCCGGCGCCGATGCAGTAGATGCCGTGGTCGAAACAGTCCTGATAGAGGCTGAGGACGGCTTCCTGGCCGAGGTGATGGATCTGCAGGGCTTCACCGGTCGTGAAGTGGACGAGGTCCGTGTCGTATTTGTCGAGGGCGTCCTTCAGAAAGGCGATGTGCTTTTGGTCGATGGCACCGCCGGAAAAGCGAAGGCGCAGCATGCTGCTGTCAGCGCCTCGTTCGCCGTAGCTGCCGAATTTGCCGGAAATGCCTTTATATTTTCCGGGCGGCAGTTCCTTGGCATAAAAAGCCTTGGTCGCTTCGACGAATTGGGGGAAGCGGCTGCGTATTTCTTCCTTGGTTTCTGCTGTAATCTGAGTCATGTTAGTACCACCCCTTATAAAACAATAGATTTTTGTCTTATTATAACAGACTTTACAGGTCGGGGCAAAAATATATTTGTCAGAAAAATTGCATTTTCTTTCAAATTTGTTTAACCTATACGTATAAGATAAGCATGAAAGAATCTTGAGTGAAATCAGGTGAGGGATATGCAGTTACGCGATTGGCCGCTGCGCAAACGGCTTTTATTTTCTAACTTTATCATGATATTTATTCCCGTCTTATTTACGGGACTGGTCAGCATCGTCATCCTCTTGGGCCTTCAATTCGGCAACATCAACCGGACCGGCATCATTTCCTTTATTTGGCCTGAAAGCGGGCAAAACATGTCGATCCAGTTTGAACTGAGCCGCCTTCGCGTCCGCGCTGACCGCTACGACGGCAATGTGGCGCCGTTGCTGCTGGTAGCCGATCACTTGGAGAATCAGGGCCTCAATGTGTCTATTTGGAAGGACGGACAAGATCTCTACGATACGGCCGGCATCGACAAGGCTTACCTTCGCCGGCAGGTGACGGATGGGGAAGCCCGTGGGCACGCCAGTTTTTCCTGGACCGGCCAGGGCTTGCGCTTTTACTACGTCTCACCCCATACGGACGTCCATTTGGCCGTTTCCGGTGCCGTGCCCTTGTACCCCGAGTCGGAATTCATCGATTTATCTTCCAAAGAAATCTTGAAACTGGCCTTCTACGTCCTGGCCGTCTTGGCTATTTTGTTGACCGTTGCCGTCGGCATCGCTTTATCGCGTTGGATGGCCCGCCAGATTGTCGAGCCCGTCGAACGGCTGCGGGACATGGCCGATGCTATCAGTCAGGGTGATTTGGACCATCCCGTGCCGATCGTATCCCGCGATGAAATCGGTGATACCTGTCGGTCTTTTGAACAGATGCGGCTCCAGCTCCGCTCAGCTCGGGACACGCGGGAAAAATACGATCAGAACCGCAAGGAACTCTTGGCCGGCATTTCTCACGACTTGTCGACGCCTCTGACCAAAATTGAAGGCTACGCCAGCGGTATCTTGGACGGCATTGCCAATACGCCGGAAAAGCGGCACCATTACTTGACTATGATCCAGGATACGTCGCGCCATATGGCGGAATTGGTACAGACCCTGTTCCTCTTTTCAAAGCTCGATTTGGGACAGATTCCCTTCCACTGGGAACAAGTCGACGTCAAGGCTTATGTGGCCGATTATGTCGGTGAACAGGGGCCCCTTTATGAACAGCAGGGCCTTGCCGTCCGTTTTACCTCATCTCTCGATGAGGCCGTCGTCCGCTTGGATCGAATCCAGTTCCAGCGGGTTCTTGAAAACATCCTCGGCAACAGCTTGAAATATAAGGATCCGGATAGGGGAGAGGTCGCCGTGTCCCTCGAGGCTGACGGTGATACGGACTATCTCCTGACCTTTGCCGACAACGGCCGCGGCGTCGATGACGGCGATTTGACCAATATCTTTGAAAGTTTTTATCGTACCGATAAGGCCCGCAGCAACGTCGCTAAGGGCAGCGGCCTGGGCCTGTCTGTGGTGCAGCAGATCGTCCTTGCCATGGGCGGCGCCATTTGGGCCCGTCGTACCGAGCCCAAGGGACTGACCATCTGCATTCGATTACCGAAAGGGGAGGCATAAGATGAAACGTATTTTAATCATTGAAGACGACAAGGGTATTGCCGAATTGGAGCGGGACTACCTGGAAGCCAACGGTTTTGCCGTCGACATGGCGTTTGACGGCGATACGGGGGAGAAGAAGGCCCTTCAGGAAGCCTATGACTTCATCATCCTCGACATCATGCTGCCCGGCCGCGACGGCTTTCAGATCTGCCGCACCATCCGCGAAGCCAAGGATATTCCCATCATCCTCGTATCGGCCCGGCAGGAAGACATCGACAAGATTCGCGGTCTCGGCCTCGGTGCCGACGATTACATCGTAAAGCCCTTCAGCCCCAACGAACTCGTGGCCCGCGTCAAGGCCCACCTGGCCCGGTATGAGCAATTGACGTCCCGCGAAGTCCATCACCATGCCCTCTGTTTTGACGGCCTTGAAATCGACGAAAGCGGTCACCGCGTCTTTGTCAAAGGCCAGGAAGTGAGCCTGCCCAATAAGGAATTTGAACTCTTGTTGTTCTTTGCCAAGAATCCGGGCATCGTCTTTAGCAAGGAGACCCTTTTTGACCGCGTCTGGGGCAGTGAAGCCCTGGGGGAAACGGCGACGGTCTCGGTCCACGTCAACCGCATTCGCGAAAAGATCGAAGAAGACACGGCCAAACCCCGCTATATCGAAACGGTCTGGGGGGCCGGCTACCGCTTCCACGGATAAGCCGCTTTTTTTTATACATCATTCCTGATTTATTGTCAGTCTGTTAAATCTTTGTTTAACTTTCCACCCTATACTGTAGCCATCATCACAGAGGTATAGAAAGGAAAGGATATCATGGAGACTTATCAGACGAAACATGAAACGCCGGGGATGATTCGCTTCGTCCAACGGCTTTGGCAAAGAGCCTTGTCACAACCGGCCGTCGTCCTGGCTGTCATGACGACCATCCTTTGTTTTGCAGCCAATTACTTGCTGGTCATTACCGACCCTGTCGAATCGAATTACGCTTTGACGGCCAAGGAAATGCTGGCTTCTGGCGACTATTTTTCGCCCCGCATTTTTGGCAATTATTGGTATGATAAACCGATTTTCTTCTATTGGGAGCTCATCGCTGCCTTTAAATTATTTGGCATCAGCAACTTTGCCGCCCGTTTCTTCCCAGCCCTCTTCGGCGTTGCCGGCATCCTCTTGGCCTATGCCTTTGCAGCCCGGCTCTATGACAAGAAAACGGGATTTTTCACGGGCCTCATCTTGCTGACGACGGTCGAATATTTCTACCTGTCCAAGGCGGTCATCACCGATATGACCCTGTTCGTCTTTTATTCGGCCTGCCTCATGGCCTTTTATATTGCCTACAGTGAAAAACGGCCGGCCTTCTATTATGCAGCCTACGCCTTTGCCGGCCTGGCCGTCCTGACCAAAGGCCCCATCGGCCTCTTGCAGCCGGGACTCATTATCCTGGTGTTCCTCTTATGGCGCCGCGACCTAAAAGCCTTGCTGCACATTAAAATGATTTCCGGCCTGCTTCTCTTTTTGGCCATCACAGCCATTTGGTATGTCCCCATGTACCTCATGCACGGCAGCAATTTTATCAGCCAGTTCATCGGCGTCCACAACGTCCTGCGGGCGACTGTATCGGAACATCCGCGATACGACGTTTGGTACTACTACAGTGCCATCTTCTTAGTCGGCTTCATCCCCTGGGTATTCACGCTGCCCCTGGCTTGGCGCGACTACGGCCTGACCCGGAAAATGGCAGCCCTTTGGAAGGAAAAGAAAGTGCATCTTCCAGCCCTTTCCATGAAGACCCAGTTCCTCATCGTCTGGGCGGTCACGATCTTCGTTACTTATCAGCTCATGGCGACGAAGTACATGACCTATACCTTCCCGTATATGATTCCCATTGCCATCGGCTTTGCTTCGTATTTAAAGAAGTATGACCGCTTGGTCGTCAATATGGCCGGCATCGTCCTGGCCCTTTACGTGGCCGTGACCTACTTGGTCATCATCCCTCAGTGCCAGCAGGCTTCGGCCTACGGCGTCTCCCAAGTCGTCCGTACCATGGCCGACGATCAGACGACGGTCGTCATGTACGGCGGCCGCTATTCCGTATCCCAGACCTATTATTCCGGCCACCCGGCCTATCGCCTGGTCCAAGGTGATCGAATCAGTCAGCTCCTGCCCGGAGATATCAGCTGGAATGCGAAAAATGTCATGCCTTTCATGGCTATCGAAGACCTGCCCGATCACGACAAGGTCCTGGCCCTGGTCAATGACCGCGATGAAGCCCACTTCCTGCAGGAAGTTCCCGGCAAGTGGAAATGGGTCACGCAAAAGGGGATTTGGACTGTTTACCAAAAAGAAAGCGATTTGTAGTCCCCCTGGAATGGCCTTGTGACTGAATTGTAACGGCCGGCGCGTATACTATAGTCAATCTTAAATGAAGGGGTTGATTATTATGAAAAAGTTTCAGAATATAATGCGCATGGCCTTAGTCCTGGTGATTACGGTGGCAACCTTCAGCGGCGCTGCCCTGACGGCCCAGGCTGCAGAACCGAGACCGTATAATCAGCAGTGGGAACATCAGGATAATGATCGTCATCGTGACAACCACAACGACAAGAAAGATAAGAACGATAAGAACCACAAGAAATATAAGAACGACTGGAAAGAAAAAGAAAAACCCAGCAAATCGAATCCTAAAAAAGATGTCGACCAGGCTAACCGTAAAGCCAATATCGCCATCGGCGTCGCTGCCATTGCAACGATCGTCGCCTTGTCGAAATAAGCTTGATTCTAAGACTGTCCCTTTGGGGCAGTCTTTTTTGTGCCCGGAACCTTTGGGGGCCGTCCTTGTCAAGGGACGGTCCGATGGGTATAATAAAATAGTATATAACGATAAAGGATGTGTTTGTTATGCAATTGACGCCGCGCCTCGAGGCTGCCGTGTCTCTGATTCCCAAGGGGACAGTCATCGCCGACATCGGGACCGACCATGCCTATATTCCGGTCCATACCTGTGAAACGGGGTGGTGCCCGTCGGCCATTGCCGCCGATATCGTACCGGGACCGTTGGCAGCGGCCAAGGCCCACGTCGCAGGAGCGGGCCTTGCGGACCGCATCGACTGCCGTCTCGGCGACGGCTTGACCTGCGTTGCCGCCGGTGAAGCCGACGGGGCCGTCATCTGCGGCATGGGGGGATCCCTGATGATCAAGATCCTTCAACAGTCCTATGACGTCTGGCAGTCCTTGAAGTTTGTCGTCGTCCAGCCCCAAAGCGATGCCGGAGTGCTGCGCCGTTATCTCTACGACCAGGGCTGGCACATCGAGGACGAGCGGTTGGTCATCGACGACGGCCGCCTCTACGAAATGCTGCGGGCGGTGCCGGGAAGGGCGGAAGCCTTGCCGGACTGGCAGTATGAAGTGGGGCCCGTCAATTGGCAGCGCCGCGACGGGCTCCTCGTCCGCAAAATCGAGATCCTCATGGAGACTAAAGGTCGGATTTTAGCGGGCCTCCGGAAGAGCCGCCGCGACCTGCACGTTCAAATTGAAGAACTAGAAAAGGAATTGTCCTTTTGGAGGGAAATGAAGTGTCAGTTACAGTAGGAGAAATTGTAAAGGTATTGAATACATGGGCGCCTTTGGAGCTGAAAGAATCGTGGGATAATCCGGGACTGCTCATTGGAAATCCGGCTGAAAAAGTCGACAAAGTGCTGGTGACCCTGGATGTCATGATGGAGACCGTCGACTACGCCATTGAACAAGGCGTCACCATGATCGTCAGCCACCATCCGGTCATCTTCGACGGCCTTAAATCGCTGCGCACCGATACCTATGACGGGGCCATGTACCAAAAGCTCCTGGCCCACCACATCGCCGTCTACAGTGGCCATACCAACCTCGACAGTGCCGACGGCGGCGTCAATGATGTCCTGGCCAATTTACTGGGCCTTACGGATATCGAAGGCTTTGTTCCCGTTTCGGAAGACAAGCTCTATAAAATCGCCGTCTACGTCCCGGAAAGCCACAGCGAGGCCCTTCGCAAGGCCTTAGCCGACAGCGGCGCCGGCTATATCGGAAATTACAGCGACTGTTCCTTTACGACGAAGGGAGAAGGGCGGTTCAAAGCTCATGAAGGGGCGGATCCTTTCATCGGCAGTGTCGGAAAAGTTGAAACCGTCGCTGAAGAACGGATCGAAACCATCGTTCCTGAAAGCGGTTTGAATCAGGTCCTGCAGGCTATGATTGCGGCTCATCCCTATGAAGAACCGGCCTATGACATCTATCCCTTGAAAAATGCCGGCCATCCCTTCACCATGGGCCGTGTCGGCAATTGGCCGACGCCGGAACCGGCAGGGGAAGTCCTGAAGAAGATAAAAAATCTTCTTCATCGCGACGCCTTGTCCTATGCCGGCGATACGGACGTGACCGTTCGCCGCGTCGCCCTCCTCGGCGGCGGCGGAGCCGGCTTCATCAAGGCCGCTAAAGCTGCCGGTGCCGACCTCTATCTCACAGGGGACGTCAAATACCACGACGCTCAGGAAGCCCGGAAACAAGGCATCGTCGTCGTCGACGGCGGCCACTTCGGAACGGAATCGCCTGTCGTTGACGACCTCTGCCGGAGACTTCAGGCTGCATCGGCGGAACGGCAGTGGGGTATCGACTGCCGGCGCGATCCGACGTCGCAGGATATGATTCAGTATTTAATCTAACGGTTCCGTTAAGAGCCGATGACGATAAGGAAGGCAGATGTATTATGACTAAAGAAGAACATGTAAAACATTTATTAGAAGACCCTGTTTATGCCATCATGGGCAATGAAGAACTTTGCCTGGGCCGGAGCAATGTCGACGTCGCCAAGGGGCTGATCGCCGCCGGCGTTACCATCATCCAGTACCGGGAAAAACATAAGAAATGGCGTGCTAAATATGAAGAAGCCAAAATCATTGCCGAGCTCTGCCATGAACAGGGCGTAACCTTCATCATGAACGATTCGACGGATTTGGCCGTCGCCTGCGGTGCCGACGGCATTCACGTCGGCCAGGACGATGCCCCGGTCGAAGTCGTTCGCCAATTGGCAGGGCCGGATGTCTTTATCGGCGTTTCGACGAATACCATCGACGAAATGAAACAGGCTCAGGCCGACGGCGCCGATTACGTCGGCTTTGGTCCTATGTTCCCGACCCAATCGAAGGCCGATGCCGATGAAGTCGTCAGCGACGAAGCCAAGGCCTTTGCCTTGAAGTTCAGCCTGCCCGTCGTCACCATCGGCGGCATCAGCCTGGACAACATCCGCAGCATCTACGATGAGGGCTTCCGTTCCTTTGCCATGATTTCGGCCATCGTCGGAAAAGAAGACATGAATAAGGCCGTTGCCGACATCCGCCGTATCTTGCAGTAAAAGCAAGGACAGATCGGTCATCGTCATTGACGGCGATAGGAAAATATGATATTCTATAAGGCGTTGAGTATGAAAGGCAATCGCTAGTGCTTTGCATTAGAGGAAAGTCCGAGCTCCGCAGGGCAGGATGCCGGCTAACGGCCGGCGAAGGTGACTTTAGGGACAGTGCCACAGAAATGTGTACCGCCACGCAAGTGGTAAGGGTGGAACGGTGCGGTAAGAGCGCACCAGCGGTACAGTAATGTACCGGCTAGGTAAACCCCATCTGGAGCAAGACCGAATAGGGAAGGGATGAAGCGGCCCGCTGATCTTCCGGGTTGTGTCGCTTGAACATGCTGGCAACAGTATGTCTAGATAGATGATTGCTGCTGCGCAAGCAGTACAAAACTCGGCTTATTGATTACTCATCACTGTAGAAATACAGGGGACTGTTGCGTGATATGACAGCATGCGGCAGTCCCTTTACATTTATGGCCTTCCATGATATTATTGCAATAAGTGGATTCTCTTGGCCTTTACCATAAGAATGAATTACCACGGCAAGGAATACTTAAACAAACAAAAGCGAGGGATTTAAGTTGGCATTAATCGTTAAGAAGTTTGGCGGTAGCTCCGTGGCTACGCCGGACAAAATGCGTGCTATTGTGCAACGGGTCTTGAAGGGGAAAAAGCCTGAAGACAAAATCGTCATCGTCGTTTCTGCAATGGGGGACACGACGGATGATTTAGTAGCCTTAGCAAAGCAGATTACCTCTAAGGCTTACGGCCGTGAAATGGATATGCTCCTGACGACGGGCGAACAGGTTTCAATCGCTCTCATGGCCATGGCTTTCCAAGAAGCCGGTCAGAAAGCCGTCTCCTTTACAGGGGCTCAGGCAGGCATCAAGACCAGCGATGCTTTCAACAAGGGCCGTATCTTGGCATTGAAGCCGGCCCGCATCATGAAAGCGCTGGAACAGGATAATATCGTCGTCGTTGCCGGTTTCCAAGGCATTACCGGTCATGGCGATATCACCACCCTCGGCCGCGGCGGTTCCGATACGACAGCCGTTGCCATTGCCGGTGCTATCCACGCTGATGTTTGTGAAATTTATACCGACGTTGACGGCGTATACACGTCTGATCCCCGTGTCGTTCCCAATGCTAGAAAAATCGAACAGATCACATACGGCGAGATGCTGGAAATGGCAAAGCTCGGCGCCGGTGTCATGCAGCCCCGGGCCGTCGAAATGGGCAGCCGCTTCGGCGTTCCCATTTACGTGCGCTCGACTTTTTCGGAAGATGAAGGAACTATGATACAGGAGGATTGCTCTATGGAAGTCAAACAATATCTCATCCGCGGCGTCGCTTCGGATAAAAATGTTGCTAAAATTACCGTTCTCGGTATCCCTAATAAACCGGGGTTTGCTTACCGCGTCTTTTCTGAATTGGCAGAAAAGAACGTCGACGTCGACATGATCGTTCAGAGCGTTCGCTATGCCAACGAAGGCGTAACGGACATTACCTTTACCATTGCCCGTACGGATTTGGAAGAAGCCGAATCGGTCTTCCATGCCCTGCGCACGGAAATGCCTGTCGAAGACATCATCATCGACGATAAGATGGCCAAGGTTTCCGTCGTCGGCGCCGGTATGGCCGGTCACCCGGGCATTGCAGCCGGTATGTTCGGTGTCCTCAGCGACAACAACGTCAATATCGAAATCATTTCCACGTCGGAAATCAGTATTACCTGCCTCATTGCGGAAGACGTCGTCGATATGGCTGTCAAAGCCATTCACCAGCACTTCTTCGACGAAGAAGACTAGGGGGATTCATGTCTGTATTGGATAGCTTTATAGAAGAAATGCTGCAGTCTGAACTGCCGAAGCGGGTGACGCTGGAACGGCTCATTCACGGCCTGGAAGTCGAGAAGCCGCCGAAGTTTGCCATTCCGGCACCGAAATATACCTTTGAAACGAATCTACACGGCTTTCGGTACGATTACCAGCATCAAACTGTTACGATTTCCTATAAAGTAGCTCACGGCCTTCACGATGATATGACCGTGCCCTTTACCACCTTCCGGGTCCTGCTGGAAGGGCTGGGTGTCTGTATCCGAATGCAGAAGTGGTAGTTAAATTTGCCGCAGTTCCTGAGGGGATTGCGGCTTTTTTTTGGAGGAAATTATGCGCTGTGGGACCGATATTGTGCAAATCAGCCGCATGGACGTACTGGTGCGGCGCCGCGGCACGTCGCTGAACCGCTTTTTTACGGAGCGGGAACTGGACTACTGCCACCGTGGCGAGTTGTGGCGGACCGAGTCCCTGGCCGGGATCTTTGCGGCCAAAGAGGCCCTGTTCAAGGCCTTGGGGACGGGCTTTCGCCAGGGAAAATGGACCGACGTCGAAGTCGTTCACGATGAATTGGGGGCGCCGCAGTACCGGTTTTACGGCTACTATGCCAAGGCCGTGCGCGAAATGAGCTGCCAGCCTCCGTCCCTGTCCATCGCCCATGACGGGGACTATGCCGTGGCTTTTGTCGTCATGTAAGATTACAACTACTTAAGGATTTACGAAGGGAGCCGGGTCATGAAAAAGATAAATACAGCCGCTCAGATGCGGCAAATGGATTATGAGGCCATGCACGGCAATTACGCCATCGCACCGGCCGTGCTGATGGAAAATGCCGGCCGGGCCGTAGCCGAACGGGCAGAAAAATGGATTGAAGGTTGGGACGGAAGGGACGTCGTTCTCTTTTGCGGCAAGGGCAACAACGGCGGCGATGGTTTCGTCATCGCCCGCTATATCTTAGCCGCCGGGGCCAGGGCCTACGTCTACATCTTGGGCGAGGAGGGCGACTACAGTGACGAAGCCCGTCAGCACCTCCATACTTTGAAGGAATTGGCCGACGATGAAACGTGCCTTCTCCTGCCGCCGCCGGTCAGCGAAGAAGATTGGTATCTCCTGCGAAAAAGACTTCATGCCTCGTCCATCGTCATCGATGCCATGGTCGGCACGGGATTTCACGGCAGCCTGCGCCAGCCCGTGGCAGCCATCGTCGCGGAAGTCAACGCCGCTGCCGCTGCCGGAGCAGTGACGGTCATTGCCGTCGACATGCCGACCGGCGTCAACAGCGATACGGGCGTCGTCAGCCATGGTGACGATGAAGAAGACGGGCCCCTCTTTGCCGACATGACCGTCACCTTCGGCGTCTTGAAGCGCGGTCTGGCCCTCTATCCGGGACGGGCCTGCGCCGGCCATATCGAAGTCGATTCCATCGGCATGCCCGGGCCGCTCCTCCACGGCGTCGATAACGATGCCGTCTATTTACTGCAGCAGTCGGACATCGCCGAAATCGTCGTGCCCCGCAGTCCCGACAGCCACAAGGGGAGTCACGGGACGATTGCCGTCGTCACCGGCAGCAGCCAAATGGCCGGTGCCGCCCTCATGGCTGCCCACGGCGCCGTCCGCAGCGGTGCCGGCAAGGTCTTTCTCCGCGTACCCGGCAAAGTAGGGCCGTACTGCATCGGCGTCCAGCCGGAAGTCATGGTCAAAAGCGTCGGCACCGGCGACTGCTTTACGGCAGACGATGCCGACGCCATCATCGAAGAAAGCGGCAGCTGGTCGGTCCTGGCCATGGGGCCCGGTATGGGCAAGGATGACCGGACGCGGGAATTCTTGAAGCGCGTCTTAGCCGGAACGACGTGCCCCGTCGTCCTCGATGCCGACGCCCTGAACCTCTTGGCCGGTGAAAAAGACTTCGTGGCCGCCATGGGATATCGAATCATCGTGACGCCCCACTTGGCAGAATTTTCCCGCCTCAGCGGATTTCCCATGGCCGAGATCAAAGAAGACCTCATCGGAAGGGCAAGGGCCTTTGCCGCCGACTGGAAGGTGAACCTGGTCCTCAAAGGGGCGCCGACCCTCATCGTGTCGGCCAAGACGGGCAACGTCTACGTCAATCCGACGGGCAATGCCGGCATGGCCTGCGGCGGTATGGGCGATATCCTGACCGGCATGATCGCCTCTATGACGGCCCACCAGGGCATGAGCGACCTTTGCAGTGCCGCCTGTGCCGGCGTCTATCTCCACGGCGCGGCCGGCGACGCCTGCCGAAAAGACCGGGGCCCCTATGGCTTTACGCCCATGGAAACGGCCGATGCCCTGCCGGGCGTCCTGGCCGATCTCGAAGGAAATCTGGCGCTGCCCATTTTGCAGCAGCCCTTAATTGGAGGCAAGTAAGTTGAAGAAACGAAGAATTTTATTATTTCCCTTAACCCTGTTGTTGACCTTTATGCTCATCCTGGCCGGCTGCGCCAACAGCGTCACGTCCATGGCCTCGTCCGGCGCCAGTGCCGTTCAGTCCCTGACCGACTCCGATAAAGACCTGCGCGTGTCGATCTTGAACGTCGGCCAGGCCGATGCGGCCCTCATCCAGTATAAGGGCAAGAACATGCTCATCGACACGGGCGACGTCGACAGCCGCGATTCGCTGGTTCAGCAGCTTAAGGCCCGCAGCGTCAAGGACATCGACGCCATCATCATCACCCATCCCCACGGCGACCACATGGGCGGTATGGCAGCCCTGTTCAAAGCCTTTAACATCAAACAGATCTACGATAACGGCCAGATTGCCAACACGGCCATGTACCGCAATTATTTAAAGAACATCAAGGCTAAGAAGATCCCTTACAAGGTATTGAAGAAAGGGGACACCCTGACCCTCGGCGATGACGTCACCTTTACGGTCCTCTCGCCGGGCACGATTTTTACCAAGGAGAATACGACCGGCGTGTCAGAAAGCGGCTTGACCAACGATAACTCCATCGTCGGCAAGCTGACCTACGGCAAGTTCTCCATGCTGTTCACCGGCGATGCCCAGAAAGAAGTGGAACAGCAGCTTCTCAAAGAGGACATCAAGGCCGACATCCTAAAAGTCGGCCACCACGGCAGCAAGACGTCGTCGTCCGATGCCTTCGTGAAGGCCGTAGCCCCCAAGGCGGCGACCATTTCCTGCGGCGTCAATAACTCCTATAAATTTCCGCATGAACCGACCTTGAAGACCCTTCAGAAATACCATGTCGACGTCTATCGGACGGACCGCAACGGCGTCATTACCATCAAGACCGACGGTTCGTCGTACAGCATTGAAAAGGAGCATGAATGATGAAAAAAGAACTCATCGGAAGCATCGACCGCATTACGGAACAGACAGCTTACATCATCTTGAATGACGATGAACATGAACTCCAGTTTCCCGTCGAACTCCTGCCCGAAGGGGCCGATGAAGGCATGGCCTTTACCCTGACCATCGAGCGCAATGAAGCGGAAGAACAGAAGTTAGCCGAAGACATCGCCGCCCTTCGCAAGAGCCTGGAAGAAGGCTGATGAAGACGAAGTACCCTTTGATAAGCGAGACAGCCTATCAAAGGGTACTCTTTTTTTATGGGGTTGATTTTCTGAAAAGACGGATAATTCAGCCTTTGAAGACCGGGTATTCTCTTTGCTTAAAACTAAATGAAATCACAGAAATGAAATGTATTCCCAAAACGAAAGGAGGTTTGATGAATATTGCATAGAATGTATAAATAAACACTTTATGAAATAATATGTAAAATGATTCGGTTGTAAATCGTAAAATGGTCGTAAATTAACAAATAAAAATGGCTTAATAAAGCCAATGTTTAAAAATAAGGAAATTTTTCACGAGGGACTTTGCTTTGACAGGGTAAAAACTAAAATGTATAATAATTACAGTGAGTGTGGTGTGAATGCAGGCAGCACTCGCCAGACAGAGCAGACAAACGATATGATTCAAGGCAGTAAAAGAGAGGAAACTAGGACAACTCGCCAATGAACCCTTGAAGAATAACGTTTCGACACTCGCCCGTAACGGTGTAAGTCTTACAGAAACTTATTTTATCGAAAAGGGGTTATTACTCATGAAAACCAAAGTATTAGCAGCTCTCGTAGCAACTATGGCCGTTGGCGCAACTTGTGCTTT